>Ga0206862_1062_pt1 | contig 28164 bp, 28 predicted proteins | sample Alteio_BWOrgCont_43_FD_152625 | JGI IMG/M metagenome (GOLD analysis project Ga0206862, IMG submission 152625) | Enriched cells from forest soil in Barre Woods Harvard Forest LTER site, Petersham, Massachusetts, United States -... | ecosystem: Environmental > Terrestrial > Soil > Temperate forest >... | reverse complement strand
GCTGCAACTTGGCGCAAAAAGGCGAGGATTATTTGAAAAGGTCGTACTGTACGATCTGGTTTAAGTTGGAAAGTACAGGGTGAAACTACTCATCTACAGTCATGCTTTTGCGCCTTCCGTTGGAGGGGTAGAGGCTTGTGCAATGCTCCTGGCACGCGGACTCTCGGGTCGAGAGGAGCGGCACAACATCGAAGTTACCGTCGCTACGGCCACCGCCCAAGGAACCTTTGACGATTCGGCCCTTCCGTTTCGGGTCGAAAGGCGGCCTGGGCTGCCGCGGCTGTGCCGGTTGGTACGCGAAGCGGACGTCATTCATCTGGCCGGTCCCGCCGTGGCGCCGCTCTTCTTTTCCGTGATGCTCCGCAAACAGGTCATCGCGGAACATCACGGATACCAGGCGATCTGCCCGAACGGGCTCCTTCTCTACGGGCCGACGAAAACGGCATGTCCTGACCGCTTCATGAGCCGACAATATCTGAAATGCGCGCGCTGTAATTCCGTGGAGTCTGGCTGGATGCGTAGCTTCCGACTGCTCCTAGCCACATGGGTAAGGAGGCAACTATGCAAATCTGCCACCGTCAACATGAGCGTGTCGCAACATGTCGCCCAACGCCTCCGGCTTCCGCGCTCCACCGTCATGTATTACGGGGTCTCGGATTCGGGCACGGCCCCAGAAACCGCGGGAAGCGGAGGCACGCAGAGCCGTTCGAGCCTCTTGACCATAGGCTATCTAGGCAGGCTGGTAGAGGAGAAAGGCGTTCCTACCTTACTGGAGGCCGTCCGGCACATGCGAGCCGAAAACTTGCCCATAATGCTCAAGGTCATCGGCGACGGACCTTTGCGCAACGGCTTAGAGGCTGCTGCTGGCGAAAACGGCCTGCGAGGAAACGTAACATTTACGGGCATGTTACAGGGAGAGGCCTTGCGGGAAGCCGCGAACAGTCTGGATCTCCTCGTTCTTCCCTCTGTGTGGGAAGAGCCTGCCGCGCTCGTGATTATGGAGCAATTAAGCCGCGGCCGACCTTTGATAGTGACCGACAATGGCGGTTCCCCCGAACTTGTCGGCGACGCAGGATTGACATTTCCACCCGGCGATGTGGCCGCCCTAGTCAAGTGTTTGCGGCGGTTCCTGGACGATCCTGGCTTGGTGACAGAATTGGGTAAGCGAGCACGACAAAGAGCGCAAACGTTGTTCCTGGATGAACGCACAGTCATTGAACATGGAGAAGTGTTTGAGCGGCTGGGAAGCAAAAACACTGAGTTCCGTCGTTCATGATGGCTCGATCACGAGGCGTTTTTTGGCCGGGGGCTGCGCACTTCAGTCTAGGATTCGGAGCCACTCATCGTGGGAATTGACCAGCAGGTACTGCGATTTTTGGCGTCATCTAAAAGCAGTGGGGTCTCCTTCGCGTCCTCCCTCATGATCGGACGGCAGGGTTTTCACGCACTAAACCGGAGTGACCTTCAGGATGGACTGAAGGAGTTTGGTATTTTCTTAACGCTGGAAGACGCCACAAAATTACTGAAGGAGAGCAACGGCTACGTGGAGGCCTTTTTGGGTTTTCTCGGCGCTGGGACTGTCGCATCGCTCGACAACTCGTCCTACGAAGGAGCCACCGTCATTTGCGATCTTAACGCTCCGATTCCGGGTAACATGAGGGAACAGTTTTCGTGCGTGTTCGACAGCGGAACATTGGAGCACGTATTCAATTTCCCCCAGGCCATAAAGAACTGCATGGAGATGGTTTCCATCGGCGGCCATCTGATCGTAGCCACCACGGCGAACAACTTCATGGGACATGGATTTTACCAATTCAGCCCGGAGCTGTATTACCGTATATTGTCGGATCAAAATGGCTTTGTCCTCGAAGATATGGTGATTTGTGAGACGGATAAAGGGAGTCCCTGGTACAAGGTGAGCGACCCGGAGAATTTGGGACGGCGGGTTGAGCTGGTCAACAGGCGCCCGACGTATCTCATGGTGCGGGCCCGCAAATTGCGACGCGCGGATATCTTTTCCACTAATCCGCAGCAATCCGACTACGCAGCCATCTGGGCGGCAAAATCGGTCGTATCAGCTACGAAGACAGGTTTTCTCACTTCAGTGCGGGGAATGCTGCCCGAATCCGTAAAAAAGCACTTGCGACGTTTACTGGGACATAGAACAGCGGGAGCGTTTAGACGCGTTCGGTGATGAGTGATTAATCCTATGCGCCACCGTTGTAGCAGAGTAGATGCCCTGAGGGATTCGCGATGAGGTTCTTGTACGGGCCGCGCATGTACTACTCGCTTTTCGGTCCAGCTGGTTTGTGGCTTGGCGGCAAGGCCAGATTGTTGCGAAAGCCCATAGAGGTCTTGGCGGCTGTTTCCGGAGTTCCTCATCCTCTGCACTTGCGACTCCGGACCACGGACGTCGAATTGTGTCGGCAAATTCTCCTCGAGGGCCTTTACGATTGCGACTTTCCCAAGTCGCCACGGTTCATTGTGGACGCTGGCGCAAATATAGGGCTGGCTGCTATCTTCTATGCGATCCGTTATCCGCAGGCGACAATCGTTGCTATTGAACCTGAACCTTCCAATTACGAGATGCTGAAGCAAAACGTTGCGCTCTATCCCAACATCGCTCCCCTACACGCAGCCGTCTGGAAGGCAAACCAGCAGCTACGTATTGTTGACCTAGGAACGGGACACACTGGATTTCAAACTGCAACGAGCGCGCAGGACCAGTGTGCCTCCGCCGTGGATGGCATTACCTTAGACAAAGTAATGGCCGATTTCGACATTTCCCAAATTGACCTCCTAAAGGTGGATATAGAGGGAGCAGAGAAGGAACTTTTCGAACACTCCATCTCCTGGATTGGCGCTGTGGAGAGCATTGCCGTGGAATTCCATGATGCAATTCGTGATGGTTGCAGCGAAAGTGTTTACCTTGCGACTGTGGATTTTGGCTTTCGGTGGCAAAATGGCGAGATAACATATCTGTCGAGAGTTGACAATACGTTAAACGTTGCTCGCCCGCTTAAGGAACCTCAGAAATCCACCACCAAGTTTCCTATAGCGATTTTAGGCACGATATGATTCGTCTGGACTTTGGCGAGCGAATTTCTATGTCGAAACGAAAGGACAGCGATTGAACTGGCTTTTTAAAGATCCCACTCAACGGCTCCAATTCGCTCTTCGCAACCCGCTTTACGCCCTCGGCTCTCTCTACCGCGAGTTTACGCTTGCGGACGAGCGCTTTCTGTCCAGTATGACCGGCGTGCCATCGCGAACCATCCGCGCCTTTTTGGACGAACCCCTCGACACGGCCTTCTTCAGCGCGCTGCTACGGGAATCGGAGTCAACCCTCCGCGGGTTGCAGGTTCACAGCGCCGATCTGTACGCCAAGAAAGTTTTGGTCCAATACATCACCATTCGGGCCTGTCGACCTGAAATCGTTGTGGAAACCGGTGTCGCCAACGGAGTTTCCTCGGCCTATATCCTGCTGGCGCTCCAGAAGAATCAGAAAGGCACGCTGTATTCCATTGGTCTCAACGACCCACAATACCTTCCCACTGGCAAGTCGCTCGGCTGGATCGTGCCGGATTCGTTGAAAACGCGATGGAAGCTTCTGACTGGCGACTCCCTTGTGCTGCTGCCCTCCCTGCTTGACCAACTCGGCAGAATTGATCTGTTCATTCACGACAGTCTTCACACCTACGACCACATGCTGTGGGAATTTCGCACTGCCTTCCCGCATCTCCGTCCCGGAGGCCTGCTGTTCTCCGACGATGCCGGTTGGAACGCGGCCTTCTCGGACTTTTGTAAGGAAGTTTCCCCGGAACATTCCGCTATTCTTCGCGGCATCGGCTTCTTGCAGAAGCCCCTGCAGCCGCAAAGAGGCGCCGTTCCAGCATGACCTGCGTCCTCGTTCGTCTCGCGAATTCCCGCGAGCTGCACTCATGGTTCCGCAAGCCGAGGCTGGTTATTCCTTTGCGAACTCTTGTGCACAAAACAAGAGGTGCGGGGTATCATTCCAATGTGCTTTCCTGCCGCTCGGGAAACAGGGAATGTTAAATAGCCGCTTTGAAGAGGTTATGCCTCGCGAGGTCAAGGCCATGGCCTTTGCCATCGGCATACTTGGTATTGTCTGGGTTCTGTCCGAGTGGATTATCACCAACAACACCACCAATCTAATCCTGGGCGCCGTCGTTGCGGTCGGCTGCGTTTTCCTGGTCGCCACCTCGAACGACTGGCGTAACGGCGTGTATGTGTTCCTCGGCTGGCTGGTCTTCGAGGACCTGATTCGTAAATTCGTCGGCAACAGCACGTACATGTTTTTCGCCAAAGACATCATCATTGGCGTAACGTATCTCGCGATGTTGCGAGCATTGCAACGCCGGAAGCTCCTGGTGTTCAAGCCGCCGTTTTTACTCTGGCTCGTCGTATTTTTTGGCTTCGGCCTGATCCAGGCCGCAAATCCGAACTCGCCCAGCGTGCTCTACGGCCTGCTGGGCCTGAAGCTTTATTTTTATTACGTACCGTTGATGTTTGCGGGCTACGCCCTGCTGCGCACGGAGAACGACCTGCACAAAATTCTCATCTTTAACACGGCCATCGGAGTAGTGGTGGCGGGGTTGGGCATCGTTCAGTCCGTCCTCGGCCTGAGCTTTCTGAATCCCGCCGACCTCGCGCCAGATCTTCAGACTTTGGGCCACGACGTTCGTTATTCCCCCATCACCCACCTTGAAGTGCAACGCGGAACCTCGGTTTACGTCAGTGAGGGCCGCTATGCCCAGTCTTTGATTCTTTTCTTCATTTTGGGATGCGGGACCGCAGGCTATCTCCTGATGCGAACCAAGCAGGGACGCAAACTTGTTTTCCCCGCGCTGGCGGTTACCACACTCGCGACGATCATGGCCGGGGTGCGCGGCTCCTTTGTGGCGGTCATTGCAAGTATCTTTGCCCTCACCGCCGGTATGCTGTGGGGCGCGCCCTGGCGGCTGGGACGGCGCCTGCGGATGGGCAGAACCATTCGTCTGGCGCTGGTGGGCCTGGCCTTGGCGATCGGAACCATGTTCCTGCTGGCGCCCGACGCCATCAACGCCCGCCTCGCGCTGTACAGCGAAACTCTGCTGCCCGGTTCGACTTCCTCCGATCTAGGTTATCGTGCATGGGACTACCCCGTCAAAGCTCTCACCGACGTCTTTTCGCAGCCAAATTGGCAGCTCGGAAACGGAATCGGCACGGCGTCACTGGGTACGCAATATGTCAGCCGCGCACTCGATGAAGCGCCACCGAAAATCGGAGCCGAGAGCGGGTACGGAGCGATTATTCTGGAATTTGGAATCATCGGACCGGTTGTCTGGACGCTATGGACGGTGGCCCTGCTGATCTCTGCGTGGAAAGTGGTCCGCAAACTGAGGCATACGACTTTTTTCCCGATCGCCTTTGCGATTTTCTGGTACATGATCTACGTGCTCGGGCTTTGCTCGTTTTATGGAATTGCCACCTATCAGGATTATCTTCCCAACGCGTACCTATGGCTGAGCGTGGGGATGTTGTTCCGCATGCCCGGTCTGCTCGCGGAGCAAAAACAGCGCGAGAACACTTCGAATGCCCCAGCCCGGTCGTAAACCCTGCCTGCTGGTCGTTTCGCCGTTTCTCGACAAGCGGCACGGCACCGAACGAGTCGTAGCCGAACAGATCGAGCGCCTCGCGGACACGTATGACATTCACGTGTACAGCCAGCGCGTGGAGGATGTGGACCTCCATAACATTAAATGGCATCGTGTGCCCTCCCTCCCCGGGCCGCACGTTCTCGGCTACCTGTACTGGTTCGCCGCAAATACCGTTTGCCGGTGGCGCGACCGCATTTTCCACGGCGTGGTGCCGGACGTTATTTACTCGCCGGGCGTGAACTGCATGGATGCCGATGTCATCGCAGTGCACATTGTCTTCGCGGAGTTCCGGGATCAGATCGGCAACGAGCTGGACCTTCGCGGGAATCCGATGAAGTCCTGGCCGGTGCTGCTGCATCGCCGCCTGTACTATCAGGTCTGCAAATTCGTCGAACGCCACGCCTACCGCAACGATCGAATTGCTCTGGCCGCCGTTTCCGAAAAGACCGCCGGAGCCATAGTGAAATACTGTGGGCGCAAGGGAGCCGTCGAGGTCGTCTACAACGGGCTGGACGCCGGGCGATTCAATCCCTTCCGGCGCTCCAAGCTTCGCGCATCGTCGCGCGCCGCACTGGGACTTCCCGACGACGCCTTCGTGATACTCATGGTGGGCAACGACTGGAAGAAAAAAGGCCTGCCCTGCTTGTTGGAAGCAGCCGGGCGCCTGCAGTGCCCGCGCCTGCGTATCCTTGTGGCCGGGCGCGATACCCCGGCGCCATACCAGGAGATCATTCGCCGCCTGGGGATGGCCGACCAGGTTTCCTTCCTGCCTGTGCGGTCTGACGTGGAGTTTTATTATTCCGCCGCCGACGCCTATGCCGGTCCATCGCTGGATGATTCGTTTGCACTCCCCCCCGCGGAAGCCATGGCCTGCGGCCTGCCCGTGATCACCTCACGCTATAATGGCGGCTGCGCGATCATGCACCACGGCGCCGATGGCTTGATTCTCGAAGATCCGTGCGACGTCCAGACGTTGTCCGATTGGCTTGCCAGGCTCGCAAAGGATCCTGATTGGCGCACGCAACTTGGTGAGGCCGCGGCGCGAACTGCCGCCGAATACACCTGGGAGCGAAATACATTCCAAATGCATGATCTGATCGAACGCGCGCGCCTTGCTCATTCCGCGTCATGAGTTCGCTGCGCGAAGTCGCGAACAAAGAGGGACGATTGTATCCGTGGAAGGAATACTGGGCCGGAGTCGCGAAATCCTACGGCTGGGCTGACGCCGACGGCTTTTCCGCTGTCCTTCACCCGGATGCGCCCGCTTGGTTCAACGCCACGTGTGACCGCTTGCAGGAGGAACGCTGGCGCTGGGCGCTGGAGCGCAGCGGACTCGCCGAAAATTCGCGCGTCTTGGATGTAGGCTGCGGCACCGGCCGTTGGTTGCGGCGTTATCTCGCCAAAAACGCACGGCCAGTGGGCCTGGTTGCGACACAGGACATGCTCCGGCGCGCCACCGACAAAGGAACCACTTGCCCGCTGGTCGCATCCCCCGCACAGTCTCTCCCGTTTAGCAGCGATTCGTTTGATCTGGTCTCCACCGTTACCGTAATTCAGCACATCCCGCCGGCCGGGCAACGCGAAGCCGTGCAGGAGATGGCGCGAGTGTTGCGCCCCGGCGGCCACCTGCTCCTGCTCGACCTGATTCGAGGCACAGGCCCGCACATATTCCCCAAGTCGCCCAACGGGTGGATCGAGGAAGCCCGTCTCGCCGGCCTGTCGGTGGTTGCGTGGAGCGGCCAGGAATATCTTCTGCTCGACCGGATGTTTGTGAGCGCCGTCCAAACGCTGCGAAAGATGACCGGGCAATCGTCCGGTACGATCCTGCCTGCTCGAGCGGCCAACGCGGCCGAGGCTAGGCAGCCAAAAACTGGTGGGCGGGCGCTCTACTGGGCCGCGCGAAAATTCACCTGCAAGCTCTCGGAGTGGTCCGAGCCTTTAACGCGAATCGCCTGTCCCGGCACGTGGGCGACGCACGGCGTCTTCGTTTTCCAGAAGGACGCCAGCCAACGCCGGTCACTCCAGAGTCCTCCTGCGCAGCCGTCGTCCGGGCACCGCACAAACGAGGCATGAGCATCCGGAAGGTTTTGGTTCTGTCGCCATCCCTGAAAGGACTGGGAGGGATACAGAGCTATACGACGAGCCTCGTCGGCGGCCTTGCCGAACTGCTGGGTCCGGCCAACTTGCGAGTGGTGACAGTGTCTGCCGAGGCCACATCGCGTCCGGACGGCACGTCGGCATTGAGCGCGCCCGTCAAGCTGCGTTTTCTCGTTCATGCAGTAGCTTCTGCTCTTTTCTGGCGGCCTGACCTCGTGATTTGCACTCACCTTGGAACGGCCAGTGCGGCGGAGATCGTTCAGAAATTCACCGGAATCCGCTACTGGCTCGTGCTGCACGGCATCGAGGTGTGGGGAGATTTGCCGCCGGCCAAGCAGCGCGCCCTGCGTGGAGCGCAGCGATACATCGTCCTCACGAAGTTCACGCTGAATGCCGCAAGCAAGCGCCATGGTTTGGGCCATCCTGATTATTTTCAGTTGCCGCCCCCGCTCGCGCGTTCGCAAGGTTGCCCGGACTCACAAGAATCCTTTGCGCCGTCAGACGCTGGCCGTTCTATCGTTCTCACGGTCGGACGTCTGGCGGTTTCGGAACGATACAAAGGACATGACATCATGCTTCAGGCGTGGCCGGCGGTTCTGAGCCGCGTGCCCAATGCCGTATATTGGATCGTCGGCGACGGCGATGATCGCGGCAGGCTCGAATCGCGCGCTCGCGAACTAGGCATTGCCGATTCAGTGCGCTTTGCGGGAACGCTTTCCGGCGAGAAACTGAATGCCTGTTACGCAACCTGCAGCGTGTTCGCCATGCCTGCACGCACCGAACTCGATGCGCCTGTGCCGCGCGGCGAGGGCTTCGGCATCGTTTTCCTGGAAGCCATGGCTCATGGCAAACCGGTGGTGGCCCCGCGTGACGGCGCTCCGGCAGAGTTTATCCGCTCAGACGAGTACGGCCTGCTGGTGAACCCGGAAGATCCCGGCGAACTCGCGGAAGCGCTGGCGACGTTGCTGGAAAATCCGGCGCGTGCTCAACAAATGGGCAAGACCGCCAGGGAGTTCGTGGTCCGCGAGTTCAGCCCCGAAAAGTTTCGCGCGCGGCTGGCTGAGGCATTGAACCGGACCTAGTGAGCGGTTAGAGCTCCTGAAACGATGCGGATCCTTCACGTAACGCAAAATTACTATCCCTTCCTCGAGCGTGGCGGCCCCACCGTGAAGGTCCGCGCCATCGCTGAGGGGTTGCAGCGCCGCGGCCACAGCAATACCGTGCTGACCTCCTGGTACGGCTCCAAACCCAATCCGCGTCGCACGAATATGCACGGGGTGCAGGTGGTCTACCTGCGCCGGCTCCTCAATTATCGCGCCCTGACGCTAAACTCCGGACTGTTCGCGTTTTGCCGCAGGGAGCTTCCGAATTTCGACGTCGTTCATCTTTACGGCATCTATGACCTGTTGGGGCCGGTGGTGGCTCATTCCGCGTTTGGCAGGAACATCCCTTACCTGCTCGAGCCGCTGGGAATGTCGCGTCCCATTGATCGCAGCTTTCGCATCAAGCGAATGTGGCACTCGATCTTCGGCAAGCGTCTATTTGAAAACGCTTCATTCGTCATAACCACCTCGCGGCAGGAGGAGCGCGAACTGCTCGACGGATGGCCGCAAGCGCGCATTGCGCTCCGTTACAACGGAATTGATCTCAACGAATATGCCGGCCTGCCGGCGCGCGGTGGGTTTCGCGCGCAGTGGGGCATCCCGACCGAGGAGCCGGTGCTGCTGTTCCTCGGCAGGATAATTCCTCGCAAGGGCGTGGATATGCTGATCGCCGCGCTGGCGGAATTGCCCGCCGAGCGCGCTTGGCTGGTGGTTGCGGGGCCGGAGGGGGAGCCGAACTACGTCCAGGAGATGCGCAAGCTGGCCGAGGCCAAGGGCGTGGCGGCACGGGTGATTTTCGCCGGGCCGCTGTACGGTGAACAGAAAAAAGCGGCGCTGGTGGATTGCGACCTTTTTCTGCTGCCGTCACGTTATGAGAATTTTGCAAACAGTGTGGCGGAGGCCGTTGCCTGCCACCGGCCAGTGATCATCAGCGACCAGTGCGGCATCAGCGAATTTGTTGCCGACAAGGTGGGTTTGGTGATTCCCAGGGAGCAAGCCACACTGACAGGCGCCATACGCCGACTGCTGAACGATCGTGCGCTCTATGATCGCTTCCAGTCCGCGTGCTCCGGAGTGGCCGCGCGGCTGGGCTGGCCGGAAATGCTGAATGAGCAGGAAGCTCTTTACGAACGGGCCCGCTCGGCAGTTCGCAAACCTCGCTGAGCGGCCTGCGTTTCGTGTGTAGCAAGATCGTTACCGCTAACCGCTTTGCCAAACAACGTGACCCAACCCGCCCCTGATAAGAACACCAGAAGCGGCTCCATCAGCGGGATTCGCAGCCGCGTATTCATCACCAGCGGCAGGTGCATGGCCGTCATTCCCAGCGCATAAACCAACAACAAGTAGGCAATCGAGGTACGGCGCGCGCGCAGCGTAAGCCAGCCGACGATCGCCAGTCCAAGAACGACCCAATACGCCATGACCCCCGTGGCTCGCACGAGCCGATCGGACAGCGTAAACGATCCGGTATCCGCAATTTGATCGAGACTCAACCAGAACACCGCGACTTTCCTTGCCAATAATGGAATTGCCGCCGATCCCTGCTGTTTCCATAATCGTGGGGCCGCTTGTATCCCTTGCTGATTGAGCTCCACTTCCGAAGGCAGCGCAAGCCGCGAGGGATCGTTGGTTTCGACTTCGGATAACTCCCATCCCACAGCCGCTTCCCATTTTTCCTTGTCCCCTGGCTGCGTCCTTCCCTCGGGCGCGATTACTCCGGCCACCAGGTTCGGCCCGGTCTGGGTTGAAAACAGCACGCGCCCGTGAAAGGCCGCCTCATTGCGAAGGAGCCAGGGAGCGATGATGAGCACGGGAAGTAAAAGGACGATCGCCTCCCGCAGAAGAAACGAACCCTTGGCCCGATTCCGAAAAACGGACCAACCGGCAAACGCCGGCAGGGCTGCCGCATTGAATCGGATCAGCGAACAGAGGCCCGCCGTTACACCCAGCCCGCAAGCAGTTCGGACGTCGGGCGCGTCATAGTCAATCACCAGAAACAGGAAATACAGCGAGGTTAGAAACGCGGCGACGCACTCGGTAAGTACTTGGGCGGTTGTGAAGATCAGGGTCGGAAGAAAAAGTCCAAAGACGAGTGTCGCTTGCGCCGCCCTGCCGCCGAAGAGCCGGAAGGCAATCACACAACAAGCGCCAACCGTCAGAAGGCCGAGAATGAACTGCGTAAGCCTGATCACCAGGATAAAATGACTGCCGAACACGGACATGAATCCGGCAACCAGCAGTGGATATCCCGGGGCGGCTAGCGCCGAAGGCTCGCCTGCAAAGCTGAAGCCCCGGTGCGCCAGCATGTTTTGCGCCAGGATGACAAAAGTGGGGGCGTCGCTGCCGCCGCTATGAAACGTAAGCTCCTGGCCGTTCGCAACCAGAACAAATGCAAGGCGCAACAGGATTCCCAGAGCCACTAATCCGACGAACAGACGCGATTTCAACGAGCGCTCCGGGGGCAGGCGGCGCAACCACAGTATCCGCAAGCTGGAAACTTTAAGATGAGGCACCTGCTTACTTAGCAAAGATTCGTTCGCTTGTCGAGCGAAGGCAGTCGCGCGTAAACGGAATTTACGGATTCCTCCGGCGTGCTTCCGGTCCTCGAATTCGACTTGACACGGATGTGCGCGGGAGATTACGGTCTTGCCTCTGCATCCGTTCAGCCAAGTCCGTGATGGAAGAAACGCGCAGGTTGTTCCTTTTGGCGCCAAAACCACGGGATCTTTGATTTCAATTATTGAAGCTGCTTTCCCGGGAGGGATGAGGTTCATTCGTTGACGATGGTTTCGCAAAACCCCAGACTTTCCGTGGTCATGCCGGTCTACAACGAACGCAACACCATCAGGGAGATCATACGGCGGGTCGAAGAGGTGACCATCGAAAAAGAGATCATCATAGTGGACGATGGTTCAACCGATGGCACTCGGGCGCTGCTGGAGGAACTGGAGCGCGAAGTCGCCGCGAATCGGACGGGCACAAATCGCATTCGCTTCTTCTTCCAGCCGAAAAACTGCGGCAAGGGAGCGGCGCTCCGCAGGGGCTTCCGCGAAGCGCAGGGAAGGATTGTAACCATCCAGGACGCCGATCTGGAACTCGATCCCAACGACTATCACAAACTATTGGTGCCCATCGAGAACGGCACGGTGGACGTCGTGTACGGGTCAAGATTTCTCGGCAAGCCTCCCTCCGGGCCCGACTCCTGGCATGCCTGGGGCAACAAACTGCTGACATTTACGTCGAACACCTTTACTAGTCTCAATCTGACCGATGTCTGGACCTGTTATAAGGTCTTTCGCCGGGAGTTGTTGCAGGAGATAGAAATTAAGGAAGATCGGTTTGGTTTTGAGCCCGAGGTTACCGCTAAAATCGCCAGGCATGGATGGCGCCTGTGCGAGGTTCCTATTTCGTATCAAAGGCGCACATACGCTGAAGGGAAGAAGATCGGGTGGAAGGACGGCGTCAAGGCGATTTGGTGCATAATTCGATATCGGCTGTTCGATTGACCGCACGAGCATGAGCGTTTCGATGGAGATACCGGCAGGACCAAGATCGCTGACCGGGAACCCCGGCGACCGCGCCGTAAAAGCCCCGTCAACGCAGGGCAGGATGCCCGAACTCGACGGCCTCCGGGGGATGGCCATTTTGCTGGTTTTTCTTTTTCACTACATCGCCATAGTTCCGGGCGGCTCGCCCGGCAGTCTGCTCTACCGAATTCAAAGCTGTTTCGCCATGGGGTGGGTCGGAGTGGATCTTTTCTTTGTGCTCTCCGGATTCCTGATTGGCGGCATTTTGCTGGATGCCCGCCCGTCCCGGCGGTATTTCCAGACATTTTATGCGCGTCGTCTGTTTCGCATCATTCCTTTGTACTACCTCTGGATCGCTCTCTACCTGATCATTGCGTTTGTCTTTCATAATGCGCGGGGGCTCCTGGCGGTCGGTTCGGAAAGAGCCACAGTTGCCCCGATTTACCTGTTATTTCTGCAAAATTGGACCACCAACCTTCATGCAACCCTGGAATCCGCCTGGCTCGGACACCTCTGGTCGCTGGCGGTTGAGGAACAATTCTATTTGGTGATGCCGCTGGCGGTGCGCTTTTTGCCCAAGCGCGCCCTGGTTGGGGGACTATTCCTCGCAATCGCCGGGGCGCCGGTATTGAGACTTGTGGTTTTTCGTCTTTCGCACTCTCACGCGGCGCAGTACATGCTCACCCCTTGCCGCGCCGACGCCCTGGCGATGGGCGTGCTCCTAGCGGTAGGCTGGAGAGAGGATAGTTGGAGAGCTCGCTTCTTCCGTTACAAGAAAATCATTTATGGCGTGACGGCGTTGCTGTTCGCGTGCGTTGTATCCCTGGCCGTTTCGAGTCCTTCTCCCTATAGCTACGCGACGGCCGCGTGGGGATTTTCCTGCATTGATATCTTCTTTGCTTTACTCCTGACCATCGCCGTTCTTGTGCCCGAGGGCCCCTGGGCGGGGGTTTGCCGCTGGCCCTGGCTCGGCGAACTGGGGCGATTGTCCTATTGTCTTTATATAGTTCATCAGGTTGTCAACCTCCTCTGTCACGAACTGCTGTTGCACGCAACGCCAAACATCAGCACCTGGAAGGCCGTCGCCGTTACCGCTTTGGCCGGGCTTGTAAGCTTCGCAGTTGCGAAAGTGTCTTGGATATTGTTCGAGCAACCACTCCTCCGCCGCGGACAGGTATTTAGGTACTTTCCCAATGTGGCTATTTCTCCTGCTGCCCCTGCAGTCCTGAGCAAGGGCGTTTCTTGAGAACCAGCTCGGGCATGCTGGGGGGGGGACGACATCGCGAGGCGTGGAGTTCTCTATCGGAATCGCACTGACAGATGTTCAACTCGCCGGCGGCTTACCTCGCACCTAAGGGATTTGGGTGTTTTTCGATACAATCGGGGTGAATCAGGGGACCCACTGGATTGGAATCCTGCTCAACGCGACAGGCATGTGCGCGTCGACATTGTGGATGCTCCAAGATTGGCTCCGCCGTGCTGGGCCCTGCTGGGCAGCGTAGTCGTAGTGCTGCGGCTGCGTATTTCGCGTCAGACACATTTTCTCAGACACAACCGGCTGAGATAGTCATTCAACGGGGCCTGTCGGCTCTAATGGACGCTGTGCTCCAATTACTCTATGCTCAGGCGCTTTACGATTGTTTCCCAGCCGCTTCTCCACAAGTAGCAGCTCAACCGAATTGGCCGGAGATATTGAATTGCGGGAGGAGTTCCGCGCAGGCGCGAGACTGTTCAGGAATGAGTTGCTGACTCATGTTCGATCTACTGCGTGCATATTTTTCTCGCACAGAAGTAATCGCTGACCTGATCCTACAGGCATTCCTTGTGTTCGCCTGGTACTTGCCACTGCTCGGCGACAAGGCCTTCCGTATTGTGGAGCGATACGGGACTTGCGTCGCCCGAAGAAAGGGCTTCGCGATTATTTTGATTGCGGCCGTTGCGATTATCCTCAGACTCGCTCTTATGCCATGGTTGCCCGTCCCCACGCCAAAAATTCATGACGAGTTCGGCTACTTGCTGGCCGCTGATACTTTTGCGCACGGACGCCTCACGAATCCAACCCACCCGATGTGGGTGTTTTTTGACACGATTCACGTCAACCAACACCCTACGTATATGTCCAAATATCCGCCTGCCGCGGGCATGGTATTGGCGCTTGGACAATCGCTCGGCAATCCCTGGATTGGGGTGGTATTCGGCGCCGCTGGTATGTGCGCGGCCGTTTTATGGATGCTGCAAGGTTGGCTACCGCCGCAATGGGCGCTACTGGGGGCGACACTCGTGCTGCTCAGATTGAGTGTCTTTACGTACTGGATGAATAGCTACTGGGGCGGTGCGATTCCCGCGATCGCAGGCGCGCTTGTGGTTGGAGCTTTGCCGCGGATTATTCACCGATGGCGGGCCCGAGACGCGATCATTCTTGGGCTAGGGGCTGACGTACTGGCAAACAGCCGTCCGTTTGAAGGCCTCATTCTCTGCCTGCCGGTGTTTGCGGTTCTTGGCGTATGGCTCTTTCGAAAAAATGGTCCGGCATGGCGTGTGGCGCTATCGCGAGTGGTCGTTCCGCTCGGAGCGGTCGCCCTTCTGTGCGGACTTTTCATGGCCTATTACAACTGGCGGGGAACTGGAAGTCCTCTTCTCTTCCCTTACGTTCTGAACCAGCGAACATACGAAACAACTCCTGCGTTTGTCTGGCAGAAGGCCGAAGCTCCTCTTCAGTATCTGAATCCGCAATTCGACTATTACTACAATCACTGGGAGCGTGACTACTGGGCCTACTCCCGGGTCTATAGCCTCGGGACAGCATTCCAGCATCTTCGACTGGTACCGAAATTCGTCTATTTTTTCATGTGGCCGGAGCTTTGTGTTCCGTTGATTACTTTGCCGTGGCTTTTCCGCAGCCGCCGATTCCAATTTCTGGGCGCTCAGGCGGGCTTGTGTTTCCTAGGGGCCTATTGCGTCGTATGGTTTTTGCCTCATTACGCGGCGCCCGCCATAGCAACAGTTTTCGCTCTTATTACGCAATCGCTTCGGCATCTCCGCCATTGGCAGTTCAAGGGAAGACCTGTCGGAATCGGACTATCGCGAGTCGTCGTGCTGTTTGCCATAGCTTTGGCGCCGTTTCATCAGGACCGCGCGACCATAGATTTTCCCCCAGACGATATCGAGTATCGGGCAGGAATCACCGCAAAACTGAACAGCCTCCCGGGTAAACAGCTCGTGATTGTTCGGTATCCAGCGACGGAAGACGATATAGGCGAGTGGGTGTTTAACGAAGCGGATATAGATCATGCCAAGGTGGTTTGGGCTCGCGAGATTCCTGGAGTAAGCAGCAAGCCACTGCTTGACTACTTCAAAGACCGGAGGTTGTGGCTTGTCGAACCTGGCATACTCCCCGTCGAGCTGGAACCGTATTCCCCGCCGTCACCCAGACCTGAATGACAATCGGGATCTCTGTGCGCCCGTCGCGAGTGGCGCGGTACGCCTCGGAAAACGTTCCCCCATTGCTACAAACTCAGCAGAAGATTCAACCTGACGCGCCACCGAGTGATCCCTGATCCAACGTCATGGGCACCGGCGCCGATGAAGACTCCGGTGGCAGTTCCAACACAATGTGATCAAGTTCTCCTCAGCGTCATTACCTAGTCGACTTCGGAATTCGAGATGGTGAACCTCTAGTCCGACCATGGAACCACAATATTGGCAATGCCAGTGATCGCGCTCCAAGACTAATTGACGCAATCTGAGGTAGGACTCTTGATCAAGACGAAATCGCGGATACTTAGGTCGAACCTCACTCACCGTTACGCCTCAGGTCGTTCAAGAATTGATCCTGTTGAGGCGAAGGAAGTAATCGAAAGATCCGTCCCAGGGATGCGAGGATTCCACCTGAATCTCCGGTCTCCAAACTCACCCCCGCTAGAAAGTCAGCGCAGATCATCTCCAAGCAGTAGCCCCGTGACTTGTCGGACCCGAGCATCAGACCAGCTGTCTCCAAAGCCCGCTCGATCACCGGCAGCTGGCTCTTATAGGCCTTGAAATAAAGAATCTCCCACGCCTCAGTTTCTTTCCCGGTCAGGTGCTTCTCCACCGCGTGCTTGAACTCTTCCCTAGGTAGCTCCTGCGCTTTGTGCACCCAGGGTGCACAATCAAATCCCTGCCGGTCCCTGCGGGCTACCTTGGCTAGTTCCCTAGCTTTGGTCCATCCCATCGATCGCAGATCGGCCTTGGGAATCCGTGGCAGATGTTCGTGGATAGCCATCAAGTAGTAGGCCTTGCGCCTCGATTCAGGGAACTTCCTCTCCAGGAACTCGTCGAACGACCGCAGGTTGTCGAGCCGCCAGTACTGTCCTGCTCGCACCTCGCACAGGTACCGGCCCAGATCGACAAATCGGGCATCTCGTTCTCTCTCGGTTGCCTGCTCCCAGGCCAAGATCTCATCGATCTTGCAGAGCACGAATGCAGCCCGCCGCCGGTTGAGTTTCGGAGCCACCAGAGGCACCCCGTTAGTCGTCAAGCACGTCAAGCCAATCAAGGTCGCTCGCTCCGGGTTGGCGAATCAGTTTGGTGTCTACAAGGGCCTGATTGCTCAGGCACAGCCCTAGATGGGCGCAGCTGACACATCCGTTTAGTGGGAAGCGGATGCCGGGACGGGGAAGAAACTGTGCACCTTCAATCTGACCGGCTGTTGCTTCGACCAGTTGCCCAAACTCCCGTCGCTGCTCTTCGGTGATTGAAGCGGTCAGGTATTGAATCTCGGGCACGCGTTTCCTGACGAACGCCACGATGGCCACCTCGGAGATGCCGCTGATCCAGGAGTAGCAGACCAGTTGCAGGTCGAGCGTGGTCAGGCTCTCAGGCTGCTCTGGGTACCCAGCCGAGGTAGTCTTCCATTCCAGCAGGCGTTTCGTGCCATCCAGATATCCGATCGCATCGACATATGCCACAAACTCACTGCCATTGGGAAGCGGCCTCAAGATCTTCTTCTGTAGGTTTGCTTGTGGTTGCCGGACACGGATCCGGTTGTCTTGCACAAACCGCTCCAGCAGTCCAATCCCTTGGCGAAGCACCCGCTCCCAATCATCTCCGCGAGAAAACTCTAGGTGGGCATCGCGATAAGCTCCCCACTCGTTGAACAGCACAGCTCCGGGGTCCTCACCCTGAAAGAGTGCGGCTAAGGCTTTCTCGAAGCAGCGGCCAAAGCAGAGAGATGCCTTAGAATCTTTCTCCTTCCATCCGTCCAGATACCGATAGCGGTAGCTCCTGGGGCAGCGCAGGTACTGGCTGATCTGCGTATAGCTATAGGTCATGACCTTGCTCCTGCCCGGGTGAGTGGATGAGAGCCGTAGTGACCTCTTCCCAATCGGAAGCGGGGGCGAATCGCTCGAGGTTGAGAAAGCTGCGGCCGCTCAGCCGGGTATGGGAGACCTGAACGATTCCGCGTAGCCCTACCAGGGCCCTTTCATCGATCTCGTCCCGGCCGAGCAGGTCAGTGTCGTAGCCAAAATCCCGCAGGAACCAGTTGAGTTTCCAAAGCGCCTTAGGCGTGGAGTACAGCCGCCCAGAAATCGTACGGCCGGCATATTCGGCGGGTTCGAGGATGCTTAGAGACAGCGCAAAGAAAGGCTTCTGCGGGTGCCAACGGTAGAAGACGTTGTCGACCCGAACCAGGAAGAGACCTTCGAGGTCGCTGTCTCCCCTTTGCGTGGCACCATACAGACCAGGGACTTGGCGTTTCATGCCTGCACCTCCTCCTTCACTGGGCTATAGCTATTGAGCTTGCAGAGCACGGCATCCCGATCCCGGGCAACCCAATCGGCGAAATGCGAGACGAAGGATTCGATCTGGGCTTTGCTGGCATCGCGGAGAACCGTGGTTCCGCAATAGTCGGCGGCATAGGCTTTCACCAGACCGGCATCAAGCCTGTGCTTGCGGATTAGCAGACAGAGCTGGTCGCGGAGGCGAGGCTGACCGTTCTGGTGACCGTTGTTTCCATTCGAGGGAGGAGTGGCCTGATTCGGTCGATCAGGGCCTACAGGACGAGGCGACCACCCGAGTTCCTCTACCGAGCAGAGGCCGATGCCGTAGGCTTTTCGGAGGGCGCGATTAACGGCGCGGGTCTCAGCGACGCGCATCTCGGCGCCGTGGACAAGAGAAGAGACATTGGAGGGATCTGCGTCACCGTAGCCGACGAAGCCGCGAGACCGAGGTGACTTGTAAACAGTAGCTCTAAAAACCCAACGGCCAATAGGCGGATCGCACAATTGTCTTTCAACAATTGTTCTGATTCCACAGCATCGTCTACGCTCGGATATTCGAAGCAATCCAGCGTAGGTGACGTACCAATTGCCCTCGACGAGCTTCAAGTGGCCGGCAGCAACCGACAATTCCAGCTCGTCGGTTAGATTTCGAAGCTCAACAGCCTGTTCCTGGGAGATTCCCCACTTTTTGCGTGCGAAGCGTACGTTTCGAAGAGCCAAGACGTGTTGCGGCTTTCCCGACAGAGGTTGAGGATCCCCATCCTTTATCTTGCGATTCATTGGTCACTCCCAGTATCTTTGCTTGCTTGTCCTAGCGACACGCGGAAAGAGTTCTATCGGTTGCTGGCAGGACATATGGGCACGCGTTTCGCTTAACTATATACAGATATTATATCCGTATACAGATTATGTCAACCTCCAAATCAAGCCCGTCAGGCGGCGCCGTGAATTGGAAAACGGTAGGACGGCGTATTCGCGAGCTCCGCGGATTCGATCTGACACAGGAGAATTTTGCCGCGCGTATCGGAGTCAGCCAGAACTACCTTTCCACGATGGAGCGAGGTCAAGTACAGATTGGATCCGAAATCCTCTTGAGGATCGGGCGAGAGTTTGGAAAATCGATAGAGTGGCTGCTTACAGGGGAAGAATAAAATATGAACGCCGTTCCTTCCTTCACTGCAATACTTTGCGGTGCACCACATTTTTCATTGTTTTTTCTTCGTGCGTTCCCTCCTCGCTCACGCGGGCTTGATTTCGTAAGCGCCCTCGGACTGGCGCCCTACCCATTCGTTGGCGCCGTTCAAAACACTTGCGTTCATCTCGGAGTACTTCTTCCAGGCTCTATCGGCGTGTTTCAGCAGCTTGATTTTGGGACAGCGCCATTCGGATTGTTTAGATCCTTTTCAAGGGATATTGCCGGGAAGCTTATACCGCCGACAAACCGGACAAGCGCGGCTTCGCATGGAATTTCAACGCAGCCCTAACGGAAAACCATACCAACTAGCTACAGCGCCTAAATTGAGACACCACCGCCCTTGCACTTCCCTTGACAAGCTATCCAGCAACGGTGAGAATACGCTTGAAATTTAACTGCGGGCTTGGCCTGCAGCGTGTCGGAGTTTGAAACGGATGAGGAGTGACCGCAATGGCGCGGGAGCTCCATCCGTTTTTTGTTTTCTCGGAGCATATTGCGGCCAGGGGAAACAAATGCAGAGCACGAACGAACCAATCAGAATGCTCGCCGCGAGCGCCGGCAGGATTTTCCCCGACGGGTCTTTCATCGAGCTGACCCGCGATCGAGGGGGCACTCTGAAGCTTTTGACTAGGGACGGTGGCACTGTAAAAATCGTTGACCAATTCGTGCACGGCGATGCAACGTACACCGCGCCGCGGGTCCATCACTCAGTACGCGATTCGCTTGTCCTTCCGAATAGTTGTGGAGAGTTTGGATCGACGCGGAAACTGATCAACAAAATTGCCAATCTGTTTTCGCTCGCAGGCGCTGGCAGCGTTGCGGTGCCCCTCAGCTTTCTGGTCTTTGCGAGCTGGCTCCCGGAATTCGCGCCCGTTGCGCCCTTCCTGTGGATCGTGGTGCCGCCAACATTTACGACGGCCGCTCTGAAGCAAACTCTTCACCTGTTGTGTCGGCACGCGGTCGTGTTGAGCGCAGTTTCCAACAGTTGGCCTACGTCACTTCCCACGGTGCTGCAGCCGACATTGATCGCCGAAGTCGATAGGCCGTCCCGCCGCTTGGTCGAAACGTTGCGCGCTTCTCAAAGTCACAGCGTTTATCTCGCTCGAACTGGCGAGGCAGTGGACGCATTTTGTACAAAGGTGATCTTTTCCCGCGAACCCCCGGAGGATCCGGCGGGAGTAGGCTTTCCATTAGTGATTTTCTTGCCTTCGGAAGCAGATTACGTGCCACCCATGGAGTTTAGCCAGGCGGCGCGGGTCAGCGAAGAATTTCAGAGCAAATTCCTCGGCTATCGCGTGACGAATTTTTCAAAGGTAGCGCCGCCAAGTTTTGACCTCGGTCGGATCTGTGCTCCCGTGCGTGCTCTGGCACACAGCCTCGCTGGGGCGATCGTCGGCGATGATCTTGTGCAGGCGCGAATCGTGCCCTATCTGCAGGAATGTGACGCCGATTTTCAGACGGATAGGGCTGCAACGCTTCGCCGCACAATTGCGGAGGCCCTTGTCTCTCGGTGGGGCGAAGAGAAAGTCAGCGTCACAGATCTTACTGGCGATATCAATACCATAAGCGTTGGACGCGGATGCAGCGAGGAGTTATCGCCAGAAACTGTCGGCTGGAAGCTTAAGACCCTTGGGCTTCGCACGACTTCCATCTCCGGCGGCCTCAAAGGCCTCAAGATGGCCGATGCCCGTTCCCTAATTGCGAAGGTCGCGGCGATGTACGGAATATCGATCCCGAAGAATACGCCTGGGTGAGACAAACCGTGTGCCGATGCCGGACATGACCGATTTTGAGGTTTGGAGGTGTTGAGGTTTTTTTGAACGTCACCAGGAAGGAGCCGGAAAACAATATGCGTCGCATCTGGCAAGCTTCATATGCTCGAGGTATCCGTCTGAGTAACGCGGGATGTCAACTGCCCTATCTGCACGCGCTTCCAGGCAAAGAGGTTTTTCACCAGCGCGCTTTGCACGTCAATCAGCTTAATGGTTATTTTGAAAGCTACGCGATTGACTTCGGAACGTCCACGGGCTACGTGATTGCACTTCGTGTTAGTACCGACCGCACGCGCGGCGCGATCGTAATCAGGCGCGACTTACTTCTGCCGTGGCCGGATCATGAGATTGAATGGGGCTATGATCCGCAAGACTTGCTTCCCAAGGACAGAGTCAAGGAATACGGAAAGCTTGTGAAGTCGAGGCTGCAGACCGTCCTCGACGAACGCAGGTTACTGTCCCGCGGGCGCCCCGTGGACGGTTTGTTGTGTGGCCGCGCCTGGACGCCCATTCCAACAACGTGCCCGCGAGACAGACCCGCAATGGCGGAGATCATTCTCGTTGAGGACTCCGGAGTAAGTGCGCGTTCGTCCGTGCAGCTGACCATTCGTGGTTCAGTACGCCGCACTTGCTTTGAAGGCCGTGTCCGCAAGGCAGCCTAGCTTAGTGCATGTACATGTACGCCATGTACACCTCCCCAATGGGATGGCCAATCTTCGGCGCGGGACAGGTCTCGTCATGTTGACTAGACAGATGACTAGTTTTATTATGGTGCTTTCGGAGGGGGACGCGATGGGTTCTTGGCAAGTGCAAGATGCGAAAGCTCGGTTTACCGAATTCCTCAATACCGCCCTCAAGAAGGGGCCTCAGATCGTAACGCGCCGCGGGGTGGAAACCGCGGTCCTGGTTCCCATTGAGGATTGGCGGCGCTTGGAGCAAAGTGCGCGTCCCAGCCTCAAGACCCTACTTCTTGCCGAAGGGGCCCGCTTTGAAGATCTGGTTCCGGCTCGTGGAGGTCTCAAACGTCGTCCTCCTGTGGAGTTCAAGTGACCCGCTATCTGCTCGACACCAATATTATTTCCGAAGTTCGTAAACCAAAACCGCACGGTGGCGTGCTTGCCTGGGTCGAGGGGCTGCGCGAGGATCAACTCTATATCTCCGCGGTCACGATCGGCGAATTGCAGCGAGGTGTTGAACGAATACGATTGCAGGACAGACCCAAGGCACTTGCAATCGAAGCCTGGTTGGATCAATTGGAGACCACGCATAACGTACTCCCAATGGATGCAACCTGTTTTCGAGAGTGGGCCCGGCTTATGGAGGGCAAATCGGATCATCTGCTCGAGGACGCCATGATTGCTGCAACAGCTCGCGTTCATGCACTCCAGGTGGCCACGCGGAACGAAAATGCCTTCATGGTTTTTCGGGTAGAGTTGGTCAATCCGTTCAAACATCGTTCATAGTATGAAAACACCGAGTGGGGGGCCGCTGGCGAATGGAGTCGTGCTCGACGCCTGAGGTGCAGTAGTGTGCGTACCTGCACCTCGTGCACATCCGCGGAACAGTAAGTTTTTGCCAGCGCCTTGTAATATATATACATACTGTATATACTATCTTTAGGAGAACAGTCTCATGAGTAAGGCCCGTGTCTTCACGTCTGGCAACAGTCAGGCCGTACGCCTACCGAAGCAATTTCGGTTTCAGGTCGATGAAGTTGAAATCTTGCGCCGCGGGGACGAGATTATCCTAAGAGAGCCAAAGCGCAGTTTGGCACAGGCCTTCGCGGCGCTTGGGGCCATGCCGGAGGACTTTATGGCTGAAGGTCGGCAAGACGAGGCACCTCAGAGACGGGATCCATGGTAAAGCCCCGCTATATTTTAGATACGAATATTTGTATCTATATTGCCAAACATCAACCGCCCGAGGTGAAGGCTCGTTTCGAGCGTTTGAAGCCCGGTGAACTGGTCATGTCGGTGGTCACTTACGCTGAACTGTATTATGGGGCATGCAAAAGTAACCAACGCGCGAAAGCCTTAACGCAGCTTCAGGAACTGGTTCAGGACATCCCAGTGGAGAATCTCGACTCGACCGCGGCACGAGCGTATGGGGACATTCGCGCAACGTTGGAGGCCAAGGGGCGCCTGATTGGCAACAATGACCTCTGGATCGGTGCGCATGCGATGGCTCTGGATGTCACGCTCGCCACCAATAACGAGCGTGAGTTTCGGCGGATAGCTGGGCTATCCGTGGAGAACTGGACGAAATAGAGAATCAATTCTATATTTCGGTCACGGTCGGTGAATTGGAGCGATGTACCAGGCTTATAGAGGGGATGCATGATTGCCGCAACAGCTCGCGTTCATGCACTCCAAATGGCCACGCGAAATGGGTACGTGGAAAAGGGGCCCCCCTGTCTCTCGAATTTGCCGGCCCGCGAAATGCAATTGGATTCTCTGGGCACTGAAATCAAGCCGCGCGACTTTTTTTCCTCCCAAATCTTGCGGAGTCTTTCGCGTTCTCCTCTCACGTATGCCTTCGCCTCCTCAAAGCTCTCGAACATGCGACTACCCTTTATTACGTTGCAAGGACGGCAGCATGCCACCAAATTACGGCCTCCTGCTTTTGGATAGGGGTCGATTTTAGCTTCGACCTCAGGGCCTTCTCTTAGCTTTACCAGGTTGCCTCTCGGCTCATCACGCGAGGGTATGGGCCAAGCTGAACGGCGGTCAGGACGAGGTGCTCGATGGCTCAAGACGAAAAGGAACCCAAGAACAAACCCATAACGGTCCAAGGCGACGAGGTCAAGTTGCGCCCCCAGCGTAGCTCCTCGCCCCTGCGAAAGAAGCAGGGCGTCTGGGTCTTCAGCACCGGTGAGACCATTTCCTCCGACGAAACGGCCGAAGCGCTCCGCGATCTGCGCGAGCAGCGCGACCTTGACTGAGCCTGCCTTCAGCAGCAGCGAGGAGAGTTGCGTCAGACGGTAACCGTTTGTCATGGGGAAGCGTCTTTACCTCAGTCATTCCTCTTGGGGGGATTCCATGAATTTCCGCCATGTCCTGCGGGCACTCCTGCCTGTTGCCTTTATCGTTGCCTGTGCTTTCCCTGCTAGCGCAAATGTTACCCGCATCGAGATCAAGACGCGTGCCGACGTGGCCGATGGGAAATCATGGGGCTCGGTCGGTTCTTACGAGAGGATCATCGGAACCGCCTATTTCGCCGTGGATCCCAAAAATCCGCACAACGCCACCATCGCCAATATTGATAAGGCTCCGCGCGACGCGCAGGGAATGGTGGAATTTTCCTCGGATATCTACATCCTCGCGCCCAAAAACCAGAGGAACGGCAACGGCGTTGCTCTTTTCGAAGTGTCCAATCGCGGAGGGCGTGCTCTGTTCGGATTCTTCGCCAACGCGGGAGCCACCGGCGCGCGGGTTACCGCTGCCTCAAATGACGAAGCCGAATTCGGCGATGGCTCCCTACTGAATCAGGGATACACCTTAGTCTGGGTCGGATGGCAGTTCAGTCTGGCACGAAATGGCGCGCTGATCGGCATTGATCTGCCGATTGCAACCGACAATGGAAAGCCCATCGCGGGACGGGTAGTCGCGCCCTTCACGGTAAACATGTCCGGCCCGACTCTAGCTCTCGACGCCGACTCCTCGCGCTATCCGCCGGTTGACATCAATAGCCCCGACGCCGTTCTGACCGTCATACAGGACATCTACGACACTCCTCGTGTGATCGCCCGGGATCGGTGGCAGTTCGCCAAACTGATCAACGGACAGGTCACTCCGGATACCATGTCTTTGTATATGAAGGACGGCTTTCAGGCCGGTGAAACCTACCAGCTTGCCTACACGGCTCAGGACACGCCGGTGGGCGGCCTCGGCTACAGCGCGCTGCGCGATGTGGCTTCAGCGTTTCGCAAACCCGGCGCTCTGGTTACGGCGAAGTACGAATACGTTTTCGGCCAATCTCAAACTGGCCGTTTCCTGCGCGAATTCCTCTACGAAGGGTTCAATGCCGATGAGCAGGGGCACAAGGCGTTCGACGCCGTTTGGGCGCACATCGCCGGGGCCGCGCGCGGCGATTTCACACAGCCATTTTCGTTGCCCAATGGCTTGGACCTGTTCACCGGGACCCCGTTTCCTTATTCCGACACGCCGCAGCGCGATCCCATCTCGGGCAAGACCGATGGCATGCTCATGCACATGCCCAAAGACGTAATCCCGAAAATTATCTACACCAACGGCGACTGCGAGTTCTGGGGCGGAGGACGCTCTGCGGCACTGGATTACATGGCCATAGATGGAAGCAAAGAAGTGAAGGTACCCGGCAACGTTCGGATCTATTTGCTGGCAGGCGCGCAGCACATCCCTGCGGCATTTCCTCCGGCAAACCCCGTTGCCACCCAGCAAAGAACCAACCCAAACAACTACCGCTGGGCGATGCGCGCGATTCTTGCTGGGCTGGACGGCTGGGTGCGCCAGGGCGTTGAGCCACCGCCGAGCCGCTACCCCAGTGTTAAGGATGGCACGCTCATCGCGCAAAAAGACCTGAAGTTCCCGGCGATCCCTGGAGTGCAATCGCCGCTCATCATTCCTGGCGGATACCGCGCCGACCTCGGCGGACCGCAATCAGCTCCCCGCCTTCCGTACCTAATTCCTAATGTGGACGCAGACGGGAATGACACGGGAGGCATTCGCCTGCCTGAAATCGCCGTACCGCTGGCAACCTATACAGGATGGAATTTCCGCAATCCTGCCAACGGCGCGCCCACCGAAATCGTGCCGCTCAATGGAAGCTTCATCCCATTCGCGGCCACGCGGGCGGAGCGGAGCCAAACGCAAGATCCTCGCCCGTCAATCGAGGAGCGCTATGCAGGCCGCGATGCATACCTGAGCCAGGTCCGGCTGGCGGCACAAAAGCTGGTCGCCGAGCGATACGTACTAAGCCAGGATGTCGATCCGATCGTCCAGCACGCGGCCACGGTCTGGGACAATTTGACTCAAGGCAGAATCCTGAAGTCCGAAAAATAGCATCCCTCGCGCTCCTGAGCCGCAAGAGGCACGTGAGTTCGATTCATCGAGCGCTCCAGGGCCAGGCGGCGCAGAACCGCAGTATCCGCAAGCTGAGTATTTTAAGATGAAGCATCTGCTTCCTTAGCCAAGATTCGTTCGCTTGTCGAGTAAGGGGGGCAGTAAAACGGAACGGATTTGCAATTGCCGGCGGCCTCTTCCTGGCTCGTGAATTCGATTTGACATGGATGTGCGTGGAAGATTACGGTCTTGCCTCTGCATCCGTTCAGCCAAGTCCGTGATACAAGAGACGCGCAGGTTGTTCCTCTTGTGGCCGAAACCCCGGGATTGTTGATTCCAAATGCTGCAGCTGCTTTCCCGGGAGGGATGAGGTTCATCCGTTGACCATGGCTTCGCAAAACCCCAGACTTTCCGTGGTCATGCCGGTTTACAACGAACGCAACACCATCAGGGAGATTATACGGCGGGTCGCAGAGGTGACCATCGAAAAAGAGATCATCGTCGTGGACGATGGTTCTACCGATGGCACCCGGGCGCTGCTGGAGGAACTGGAGCGCGAGGTCGCCGCGAATCAGACGGGCACAAATCGCATTCGCTTCTTCTTCCAACCGAAAAACCGCGGCAAGGGGGCTGCGCTCCGCAGGGGTTTCCGTGAAGCGCAGGGAAAAATTGTAACAATCCAGGACGCCGATCTGGAACTCGATCCCAACGACTATCACAAACTATTGGTGCCCATCGAGAACGGCACGATGGACGTCGTGTACGGATCAAGATTTCTCGGCAAGCCTCCCTCCGGTCCCGACTCCTGGCACGCTTGGGGCAACAAACTTTTAACATTTACCTCGAATACGTTTACAAGCCTCAACCTCACCGACGTATGGACTTGTTACAAGGTGTTTCGACGGGAGTTGCTGCAGCAGATCGAAATTAAGGAAGACCGCTTTGGTTTTGAGCCCGAGGTTACGGCTAAAATCGCACGCCATGGATGGCGCCTCTGTGAGGTGCCAATATCGTATCAACGGCGCACCTCCGCCGAAGGAAAGAAAATCGGCTGGAAGGACGGCGTCAAAGCCATTTGGTGCATTGTTCGTTATAGGCTCTTCGACTAAACGGACACCGGTGGGACGCGTGCCCGATCGAGAGGCAGCCTCGATTGCACCCCTCTTTCAAACGGCCGGCCGACACTGCACTTTCCCGGTTTCCGTTGGGGAAGCACCTCACAACTAACTCAACGAGCCCAGAGTCGCTCCTATTGCACTGAAGCCCGATTCCGATGGCCCCGGGCAAGCCCCCCAGTAAGGCTATCGTGAAGTTCAGTGGCAAAGCGTTTGGAACTCCCTCTCGCGCGCGCTAGAGTAAGAGCCCATGTGTGGAATTTGCGGCGCAATTGGCGGCCAGGACTCCGAATCAATCCAACCCGCCGTGCGACGCATGTTGGGCAACATGGTCCGCCGCGGCCCCGATGATGAGGGGATTTTGGCTCGCAGGGGCGCGGTTCTGGGTATGCGCCGCCTGAGTATCATTGACCTCGCGTGCGGCCATCAACCGGTCTTTAACGAAAACGGCGACGTCGGCATCGTCTTCAACGGCGAAATCTACAATTTCCCTGAGTTACGCGCCCAACTCGAGCCTCGCCATCAGTTCCGCACTCACTCCGACACCGAAGTAATCGTTCACGCCTACGAAGAATGGGGCGAAGGCTGCCTGGAACGCCTGCGGGGTATGTTTGCCTTCGCGATTTGGGACGGACGCGCCGCGGCCGGCGGCGGCAATGGCCACGAAAATCCAGCTGGCCGCGTTCTCCTGGCCCGCGACCGTCTGGGCATCAAGCCCCTCTATTACGGTGTCGCTAACGGCATGCTCTGGTTCGCGTCCGAAGTCCGCGCCCTGCTGGCAAGCGAGGCAATCCCGCGTCGCATCGAGCCTCAAGCCGTGGAGTCTTATCTTCTCTTTGGCTCGGTTGTTGAGCCCATGACCCTGATTCACGGCATCTTTTCACTTGCCCCCGGGTA
>Ga0206862_1078_pt1 | contig 28188 bp, 28 predicted proteins | sample Alteio_BWOrgCont_43_FD_152625 | JGI IMG/M metagenome (GOLD analysis project Ga0206862, IMG submission 152625) | Enriched cells from forest soil in Barre Woods Harvard Forest LTER site, Petersham, Massachusetts, United States -... | ecosystem: Environmental > Terrestrial > Soil > Temperate forest >... | reverse complement strand
CTTGGGAGAACCGAGGTTGATGAGATAACTATCATGGCTCATCACGTGGCTGATGCCCGTCGCGTTTTGCATTTCTTTCCATTCAGCGATCTCTTCTTCACTGATTTTACGTCCCCGCCACTGCTTCTGATTACTGGTGAAGAATTGGATAGTTGTAGCGCCGATCGCCTGTCCTTCGAGGAGAGCATTAGGCGCTCCTCCTGCCGCACTTGTATGAGCACCAATGAGAAGTTTTTTTGTCATGACGGCTCGAAAAACGAGGTTAAGGAGGAAATCTTAAACGATATGACGAGCTTTTTCTAGAAATTTATTAGAAGTCTCGTTCTTGCTCTAAAAAAAAGACGGACTGTAGTGCAGGCCGTCCTTTTGAAAAGACTGGTGTTCTTTCGTTTAGTTGTTGTGCGCCAAGAATTCGCAGATCAGAGGTACGTTGATCGGAAGGGCAAGAGGTATTTGATCTGGAGCAGGAAGCGCGAGCAATTTGCCTGAGAAGCTCGTGGGATCAGCCGAGAGATAATCAGGTACCGTTTTTGCGCCATTTTCAAAGGACTGTTTAACAGCGGCAATCGTTTGCGATTTGGGTTTTACGGATCATGTTAGGGCGCACTTGGAAAGAACGGCGGTCCACTTTTTTGCCGTTAACGAAAATATGGCCGTGAGATACGAGTTGCTGCGCTCCGAAGATCGTACTCGCGAATTTCAAACGATAGACGATATTATCGAGTCGGCATTCTAACTGCTGAATGAACGCATGGTTTGTGTTCTCTTTCAGACGAGCGGCCTCTTGATAGTAACGCACGAGTTTCCTATGGCTGAGCATCCCATAGAGCGCCTTGAGTTTTTGCTGCTCTTCGAGCTGGACGCCATAGTCGGATTTTTTCTTACGCTTAGCTCCGTGTTGGCCGGGAGGATTGGCTTTATGGAGTAAGGGATTGCGAGCGCGGCCAAAGATATTTGCGCCGAATCTGCGAGCGAGGCGGTTTTTAGGGCCGGTATAACGAGCCATGATACTGAGTTCTCCTGTTCAGTGAGAATTAAACAAGTAAAGAGTGACATACTAGAACAGTTGCGGTTTTTAGACAAGTTTTCCTTGTCCGAATTTTATGATTGCCGCATCATCCTTCCCTCTGAGGGTAGGAAAAATCTATGGAAAAAGAAAAAAAAATTTACGTGCTTGCGTACTATATTTTTACACCCATCGAAGACCCTGATCTCGAAGTGGCAAAGCATAAAGAATTTTTTTCAACACGCGACGTTACCGCTCGTATTTATTTTTCAGAGCAGGGGATCAACGGACAAATGAGCGCCAGCCCGGAAGCCGCAAGAGACTATATGGAGTGGATAAAGAGCGATGCCCGTTTTACCGCTGTGGAATTTAAAATTCATTATTACCATGAACATGTTTTTCCTCGCTGCACGGTAAAGCGGCGCAAGCAGATTGTCGCGCTGGACATCGAAGTTAATCCAGCGGAGGGAGGAGAGCATGTCTCCTCGGAAAAATGGTCTGAGATGCTCAAGAATCGCGATGAAGAGACTTTGCTGCTCGATGTCCGCAACGGCTATGAATGGAAGCTGGGGCGCTTTGAGGGAGCAGAGCTGCCAGAACTCGAGACGTTCCGTCAGTTTCCCGAGTACGCCAAAAACCTGAAAACCCAGTGTGATCCTAAGAAAACCAAAGTCATGATGTATTGTACTGGCGGTATTCGTTGCGAACTTTACTCAGCCCTGTTGAAGAAAGAGGGGTTTGAACAGGTCTACCAATTAAAGGGGGGCATCATCAATTACGGGTTAGAAAAAGGGAACGATGGCTGGTTGGGAAAACTCTTTGTTTTTGATGACCGCCTTTCTGTGCCCATCAGCGAAAAAGGGGAAGCTCCTGTTATTGCAGTATGCCATCATTGCGGCATCCATGCTGAGATCTATTATAACTGTGCTAATATGGATTGTAACGAGCTCTTCCTATGCTGTCCTCATTGCGCCGAAGAATGGCAGGGTTGTTGCTGCAAGGAATGCCAAACGTCTCCTCGGCTTAGACCCTTTGAAAAAGGGGAACGTCCTAAACCTTTCCGCAAGATATCTAATATCTAGGAACGGAGGAGGTGGGCCCAGCGTAGCATCTGTTCAGCGGTAGGGGGGAGTACGACGGTCAGGCCTGGTTTGATGCCTTGTTCAGATAAATGGAAGGCTTGCATGGTATTGCAGATTCGTCCATCGAGGCGGACGCCGATGCCTTCAATCCCAATCATATTGCCAAAATCGGCAAACATCCGAAGGGTCATCTCGCAGGCAGTGATCAAGAAGAGGATTTCCTTATCGGGATAATTGGTTTTGATTTTACACATCTCTTCTCCGATATGATGAATCGTCGTGATCGTGATCGGAATGATGCGTTCAGAATCAGGTAGGGCGTGTCTCATTCGTCCGATGAAACATTGCTGGCAAACAGGGTGGCTTGCGTCATGGCAGCATGCTGTTGAAAACCGGCCGGAGGGGCATTCAAAAGGTTTATGGCAATAGGAAAAGCCGATGACGAAAATCGCGTTGGGGTTTTTGAGTTTTTCTTCGAATTCGGTAGTATTGCGGATGCCGTAGAAAAAGAAATCCCCCTCTTTAAGAAAAGGATGAGGATGAAAGTAGGATCTGAGCAGTCGGTAAATGAGCTTGAAGTGCAAAAGGTAGCGTGGAATAACATGGTTCTTGTCATGCTTGATCAGATAATAAAGCGCTTTGAGTTTGAGAAAACGTGCGGTGTCTTTGGTAACTCCAGGCATTTTTGGCAGGTGAGAAGGGGTTTTGAGTGGAAGCATCTGAGCTGCTTGGCCAGCTCTCGTATCCCAAATTTTTTGTGCTTCCTCCCAAGAAGAATGTTGATTCCAAATCTTGAGTTTTTCAGACATGCCTATTGATTATTCACTAGAGACGAAACAAGGCAAGCTCTTTGTTTCCATGATCGCTAGGGGACTCCTTAACGCCGAAGACAAGGCACTTCTTAAAGAATTGGGTGTTGATAGTATTAATTTTGACCTCATTCTTCTCAAAAGCGGCCGCGCTCTGGAATTGATCGCTAAAATGTCACGATCGGGCTCTCTTAAGATGAAGGGTCAAAAAATCATTTTCGACCCTTTTACAACGCTTGAGCTGGAGATCGTGGTTCGAGAGACAGGGCAAGAGAAGTTCTGTGGTGAAGGATTTCTCATTGAGCCCCATAGAAGAGAGCCTTTAAATAAATGCAACGCCATTCTGCCTTCCATTCCCCCTTGTATTTTGAGAGGACCCTTGCTGCAGCCACTTTCTAAAGAGATCCCTTTTTCCTGGTTGGAAAGGGTTTATCCTGAGCCAGCGATCATTGACAACGAAGGACTAAGAAGCTGGCAGGAAGAGCTGCGAGAGGAAGATGACCCGCCGACGATCCAATTCCCCAAAATGCTGGAGCAAGGCATAGAAGTTTGGCCAGTTCTTCAACTGCAGGATCGTTTTGGAGCCTTTGCAGATCTTTGGCTGGACTATCGAGCTAAAGGACCTGTTGCTTATCATGATACGCTATTTAAAGCATGGCGAGACCGCAAAGCGGAGAAGGCGTGGGAAAAAGATCTTTTGGAAACCGGTTTTCAAGCAAAAACTGTGGAGCAATCGCATTACTATTGCCCCATGGATCAAGTGGCTAGCAGCTTGAGTTTTCTTTTGGACATTGGCTGGAAAGTGCTCGATTTTACTGGGCGTCAGGTGATAAGGCAAAGCGCAACTAACTTAAGTGTAGAAGAGGAAAAACGGTTTTTAACTCTACGCGGTAAAGTCATCTTCGGCCAGCATGAACTCAATGTAAACGATGTCGCGGGCGCCTTTCAGCGGCGCGAACGATTTTTGGAGATTTCCTCTGGGATGGTGGGCTTGATCGAGCCATCCTCTCTACCGGTGGAGATCGACGATTTTCAATGGGAAGAAGGGCAGCTGCGTTTGCCCAAGAACCGCTTTGCACTAGTTCAAGGGATGATTTCTTCGAACGATTTGCTGGAGACATTGCTGATCGCGCAAGGGAAAAAGCTAGAAGAAGAACCTTGCGGAGTGCCTTCTTGTTCAACCTTTGAACCTGGTCCTAGCTTTAATGGCATGTTATACCCTTATCAGAAAGAGGGGCTGCGCTGGTTAATGCTTTTGAACAAACAAGGATTGAGCGGGTTACTTGCTGATGATATGGGATTGGGAAAAACTGTACAGGTCCTTGCTTTTCTTTCCACTTTACCAACAAAGACGCCTTTGCTGATCGTTGCGCCAACCTCGCTGCTTTTCCATTGGCAAAGAGAATGGGAAAAGTTTCTCCCAGGACGTTCTCTGTATGTTCATACGGGAATCGACAGAAAGGGATCGCTTCACGAGGTGTCGTCCATTCTTACTTCTTATGCGATCCTAAGACAGGATCGAGAGCTTTTTTCGACCCTCGAATATTCTTGTATCATTCTCGATGAAGCACAGACTATAAAAAACCCCGATAGTCAAATTGCTTCCCTCGTCTTTTCTTTCCAATCGGCCTTTCGCCTTGCCATCAGCGGTACTCCCATAGAAAATCGGGCTGAAGATCTTTGGTCCTTATTTCGCTTTGTTTTACCAGGGCTGCTTGGGGAACGAAGCTCTTTTCGCGCTAAAATCGCAGCAGCTGAAGCAGATAGACGCTATGTGGAGCAGACGAAAAAACTCCTTTCTCCCTTTATCCTGCGTCGGAAAAAAGAACTCGTTGCGCAGGACCTTCCAGCTAAATTGGAACAGATTGTCTGGGTTGAGATGGAAGAAAAGCAGCAGGCATTTTATGAAGCTACAGTAGTGCAGAACCGCAAGGAACTATTGGGAGTAGAAAAACCTGGACGTATGCAAATTCTCGAGAAAATCTTGCGACTTCGACAAATCTGCTGCCATCCCAAACTTGTCGATGGATTGGTTCAAGATAGCGGCAAGCTGCAGCGGCTTTTCGAGGACCTTGAAGAGATCATGGAAGAAGGGAGTAAAGTCCTCGTGTACAGCCAATTTACATCGATGCTATCGATCCTTCGTAAGGAGATAACAATCCGAGGTTGGAGGTCCCTCTACTTGGATGGAGCCACGAATCAAAGGGAAGAGGTGGTGAGAGAATTCCAAGAAGATCCCGAAGCGAAGATCTTCCTTATCAGCCTTAAAGCCGGCGGCGTAGGCCTCAATCTGACAAAAGCTGATTACGTTTTGCTTTATGATCCCTGGTGGAACGAAGCTGTTGAACGGCAGGCAATCGATCGAGCACATCGGCTAGGTAGAAAAGCACCTGTCATTGCACGCCGCTATGTCACAGCTCTTAGCATCGAAGAAAAAATGATGCGCCTGAAAGAACATAAGGTGAAGTTAATGGGGGATCTTCTCGAGAACATGGAGGATGCGAGCGGCATCACTACAGACGATCTTATATCCTTGCTAACCTGAGTTTATCAATAAAAGGGGTGAACCCAATGGGGTATTCAGTAGATTATAGTTCTTTAACAAAATCGAGAATGAGTCGATTAAACAACCTTTCCCAAGCAATAGAGCAAAATCAAGGGCAAGAGAAAAGGTTTTTCCAAGCGCTTTACAAAGGGGACAGAGAGAGGATTCTTGCTATTCTTGAAAAGTCTAATATCTTTAGTTTTGATCAGAATACGATCGCAAAACAGGGTCTTACAGGACGCACCCAAGCAGAAATCGGAACCATGCAAAAAGAGCTGACGAAAATTGCCTCTTTAGAAAAACCGGGAAGGAACCGATTGCGGACACTGCCCCTTAATTTGATGGTGCATTCTCTATCTCCTTTCATCACCGAAAAAAGCCTGACCGACCTTCAAACTGCCTGTGTTGACTACAGTTCTTTATCGGCATCGAGATTTCAGCGTTTAAATAACCTTTCAAGGGCGATCGAGCAAGATACAGCAGAAGTACAAGCCTTGTTTCAAGAACTTCATAAAGACGATCGAGCGATGATCCTTGATAAGTTCAATAGCGTAAACTTCGATTGGACCTCGATGAAAAAGAATAAAGAAGCGTTTCTGAAGCAAATCCATTTTATGAAAGCCAAGCGCAGTTTTGTTCTTCCTTCATCGAAGTCTCGAATCAATCATATGCGAAGGATCCCCCCTGCTGTAATGTCAAACTCTTTAGGCGCTTTTCTTACACCAGCGGAGATAACTGGTCTTCAAATGAGTTCAAGGGATGCTTCATGGAAGATCTTAGGCGCTGCCTCTTCTATCATCAGAACCTACCACCTCGAACCTCTCATTAAAACCTACCTTCATCAATCATGTGCACAAATCACCCAAAAAGGACAAATAAAAGCGCTTGAACAATTGATGTCGATGGTTTTTAGGTTGAGCAAAATCGAAATGCTCCCGCCGCCTAGCATCTATCAATCTCTAGGCTTGTTCCTCGAGCTCATCGAAGCGAGGAACCTCATCAGGATGATGGATGGAATCAAGCGCACGCGTCCAGCACTTCCTAATCTTGTAGGGCAGATAGAAACTCTTGAAATCCCAGAAGGCTCTGCAGAAACTATGGAGAAAGCAAAACTTCTTTGCGGGTGGATTGAGAAAAATAAGAATTTTTTGACGACTTTAACCTCACTTGATATCGCCTATGCAGGACTAACCGGTTTACGTTTGAGTCTTTTGCCTAAAGAGATCGGGCAACTAACAGGGTTGAAAGAGCTTGATTTGTCGAGTACCTACATTTTTGCCATTCCCACAGAATTATTCCAGCTAAAGGCTTTGAAAAAGCTTTATTTAGGGAATAACAATATTGATGTCATTCCTTTAGAGCTAAGCCAACTGAAGACCTTGAAAAGTCTTGATTTGAGCTACAACCGCATTCTTATCATCCCCCAAGAGTTGTTCCAGCTAAAGGCTTTGAAAGAGCTTCGGTTGGAGAATAACCGCATTGTTGTCATTCCCCCAGAGTTGGGTCGGCTAAAGGCTTTGAAAAAGCTTTATTTGGCTAGTAACCGTATTGCTGTCATTTCCCCAGAATTGGGTCAGCTAAAGGCTTTGAAAGAGCTTCGATTGGAGAATAACCGTATTGCTGTCATTCCCCCAGAGTTGGGTCGGCTAAAGGCTTTGAAAGAGCTTCGGTTGCAGAATAACCGCATTGCTGACATTCCCCCAGAGTTGGGTCAGTTAAATGCTTTGAAAGAGCTTAATTTGGAGAATAACCGCATTGCTGTCATTCCCCTTGAGTTTTTCATGTTAAAGAAGTTAAATCCGCATCTCCATTCTTCTATCTTGAGTAAGAATGGATTGATCAGCCTCCCTGTTGGCATTCCTCATTCTGAAAGTATACTCCGGAACCAAAACGAACAGCTTCAGTTACAGAATATCATCCACCAATTATTCGCATGCTTCAAAGAAAAGCACGATACAAAAAAGATCGGCCAGCTTTTAAACACCTTGGAAGAGTTGTTTGGTAAGGAGATACGCGGTCGATTACATCGATGCCTTTTTGAAGTCGCTCAAAAAGCCTCAGAAACTGATATAAGCTTACGTAGCAAACTCAGAGATCCAAAATTCAACCAGAAAGGATTTCTTGTTAAAGAAATCAGCCAACAGCTCAAAAAGGCTGCTCTTGAAAAGTTCTCCCAGGCGATGAACTACAAGTCTAAAAGCTGAGGAATAGGGATTTATTTTTCTTGATCCTCTTCAAGCACTTCGATAGCTGCTTTTTTCAGGGTAGAGATTCCTTCTAAGAACCCGATCTCTTTCATCAAGCAATCGAGTTCTCGCAGCTCCGCTTGAAGCTGGTCGTTAATCGACTCGAGCTCAGCTAATTTCTTGAGAAGATCAGGACTTTTCATCGCTCATGTTTTTGGCAATTCTTTTGAAATGGGGATGTAGTGCGGCCGCCAAGCGGCTACACTCAAACAATGCCCATCTTAGCCTCCTTATAGGGGGTGGGCATAATTCTGCCAAGGTATACACATCGTGATTCAAAAATTCTTAACGCTATCGCTTTTTCTTGATTTTGTGTATGGAAGAGAAAAGACCTCTTTCGAAATTAAGGGTTCGTCAATTTTCTGGAGTTTTTTGGCCGATTTTCGATTCAAATTGCGGGGATAATATACTTTTGTCGATATTACCCCCGCAATTTGAATCGAAAATCGGCCAAAAAACTCCAGAAAATTGACGAACCCTTAATTTCGAAAGAGGTCTAAAGAAGAAAAAGTCTCAGAAGAAGCCCCGGGAGGATGCTGTGAAATACTCTACATTGTTTATTGTTTCCTTATTCGGGCTATCTGCTTGCCAACCCAAGGAAAAGGAAGAGGAAAGAGAGGGGAGTTTTGAGCAAATGGTGATCCTCGAAGAGGACTACTCCAGTCAAGGTGTTGACGGGGAATCGCAAGAACAGCTCAAAGTCCGCTGAGACCGGTTTCTAAGAATTCTACCGATGGCTGCACTTTCAACCTAACTATCGTCCCTCAGACCTCGAGATCTGAGGGGGCGATAGAAAAGATTATCTGCTGATCAAGACGTCGGAGGAGATATTGGAGATCATCTCATCGAGCTTGGCAAGTTCCTCATAACGATTCTGTGAGGTCATCTTGCCATCGTAGTACCATTCGGTGCGTGTTTGACCGTCAGTATAATAGATACTAAGTCCATGGCGTTTATCATTTTCCCAAGAAAGTTCCTGGGAAATAATTTCGCCATCGAGGAAATGCCGCTCCATTCCATTTTTCTGGCCATCAAGATAGGAAATTTCGGTCACCTTAACCCCGTTGCTAAAATAGCTAGCAAGGCCGTGTAGTTTTCCATCTTTCCATTCTTCAATGGCAAGCGGTTCCCCATTTTCTGTGAAGCAACGTTTTTCACCCTGTAGCGTGTTCTGGGAGTAATGAGCAACAAATTCAGGTGCGCCAGATGGATAGAAAGAGTCTCGTTTCACCATGTATCCTTTTTCGAATACATCGCGTGTCAAGAGCGTCCCATTTGGATCGCGATGGATGCGGATTCCGTTACCTTTATCGATACGCGCTTCGATTTCATTGTTTAAGGTAAAATATTGCCCTTCGACAATTTCATCATCGGCAAATTCCTCGATGCAGAGAGGACTCCCACTGGAATACCATGAGGTCAATGTATAACGATGAGGAGATAGGAAAACTTGCTCGCGAGAGGGCATCCCTTGGCTGTCGTAATGGATTTCTTTTACGAGCTCGCTGTTCTTATAGAGCAGAAAAAGTTCAACGGTTTGGCTATGGGGATACGTGTATGTAGTAGGTCCATGCAGGATGCCATGCTCATAGGTCGTTGTGACCGTAACGCCATCGCGCATATTCGTAATGACTTGACCTGGATAATTATGCGCTTCCCACTCCTCTTTTGAAACGGCGTAACCGTATTTGTGGATATAGCGTTTAGAAACGACAGCATCGTTATTTGATTGTTTTTGGCAGGCAGATAATAGTGCTAAAACAATACCGAGAAAAACAGAGATTTTAACCTTCATGGGGATATCCATTGTGAAGCATTAACAACTATAATACGTAATCTTTCAATTTTTCGGCTACCTGCTCTTTCAATTTAGCATGTTCGCGATCGACAGTTGCCTGCTCTATCGTCTGCTCCTTGTCGAGATAAGAGAAGCGCAACGTGACATTTTTTTTATGCGTTCCTAATTGCTCGCTTTGGTAGACATCGAGCAAAAACCGATCGCGTAAAAAGGGCGAATAGACACAATCGATAGCGGCAAAGATTTCGCCGAGGGGTAAGGAATCTCTGATGGTGATCGTCCAATCTCTTTCTGAACCAGGAAAAGATGGGATTGGGGTAGATTGCCAATCCTTTGCAGAGAATTGAGAAACTTGTTGTAGGTCAATCTCAGCAAAGAAAACGGGTTCTTTGATACCGAGGAGAAAGAGAGTTTCAGGATGGATTTGCCCAACGGCGCCGATATTCGTGCTCTCTATCATGATTTTAGCCTGTCTAAAAGGATGGAAAGAATGAAAATGGGAAGGTTCAAAGGCGGCTTTAGGGGTTTTTAGACTCGTTAAGAAATTCTCGATGATTCCCTTTAGATCAAAAAAATCAACCATTCTTATTTTTGGAAAATGATGATAAGGGGTGGCCTTGCCTTTCAGCACGATGGCAGACATAAGTTGTTCTTTAAAGTGACCCCCTTCGCAAAAATGGATCTTTCCTATTTCGAAAAGAGATAGATCGGCTGTTCCATGGTCTTGATTAAAACGCGCGACTTTTAACATTCCAGGAAGAAGCGAGGGACGCAATACTGATTGATCAATGGAACTCGGATGTAAAACGCGAATGAGGGAGTGCTCATCCATGCCGCGCTCAATGATTGACCGTGCTTCAGTAGGGCTGATCAGATCGCAGGTAAGACATTCTTGCAGCCCTTCGCTTAGGAGCTTGGTTCGAATCATTTGCTCGAACACGAAGAGCGGAGCATCGATAAAAGGAGCGCTCACATGTTTGGCGTTTGAGTGAGGGATATTATTGTATCCGTAAAGCCTAGCTGCTTCTTCGAATAGATCTTCTTCGATGTGCAGGTCATTGCGGAAAGAGGGAACGGTTACTTCGAGATAATCGTCGTCTTTAATCGATACAGTCATAAAAAGGCGTCGAAAGAGCGAGGCGATCTCATTTTGGCTCAGAGCAACTCCTAAGAAGGCATTGAGCCGCCGCACTCGACAACCGATTTTACGTGGAGAAAGAAGGAACGCATAGTGAAGGGCGCCTTTACATGCCGATCCGCCTGCTAATTCTTCGACAAGGGAAGTAGCGCGTTCAAGGGCAAAAATCACCGCTTCGGGATCTGTCCCTCGTTCGAATCGATAAGCGGCTTCGGTATGCAATCCAAGGTGTTTATTGGTTTTTCTGATCGTCGTTGGGTTAAAACATGCCGACTCGATAAAAATATTCGCAGTCGAATTGTTGATCGCAGAGGATTTCCCTCCCATTACACCGGCGATAGCAAGTGGTTTGATCTGATCGCTAATGAGAAGTGTCTCCGCAGGAATTTGACAAGTTGTTCCATCGAGCAAATCAAAGGAACGTTCGTGAGTTGCTTGTTCAACGACAATATGATGGCGTTCAATTGTGTCGGCATCGAAAAAGTGCAGCGGCTGACCTATTTCAAGCATGACAAAATTGCCGATATCGACAAGATTATTGATGCTTTTCTGGCCAGCTGCTTCGAGACGATTTTTCAGCCAGTCGGGTGATGGACCTACATGAACTCCTTTGATGAGACGGCAGGCGTAGCGTTTACAAAGTTCAGTCGCCCTAACTTCCAAGGTCGCATTGTTTTCAATCGATTGTGTTAGGTCCTCATGAAAAGAAGAGGAGGGGAGGTGGAGCGGCAGGGAAAATTTTGCAGCGAGTTCGCGTGCAATCCCGATGATGCTTAGATCATGCCCTAAATTAGGCGTGAGGGAGATATCTAAAATGGTGTCGGAATAAAATTCTTTGAGGTCGGTTCCCTCAACCATATCGGGATCGAGTGCCATGATGCCGTGGTCGCCTTGCGCCGGCAATCCAAGTTCATCGGCAGCGCATAACATGCCATAGGAATCAATCTCCCGCAGCTTAGTTTTTTTTATTTTAAACGGTTTTCCTTCGCTATCAGGAAGTGTGGCCCCTATTCTGGCTAGCGCGGTTTTCATGCCAATCTGGCAATTATTGGCCCCGCAAACGATCTGTAAATGTTCCTTGCCATCAAAGACGGTGGTAACACGCAAACGATCAGCATTGGGATGGGGCTGTATATCGACGATTTTTGCAACAACGATCCCTTCAAAAGGAAGGACTCGCTGCTCAATGCCTTCTACTTCTAGCCCCATTGAGGTGAGGGCAGTAGCAATCTCTTCGGTGGATTGCGAAAGATGAATATACTCTTTTAGCCAGCTAAGTGGGACTTTCATAGTAGTTCTAGAAAAAAAACCTCTTAAGGAAGATAAATACTATCATGGATAAAAGTATTTGGCAAAAACGAAGCACATTTTTGTTGCAAGTGCTTATTTTCAGCGTTGCGCTCAACATCGCTTTTCTATCGACCTTCTGTTTTTCCCTTTTGAAAGAGAACAAAGAACAGGCCGCTTTTGCTCCCGCTCCTTCTTCCGATGCATCGGTCGGCAAGCCAATCAGCAATGGTGAGATTCTTCGTGTTCTGTGTGAAGAAAATTTTCAGAAACTCTTGGAGATTCTCAATGACAAGAAATTACTCGAAGATGGTTATCTAAGGCGCGATTTCGCTCTTTCTATCCTCGTCGCCTTTCATCAATTCAATCTCGAAAAAGCGATCGGGTCAATTCCTTTGCATCCGAGACAAATTTTGTTTTCACGCCATCCTCAAGGCGAATCAACGGAGCTTTTTATCTTCTCAGGGCTGACAGATGAGCACTATGAAGCCATCATGAAGTTTGCGAAAACAGAGCGGTGGCCACTCACTAGCGAAGGACTGTTTTTTGAGATCAAACGGTCCTTTGCAGCGGGCCGTTTTCCAGATCCTCAACTTGTGGAGGCCTTTACTCTTAGCGCAGAGTACTTATCGATCTCGACGTTATTTAGCCGAAGCGGTTGCGCGGTAATGAAAGAGGAGTTGCTCGAATTGATTGCACAAAGTGATTGGCAGGTTATAAAAAATTTTTTCGATCAGCAAAAGCAAAGACAAGATTTTTCACAGGAGCGCTCTCGCACGTTTTTAGTGGAGTACTTACAGCATCATTCCAAAAAAGCGGCGAAACTCCTTTTGCGCTGCGATGTGGAATTTGCTTTGAAACGCCTTTCTGACGATGAAGTCCTTTTTGTTCTCGACGCCGTAGATTTTGCTGATAAGCAGGTCTATTTGCTAGCCAGGGGCCTATTGTGCAGCACACGCGGGGAGCGGGTCATCCGCATTGCTGCGGCAAAACTTTATGCTCAGGCTGGTGAAGCCATGCCAACGCAGTTTCATCTGCTTGATGCGATCAAACGGTTCTGTCCGGAAGCCGTTGTTAAGGCACCGGCTCTTTTGGAAACGAAACCAGCTCTTATGATGCCCATCAAAGCAGTCCAAGAAAAACCAGCAAAAAAAGGCCGTATTTACGTAGTACAGAACGGCGATAGTCTGTGGAAAATTGCTAAAAAATATCGTGTCTCTATTGAGTCGATCAAGAAAGTAAATCACATGGAAAGCGAACGGCTTAAGCCAGGTCAAGAATTAGAACTTCCATGAAGCCTCCTGTGTGGGTAAGGTGAGTTAGGGAACTAGATCCACCCCTCCAAGATGCCAAGGATGGCATTTTACAATCCGTTTTATAGTAAGGAACACACCTTTGAAAGGACCATGTTTTTTTAGCGCCTCAACGGCATATTCTGAGCAGCTCGGATAGAATCTGCAACAATTGCCCAACATGGGTCTTATGCACCATTGATATAAACGCACCAAAATAATAAGGGGCTTAGAGCCAATTGCAAAACTCTTCGACGCGCAAAATCGCCCTTTTTGACTCCATTGCGACCACACCTCCTCGCCTGCCGCTCTAGGCAGGCCACCGTCGGTGCATTTCGGACAGGCTTCACCTGCCCTCGCAATGGAGTCAAAAATCATCGATTTTTCGCTGTCGTGGAGTTTTGCAATTGGCTCCTTAGATAACATGAAAAAGGTCCCTCAATACAGCGAGGAAGACCTCGATCACGATCAAGATGATGATTGTCCATTCGAGACGCGAAGAGTATTGATGATTGAGTTCGTTACGTAAAATTTCGAAGAGCTCACGAATCACGTTGAGTCGTCGGTTAAGGACATCGACTCGTTTGGTTACATCGAGATAGTGTGCTGTTCTTCTGTAAAAGGATTCTAATTCGGGGTACTCCCAGAAAAATTCTGGCGTGTCGAGAATTTCGGTGTGCAGATTGATTGTATTGCGTTCGATAAAAAGCTCGCCCATTTTTCGTGAGATAGATTTACGAGATAAGGAAATTTTCCCCTTAATAGAGAGCTCTTCGGGGAGCCATTTTGTTGTTTCGTAGGTTTTAAAAATACTCTCTTCAAAGCTGTTGAGCTTGACCGACTGAGCAATTCCATGCGAAATAGCTAGCTTAGTCAAAGTTGCTTTATTCTGGAGAATGATCTCATCCTCCTCAATTTTCATCGTATCGCCGTAAATGAATGTAAATTCATCTTCGGTCCGCGAGCAGGGATCTCTTTCAAAATCTTTGAGTTCTAGTAAAAGACGCTTTTCTTCTTCTTGCGTAAGGCCCCAAAACACGAGAGCTCCGTAGGAAAAATAAAAAACATCGCCTCGAATGCGTTTTTCTTCGCGGAGCTGGAAATGGAGAGTGTCCTTGTATAGTTGGACGGGACCCATTTTGCCGTATGTTTGGAATAGGCGCGGGATATCGTAGGAAGAAGCTGTGCAATAACCTGTGCAACGCATATTGCCACTATAACGGATAAGGGCATTAAAACTCGACTTTGCAACTTTTTAGGGTCGCCTGCCTCGTCCATTTGTCCCCCGAGAATAAATATACCGAGGCCTTCGATCCTAAAAAGTTACAAAGTCGAGTTAAAAAACTACTTTACACTGGTGTTTAAACGAGACTCGTTTTATAATCTTTGTGAGCATTTTTTTAATCCGTCGATTAATCTTTTAAAAGACGACCCATAATTATTTGTTTTTGTGGACGCTAGGCTCCGTTTACAAGAGCAGCTCAAAACAGTTGGTAGAATTTTCAAAGGGAAAAATTATGAATACCAAAGTACGTAGCACCTCATTATTAGCTGGATTAGCAATGTTTAAAATGTTCTTTGGTGCAGGGAATATTGTCTTCTCCTTAGCGATAGGGCAATTCGCAAAAGAAATGAATATTTGGGCGTTACTTGGTCTTCTTATTACAGCAGTGATTATTCCCTTTATTGGCGTGATCGCAATATCCCTTTATAAAGGGGATTATCGTTCGTTTTTTGCTCGTGTTGGAAAATTGCCCGGTTTTTTAATCGCCCTATTTATCTTGGCTATGATCGGTCCATTTGGAGCTATTCCACGCTGTTTGACTCTGTCTTATTCGACAGTAAAAATGTTGCTCCCAGACCTGAGCTTATGGGTTTTTGCGTCATGTGCTTGTGGATTTATTTTTCTTTGCACAGTGAAGAAAAACCGATTGATGCAAATCCTCGGCTATGTTTTTGCTCCAGCGCTGATTATCTTAATTGCTGTCATTGTCACTAAGGGGCTCTGGCAGGCAGGACCCACCTCGCATAGCGACCTTTCTGCGGGAGCAGCATTTACCCATGGGCTTTTACAAGGATATAATACGTTGGATCTTTTACCAGCTTTTTTCTTCTCGTCGATCATTGTTTCTTTGATGCAGAAAAAACATCCTGAACAATTTGAAGGGGAAGGAAGCGAGCGTCGGATTTTCAAACTCATGCTCAAAGCCAGCGCAGTTGGAGCTTTTCTCATCGGATCAATTTATATTGGATTTAGTTTTCTTGCTGCGCATTATCATGAAAGCCTTGTTGGTGTTGCGCCGGAAGTGCTGTTTAGTAGTTTGGCCTGGACGATCATTGGTCCATGGGGGGGGGCTTTTACCTGCATCTCCGTGCTTGTCTCTTGTATTGCGACATCCATTGCCCTGACAGCTGTGTTTGCTGACTTTATCCATAAGGAAGTTTTTAAAGAAAAATTTGATTACCGCATCTGGCTGCTCGTTACACTTGCCATTGCCTTTTTCTTCTGCTTTATCGGCTTCTCGGGCATCGTCAAGATGTTGGCACCAGTCCTACAAGTTTGCTATCCGGCGCTGCTTATGCTTACAGTGATGAATATTTTTCACAAAATGTTCAACTTTAGCCGTGGGGTGACGATCGCAGTGCCAGCGACTTTGATTGGAACACTACTCATGCAGAACCCGACATTTCCTGCAAAAATAGTGCAGCTCTTTATAAGGTAGAGGCTGCTAGTTTTTCAGTGGCAGAAAATGAGAGGCGCGATTACACTATAACCTTTCGTTTTGCGAAAGTGGCGGAACTGGCAGACGCACTACCTTGAGGTGGTAGCGAGGTCACACTCTTGGGGGTTCGAATCCCCCCTTTCGCACATTCTTTTTTCAGATGGGGAGATCTTTTAAGCTACCCTATCTTCTGTCCCTCCATCACCTTGATCGATTCGTAAAGTTACTTTCAAAGGAGTTCTGAAAAGAATCGTCGCAAATGACTCATCATTGAAGAATCGAGATGGAGCCCTTCCAGAATTTGAAAGGAACGCGAGTCCGCGAGAAGGCCTATGAGCTGCCACTCTTGGCTTGTCAGGGGATGAGCAGGGTAGTTTCGATGCTGTGTGCAGGTTCCTTGCCCTTTACAAAAAAAACTAACAGGATGTTCCGTACAGACGGCACAGTGGGCAGCCCAGTGCAGCAACCCTTCGTGTTTAAACAATTTAAGGTAAAAACTGGCTAGGAGATTGTCTGGGTGGCTGCAATGTTGAAGATGGTCTATATAGGCCTTGGTTAGATCGTAAAGAAGAGGCGCCGGTTTGCCAGGAAGTTGGCTTTTCAGCAGGATCTGCACAATTTCACCAGCACAATCGAGACGGTTGGCGTTGGTGCGCAAGGTAAGATAATCGGCCAAGGTATTCGCCTCGAGAAGACGGTATACGTCGCCCCGCCCTCTGCGGAAGATGAATTCAGAACAGGTAAGGGGGGAAGTAGCCGACATAAGATGACTAAGGGTCGGGGAAAATGCTCTCGTAGCCATGCTAACGACCCCTTCTTCCGGCATGAAAATCGTCAAGATTCTCTTAGTGTCATTAAAGGGAATAGCCCGCAAGACAAGACCCTCGCTTCTCTCCTCTTTCACAAAATCGTATCTTCTGGTAAAAAAGTTGGGTTCCTTTAGGCACCGATAGCTCAATTGGATAGAGTACCCGGCTTCGAACCGGGTGGTTACAGGTTCAAGTCCTGTTCGGTGCAAATTCTATTGTCGTGACTATGCTCTCTAAAATCTCCATTTTCCGCCATACCCAACATAGCTTTTGCGAGGAAATACAGAAGCGATTGGGCAAGGGGCGCCATCATGCAGCAAAGACCTATGCAAAGTGGTTTTCCGAAGGAAATTTCAACGCGGACTCGTTTTATTGGGTTGAACCGCAGGCACAGAACCTCGTTCAAGAAATTCTTTCTCTTACTGACTTTAGCATACCAGTGGCGACGAGGGTCAAACAGGAGGGAGCGACTTCTAAATTTTTACTTGCTATTGAAGGAAATATGGAGACGGAGTCGGTATTGATTCCCATGGAAGCCGGCACGACGATTTGCCTTTCTTCCCAAGTGGGTTGCCGCATGGGTTGCGCTTTTTGCGAGACGGGCCGCATGGGTCTGCTGAGGCAGCTTAAAGCGGAGGAGATCGTCGGACAGGTTTTCTATGCAAAACATGTGCTCAAAGCTGCCTTGAGAAATATTGTATTTATGGGAATGGGAGAGCCACTAGATAATTTCGAAGAAGTGGCACTGGCCTTGAAAATTTTAACCGATCCGGCGGGATTGGGATTCGGCCCCAGTCGGATTACGATCTCGACGAGCGGCAAGGTCGATGCCATCTACCGTTTCATGGAAGAGATGGACCCTGCTTTGAATCTGGCAGTCTCCATCAATGCGCCGAACGATGAAATTCGACAAAAACTCATGCCGGTCAACCGCAAGTGGGATATGGCGGCGCTTAAGGACGCAATGCTGGCCTATTGTGAGCATCCTCGAAGAGAAATCCTGGTGGAGTATGTCCTAATCGATCAGGTCAATTCCTCATTAGAACATGCTGATCAACTTGCAGAGTATCTTAGAGGGTTGCGTGTAAGGGTGAATTTGATCGCTTATAATCCGCAAAGCAACGACCGTTTTTCTCCTCCAAATGACCAAGTTATTGAAGCGTTCACAAAAAAATTGCGGGAACGTGGGCTAATGACCCTGATTCGCCATCCTAAAGGACAGGGAATCATGGCTGCCTGTGGGCAGTTAGGTAATCCCGGCTGGCGGAAGAGACAATCCCTGAATTAATAGTTAAAATTTTTTCATCAAAAAGGCTCTATGCCTGGCGAAAGAAAAACCTGGCCATGTTAGGATAGGGTTTCAATGCGTAAAGGAGCTCATATATGGTCGACAAAGCGAAGTTTGAAGCTGAAGAAGCACAAGGCTACCGCCTCAATATCATTGGAAGAAATGTCCTTGTGACAGAAGCCATGAAGAATTATGCATGGGAGAAAGTCTCAAAAGTGGAAAGAATCCATCACCACCTCATGGATATGCAAATTACGATGGATATCCAACATCTCGAACACACCGTCGATATCGTTCTCAAGTTTGAGCATTTTCGTATCAAGGTACATGCTGCTACCACGGATATGTACGCTTCGATTGATAAGGCGATTGTTAAATTGCAAACGTTGATTCGGCGCTGGAAAGATCGCATTCAAGACCATCATAAGAAAAAGTTATCAGCGATTGACATGGAAGTGAATGTCATCAACCGTCCTTATGATGAGCTGGCAGAATTCAACGCGGAGATTGAAGCGGCTAATCAAGAAGAAGAGAAAAAAGAACTTGAGATACCGCAAGTGCTCAAGAAAAAGACCTTGCCGCTCAAGATGCTCACAACAGATGAAGCAGTGATGAAGATGGAACTATCAGGGTTTAATTTTCTCGTATTTCGAGGAGAAGAGGATCAAAAACTTAAAGTCATTTATCGACGTAAAGATGGCACTTACGGGATCATCCAAGTCGAATGAGACAGAGCGTCTCTATGATCTCGTGAGAAAACGCTGGATCAAAAAAACACCTGAAGAGGTCGTTAGACAGACGCTTCTTCAGCTCATGATAAAAAAATTGGGTTTTCCCTTGGCGTTGATTGCTGTAGAGAAGGAACTAAACCAAATACCGCATTTGTTGAGAAATAGAGCGGCTCTGCCAGACCGAAGGGTGGATATCATTTGTTTTGCCAAGGGGATTCATCCCAGATTTCCCCTATTTCCTCTCCTTCTTGTCGAATGTAAAGAGGACCGAATCACTCAAGCAGCAATAGAACAAGTTGTAGGGTACAATATGTTTGTGGAAGCGCCGTTCATTGCTTTAGCGGATCCGACAGGGGCGGCTCTTCTTTTACCGGAAGGAACATTGCAAAAAGGACTGCCATCGTATGAGATGCTTCTTAAGGCGGTGCAACAGTGAAGCGGAAAGAGGCTCTCTGTACTTTTGGCATCGGGCTTGAAGAAGCAAAGGAGATGTTCTCTTCTTGGATACAAGAAGAACCATCGAGAAAAATCTTCCTATTAGAGGAGGGAGCTTTACAAAATCTCGCGTGGCAACATCTTCTTTTTGATCTCAAGTTAGCTCTTTCACCGGTACTGTCTGAAGAACAAAAACAACTTGGCAGCGAACTCTTTGAAAGGCTGAAATTTTGGCAAATTGGTGCGGAAGCCTTGCTTGCTGATGTCAAAGATCAAGGAAAAAAGGTTGCTGATAATATTCTGTCGAATCTCCCTCTTTTAGAAGGAGCTTACTTCGCTTCATCACTTGCACAAAGCTATAAAGGGATCCCTGCGCTCATCTGTGGCGCCGGGCCTTCTCTGCATCGCCACCTTCCTCTTTTGAAGATAGCACGTGAACGAACACTTCTTTTTGCTGGTGGAACTGCGCTTAAAGTGGTTGCGGAAAGCGGCAGCGTCCCTCATTTTGCTGCTGCACTAGATCCTGATCCGCCCCCCCCCCTTTTTTCTAGTGAGGCAATAAAAGGCGTTCCCTTCTTTTTTCCTTTGCGGCTAGCCAAGCGGATACTATTGAAAATAGAGGGGCCAAGGATTTGGGCGGCTGATGGAATTAGCTATCCATTGGAACATTGGTTGACCAAGCAGCTTGGGCTTGATGAACCGAATATTGAGGGAGGATGGAACGTTGCGACTTTCTGCATTAGCCTAGCGGCGATGATGGGCTGCAATCCGATTGTTCTCGTCGGCGTTGACCTCTCTCTGCCAGAAGGAAAATCGTATACGTCTGATGTCGACCATTCTTATCAAAAGAACCATCTGATTGAAACAACCCAGGGTTTAACAAAGGGGGACTTTATTCTGGCGGCAGATTGGATCGCATCGTTTAAGGAAAACCATCCCTCCATCCAATTGATCAATGTCTCAAAAGAGGCGTGGCCGATGGAGGGGGTAGACTACTGTTCTTTGGACTCTCTTATCAAACGATTTCCACAGCATGGGATTTCTTCTATCGAAGAGTCTTCTCTTGGTTTACAGGTCCAGTGTGCCCATGCGCCTAGCGAGATTATCCAAGGATGGAAAAGGAGTTTAGCCATCGCTGACGATCACTGTGCTTCTTTGATAGAACGACTCGAAAAAAATTTCCCTAGTGATCCCAGGCAGCTTGGAAACTACATTTTGCATGAGGTGGAACTCGAAGAAGAACCTGCGGCGCAGTTCTTCTTAGAACCAATTTGGATGGTTTGGAAGCATTTATTTAATGAGGAAGATCTCAACGAACCTTATAGAGGATTTCGCGAGACAGTACAAAAATGGCTCTTTTGGAGAAGCATCATCAAGGAGATGGACGATGCAGCGGTATGAGATGCATCCTGGGATGCTGAAAATTTTTGATGAAGAGCTAGGCATCTCTATCGAAGATCCTTTTGATCAGGGCCTCCTTGTCATGGAAAAAGAGGAAAAAGATGGGTACACGGTCAAAGTTTGCTGCTCCCTGGAGGGAAAACTGCATGGTCCCTCACTTTTCTACGACGGCAAGGGAATCCTTCTCTCGATCAGCTGGTTTTGCCGTGGATTGCGAGAAGGTAAGGTGCGCCAATATTATCCTTCTGGACAGCTTTATGCATCGCTAGGCTTCGTCCATGGACTAAGGGAAGGCGAGCATAAATATTATGATGAGGATGGATATCTCCGAACTTCTATGCATTATAGAAAAGGACAGTTAGATGGAAAAACGCTCCTTTTTTGGCCCGATGGACGATTGAAAAGAGAACTTTTCCTGGTGCAAGGGAAAAAGCAAGGCAAGGAAAAGTTTTGGGACGAACAAGGTGTGCTGAAGAAGGAGATCCAGCATGCTCCTTGAGCGCTATCCAGAACTGCATTTTCGCCTTCTTTGGGAAGGAATAACAACACCTTTAGAACGTTCCTCTGTTCTTTGGGCTGAAGATGGCATTGATGCTGAAATACAGAGATTTCAAGCTAAAGTATCGCTATCTACTATCGAAGTTTTTTACCTTTACGGTCTTGGCGTGGGGCAACATTTGGCTGTCCTTCGTTCTTGGCTCGAGGAAGATCCTCGCCGGAAACTCATATACCTTGAAGATGATCTTGCTGCTATCGATGCTTGTTGTAAGGAAGGGCAAAAAGAGTTATTCGCACATCCACAGGTTTTCATCAGGTTTATCCCTCACCCAAGAGCATGGAGCGCGACACTCAAACAATGCGCACTGGACTTTCCAAGCAAATATCTTGAGCTTAGGGCGATCGAAGCGTATGCAAAGAATAAAAAGAAAAAGTCGGCTGCGCAAATCAAATTAAAATTATTGCGGCTGAGCGGGCTCTTTCGCACATACTTTGATGAGGCCATCTACGTACACCAGGTGCATCAAAATCTCTTTGACAATCTTCACCAACTCAAACAAGCCTTCGATACCTCGGGTCTAAGAGATGTTTTTAAAGGCGTGCCAGCGATGATCTGTGGAGCTGGCCCCTCGCTCAAACAACATATTGAGGGCCTCAAGTCTCTTGAAGATCGGGCACTGATCATAGCGGGGGGATCGACGGTCACTGCGCTCGGCAATTTAGGTGTTTTTCCACACATCGCCCTGGCCATTGACCCAAATGAAGAAGAGGTACATCGGTTTGAGGCCAATGTCCTGCAAGAAATCCCGTTTCTTTTTGGCCTTCGTCTTCATCCTGGCGTTTTCCAGACTCTGAACGCGCCTTTAGGATACCTCCATACGAGGACAGCCGGACCTGCAGAAGGATGGATGCAAAACCATTTTGGTATTGTCCAAGATGTTATGCACGATGCCCTTGGCCCAGAGGCGCTCTCCATCACCACCTTGAGCTTGACGCTTGCGTATATCATGGGGTGCGATCCGATCGCCATCGTTGGAGTTGACCTCGCGTATACAGGCTTTTCACGGTATGCCCCTGGTGTTGGGGCACAACAAACAATTGACCCAAAAGAATTTGACCAGCCAAAAGAACAGCTCGAAACATTACTGAAACGCAAGGATGTGCGCGGGAATACGATTTATACCCTTGTGAAATGGGTCATGGAAGCGGCGGTGTTTTCTCGTTTTGCAAAAAAACACTCTAAGACGAAATTTTTTCGTGTAGGCCAAGAAGGGCTGCCTATAAAAAACATTCCCGTAACCACCCTTGAGGCAATCGCTGCGCGCTATGGTAACAAGCAACACGACTTGTTAGGGCAATTACATCAGATCGTGCAAGCTTGGCAACTCAAAGAAATCACACAGGAGAAGATTTCCTCAGTTAAGCAAGATCTTCGCCTAAGCTTGGAAAAAATGGAGCAGATTTGTTTGGCCGTGCTTGAGGAACTCGAACAAGCAAAAAAAGAGGAGCATCTGCCTCTCTTCCCCACGGGTAAAATGATGGGATTGCAAATGGACTTCGAAGAAGAACTGGCATATCCCTGCCTTTTCGAATCGGTTGGGCTGGCTTTTAACACCAAAAACCAACGCGAAAGAAACCTTCCGGCATTGACAGTTGAACTCGAAATGGATAAATGGCGCCATTTGCTCAGTGCTGCGAGGTTTTATCTCAAGAGAAGTTTTATCGAGGACCTCTCCCAAGGAGAAAACCTCTAGATGGAAAGAACATTTCAATGTTTCCCTGATGGAAAGTTTTTCACCATTCAAGAATTAGAAACGCACTTAAAATTCCACTACTTACCCTCTATTGCTTTTGCAACTCCTGCTGAGCAGGAGGACATTCAACAGAGAGGACTTGAGAAATGGAAAAATAACGGGGTAAGCAAAGAGTCTCAAAAACTCGGCCATCGATTCATGAAGGAAATCGAGGCTTTCTATCTTCCCGACGTTTCCATCAGATACCTCAATGAGAAGTTAGGCTATGGACTCTTTTCTGAAGAAACCCTAGATGTCGGTTGTTACGTAGGGGAGTACGCAGGCCTCATACGAAAAAATGATCGAAGGTATTTAGAACCATTGAATCACTACTGTTATGAATATCCCGTCCCTGACCACATCGGTAGAAGTTTTGTCATCGATGCAACAAATGGGAGTTTAACGCGTTTTATCAATCACAGTTTCACTCCAAATTTGAAACCTGTGCATGTTTTTTACAATGGTTTTTATCACTTAATTTTTCTCGCCATGCAGCGCATTGAGAAAGGAACTCAACTATGCTATGACTACGGGCAAAATTATTGGTATGTCCGCGATCGACCCATCAGCTTATCTTGAAGCAGTGAACACCCAGGCCTTGGCCTTGATGCAAAACGCAGATTTTCGATGAGATTTACAGAAAACGAGGATTTAACGCAAAGGCACGTAAGTCGCGAAGACGCAAAGGTTTTTATAAATCATTTTCACTTTTCTCCTCGCTATTAAAATATGTTCCGGGAGTATGATCATTGATTTGTGTTTTTTCAATAATTTTCCGAGGAGGCTGACGTGAATTTTTTTACCAATCGAAGAGTTCTTCTGCTTTTTATCTTTGGGCCAATTTTTCTGCATGGAGAAACCATTCAATGTCAAGCAATCCCTGGGGTCGATCAATGGACTCAAGCAGAACAATTTTATACATCATGTCTTGCTGAGAGTAAACGCTTTAGTCTTGATGAAGATACAGCTTATTTTTATCACCAATTAGCTACTGTAGGACATGAACTTGGCCAATTTACTACTGCTCTCGACAACATCGATCGTGCGTTGCTTCTATATAGTGAGTTCGAAAATTCAACAAAAACACGCTTGAATATCATCGACGCCCGCATTCTCAAGGGAAGGTTATTGGGGGGTTTAGATCAACACATCGATGCTTTCGTTGAATTACTAGCAGTTTTCGAAGATAACCTCTCTATTCGTGGTACAGATGACCCAGAAACCGTCCGTCTCTATAAACATCTTGGCTGGCGCCTAGAACGGTTAGCTAAAAAAGAAATCATGATCAATCGTCCAGAAGTTTTGGATTCCATCCGATCCATTTTGACGTCCTATCTCGATGAGATAGATACAGATTTTGTCATAGATAACACGCCGTTGGCATATCTTTTTTTAGCACAGAAGTTCTATGAAAAAGCGCTGCAAATAGATCGGAAAACACTTGGAGAAAACCATCCAGACACTGCAAAAAGTTATAGTCTTATAGGATGGATTTTAGGCGATCGAAAAAACCATGAAGAAGCATTAAAAATACACCAAAAAGCATTAGCAATTAGGCTCAAATGCTATTCAGAGATCCACCCCAACACAGCAAGAAGCTATAGCAACATCGGTTGGAATTATGAACAACTAGGTGATCTTGTTCAAGCTTCGCAGTATTACACTATTGCCATACGAATCATGAAACAGGTCCTGCCACAGGATCATCCTGAATTAGAAAAAAATAAAGAGAATCTTTATCGAGTTACCGAACTTCTTATACCGAAACAACATGAAGAATCGGGTTTTTGACAAGAAGGCTCCTCGAAATTCTTGTCTGGAGCGAGAGACCATTGTTCGAGAACAAGGCTCGAGTGAAGACAAGAATTGCGAGGTAAAGACGACGCCGTCAGAAACTGATTTTTCAGGTTGTTTCGGTATAAAGACAAATAAATTAGACATCTTGCGTAACCTGCTTTGCAGTTTCGGATCAAGCGAGCGAAGCCACTCCAAAGAGTGGTTGAGTGAGTGCGAGAAAAATCCGCGAAAAAAGAACGATTTTAGTAAGCAAATGAGGTTACGCAAGATGTCTATTAACAAACAGGTGAGTAAGGCCCGGATTTTCCGAGCCTATATGGGGAAATTCCATGATCTTAAGAAACTTCAAGGAACCCAAGAAATGTTTCCAACCAATCCACCCGTTTCATTATTAGGACCTGAGGTAAAATAAAGATGGCCATAACAATCAAAATCTAAAGACCAGAGTCCGGGGATTTTAATTAGCGTTCCATCCGGATGTGTCAGAGAACCTAGGAAATCCCCTGTGCATCTATCGTAAGCATTGATCAGGCCATCGCCAAAATTCCCAACCAGTAAAGCTCCAGCAAATTGGCCAAATGTTTCTGGCGCTATCGCTAACCCCCAAGGCGAATTCAATTGTCCTTGTGAAATTAATCGTTTAACATGGAGCCCAGTTTCCGTAAAAACATCTACAAATCCCCGCCCAGGACCAGGGTCATCATCCTGATTATCTGGAGGAAGTTGTTTTGCATAGGTTACATAAATAAGGCAATCTAGTTTGCGAACATTAAAGGGGGCATAACCAGGTGGAATGTTGTAAACTGTTATTGAATTCAAATAGTTAAACTGAGAATCAAAAACATCAATCCTTCCATTGCGGAAATCGGTCGCGAATAGGAACAGTTCCCCACAGCAACCTCCACAACAACAATTTTTTACAATTTCTAGACCTTTGTAGACAGCTCCCATTTGAGAATTATCTACCGCAACGACGGCACTATTAGGATTCACGGCGTTATTGTAACCTAAAATCATACCCAGCTCAGTTGCAAATAGAAAACTGGCAGGTAATTGTAGACCCGAGGCGGGTGAGCCAATCAAGAATGCGTCTTTACAAGGATTGCGGGGAGACTCCTGTGGGGTACCTTGGTACCTGAATAACGAAATTCACGGTGTGCCATTGGGGTTATAGAGGGTTGACAAATTAGAATTATTGTCGGCTACCCAAAAATTATTATTGGGAGCAAAAAAAAAGCCCCAAGGATTAATCAGATTAGGGTCAGTATGGCTTGCACCCCCTGGAACATTTGAAACCAGCTTGTTCACCACATAACCCGAGGCCATTAATGTTCCCTGAGTTAACCCCAAGAATAAAATCAAAAATAACCGCATAGTCATTGAAGATCGTTTACATAAACTCATGTTCTCCTCACTGGATGGTTAAAAACGATTTTTTGATCTTGAAGGAGGGGATTTTTTTCTTCAAATTTTTTTTAATGATCCTTTTGCGCTGATCGCACGCGGCGAGAGCAAAGACAAGAAAAAAAGCCTTTTTTTAGCCAGTCTTGAAGAAAGAATTTTCTCAATATGATCCTCACAATCGTTTTTCAATGAGCATAGCTAGGGATTCGTAATGCTGGTATAAAGATCGATTAAAAATTCAGACTCGAGATATGATTTCCTTCAAATTTGAGGAGGTCAGTACGTCATTTTCAGCTTTAGCTGCCGCAGTGTGCCTTATAGCTTGTCACGGTGGACCTGCAGATCATTTTGCAACCTTTGCTGAAAGTTTATCCAGAGATGTAGGGGCTATTGAGGTTTATGCATCAGGACCAGCACTGAAAAAATTCCAAGAGCGTGGGATTGAAGTAAAAGTCCCCTTCTCTATTGATAAAATTTCTCCTGAAGAGGAAGACATATTAGCTGAGCAGATTGCAAAAGCCTGTTCTACTGCTTCGGTAATCATTACAGACGTTGCCATGCGTTCGATATTAAAGTTCAAAAAGCACTGGCTCGTCAAGCAACCTATGTTCCTCGTTTTGCCTATTATGACAACCCTGAGTCCTATGTACCAGGAGGATACTCAGCAGTAGCAGCTGAAGTAATGTTAGCGGCTAATGGAATCTTGTTTGCAAATTCTAATCTTGCTAAGGCTCCCATATTCCAAGAACCAGGCAAAGAAATTGACTTTGAAAGTCGGAAAAAGGTTGGCATTGGTTATTACCCAATCAATCAAGCTGAAAAAATTGCTAAACGAAGAGCCGCAGAACAGCTTTCCATGCGTCAAACACTATTTTCAAGAAACGATTTAGTAGACACAGGTCAAAAAGTTTTAGTGTATTTTGGCGGCAACAATGAAGAATATTTTTCAAAAGCACTCCCAGACTTTCTTTCCTTGTTGGAAGGAGGAATGGAACAATCGGACTTCACTAATTTAGTTATTGTAATTCAGCAACACCCTGGTGCTAAAAGCAAAAACATAGATGGAAATATGGTATCAGCATGGATGGGTAAACATAGTGGGACAAGACAGGCTCCAAAAATGATCCTATCTGATTTCTCTTCAGATGATCCAATGGACACGCGCAAACTCCGTCCTTCAGGGCGGGGTTAGCGTGCTCGACGAAGAATGCTAGTTCAATCGGGTGTTTTCTGCTGCTCAATATATTGACGAATAACAGCAATGGGAGCGCCACCACAACTACCGGAAAAATAGCTGGGCGACCATAGAGCTCTGCCCCATAGTTTTTTTCGAATGCTGGGATAGTTCTTTTTGCGGATCAAATGGCTCGATACTCCTTTGAGACTATTTACCAATTTCGAAACGGTCATTTTGGGTGGGTAATTCACAAGCAAATGGACATGGTCATCTTCGCCATCGAATTCCACTAAATCAGCCTCGAAATCTATACAAACACTGGAAAAGATGGAGCGCAGTTCGTCCAATATCTCTTTGGTAAATACACCACATCGGTATTTCGTAACGAAGACCAGATGAACATGCATTAGAAATTTGCAATGCCTTCCATGGCGAATCTCATTGTTTTTTTTCATAGGCCAGACTATATAATTTGGGTCATGCGACGAATGCAAGCATTTAAGTATGAACTACAGCCCGATCGGGAGCAGGAGCGTAATATGCGCAGAATCTCTGGCGCCTGCCGTTTTGTGTTCAATAAAGCATTAACGATTCAAAAGGAAAATTACGAAGCGGGAAATAAATTTATCGGGTATGTAGCAATGGCCAAACAGCTTACCGAATGGCGTAATTCCGCAGAAACGCCGTGGCTTAAAGAAGCTCCCTGTCATCCTTTACAACACGCTTTAAAAGATTTGGATAGAGCGTACAAAAACTTTTTTGCCAAACGCACCGATTTTCCTCGCTTTAAGAAGAGATGTTCTGGTTCGAGTTTTCGTTATCCAGATCCAATGCAAATCAAACTCGATCAGGCAAATAGTCGAATTTTTCTTCCCAAACTCGGTTGGATTCGTTATCGGAAGAGTCGTGAGATTATAGGTGAGTTACGC
>Ga0206862_1077_pt1 | contig 28458 bp, 15 predicted proteins | sample Alteio_BWOrgCont_43_FD_152625 | JGI IMG/M metagenome (GOLD analysis project Ga0206862, IMG submission 152625) | Enriched cells from forest soil in Barre Woods Harvard Forest LTER site, Petersham, Massachusetts, United States -... | ecosystem: Environmental > Terrestrial > Soil > Temperate forest >... | reverse complement strand
TTTTCAAAAAATGCTAAAGTCGAGACATAGAACACAGAGAGGAAATCAGCTGAACGAAAGTTTCACTTTTGAGATGAAAGTCTATCTTTTTCCCTTATTCTTTATCAATCTTTATTCAATAATTTATTGATTTTTAAGAATAAAAGTGGTAAAATTAGATTTTATTTTATTTATTAACTTATTTATTATATGAATATAAACGAATCAAAAAAAATACTTTCTGAGTTAACAAACAAGATAAATCCAAATGCTCCTCTTGCGGAGGAGATTACGCGTCTGTTCATTCCAAATTGGAATCAACGATCCCTTATTCTCAAAGACTCTCTCCATGGAAGAGTGACGCAGGCATTGACTCGCCGGCAATCGACCATTCACCAGAGAAAACAGGCTATAGCTATTGTTTTAAAGGCCTTTTCGACTATAAGAAATGAAAAAAAAGAAAACGACATCCCTCAACATGTTTTCCATCAACTTGTTAAACTCGAACAAACGCATAAGAAATCCGATCCACTGCCCGTAAGTGAGGATTTATCCCTGTTAGAAAGTGAACAAGAAAAACTGATCGGCAAAGAAAAAAAGGAAGGTTTTCAACAATTTTCACAACTGCTACAAGGCTATCCTCAACAAGGGAATTTAGATCCTGCTTCTTTTGAGAAAGTTTTTATCCAAGACTCCTCCGATCAAATGGAAGCCCTAGCCCTCCATGTCGATTTTTTAAAAGAGAATCGCAATGAAGCGATCGAAGATTTTGAAAACGAGGCAATCTACCTAAAAAGATCTTTCCAGGACTCGCAGCAATTTGAACAGTCCCTAGTTTCAGATTTACAGAAAATGGAAACAAAGGAGAAGAGGGGTGAGCAATATGCAATCGAAGGCCAGAGAATGGCCAATCATCTGGCAGGATTGAGAGCTAATGAAAGATGGCTCTATTGCGGCGAGTTTTCCAATACTCACCGTTCTTTGGGCAGTCTATTATTTTTCATTCAAGAGGCGAAAAAATTAGATCAGGGGAAGCGCTTGCCCGATGATCTCGATGCCATCCTTGCAGGACTCAAGAACAAGCAACATGTTGGAGTTGAGGTCGAAGAGATCATCAGACGATTGATTGAAAAGGCGATCGACCATACGTTAGGGAATAATGGTCTGAACCCTTCTAAAATCTCCTTTCAAATGATTTTTAAAGAAATAACCTCGATTTTTGAAAAGGTTTTCGGACGAATCTATCCAAAAGCATTCATTTCTGAAATGAAAGAAGCCATTCAGACAGTAGCACTTGAGGAGTTCAGCTCGCTTGTGAACAACACTCAACTTATTCTTGATGGCGTGGACATTGTCAGATTGGATCCAAAAGACCCAACTAGGAAACAAAAAGAAAAAGAGATAAAGGAAAAAGTCTTTAAGCTAATCACTCCCTATATAGAAAAATGCATCCATCGTATTGAAGACTATTTTCTAAACACTTGCGATCAGTTTCATCACCTTATACCCTCATCTCTTGAAACCCTATTCGATCTGCGTTTAAGCCGTTCTCACTTCTGGTTTGAATGTCTGCGTGAGAACGATTCGTTTACTGTATGCATTTTTGCAACAGGTTATTTGAATAGCGATCCAACAGTTCAAGATAAACATCCTTGGCCCATAATCATAAAAGGGATAGAGCCTAGCAAGCTGTCCAAGGAGTTTTTTCAGAGATTACTATTTATATTGATCGAGCCGGGATATAGCAATCAGAAAGTCGATAAAAAAATGATTGAAGAGGGCCTAATAAGCTACTTGGGAGGACAGAAAGAGGCGCTAGGCACAATAACAAAATCTGCTTTGGATATGATCCAATCACCTCTCAGTTTGGCCCAATCGCTCCTTCTCAAGAATCCTGATAACCTCGATGCGCTGGTTTTTAAGCAGCAAGTCGATGTTTTTATGCTTAAGCTCAAATCATTCCCTAAAACGGAAGATAAAATTGTGATCAATCATGCAGAAGGAGAAGTTTTGCTGCATGCGATCGATCAACTGATTGAGAAGAGAAAAGCGATAAAAGGGGTGACCGATAGCCTAGAAGTGGAGCAACTGACGTTGATTCGCGCTGTGGTCCAAGATTCAATCCCCCTCACTGTCAACAGAGGCCAAGCTATCCTTGATACCCTGTTTGAATTGATTTCTATCAAACAACTGATGGCATCTAAAACAGCTTTGATATGGGCTTTCGGTGAGGAGGCAGGGGAATGCATTGATTTATTAGCTGAGACCGTAGGAAAAGATAGGCCTGCAAACCCTACTTTGGTTACACCGAAAAGCAATATAGACACTGCCAAACCGAGAAAAAAACTGTTGGAGAGACAGGAGTTTTATAAACTCAAAATCGCCTACTATCTAATCTCCGGTACAATCAGTCTCATTCAACTTGCCTTTCTATTATCCAAAATTTCCCGAATTGAAACTTTTCTTCTATATAAGCTGCTTGTTAAAACGTTTCACTACTTTCAGCTCTCTAAATATATTCCTGAGTCTTGTGTAAACCACTACAATTCAGTCATGGAAAAGTATCATGATGTGACAATGGACATAAAACTCAGAGTAATGGGGTGGCTGGTGAATACTTTTGTTCACCTCTTCTTAAAGAAGGAAAACCAGGAAATATACTTTGAAAAAATAGACTCCCTGAAACAAAGGGGAACGCTGATACTGAAACAGCTTCTAGGGAAGCAGACCATTCAAATGGACATACAAAATAAGTCTAAGAATATACCTAAATTACAACTTTCCCCAGCTAAAATAGCTATACACCAATCACAAGAGGGTGTAAGAAAAAATCAATCGCATATGCTTAACTTCACCTTTGAGAAAGGGGTGTTAAATGACTCCAAGTTAATTCTTGAGCACATCAAAGAATTAATCGAGCTTCCCTATGGACCCACGGAAAATCTCAAGCTGAAAGAATATTCCGATTATTTCGAACTGCTCACAAATCGTTTACTTATGCTTCCTATTCCAAAGAATGGTGAAAGTGATGTATGGGATGATTTTTCTTGGCAGGAAACTTCCCAAATTATTGAGCAGCTCTTGAAGATATCGTTCAACTATCATTTTATTTATAACAAACTCATTAATGATGATAATTTTTTTGGAGATGAAAAAGCCGATTTTTCTATTCCCACCGTCAAAAACTCTCATCTTTCACAGAATCTGATAACCATTTTTCATAGCAACTTAGCAATTATTGATAAGCTGGCAAGAAAATGCGAAGAGAGTCAACTAGGCAGTCAACCGATCTACTTTCAGCCCTTATTTTTCCACAGAAAGTTTCCAGTCTATGATCCTTTGTTGCTCAATAGAATCCATGAGATCCAAGATTATTTTGACCCATACGAGGAGGCAATACCCAAAAATTTGACCGAACTTCAATCACTCGCGTCATCATCACTTTTCTATCCAATTTTCGAAAAGGATCATTCCCTTTTCGTAAAATGCCCAAAATCAAAAATAAATTCGCCAGAAATGTCCTTTCTAAAAAATTACATTCCGTTGTTAAAGAGAGATAACGCTAGTTTGAAAAGACTATCTCTTCGTATTGAAAATGGACAGCTCTACTTCAACAGTATGAAGGAATTAGAATCGGATCTTTTCCCAGTATCAGAATCGGATCTTGTCGTAGTTTTATTCAGAGAGTCTTTTAAATTGAATGAGAGCTTTCTTCCATTAGGGTATCGAAGCTTGAATATTCTTTGCAGAATGTGCCAGCTGGTTACCTCTTTAGATAAATCCACTTGGACTTGTTTTGAATTGAATAATTTCAATGAAAATTTTGACCCCCATCTCACTCTAAAGCTGATGTTTGATGAATCAAAGGAAGATGTATTGAAAGATCCAAGATTGCCCATTGAAAGACAGATGACTTCGGTTTTAATTAATAAACCCGATCCAACAAGTTTTAGGGATACGAGACCAAGTGGAAAATTAAAGAAAATGTTCAATCATTTAACCTCCGATAGTCGATTCTATTTCCGCGATCAAGATGAGGTTCAAACATACCCGTATAACTTTCTTTTTACAAGAGGTAGCAACGTCGAGTCGAAAGTTAGATATACGCATGATAAGTATCATTCACAGCAGAATCAACAATATGAGCTGATTCAGACAAGAGAAGCTGATATCCCTATAAGAATTTTGGGGTATCTGAATAATTTTTTCTTGAAACATGAGGTATTTGCTTGTGTTAAAGAAAATAGAGAAGATAAAGAACATGATTTAAATTTATCGGATTATATCAATAACTTTCTTTACTGTTGGGGGCTCTTATTTATTGGAGATCATTTCAAAAATCAGCTCATAAAAACCCCAGAAATTGCTGATCGGTTTGGGAAAATACTATCCATTCTCATTTCTCATACAATCCAAAACCCAGACAAAGTTATATTTTACTATCTGGCTGATTTCTCATTGAAAGTGGAAAATTATTGCAGAGAGTATGCCCCTAAGCATTGTTCAAGCTTCCCGAATATTAAACAACTCATCAGACAGAACTCCTTTTATGACAACATAGATGTCAAAAAGGGGTGTTATATCTTGCTGAAAGCAATTTCAATCGGTTCTCCGGAATCGATTCCATCATCAGAAAGATTAATGTGGGCTCAGGAAGTTGCCGTAGCTTATTTTTCTATTCATGAAGGTTTTGGTTATAGGGATGACATTACCAATTACTGGGAGTTTAGGAGCGGGGATATTGCCTTAGAGCGTCAGTGGGCGCATCGACTACGAAAATTATATTGGGAGTGGCTTCCGATAATTAGAGAGACAGCTTTAAACCCATCCTTACAAAAAGAATTTTTCTCAAAGCTTCTTAAAACCTCTTCTGATGACGAATCCATGCAAGAATGGCGTTTTGAAGGCGAGGATCGTTTCACAAATGGAAAATGTAAAATCAATTTTAATCTGGGCGAGATTTATGATGCTCCCGAATCATTGAAAGTGGATGCGTTAGATCATAGTCTTCATTCAAAACAGCCGCTCAAATATGATTTTGTTATAGACAAAAATAAAGAAAGAGAATGGGCTAGGTTGTTTATATTGAAGCGGATCAATGAAAAGCGATCTGTTCAACACTGTATCAATAATGTCATAGAAGATGAGTCAAAAGAATTTAGATTTAACGTTGCAGACCACAAGAATGTGAAGGTGACTCGCGTCTATCAGGGAAAAGCATTTTCATTTATCACGAATATATGGCAAGAAAATTATTGGCTTGAGGAGACAGAATCAAATAAAAAAACCATTTTGTTTTTCAACAACAATAGCTTAGTTTGCTCATTCACTACTGAGGGTGATATTGGAAAGGGAATTCCCATTAAATCTGTTATAAAGGACGGTGTTGAATATATCCCTGTGAATGATCCTGTAATCACCGCTTCGTTCAGCCATTTCTGCCCCGCAAATGAGATGGCCTGTTGGAGACTTCCTGGTGCTCAATCTTTGCATAAAATTGACTTCTTTCCTTATCGGTTAAGTCTTCAGGTTTCATTATTTGACAACCTTCCGAGAGCTTTTCTTCCTGATCTTCTCCCGGGTTACTACGTGGCTTCCAATCAGTTCGACCCGCACTTAAAACCTTTCTCAAGCTACTTGCTTTTTGAAAATGCACAAGGGCAGAAAAAGGTGATAATCCCGCATCACGAGTTGAAATTATCGGCTATGTCCTCTTTGACATCCCAACTTGGACCCCTTAAAAACATTCTTTCTCCGTTTCTAGTGGAATATCTGTTCTCTAAAGAAGAAACCCTAGATCTCCCATTCTACCATTTCTTCTCCAGTACCTCTGACGAAGAGGATAGGATGCCAAAACAGTTTTCAGTGGTCGCTCTGGAAAAAGATGGGGAGCTGACGAGTGAATCTCCTGAAATCCTCGCGCGTCTTATTGTTTTGCACATACTTCATCTGGATATAGATAGGGTTGAACAGACTATAAGACGTTTGCAAAGCATTCTAAAGCGTGAATATGTTCCTGTTGATACCCTTGGTTTGCTTACGCAAATCCTAGCTTCTCTGCCTCCTCAATTCTCAAGAGTCTCATGCATCAGAAAGAAGTTATTTGTTGCAATAGAAGAAAATCAGGCTCTCTATGCAAAAAGTACTGTGAGTGAGTCCTTTACTACGCATCTTTTAAGAATACCAGCCCTATGCATCGATTTGAGTATGAATGAATTAGATCCACGTTACGAGTTAACTCTGGATGAAGAATGGCTTCTCTTTCAAGCCCTTTCTAGGTCAATTCTAAATGCTGTTGTCTCGTTGCCAGATTTCCCTAAGTTATTTAGCTTTATCGAAGATAACCAAGTGTGGGAGATATTTTTTTCTGAAATTGTTTTGAATCAAGCTTTAAGACTACGCTATGAATCAATCAAGCAAAAACTGGAGCATGAGACTTCTCTTTCTCAACAAGCGGTTCATCTGATATGGACAACAGCCACACAAAAGACTGAAACTTCTTATGTTTCATCGGAACTCTATGATACATTGTTGGAGCCGATTAGAAACCTGAAGCCTTCGTTAAATGTAAAAACAGAATGGATCAATCTTTTTAAATTACTTTTGGAAAATTATCTCACCTGTAAAACACAGAAGACAACTCAATTTTTAGTCCCATTAAATTACCCGGAGAAGCCACTTACATTGAAACAATGGGATTCAGATAAAAGTTTCGCTGAAGATTTTCTCACGGCCTATGAGATAGCTAGGAATGGCACGAAAGAAAAGCGAAATGAGCTCGAATTAATGCTTAAGCTCTATCGTGGAGGATGGGGTGACCAGTCAAAGCAGCTGATTGAATACCTCTTTTCCGTGCTCGCAGTTTCCTTTATGTTCCCCAAAGATCTTCCTGAAAAGAGCAGTTGTCATCTACTGGAGTTCATGTGGAAATTAGATGAAGCACATAAGAAAGTGAGTATTGGAGGTATTGTGGGTCGTATCACTATTAAAATGGGTGCAAAACTGGCGATATCCGCTTCATCCAAGTTAGTCGTTCCTGCTATTGCCTCAACATTTCAATATATCCCTTTTATTAATACGATGCTAAATCAGGACAATCCGCTGATCAGCAAACTTTCGGATGGTGTGGCTTTGCTTAACACTGGTCAATCCATCACTTCGTTTGTGAGAAATAAGATTAAAAAGCAGCATGCCCTGATAGAAGCTCCTGAAAAGAATGTATTGAAAAGCCGCAGCCCCTCGACTCAGAATGACATTTTAGCCTATCTTAAAGAAGAGGATAGCTCCATTGATGCATTTCTCAGCAAGATTTATAACAGAACATTCAAGGAAATTGTTTATAAAGAAAAGCGAGTTGAAGAGTATCCCGAGAAAGAGAGCTCTTTTAATCCTTCACTTGGAGAGTACTATGGACGGAGTGAGGAAAAATTTGCTGTTGAGTTAATTGGAGAAGATCATCTCAGAACACTATATCAAGAGATAGTCGGCTATGAGGCCGTTCTTTCCACTAATCTAGAGAATGAATTGAAAACTTTGCTCGGGATTTTAAATAGAGGCGCGAAGTCCCTTGTCCGTCCAATCGAATACCGTGATCTAATCATGTTTCTCTTAGAAGGATCATTTGAACGCTTAACGCCACACATCACAATAAAACCTGAGCACCATCATCTTATTGAAAGGACGCTCACGCGTTATATTATAAGAAAAACGCGACTTCAGCAGCTTCAAAGAATCATTGCTGAATTCGATATGCTCGGCAGATACAATCCTGCAAGCGAAGAGTATGCGCGCCAAATGGAGCAGATCATTTCAGAGCTTAAATCACGACGCAGCTATACGGAGATGCAATTTTCTCCAAGAATTCTGCTAATGGTATTACTGGTTGAATTGCTTTCTAATAAAATGCTTTGGCCTCGGCAGTCTAATCGCATTAAAACACGCTTCATGACCGAAAATCAGGTGCTTGAATTCATCATGGGAATGGGGAAAACAGAGATTCTTTCCCTCCTCGAGAATCTCGTCGATGCGGATGGGTCCAAAATTATCATTAACATCTGGCCCTCCTCGCTCATTAACACCAACATACGCTTTCTTGCCAAGCAGAGCCAGCTCCTTTTCGATCAGCCGGTTAATCATTTGGAGATCCAGAGGCTAAACTCTAGACGTTATATAGTGATCCAGCATCTTCTCAAGCGCATTCAAACAAAAGGGGAAACGATCAGCCAAACCAAAGTGGAGATGCAAAGTTTGGAGCTGATGATGATCGACTACTTAAATCAAGCTGTGAATAAAAAGAATAACAGAGCCTTTCAGCTGGCTCAAGATCTTGGGAAAATCCTTCTCCTGATAGCTCAAAAAGGGAAAATTATCGGCGATGAGGTGCATAAGATTTTTGACGAAACAGAGGAGCTGCTGCGTGCCTCAGGAATCCCCACTCCTTTGGATATAGATGATTTTACAGCAATAACCGAATGCTTTAAAAAGCTATCAGCTGATGATGAGGTGCTGGACATCATACGAAAAAACCAGCTGAATGACCTGACTCCTAAAAAGAGAGAAGGTGTCATTCTTAACTTGGCAGAGAAATTGGGCTTGACTTTTACACCTTGTGTGAAAGACCCGGCAAAACTTCAACAGTTTGTCAGCTATGTCACCAATCAATCTGCAGCTGTTCCCTCCTGGATTCAATCTTCACCCTTCTTTCGAAAGATCACAATGATGAAGGGGATTCTCACCACTCATCTACCTCTTCTTTTTGATAGAATCGTCGATGTGGATTTTGGGCCCTCTTTGAAAAGCGATGGGAATGAAGTTGCGGTTCCCTATGAAGCTAACACATGCCCTAAAGAAAACTCCTCCATCCGAAATCCTCATGAAGCTGCTTGTAAAACTATCATGTTGTTTCTCTATCACGGCCTATCCGAAAATCAGATGAATAAATTGATCGACAAATTTATTCAGAATGCAATTATAGAATCTTCGAAGACGCATTTGTTGATGGATAATACTCCGTCCGGAGAGAAGTTTTTGCAGTTTACTTCAACCATTCCCCTAAGTTGTTCAGCAGTGAAAAGAAAGGAGCTCTATCCAATCCTTAAAAATAATCTCGCTGCTCTCTTCTGGTATTTGGAAAATCAAGTGCATCCACAAATTCTCTTCTGGGAGACTAACTTTAGAAGCAATTGTCATAACTTCGATGCGATGTTTCATTCACGCGATTACAAATCAGGCACCCCCGACAATAAAGGAAACTATCCCGATGATGTCACAATGGCGCATGAACCGGGAACAATCGGTGAGGGGCTCCATATTCTGGAAAATAAATGTTCCGAAAATCCGATCCACCTTCTAAAGAGTCTTGAGCCTAAAGCAATCCTTCAGGAAACTCTTAAAGAATTCTTTTCGGATAAAAATTCACGTTTTACCTCTCTGATTGATGGAGGAGCCAAACTGACAGGTATGAACTCTTACACCGTCGCAAAGGAGATGCGCGATTTTGTCAAAGAACACCGCAAAGATATCACGACCATAGACTTCTTCTACCGCGACCAGTCCGGTGACAGACTCATGAGCTTGCCTTTAGAAGGAGATCCTATTCCTTATGATCAATGCCATGTTCCTTTAAAGGAACGACTGGCCTATTTTGACCAGTTTCATGGCTTTGGCGCTAACTTAAAACTAAAGTCTAACGGTAAGGGTATTGCATTAGTAGGCTGTAAACACCGTCTTGCGCAATTATTGCAGGAAGCTTTCCGTATGCGCGGAATAAAGGAGTTTCGTTTCTTCCTTAGTAAGATCACAGATGATTTTCAAGCTGATTTAGACGCACTGAATAAAGATTCGACCCAATCCGTGGAATTTGCTCTAACGCAACCTGTCGCTGAGGCGATATCCAAGAATCCTGCTGATATAAAGTTGAGAGACCTCCTCGTATTTGCTGAAAATAACCAAAATCAAGCTCTTAAAATGAGCCATTTTATCTCTTATAGACAGAAAGTTTTTAATATTGTCAGAAGATCTATTCTCGATCACCTGCTCGATGCCCTCGTTAATGGTTCAAAACAAAAGGCCCTTGCACTATTCGAAGCCGCTCAATTTCTATTGATATCAAAGGTTGAAACAAATCCAATCCGCCTCTATAAACGCCAAGAGAAACTTATTCCCATTCGAGAGGTTATCAATGGAGTTAAAGCGGCCGGCCTCAAGCAGGCAATGAATACAGGGGTGTTGAGTCAAGATGAGTTGGATAAGATTCAAGCGGACATTGAAGAGATTCGTCTTTACCCCATGCCTGATTTTATTAAATTCCCTGTAGATGAGGATGGAATTAATTTTGAGCATGCCCATGAGACCGATCTGAGTGTTGAAGTCGACCAAGAAGTTGAAAATGATGTCGAAGAGGACCATGAGCATGAGACAGAAGTGGAGCAAGAACAGGAGAATTACATTCAAACTGAAGAAATCCCTGCGAGTTTGAATCCTGGAGAACAGAACTGGCCGGATATTAACCCGTATAGCCTGGATTGGCTCCATTTTACCAATCCTTCTGAAAGGAGCTCTTTTAATTGGCTTAGTAATTTTGTCACACTCAGTTCACCTGTTCCCCCCTTATTTCGTGTGCAAGATCTACTGCTCAAATCTAAATTTTGGGAACTCCAGGATGCCTTTTCCAATAAGATTTGGTTTACGAACAATTTTCTTCCGACACACACATGTTTAAAAACCGAAACGGATCTCATCGGATCCAAAAAACAATGTGAGCTATATGAAGTGATTGTGCACATGAACAAGAAAACTGGAGAGCTTCTTTCAGTGGGATGCCTTTCTCAATATGAGATGCATTGGTGGAGAGAGCAGCTGGAAGGATACGATCAATCTGCTGAGATTGCAGCGTTTCTTTATGATATACCGACGCGCGCCATCGTGGCAGGGGATCTCATTCCGCACAAAACCTTACATAGCAACCCTGAATTTTTGGAGTTAGAAGCGCAATTAAAATTCCTTAACGGCGATGTTAGATACGAAGTCGAACAGGTTCAGCCGCTGACAGCATGGGCTAAAAAAAATAGCCCGGGTGACCTTTTAAATGCATTCATTTCCATCCATTATGAAAGGGGTAAAGATGAATTCGACGGCAGCATCCCTGAACACGTTCTCAGAACCCTCATCGAAAGTGCTTATAAGATGAACGCAGAGGCCTGAGCGTATTGAACTGAGTTATTGAGGGGTAACCAGGCCGTCTCGGCCTGCCTCGACAACAAACAACACCGATTCTGTCGCCGTTTCACGGCTCATCTCTTAGATCATTATATACCCCAGGCTTACGCCTGGGGCTACATGCTTCCACGGCTTCGCCGTTTTAGAATGCGATGTGTTAAGCAGCGAAGCTGCGGCAGCATGTAGCCCCAGGCGTAAGCCTGGGGTATATAACGATCTAGGAGAAGAGCCGTGAAACGGCGACAGAATCGGTGTCGTTTGTTGTCGATTCAGGCCATCTCGGCCTGGTTACCTTGAATGGGCTTGTCGCCTTTAAAGCTGACTCCGGCTCATTAGAGGAAGGCCGAGAGAGGCTGGTTACCTTAAGTTGATTCCTATACGGTCATAGGCTCGGTCTCGATTAATCTTTATGTCAAGAAAAAGATGTGTCCAACTGCAAGGAGAAGTCGCCGCACTCCAAATTTTCGCCGAACGGCTTGGCATATTAAACATAAGCCTATGAGCAATGTCAACGGTGCACTGACTTGCCAATGACTACATAAGTGTGAAATTCTTTGCAAAAAAAAATCGTTATGCAATAGCCTCCATTTTAAAAAACAGATGGGGAGGATTATGAGAGCTCCGGACGAAAATTCAAATTATTCTCTTTGGTCTTCAGTGGGCCAGCTTCTAACAATGCCTTATATAGAGGGTTGGAACCATTTCAAAATCGCCTTTACAACCGAGCACCAAGTCTCCCAAGTTGCTCAGAACCATTTGCACGGACACAATTTACCTGTGATAACAAAGTTTCAGCGGGTCTGCCACCATTGCGCTGGTGTGATCCTCTGGATACCAATAGTCAACATAGTGGCTAAATTGGCCATGGATATATTGTTTCCTTCCAATCCAAACTCGTACAGAAAGCCTCCAGCTTGGCAAAGAATAAACCATATTGTAGTGTTGATGTTAGAGAATCGCTCTTTCGACAATATGTTGGGACGGCTTTATCCCAAAAGCGACCAATTCAACGGCCTTGGAGACCAAGAGGAAAATAGCTATCTAGACCGTAACGGTGTCAAACATACTCTTAAGGTCTGGGATTCTCAAGGCGTGCGCATGGACACACCAAATCCCGATCCAGGTGAAGACTTCGATGACATAACATATCAGCTGTTTCAAACCCGTCAACCAGCCTTGGCTCTTCTACCCACCATGAGTGGATTTGCTCAAAACTACTACGATTTTATCTCTCGCGATCAAGCAGCCCAGAAAGAATTGCGAAAAAAACGCGGCCTGGAAAATCCTGAGAGCGAGTATTTTATAGAGCCAACTGAAGACGAAATCCGCGATATTATGCATTGTTATAGCCCTTCAGAAGTACCGGTAATCAGCCGATTAGCACGCAGCTTTGGTGTAAGCGACACGTATCATGCCTCGGCCCCTAATCAAACTTGGCCCAACCGCTTTTTTGTACATACAGGGACAGCCAATGGTTTTGAAAACAATACCCCCATGCACTTTCCCTATACCATGAAAACGATCTTTACACGTTTTAATGATCTAAGGAGAGATAACGGCTGGAAGATCTACTATCACGACATACCCCAATCGGTGACATTGAGCAACCTCTGGCCTTATCCGAACTCTTTTAAACCATTCGACCAATTTATAGAGGATGCAGGTAAGGGCCGTCTGCCTAGTTATTCCTTTATTGAGCCCCGTTTTTACCAAGAGGCCGAATTTCCCAGCGATCAACATCCTCCACATGATATCAGGCATGGAGAACAGCTCATGGCTGATGTCTATAATACCCTCAGGAAGTCTCCCCAGTGGAAGGAGTCCCTATTGGTCATTACTTACGATGAACATGGCGGCTGCTATGATCATCAACCCCCTCCCTCAGCTGTCCCCCCTGAGCCGCCTAAAGAGAATCAAAAATTTCATTTTGACAGATATGGTGTCAGAGTGCCAGCGGTCTTCGTCTCGCCGCTTATCGCTCCTCAAACTATTCTACGCCCTCCATGTGATTCAAAAGCACCGGTTTTTGACCATACCTCCATCATTGCCTCTGTTCGAAACTGCTTTAGTCTGGGCGGCCCCCTGACGGAGCGTGATGCTATTGCGCCTGATTTTTCAAGTGTCCTGAATATGCCCGAAGGGAGCTATAATATGGGCCCAGAGGAGATTATTGCCCCCCCTGCTCCAAAGACTAATCTTCAAGAGGCCGAGGGGCTAGCCATGAACGATTTGCAAAAGACCTTACTCCATATGTCAGCATATTTGCCGAACAACTTAACACTGCAAAAGGAAGAAAACAACCTAATCAATGCTGTGAGGAAAATAAAGGAATTGGCTAGGAACACGATGCATGAACTAGAGGGGCTCGTTGAAGAAGGGAAAACCAAGGATCTTCTCGCTGGCAGGCAGCAAGCTTTGGATAATTTTGCTAATTTCAGTCATAATCAGAACTGACCGTTTCAACAAAATCTAAATTGATGATCAATGGGCGTGGCACCAATGACAAATCATCTACAATCTCGTTTTATTCAAACAAAACCAAGGACGACAATATAAATCTTATAATTGACATTTTTCAGCCTCATTCGTTTAATGAGGATGTATTTTAAAAAATAAATTTATGAATTTTTTTTCTTCAATCAGCCTAATTGCTTCTGCCCTCATCCTCAACGGCTGCATGACCTTTTCTGAAAATAAACAGACCCAGTTTCTCATAAATCCTCCATCTGTTGATCTCACGATACAGAAAAGTCTAGAGACCCAGTACTTTGCACTCTCAGATTGGCCGCAAGAGGATTGGTGGAATTTATTTGAGTCTTCGCAGTTAAATGCATTGATGGAGGAAGCGTTAGCCAACAATCCTTCTATTCTGGCAATTCAACAAAAAATGGATGCTGCCAACCAACTCGCCCTCATCGCACGTTCAAAACTTTTTCCGTGGATCTCTTTTGACGGAGCTGATGACTGGGAATATTTGAGTAAAAATGGTCTGCTTCGCGCATTAAATCCTTTAATTCCTCTTTATGCTAAGCTCTATGATTTAAAGCTGAACCTTAATTATGAGTTGGACATTTGGGGGAAGAATCAAGAAATCTACAAGGCAGCTTTAGGAAATGATCTCTCCAACCAGGCTGAAAGTGCACAGGTTGTATTGCTAGTCACAACCTCTGTAGCACAAGCCTATGTAGCTATTAAAGAATACCAGAAGCAAAAGGATCTTATCGGACAACTCATCGCTGTTCAAAAGGAGATCTATGAGCTGCAAGACTTTCTTCATGAAAAAGCTTTAGCCAATAAATTGATTGTTTTGGCAGCCGAAGAAAATTACTTCGAAACTGAAAAATTACAATGGATTGTTGAACAGCAATTAGAAATAACCAAACATCAACTGAATGTACTGGTGGGTCGCAGTCCGGATACACCTCTTTGTCTTGGCGAAGATGGTTTACCTTCCATTTATTCTTTGTCGATACCCTCTGATATCACTGTGGACCTTTTGGCCAGGAGGCCTGATCTCATGGCAAAAATATGGTCGGCCAAAGCCTTGGCACATCTAGTGAATGCTGCTATCACCGAATATTATCCGGACATAAATTTAACAGCCTTTCTGGGTCTCGAAAGCGTGACAGGGCGCCTACTTTTTAAACCTTCGAGTTTTACATATGGATTTAGACCTGCAGTCCATTTGCCCATCTTCACGGCCGGAGAAATTCAAGCCAATATCGATACTCAGGCAGCGCTCTTCTATGAAACCATCTTTGAATACAATCAATTGCTTTTAAGCAGCGCACAAGAAGTCTCAGATAATCTTGAAACCGCTCTTTCGTTCTTTAGGCAGATAAGCGAGCAAGAGAAGCTGATGGAACGGATCAAAGAACGCGTTGAACTGACCACATTACTCTTTGAAAAGGGGCTAGGCGACAAGCTGTCCACCTATTATGTCAAAGAAGAGTTTATTCGGGAAGAGTTAGAGGATCTGAACCTTACCTATAACCTATATACTGCACTGGTTCAATTGATTAGATCTTTAGGAGGAGGCTATCAATCTCTTTATGTCCCTCTGAGAGCCCAGGAGATATGTGAATGAGTGACGAACTAACTGACAATCCCAAACCCATGAAGCAAAAAAGGAACAAACAGATCTTCCTCTACTGCAGCATTTGCCTTATCCTGCTGGTCGTCTTTCTATCGTATTGGTTTATCGTCTTAAGATGCTCTGAATATACCAACGACGCCTACGTGGAAGGAAACATGGTATATATCACACCTCTGCGCCAGGGTTTTATCACAAAAATCCATACCGACGATACATTCTTAGTGAAAAAGGGCCAGGTTCTCATCGATTTAGACACGACCGACTCAGAAATCAACCTCCACAGGTCCCAAGAAGAGTTGGCAAAAGCAGTTCGAGAAGTATGTCAAAGCTTCCATCAGGTCTTCATCTACCAAACTGAGATAGATATCAGCCAGGCCGAATTGGTCCGCGCGACTCAAGATTATCAACACCGCCAAGATGTCATAAAAAGAGGCGGTGTAACTATCGAAGATATGGAGCATGCTGCAGCGGCATTAGAAGTAAATATCTCGGCATTAAAGAAGGCGAAATCACTCTATGAACAGGCGCTGAGCATCGTTCAAAACACCTCAATTAAAAGTCATCCTAAAGTCCTTGCAGCTGCTGATTGGGTTAGGGAAGCTTTTGTACAGTTGAAAAGGTGCAGGATCTATGCCCCCGTAGAAGGCCTGGTGGCACAGCGGAAAGCTCAAGTGGGCATGTGGGTTAACCCCAGCAAGCCGATTATGAGCGTCATCCCCTTGGATCAAATCTGGGTAAATGCCAACTACAAAGAGACGCAATTGAAGCACATACGCATCGGCCAAAAGGTAAAACTGACATCCGACCTCTATGGCAGCGACATTATCTATCATGGGACCATCGTAGGTCTTCCAGGCGCTGCTGGTGATGCATTCTCTCTTCTCCCTCCGCAAAACTTAACTGGTAATTGGATCAAGATTGTTCAACGCGTGCCCGTACGTATTGCCATAGATGCAAACGATTTGCAAAAACATCCCTTACGCATAGGACTTTCTATGGAGTCTACTGTGACTATAAGTCGAGATGAAGGCGGCCTTGTCCCTACCACTACGAACGCGCCCAGCTACGAAACTTCGGTATATGAAACGGAAGAAGTTGGAGTTGACGAATTGATTCACGCTATCATCAACGCAAATTTGGACCCTAAATTAGAATATTATGCTAACCATCCTCTATTTTGATAAAACTTATGCAGGAAGACTCCTTAATAAAGCCATGCTCCCCTGTCACATTTTTCGTTATGTATGGATCTCTCTTTCTTGCCATTTTTAATTATACTTTAAGCATCATCGCTTCGATTTATATTGTTGGTGATTTAGGCGGAGGTTCTTCCACCATTACCTATAATATTTCATTCTTTGCATTGGGAAACGCTATAGGCATACCCTTAGGAGCTTATTTCTTATCGAAGTATGGGATACGGCGCCCATTGCTCTTATGCACCATAATATTTGTCTTTTTTGCCTGGACCAGCGCTGTATCCGTCACCTATATCGAATTTTTAGCGAGCCGCTTCTTCCAAGGATTATTGTGCGGGCCCTACTACGCATTCCTCCTCAGTCTGCAGAATTTAATCGTTCCTCAACAGTATAAAAAATTGGTTCCACCTCTCAACGCCTGTATATTCATCATCACGCCCACATTAGGGGCATGTTGGGGCGGCTGGATTTCCTATGAATGGAATTGGCGTATCCTCTATCATATCGACACCCTCTTTGGCATTATATTTGCTCTGTTGCAATACATATACATCAAAGGATTCGACGCTCCCTTCATAAAAAAAAATGTCAATTTTGATTGTATTGGATACCTCTCGCTGGTCTGCGGCCTTCTTGCATTAGGCACTGTCGTCATTCGAGGGCAAGAACTCGATTGGTTCCGGTCAGATCTGATCACCTGGCTATTCGTTGCAGGCTCATTTTCTCTCATCTTTTTTATCATCTGGGAACTTAACACTGAGCAACCACTCTTAAACCTCAGGCTATTGTCAAACCCTGTCCTTGTGTTCTGTCTATTCCATCTTGCTGTTTTGTTCGCTCTTTACTTTGGAAATATTATTCTGCTTTCGCTTTGGCTCAAATTCTGGGCTAATTATACAGCCTGGTGGATCAATTTGCTCCTCATCAACACAGCAATATCTGCCCTTCTTATCGTCATCCTTCGTGCTCAATTTGCTGCAATAGATTGCCGTATTTTTTGGGCAACGGCCATCATCTTCTTAGCCATTAGCTGCTATTACACCACGTATTTCAATATCCAAACTGATTTTGAGCGGGTCGCCATTTCAAGGCTCTTGGCAGGCTTTGGGTTAGCTTTTTTTCTGCCCCCCATTTTCCGTACGATCTATAACCTATATCCCGCATATTTTATCGACCTTGTCGCTCTTTTGCAAATGACGAGGGCGCTTGGAAGCGGCCTTGGTGCCGCCCTATTCACTACACTATGGGATCGAAGACAGGTATTCTTTAATGAAAGACTAGTGAGCCGATTAACCCCCCTATCGCCTATCACTGAAGAGTACCTTACCCAGGCCAATATTAGAGGATTGCATGGTGAAACTGCAATTGCCCAGCTGAACTACTTCTCCTTGCGCGAAGCTTCGTCACTGGCTTTAGACGATAGCTTCTACTTGATGTTTTGGATTCTTACCGGGTTGCTTCTTTCATTTGCCTTCACCTATTTCATTCCGAAACGCACCTTCAATCCGTAATGCTACTGAGCAGGCATTGTTAATCTGCTTATAGGAATGTCCTGTGCTTCCATAGCCCTTAACTGTTTTCCATAGCGTGATTTTCCCTTCTTCAAGACACATTTCAGAATTTGACTGCTTCGTAATCCGATCATCATAGCTGGTCCTGTCGTATTCATATCGGGAATCACGGGACAGATGGAGCAGTCCGTTACATAAACGTTTTTTGTGCCATACACACGTGTATTGCCGTCTACCACCCCTCCGGCGTTCAGAGGTGCCATTTTACAATGAGATGTAAAGTGACGTCCATCCCCTACCAAATTGGTGTTATTTCTCACATATGTATCAACCGATAAATCGCTAAAGCCATCCGCGATGACTTGATTGATCGGGTCTGTATCAATGGGTACATAGTAAGGAGGGTCAACGAGGGCTAGTTGGTCTAGCAGATCTTGAATATACACCTTAATGGCGCTCTCCATATTCAGCAGGTCTACAGGGTTTTGGTAAAAGCCGTCATTCACAGCGGCTATCTGAAAAGAGTCATCGCTTTGGATATTGACACTCCCCTCACTCTGTGGATTCAAAAGTTCAAAACCGATGGCTACAAGGGGATCAGGTCCCAGCAAGTTGGCAGGTATGTATTCAAACAAAATCTGTAACATGCGTGGATCGCTCGCAGCTCCACCGACAACTGGCAAGTAGATATTATTGATCGTAAATGCATAGAGTGCGTCAGGAGGTATTCCATTATCTGCCGGATCTGCTGTCAAGAATATGGAGATGAGCGGATGGTTTTGGAGATGTTGCCCTACATTCTCATTGATGAACACGGGCTTGATCCCTGCATTCTTTAGTGTTTGCTTCGGACCTATGCCTGAAAGTTGCAGAAGCTTGCTGCTGTTGATCCCTCCTGCCAAAACCACAGCTTTTTTAACGCGTGCTTCTAAGAGTTGACCGTCCTTTAAAAATCTTACTTTTGTGGCGCGTCCATGTTTGTCAAACACGATTTTCACAACTACAGACTCGAAGATCACGCGCAGTTTGTGTCCGTTAACTCCAAAACCCTCTGGCGTCATCACATCACTATTTAAAAATGCTGTTGCACTGCTCACTCGCTTGGTCCCTGTGGGATCAATCAACCACTGAGCACGTGTGTCTATGCAATTCTCAACAGTCGGATCATTATAGTCCACCACTAATGGAATTGTAGGAAAAGCAATCTGTGACGCTGGCAATAGTCTATCTAGTGTTAACTGCGACACCGTAGGCGTCTGTAGCACATTAACAGGACCATTGACTCCTCTTGCTCCCGGCGTGATTGTCAATCCTTGATAGTTCTCAAGAGTGTTGAAGGTTGCCAGTATTTTATCAAGACTCCAATTGGCGCTGCCAGAAACAGCTTCCCACTGCGAGTAAACTGCATTAGAGCCACGACCATAGTATAATCCATTTACAGATGAGCCCCCACCCAATATCATTCCTGTTATCCAATCACTCCCTATTCGTCCATTGAGCGTTGGCTGCGGCATGGTTTGCTTCCAACCCCACCAAAAATACTTGTACGCAGACGTCCCAGGCAATAGAAATGCTTGGAGACCCACAGCCTCTATTGCTGGATCAGTTGTTAAATTTGAGCCGGCCTCTATTCCCAATACTGAATAGCGACCATTCTCCGATAGCTGGTTCATCACTATGCAGCCTGCAGCTCCACCACCTATGACTATGACGTCGGCTTCTAGGTAATCGTCGCTGACGGGTAGTTTGCATCTCCGATCCATTTGGAAATTGTGCTGATAGGGATTGCTTAAAAAACGTTGATCGCCAAAAAGGCCTGCTGTAGTAGTTACTAAAGCTAGGATAATAGATTTGATTTTCATAGTAACTCCTGTTTGAACACACTATTAATAATCAAATTTTTGTTGTCAATTTTTTCTGTCTTTTATGGATTAAAACGACAAACTACACCCATAACGCCATCGAGCATAAGAGACAATTGCTCACGTTAAAGGTTACCTTGCTGTTGTCTCTTGGCTGGTGTTTGTAATTGTGTCGTTGTCGTTTAGAAAAAAAAGATTGAATCTTTAATCCCTTTGTCGTAGGAGGTTCTCAGTAAGCATGAAAAAGGAAAGCAGTATATGACACGCATAGTACGTCCAACGACATTAAGATTACCTAACGAGGAGTTTGACCGCCACACAACCTGGCTAGAGATATTTTTTGATCTGATTTTTGGGGTGATCATCGTACAGCTTTCTGATAGATTATCGAATCAATTCAATCTAATTGGGATCCTTGAATGCAGCGCTCTATTCATCCCTTCCATGTGGACATGGGCAAGCTACACAGTTTTTGCCGCTCGCTTCGATAATGACGATGCGATTCATTGGACTATGACATTCGTCATTATGTTTGCAGGTGCGATTATGGCAACACAAATTCCCACGGCTCTGGAAGAAGGCAGGTCTGGGTTTTCGATCGGTTTTTTGATTTCACAAATTTCCATCCTTATTCTCTATTCAAGAACGCTTAATGAAAATGGCAATACAAGAAATATGACCCTATTTTATATGACTGGATTTGGCTTAGGAGCTATTGGCTGGATCATTTCATTATTTTTCGATCCCCCTCTCAAATATATTTTTTGGATTATAGGCATGTCCATCTATTTTTTTACCCCGTGGATAGGTAAAAAGCGCATACTAGCAAAAGCCCCTCTTGATACTGTATATATTCCAGAACGCTTTGGTTCATTCACCATTATTATCCTAGGGCAAATTATTGCATCTGTTGTCTTCGGGCTGGAAACAGCAAAGTGGCATTTAACCTCGGTTTTAACCAGCATGATGGCCTTCTTATTGGCGATAGTGATCTGGGGTCAATATTATCGATTTACTAAAATAGCCGATTACAAATGCACATTGGGTTCGGGGCAGCACTATATTTATAGCCATATCCCGTTGATTATGAGTTTGATGATTATAGGGGTTTGCGCTAAAGATTTAATAGTTAATCCAGTTGTAGGACAGAATGTGAAGGTGATTTTTTGTACTTCGATCGTTGTTTATCTACTGCAATTTTATTATCTCCAGACCATTGCAATCTATCGATTTACCATTCGAGGACTCTTTTACGTGGGCGGAGTGATAGCTATATTGGGCCTATTCTTTTTATATCCGCTCTCCTCCTTATCGATCATGACAGGAACAGCGATGATTTTTATAGTCCTTTTTGCTCTTCAATATCAGTTTGAACAGCCAACCAATAAAATATGCCGCTGAAGGTGTTTTAAAAACTCACTCATGAAACCGTCTGATTTATAGCAGCAACGAGAGATTTAAACGCGACTTCGCCCGGATAGCGATAGTCATTGATGAACAGAGTTGGCGTTCCATTGACCCCACTCCTGACTCCGCCGAGGAAATCTTTTTGAATTTTCTGCTCGATAGTTTCGCTTACCAACGCTTCTTTTAATTTGGCTGGAGATAACTGTAAAGATTCACCTATTTCTAATAGCAGTTCCAAACTTAGGTTGGGCTGATTTTCGTAAATGAGATCGTGCATGTCCCAAAATAATCCTTTTGAAGCTGCATACTCGGCAACTTGTGCTGCAGGTTTAGCGAACGGATGAACTTCAGTTAAAGGAAAGTTTCGGAAAACAAATCGTAGATCTGGTCCAAAGTACTCTTGGACTTGTTTGATGATAGAGTAGGCATGAGCACAGTAGGGACATTCATAGTCGCCATACTCCACTAAAGTAATCGCTGCATCTTTGCTGCCTTGGATATGATCATCACTGGAAACAGAAACTTTTAACATAGTCATACCCCCAATTTTTTTGGAAGTTTTTCAAGAGCTTCGAGGATACCATCGGCGCCAGGATTTTCTGCTCTCGGCGAAAGATAGCTCCATAGGATGACTCCATTTTTATCTAACACAAATAACGCACGCTCGCAAACCCCATCGTCATCGGAAAAGGCGCCATATTTTTTTGCAACGACACCTTTAGGATTAAAATCAGAAAGCAAGGGAAAATGCAAATTGCGCGTCTGGGAAAAAGCAATGTGACACCACACACCATCTACTGAAATCCCTAAAAGTTCAGCTTCAAATTTCTTAAACTCAGGAAGAACTTGGTTGAGCAGAGCCAACTGATCTCCACAAACAGGACTCCAATCAGCCGGATAAAAGGCGATAATCACAGGTTTTCCTCTAAGTTCCTTCAGAGAAAGCTTTTGATCGGGAGTGACATTGAGCGTAAAATCGGGAGCTTTATTGCCGGGAGAAAGGATCTTATCCATGGTTGTCTCCTTTTTTTGTTATGTGCCAAAATGTTAAAAGTTAATTTTAGAAGTAACACATAAAACACATTTTTATCAATTATTCGATTTTTTAAAGTAGAAGTACGGATGTATTGAAGGAGGAGATGAAGACCGGAGAAATGAGAGAAAAGTCAACTCTCTGTGTTCTATGAGGCTGTGAAAAAATGAGCCCGCGCCTGATTTTGGAGTACGGCGACTTGTCGCCGCTTATTTTCAGGCCGAAGGCCTGGGTTATAAAAGCCTAGGGCAACGCCCTAGGTAGGTTATAGAATGGATTGCAGGCTGAAGGCCTGCGTTTTAGTAACATCACTGACAGAAAAGACCCCATATCTTTTTTGTCACTATATATTTATTATAACGCAGGCCTTTAGCCTGCAATCCATACTATAACCTACCTAGGGCGTTGCCCTAGGCTTTTATAACCCAGGCCTTCGGCCTGAAAATAAGCGGCGACAAGTCGCCGCACTCGAAAAATAGGCTCAGGCTCATTTTTTCACACCCTCAGAGAACAGAGAGTTGACTTTTCTCTCATTTCTCCGGTCTTCATCTCCGTCTTAGCTTTAAAGATCACTAAAGAGCGCGCTTTTTATGAAGAAACTCATTACCGTTTTTTCCTTTAGCTTAAGAAATTGAAGAAAGGATAACTGGATTATGCTATTAATAGAATTTAGGTTGGAAGTGTTAGCTTGCCGTTAAACCAGCAAATGGAGAAGACATATGAAAGTCGCTCAAATTTCTAAACCAAATGGACCTTTTGAAATCGTGGAAAGAGAAATACCCACACCTGGTCCAGGGTGGGTTCGAATCAAAGTACAGGCTTGCGGGATATGTCATTCCGACTCCTTCACAGTGCTTGGAGACTTCATCCCTGTGCAGTATCCAAAAGTTCCCGGCCATGAAATCGCCGGTGTGATAGATGCTTTAGGAGCTGGTGTGACCGGTTTGACCATTGGACAAAGGGTGGGAATAGGATGGAATGGCGGCTACTGCGGTCAATGCACTTCTTGTCGTAAAGGAGACTTCATTACCTGCGAGAACATTCAAGTACCAGGAATAAACTATGATGGAGGCTATTCTGAATATATGGTAGCACCTGTTAACGCATTGGCAATGGTTCCTCAATCCATTTCACCTGTCGATGTCGGACCTCTCATGTGCGCTGGAATCACGACCTTTAACTCATTAAGAAATAGTGGAGCAAGGGCAGGTGATGTCGTCGCAGTTCTAGGAATTGGAGGCCTTGGTCATCTTGCAGTTCAGTTCGCAGCCAAAATGGGATTTCATACTGTTGCAATAGCAAGGGGAAAAGATAAGGAATCTTTGGCCAAAAAGCTTGGAGCTCATCAATATATCGATAGTCAAAGCGAAGACCCTGCAAAAAAATTGCAGCAAATAGGTGGAGCCAAGGTTATTTTATCTACCGTCACGGATTCTCCGACCATAAGCGCAAACATTGCCGGCTTAGGCGTCAATGGGAAAATAATTGTTTTAGGAATTTCTAATAATCCCATTCAAGTTTATCCAGGAGACATTATCGGCAAACGCCTCTCCATACTGGGCTGGCCCTCCGGTACATCTCTAGATTCTCAAGAAACCATGGATTTCTGTGCCATGACAGGAATACGTTCGATGAACCAAACGTTTCCTCTTGAACGCGTTAGCGAAGCCTATGAGGTTATGATGAGTGGGAAGGCGCGTTTTCGAGTCGTTCTAACCATGGACAATCATCATTAACCTCTCCAGAGACGCAGGCCTAACTTTTACTTCACATCCATTTCTTGTAGATAATAAAGTTGCTTGCAAAAGTTAAAAGTATCTCCATCAGTCCTGATCTATGATAATTAAGAAAAATGGAATTTTTAGTATTGCATTTTTATATTTAAAAATGGTACAATATTTTCTTGCTTATTAATTCACCATTTTACTATAAGAGGCTATCATGTCCAATTCTTTATCCGGTTTTACTCAATACCTTCCACGCTTCCCGGAGATACCGAATTTTTTAGCCATCTGGCGTCCAGTTGCTTTCGAAAAGGATCGAAATAGTCGATTTGAAGTCGATGATACAGCCTTAATATTGAGAACTGCTGCTGTTGGTGTCGTTTCACTTACAGCTCTTGCAGCCTCTTTAACACGTGAATCTGTCCGCTCTTCCCCTTCTTTACCTGTTATCTTAGATCTTGCTAGTATCTTTTCGACACCTATTATTGCTCTCGTGGGTTCAATCTATATTGCATGGGAAAATTCCCGAGCTGTTAATAGTGCCACCAAGCAAGCCATTAAAGAGTATATGGATAGCAAAAATGATCAGGTTCCGAAAGAAGTAATGGTTTATCTAGTAACAAATCCTACTGCAATGAGAATGCTCTTGGCACAAACGAACGTTGATTTAACCAAAGTTGATAGTACTGACGGAAAAACACTGCTTGATCACAGTATTGATAGAGCTAACATCTGCAATGTTTATGGTGACAATAGAAGCATGTTACTCCTTTCTCTTAATCTTTTAATCCAAAAAGCAGACTCTCTCAGCCGCGAACAAATCTTAAAAATGTTTCCTAGAACTCCAAGTCGTTTCGATGAATTTGATTTTACACCCGTGCTGATCACTGCTTTGGAAAATGATAAAATTAAACCTACTGATTTCACCAACGACCAAATCCATGATTTGTGGACACGCATTGAAACAGATAAAGACGCCCTTGCCCAAGCATTAATAGAAAAAGGATTCTCGATCGATGCTCTTTCAGAAAAAAATTTAACCCTTCTACATTCGATTTTGCAAAACAATTTTGAGAAAGGAGGCAGCTTACAAAACCCCGAGAAAATTAGATTCCTTATAAAACATGGTGCCTCGCTCCCTAAAGATGATACTCTTATTGAAATAATAAGAAATAATGGTGGGGATAAAGAAATAATTCGGAAAACTTATGGGGAATTTTTACAAGAGAATCAGGAACTAAAAATATTTTTAGAACACTCTAAACCTCAGAAAAAACCGCTTGAATTACAATCACGTATATGGTCTCTATCACCTTCTATTGATGTAGGCGGCAAATATAATTCTTTTAAAGTAGATAAAGATTGTATTTTTATTCGCTCACTTGTTATTGCCTTTCCTATCATCAATACCCTATCATTTGTTTTAGCAATTCAGTTGGCCACACCGCTACCTCTTTGTTTATTGGCAGCCGCTCCTCTCTTGTATAAATATGATTACAGTAGGGCAGTAAAAGCTTTAAACAAAATAGCCATTGAACAATTTCAAAATACCTCTGTTTCGACTGCCCAACTCGAATATATTGCATCAGATGGCGTATTGATTGATCAACTCATTAAAGAGAATGCTGATTTCCTTATTTCCGATGACAACGGTCGTACTTTATTTGACACCATGATCCAAAATGAAAGACTTTTTTCTCCATTAGGTCATCTGAAATTTGAAGCCAGGTTTGCCAACTTCGTAAAAATTGCTGATGCAACTTTCAATCAGATTTCCTCAAGTGAAGAACTCCGGAAAAAAATGTTCGTTAAAGCTGTGGCAAGTTCGCATTGTCAATATGCTCGCTATCTTCTAGAGAAAAACTGGGTGAATGTAGGTGATTTCACGCGAGAAGAACAATTCGATCTCTGGACTAAAATGGGCGATCCCGGCACAGCAACAATCTTAAAGAACGCCGGATTTGATCCCAACGTCAAAAATATGGAAAATGAAAGGGGTTTCACGCCTTTGTTGTATGTGCTTCAACATCATGTCAGGTCACTATCTGCTAATCGATATCAGATTGTCAAAGCACTCCTAGAGGCTGATGCCGATGCTTCAGCTACTATGGAAGTAAGGCAAACGCTAGATACAACAAAAACAGTCAACTGCTTAATTTTAACCGAATCTTCACCACAGCTCAATGGACTCATAAAGAAAGCATTAGAAAATAAAAACCAGTAGAACGTTTTTATTTACAGCATCCTTCTCATCTTGCCGCCGAAGGTGATCATGCCTATCATGTTTTAAACATTCATATAACAGGATATGCAGGATCGCCTTCGGCGGCAGGATGAGAAGGATGCAAAATCTCAATCATTAATAAAGTTGATTGATATTCCGATATCCTATACAATCAATGTTTAGTTTGAATGACTCTTAAACAAAAGGGTGCAATTATGAATCAAATAGCCTATCCTAGTTCTAGTGGTGATCCACAGGACCTCTGCAAGCCTTCGTCCCTTTTTTCCCCTGCCAATTTTTCTTCTCTTCGTTCATTTCGCCGTCGGCGTTAACAAAATCTCTTTTCAATTTTTTTTTTATCATTGAAAGTAATTAGATACTTGAAATGCTTTAACGTTTATTCTGAAACATGAAATCATCTCTCCGTAATCAATTACAATACAATAAATTTTAAGCGACGTTCAGGAATAGTATATTTCTACGTCTAGTACCATTTAGGAGTTATATGTCTGCATTTTTAAAAAAATATGGCGTTGCAACTTTAGCTGTTGCATTGGTTCTTGGGTTAATTCTTGCGAAACCATTTCAATCATCAGAGAAGCCTGCTCATGAAGTATTAGTTGTTGGCTTGCAAAGCGGCTACCCCCCCTTTGAGTTTATGGATAGCCAAGGCAAAATCATCGGATTTGATATAGACCTTGCCGGACGTATTGCTGAAAAGCTTGATAAGACTCTTGTCATCAAAGACATGGATTTTGATGGAGAAATTCTTTCGCTCAAACAAGGAAAAATTGACTTGATCATGAGTGGAATGAATATCACTCCTAGCCGACTTAAAGAGATCTTGATGGTTCCCTATCATGGAGAGGCGGCCAGTTCTTTAAGCCTTATCTTCTGGAATGAGATTCCCTCAGGGGTTCATTCCCTTGAAGATCTTGCTCTGCTTCCTAATCACAATGTCAGCGTGGAGTCTGGCACAATTCCAGAAGCTTATATGGAACGTTATAAAGGGATCCATGTTAAGTCTTTTCAAGGAGCCTTGGCTCCCTTATTGGATGTCAAATATGGCAAATCGTTAGCAAATTTGGTTGAGCCTGATGTTGCAGAATATCTTAAAAAGCAACACCCCGAAATCAGAATTTTGACTATCCCCCTTTCAAAAGATGAGGTCATCTTAGGTTTTGGCATAGGCATTAAAAAAGGAAATCAAGTGTTATTTGATCAAATCCAACAAATCATACAAGAGCTCAAATCGTCGGGAGAGCTTAAGCAACTTGAAGATAAATGGTTTAAAGGAGTCGAATGATGTGGGAAGAATCTATTTTAATTAAATCCATTCCATTGTTGTTGCAAGGTGCAGTCGTCACTATTCAAATAGCCCTTGTATCGATAGCTATAGGTCTTTGTGGGGGAATTCTATTGGGAATATGGAATTGCAATAAAATGCGCAATTCATTCTCTACAACGATACTGACAGGCTTCGTATGGATTATAAGAGGAACGCCGCTCTTTGTCCAAGTGCTTATCGTCTACTACGCTTTGCCGGAAGTAATTGGAATTTCTTTTTCACCCTTTACGGCTGGGGTTATCGCTCTTGGAGTCAACTCCACAGCATATATTTCAGAAATCGTACGAGGCGGCATTAATGCAATTCCTGAAGGACAATGGGAAGCCGCTTATGTCATCGGGCTTAAGCCCTGGCAAACTTTGAAAGGTATTATCCTGCCGCAGATGCTTCGGATTACTCTTCCAAGCTTAACTAATGAGCTCACGGCTTTGATTAAAGAAACAAGTATTCTTATGGTGATAGGAGTTGCTGAGCTGACAAAAGTGAGTAAAGATATTGTGGCTCGTGAACTCGATCCAATGACGATCTACTTGGCAGCTGCAGCCTTTTATCTTGTTATGACAAGCAGTGTCTCATTGTTCGCCCGATACACGCAACAAAGGGGGCATCTATGATTTGCGGAAATAAAATCTCATGGAGCTATACAAGCAAAAAAGGATCCTCATTAGTCCTAAAAGAGGTCTCATTTGAATTAAGAAAAGGACGCATCACAACCTTTATGGGACAAAGTGGAGCCGGTAAGACGACGCTCCTTAAATGCATTGCTAATCTGCATTCCCATTACGAAGGGATCATCACATGTGATGGACAAGATATCAGAAATTTTAATCCTGTTGAAAGAGCCTCAACAATTGGATT
>Ga0206862_1076_pt1 | contig 28655 bp, 20 predicted proteins | sample Alteio_BWOrgCont_43_FD_152625 | JGI IMG/M metagenome (GOLD analysis project Ga0206862, IMG submission 152625) | Enriched cells from forest soil in Barre Woods Harvard Forest LTER site, Petersham, Massachusetts, United States -... | ecosystem: Environmental > Terrestrial > Soil > Temperate forest >... | reverse complement strand
ATCAGATTATCTCCGAGACAGGTAAATGTCTATTGGATATGAAGGGGTTGACAGAAACGGGGATCAATCTCATCGAAGGGATCACTCACAAGCATTATGTAGAGACTGAGGAAACTTCGCTGAAATTTTCCAATCTGCGCCCTGAAGAAATTACCTTATGGAAAGAGGGACGTCCTAACCCTCAGCTTCGATACGACCTCTCCTTTTGGAGCGATTTTGCAAAGTGGTTCATGCGTTTGGAAGAGAGCGGGGAACCTTATTCGATCTCGTACAAACAGTCGAAACGCGGCTTGCCTAATTGGATTCAAATAGACTTTAAAGAGGTTTCTGCCGGCTTTTACATTTCCGAAGCCAACCTGCCTTTGATTATTCCGGCTTTGAAAAATGTTAACAGCCCGCTTAAGGTGTACAACGATTTTGATGAAGGCATTGACCGTATTACCTACGACAAACGAACAGGCATCCTCCATGTCGAAGAGTCTATGACAAGGCATGAGAAGCGCCATTTTGAGAAGTCAGCGGGAGGCATTCCCTTTGCAGAATGGCATTATGTCCCTGGGGAAGGATTTTTTACTCAGGAGCCTCATATATTATTGCAGACACCTTATCTTGAGGGGCATGAGCTATCGCATGTTTTGACAGAACACTCTAGATTTATCGCTACTTTTCTCCAGGACTATGCTATTCATCGTGAAACTTTGTCTGTGAGTTATCACCCCTTCTTTGACTCCTCCTGGAACCTTCATATCTGCACTTATTTAGAAGAACCGGGCGATCTGACAGCAAACTATAATCGCATGATTGGCGATTGGGCCTTTATAGATGAGGATGGATTTTATCCATTGGAAGGCAAGCGTTTTGAAGAGTGTGAAACGATCATCCCAGGCTATCAAGTGGCCGATTTCATTTCTCAAAACAGAGGGTGGCTTAACACCATTCCTGGCTTTAAAACACATGTACGAAGTATTGAATATCAGCTGAGCTATCGCATAAACGAAAAAAACAGGCTGACTTTTGTACGCACTCTAGTGAAAGCTAAGGGGGGTCCTCGAACAAAGGATTTTGGTTCTTGGGTCTACATGGATGGGTACGGATTCTATTCGAAGTCAGCAGCTTCCTTTCAGTATCTTTTAAAGCCAGGTGTTTCCTTAAGCGGAGAGCAAATTCCTCTATTTATCAGAATGAACCACGATGAATTAACCTTGATCCCCAATTTTTTCTGTTCCGAATGTCCTGTTTCAGCAGTTGGAATAAACATTGAGTATACCGATAAAAAGAAAATTAGAACGACCCCTGTTTATCAACTTCTATCAGATTATGAAGGCATGCGCTTGCGTCATTTTGATGAGTTCATCTATATCGAGGATAAAGGCTTTTGCGAACTTCCTCACACGCTAAGGCTTCCCGAGCCTTTTCAGGCTATTGTAGAGATAGAAGGGAAGGATGTTGAAGAGTTTTTGGATAATCAGATCGATCAACTCAATCCCTATATTTTCCACATAGATAATCGCCTAATTAAACCAAAGACGATTCAACTGCTTGCCAAATCGATTACTGAAGATCCCTCGAAAGGGCGTGGCTGGTATCTGTTCGAACTTTATTTAGAGACGGATCGGGGGTTGATTCCTCTCTATTTTCTTCACCAGCTGCTGATGAAAAAGCAGTCCTACGCCTTTACAGAAGCAGGGTTAATCGATTTGAGAGATCAGCAACTGGACTGGATTCGTCGTTTGAGCAAGGAGCGCTTTATTCCTGAGAAAAATGCCTTGCTGATCTCAGCATTGGAATTTATGCGTCTGCATGCCATGTATACGATACGTCTGGATGAAAAGGACACTTCTGAGGAATCGCAGCAGATTTTGGAGAATTTGACCCAGCTTAAAACACCTGAAGAGCCGAATTGCGGGAAGCTCATCGGTCATTTAAGGCCATATCAGGAGTTAGGAACGCGTTGGCTCTGGTTCCTTTATCGTCAGCAGCTTTCCGGATTACTTTGCGATGATATGGGACTGGGTAAAACGCATCAAGCTATGGCCTTACTCGCTAGCATTAATGAGTTATTTCAATCTTACGCAGAAGGCTCGCGCCACTATTTTCTGATCGTATGCCCCACCTCTGTCATCTATCATTGGCAGGATAAACTCCACCATTATCTTCCTCATCTTAGGGTATGTACTTTTTATGGCATCAAACGCAGCTTGGATGAATTTCATTCGCATTACGATATCTTATTGACCTCGTATGGTGTGTTAAGAAATGAGATCGAGCTCCTTTCCTTAGAATCATTTGAAGTTGCAATTTTCGATGAGATACAGGTAGCTAAGAATCATTTTAGCAGGGTTTATGCCGCCTTGAAAAGGGTGAGGAGCCAAATGAAGCTTGGGTTAACAGGTACGCCTATTGAGAATCAGCTGAGAGAACTTAAATCGCTCTTTGATATTATTCTTCCCTCCTATATGCCTGGAGAGACTGAATATAGGGAGTTGTTTATCAAACCGATTGAAAAGGAAAAAGAAACCCAACGCAAAACTGTTCTAAGCAAAATGATCCGTCCCTTTATTTTGCGCAGGAAAAAAGAAGATGTGTTGACCGATCTACCGGAAAAAACTGAGGAGGTCTCTTATTGTGATTTATCTATTATGCAAAATGCCTTGTATGCCGAAGTGCTTGAATCGAGAAGAAAGCACTTTGTCGAGGAGTTGAGAGATCCTGGAGCTCCGATATCCTATTTGCATATTTTTGCGCTTCTTGCAAGTTTGAAACAGATTTGCGATCACCCCGCCGTGTACTTAAAGAAGCCTTTGGAGTATCAGAAATACCAATCCGGAAAATGGGAGCTTTTTTTGGAGTTGTTAAGAGAGGCAAGGGAAAGCCATCAAAAGGTTGTGGTGTTTTCTCAATACCTTAACATGCTTGATATTATCGAACACTACTTAGCTTCTCAGGGAATTGGTTACGCATCACTTCGAGGCTCGACTTCAAATAGGAAAGAGCAGATTCTTATGTTTAATCAGGATCCCAACTGCGAAGTGTTTGTCGGTTCGCTTCAAGCTTCAGGTTTAGGAATCGATCTTACAGCAGGTTCTGTGGTGATTCACTACGATCGCTGGTGGAATGCTGCCCGAGAAAACCAGGCGACGGATCGGGTCCATCGAATCGGTCAAACACGCGGCGTGCAGGTGTTTAAGCTGGTTTCTAAAGGGACATTTGAAGAAAAAATTGATGAGATGATTACGCGTAAGGGAAGGTTGATGGAGGATGTTATCGGCGTTGATGATCATCAATTGCTAAAAATATTCACTAGAGAGGAGTTGCTTGAGCTTCTTGAGGCACCGGTTGCGGCAAACGATCATCTCCTCGCATCCGACAATGATTGAACTTATTCTTTACGAGGTTACTAATGAAAGAGGTCTTTAAATAATGATCACGGAAAAGTTGATGGAGAGCGAAAGGATTTTGGCTCTCCAAGATATTCTTCAAAGGCAAGAGATTGTTTTAATAGAGGAATTGTGGAATTCGCCAAAAGCTTTTGTGGCATCCTTGGCTCAAAGAGTGACAGGAAAACATGTTTTAATTGTGACGGGTGCAAGCCAAGAGGAGATGCGCCTTTATCACGACTTTTCTCTTTTTACAGAGAGGGCGATCGTCGATTTTCCTTCTTGGGAAACGATGCCTTCGGAGAAGATTCCACCTAGCCCGGATATAGTTGGAGAGAGGTATCAAGTATTAAAAGGAATTCTATCTTCTCCGGAACCCTTTATCGTCTTAACAAGCCTGCAGTCTTGCCTGCAGAAACTCTTGGCTCCTCATGTTTTTAAAAGCATGTCTCTTACTTTAGTTAAAGGTGAAGCCATTGGTTTTGAAGATCTGATCAGCCACCTGGAAGCTTCCGGCTACCGACGTTCTCCTACAGCAGCTGATAAAGGCGAATTTGCAGTCCGAGGAGGACTCATCGATGTTTTTCCTGTCTCTTCACCGGATCCATTTCGATTAGAGTTTTGGGGAGATGAGCTAGAATCGATTCGTATCTATGATCCTGTGGGACAGCGATCTGTTCGGTCCGTCGAATCGGTTGAGATTGTAGCTGCTTTGGAAATGGAGCTTCTGCCGAACTATGTGGAGCACGCATCTCTTTTAGACTATCTTGGACCCAATACTATCGTTATCTTGGATGATCTGCTGGCTCTTGAAGATCGTTACGCTACTCTGGTAAGCTCGACAGAACATAATCCCTATTTTTCTTCTATAGAAGAATTTCTTAATCAATTGAAAGGGCATCAAACGCTTTTGTGGTCTCATAAACCTATCGATGAATTGGGCGAGGTTAAAGATTTAGAGCTTAAGGAGAAAGGATATTATTCCTTGCAGCATTCTTTTCATAAAATTCAGTTTGAGATGTTCAACCGTGAATGGCAGGTGCAGAGATGGATTCATCCCTTCTTAACGATTCCCGACTATTTATTCACACCTGATGAGGAGATAGCTGCTGAGCTTATTTTACCGCGACTTTCTACCTTAGATGCTGGAGCAAACCTCTATTTACTTTGTGCAAGCGAATTGGAAGAATCAAATCTTCATCAAAAGATTACCGGAAGTGGAATTTCTATTCCGCGTCATTCTCATTACGCTATCGGCTATCTCTCTACAGGATTTGTTGTTCAGGATATAAACACAGTTCTGTTTCCGATGACAGAGTTGACAAGAAGATATAAAATCAGGCGCCAAAAGCAGCGTAGCACCTACCATACATCGCCAGTAGAGGCCTTCGATTTGACTCCCGGCGAGATGGTCGTGCATATCAACAATGGAATCGGCCGTTTTCTTGGTCTAGAACGCCGCTCGAATCATATGGGGATTGCTTCGGAATTTTTTGTAATCGAGTATGCTGATCAAGCGAAACTCTACGTTCCCTTAAACCAAGCCAATTTAATCACCAAGTATATTGGAGCCAATGACTCTTTACCTCGTCTGCATACATTGGGTAGCACGCGCTGGAAAAAAATGAAGGAGCAGACCGAGCGTGCCATTTTAGGCTATGCTTCCGATCTGCTTCAAATGTATGCAAAAAGAGCCATGCACCCTGGTTTTGTCTATTCGGAAGACTGCTCTGATCTGATTCAATTTGAGGAGGAGTTCCCTTTCATAGAGACCGAAGATCAACTCGCCGCCATCGCCAGCATCAAACAGGATATGAGATCGCCCAACGTGATGGATCGCCTTATATGCGGGGATGTCGGCTACGGGAAGACTGAAGTTGCCATGCGGGCTGCCTTTAAAGCTGTCGCCGACGGAAAAAAGCAGGTGGCCGTGTTGGTCCCTACAACAGTCCTTGCGATGCAGCATTATGATAGTTTTATCGAAAGAATGAGCAACTTTCCCATCAATATCGACGTGGTCTCGCGTTTTCGTTCTGCAAAACAGCTTCGTCAAGCTCTTGAAGGTGCAGAAAATGGGACCGTCGATATTTTGATCGGAACGCATCGTCTCATCAGCGAAGATGTGAAATTCAAAGAGCTCGGTTTAGTCATTATCGATGAAGAGCAAAGATTCGGGGTTAGAGCTAAGGAGCACTTAAAGAAAATCAAGACTGGGGTTGACTGCCTGACATTATCAGCGACGCCCATACCTCGAACGTTGTATATGTCTCTTATCGGCGCTAGAGATATCTCAGTCATTAATACTCCTCCGCAAGATCGTTTGCCAATTAAAACAATAATCACAGAACCGAGCGATCAGACTTTTAAATCGGCGCTACTGCGCGAGCTCGCACGTGACGGGCAAGCTTTCATCATTCATAATCGTGTGGAAACAATTTTCTCCATGGCAACTCGCATTAAAGCTTTGTTGCCGCAGGCTAGAGTTCTTGTTGCTCACGGCCAGATGGATGCTGAAGAGATCGATGCTACCTTCCATGCATTTAAGAATGGACATGCAGATGTTTTAATAGCTACAACGATAGTGGAAAACGGAATCGACATTCCAAATGCTAATACGATTTTGATTGACAGAGCAGACACTTTTGGTTTAGCCACACTCTATCAGCTGAGAGGACGTGTGGGGCGCTGGAATCGCCGCGCCTACGCCTACTTCTTAGTGCCTAGGCTCTCAACTATGCCCGAAATCACGCGCAAGCGTTTAGAAGTCCTCGAAGGAACGAGCGGCTATGGAGGAGGCATGGAAGTGGCCAAAAGAGATCTCGAGCTTCGCGGTGCAGGCAATATTTTAGGGGAAGAGCAGTCGGGCCACGTTGCTTCGATAGGATTCCACCTCTATTGCAAGCTATTAAAAAGAACGATGGATACCATGCAGGGAAAAATTCCTAGCGTTATGGCTGATACAAAGGTCGACCTTCTTATCGATGCTCGTATTCCTGAAGAGTATGTCAATGAGGTGAGCTTGCGCATGGAGATTTATCAAAGAATGGGCGAGGCAGCCACTTGGGAAGAGGTGGATATCTTGTGGAATGAGATTATCGACCGATTTGGAACTCCTCCAGAGCCTGCTTTATGGTTATTCCATTTGACGAGAGTGAAAGTTTATGCTTCCAGGAATGGATTCATCCTTCTCAAACAGGAAAAAAATTCCCTTCAAATTGAGAAAAAAGTTGGTCAAGAGACTGCTGTCAGAAAAATTCAAATTGCCCCTTTCGCAAACCCCTCTGAAATGGAGAAAAAGCTTATTCAAGAGATGGAGAATACGACTAAACCAACAGAAGTGCGTATAGAGACCAAACAGGAAAAAGCCAAAGCGCGCAACCACTCTCTTCATCGATAGCAAAGGGGCCGGGCCTGCGTAACTTTTCGGATGAGGGCCGGGCCTGCGTAACTGCGTAACTTTTGTTGGGGGCTTTCGCGAGCATTGTCTCCTATTCTTCCCCAACAAAAGTTACGCAGTTACGCAGGCCCGGCCCTCATCCGAAAAGTTACGCAGGCCCGGCCCTTTTCTCGCTTTCACCTTCACTTCCACATATGCAATGCGGTAAAAATATCCTCCAAAGTGATAATACGATCAAAGTAAGATCTGTTAATTAGTGCATCTGTGGCACCGCTTGCACTGATTAGCACTTTCTCGATGGTTTTTTTTCCGATATCTGGCAATAAAGATAATTTTTTCTCAAATTCTTCAATCACTTCAGTTCCCGTCTTGGCATATGTGTATTTTATTTCACAAATAGTGAGGACCTGATCCGCGCGATCGAATATAAGATCGATCTGATATCCTGCTTGCTCCTTTATTGTTGTGCGGTTAAAAAAAACACCGCTCTTATAGCGAACAGCAGAAAATCCAATGATCGATGCAATGATTCGACTATGCTTGCGACAAAATCGTTCAAAGGAAAGCCCCAACCATTTTTGATAAGACTCTTTGTTAAGTGCATGGAGAGGTGCGTTATTATAATCACCCTGTTGTATTCTTTCAGATAGCGGGGAGATAAACTTGAAATAAAACCTAAGATAACTATCTGCAATACAATAACGAACCAGACTACTCTTACTATCCGTTTGATAGGGGAAATAGCGTTCAATAAACCCACACATTTCAAGATCTCTGAGAATCTCCGTAAGATTTCCTCCACTTTTGATATGCAGAAATTTTTCTAGATCATTTTTAGTGGCGAATTTGACCTGACTTAGGCAATCTACAATTTCTTGATAATGAACATTGGTAGCAAAACTGCTAATGAAAATTCTTTTTTTCTCATTGCTAAAGTAGCTATCCTTCTTGAAACTCTCCTCACATAAGCCAATAAGAATTGAGGAATGTTTTCCAATTCGCTTTAAATATTCTGGTATACCACCCACAGTGAGATATGCATCCATCACTTCACGATGAGATCGCTTGTTAAGAAGTTCTTGAGCCTCTTCAAGTGAAAATTCAGTGAGGTTTAATTCATAAACGGAACGATTATAGAGAGCTTTGGAATGGACGACTTGATTTCTCATAAATGAGGGAGACGACCCGCATAGAACAAGAAGCAGGTCTGGATTATGCCGGAATGCATTATCCCACACATACTTTAAATCAGAAATCAACTCATTTTTATATTCTGCCAGCCATTGTACTTCTTCCAGATAGAGCGTCCATTTCCCAACCATAATTCTGCTTGCAATGAAGTCAAATAACTCAAGCCAGGTATTAAAGCGCATGTGAGTAATGTCTCTATCGTTCATAGCTTTTGAAAGCTGATAAAGAACGCGGGTCATCTGTGCCTGGGTATTACCGTCCTCTACCCCCTCCAATTTGATCAAATTTCGATCATGCAAAACATGTTCGATTAGTTCGGTTTTTCCTACACGTCTGCGACCATAAACAACAAGTATACTCGCTTCCCCTGTTCTGGTAGCACCTAAAGTATACTTTATTTCGTCATTTCGACCGATAAATCGGATTTTCTTTTTTGGAGATTCTTCCTTCATTTTGCCACCTTTAGCCAGATATATCTAAATTATATAATATCTGGCCCGAAAATTCAAACTTTTTGGGCCAGATATGCCAAAAATATGCTATATCTGGCCCGAAATGCTAAAAAGAAATGAAAAGGCCCGGCCGCTTTCATCCATAAAATATTCTCTTGATGTCTTTCATTTCTTTTCCCTATTGTGAAGTCAGATTCAGCAATGGGGGAGTAATGGTAAAAAAAGAAGCAGTTGCTATCAATACAGCAGCGGTTATTCAAGGGATAGTTCTGGTTGCATTTCCTGCTGTCGGAGCTATTTTGACTAGTCCCAATGGATTCAATTTTTCAAACGTTTCCTATGGCAGTTTATTCATTCCACAGGCAGTCCTTTCGATTGCGGCCTCGGCAATGAATCCCTCTTTATCAAGAAGATTTGGATCGAAGTGCATTTTCCTGATCGGTTTGATTTTTAACTTGATTTCGATGATTCTGTTTGCTTCTAGTGCTCTGGCTATGAACAACCAGGTTTTAAGCTATTACATGCTGTTTATTGCAACCGGCTGCTTGGGCATTGGCTTCGGATTTGTCGTGCCAACCCTAAATTCAATGTCTGCATTACTAAATCCCACTAAAGTCGATTCAACCCTGCTTATTCTCAATGCGCTTTTAGGTATCGGAACTGCTCTAGCCCCTTTTTTAACCAGTCTTTTTGTCGCTTTTGGTTATTGGTGGCAGCTGCCGATCCTGATATCCATTTTGCTAATCGGTCTTCTATTTGCGAGCATCCCTTTAAATTTACCTGGTGGAAAAATTTCGATTTCTAGGACAAGTTCACAAGCTCGCTTCATTTTTCCAACGCGTTTTTGGTTGTTTGCTGCTTTTGCCATGCTTTATGGCGTCATTGAAACACTTAATGGGAACTGGCTTTCGATCTATATGAATCAGGAGCTTCATACAAATGTAGAAATTCAATCTATAGCCCTAACAGCCTTTTGGGGAGTGTTGACTTTCGGCAGAGTTTTTTTTGCTTGGTTTCAAAGATTTGTAAAAGACCAGACAATTTTTCAAATTTCTCCATTCATTGTTGCCGCTGCCTTTGGCATGATCTTCTTTTTATCTTCCGAGGAGAAATATTGGGCCATTGCTGCCTTTGGACTATCAGGCTTTGGGTGCGCTGTGCTGCTTCCTTTAATTATAAGCTTTGGAAATGCTCAATTAAAGGCGATGGTCTCCTCCATTCCTGGGTTGCTTATCGCATTTTATCTACTTGGCTATGGAATTGCAGCATTCGGTGTGGGGCCATTAGAAAAACTAGCGAATATACATTTAAGCGAAGTGTATGCGATTGGAGCTATCCTCGCCATCATCCTTGGCATTATGTCTCTATTTATAGTAAGAAGAACAGAAAAAATCACCTCATAAGGAGGCAGCAATGGATTTAAAAGGAAAGGTCGCAGTCGTTACAGGCGGAAACAGCGGAATTGGAGCCAGCATCGTTCTTGAGTTAGCTAAAAGAGGTGCCAATATTACCATTGATTATGTGGTGAATCCAGCTGCAACGGAAATGGTGGAGAAGCAAGTCCTGGCGTTGAAAGATCAGGTCCTTGCAGTGGATGCAGATGTCAGTAAAATAGCCGATCTCCAAAATTTAATCGATTTAACGGTAAAGAAGTTTGGTCATATCGATATCATGGTCAACAATGCAGGTGTTGAAACACGCACCTCTGTATTAGATACAAGCGAGGCGCAGTATGATCGCGTACTTTCTATTAATCTCAAGAGTGCGTTTTTTGGTACACAGATAGCTGCCAAGCAGATGATCAAACAAGGCAAGGGTGGCCGTATTATCAACATCACATCTGTGCATGAAGATTGGCCTATGCCAAATAATACACCCTACTGCCTTTCAAAGGGAGGGATGCGTATGCTCACACGCACAGCTGCTCTTGAACTTGCAAAGTATAACATTCTGGTGACAGGAGTGGGTCCTGGAGCTGTTGCCACCCCCATCAATCTTGCGACAATGAAGAATCCGCAATTAATGAAAGAGTTGGATGCTGACATCCCCCTGGGAAGAATGGCTAAGCCTGAAGAAATTGCAGCTGTTGTCGCCTTCTTAGCCGGAGACGGGGCAAGCTATGTGACTGCTACCACAATAATAGTCGATGGCGGTCTGATGCAGCAAAGTCCGGGACTATAAAATGCAGATCGAATTAACCGAAGAGGGTAAACGGCTTGCGGATGCGCGTTTAAACAACGCTCCCTGGAGGAAATGGGGTCCATATTTAAGCGAACGCCAATGGGGAACAGTTCGAGAGGACTATAGCCCTTGGGGAACAGCATGGGAATATTTAACACATGACCAAGCGCGTTCCCGCGCTTATCGTTGGGGTGAAGACGGCATTGCAGGCATCTCGGATGAGAAGCAGCAGCTCTGCTTTGCTCTTGCCTTATGGAATGGACAGGATCCTATTTTGAAAGAGAGGCTTTTCGGTTTGACCGGTCATGAAGGCAACCATGGCGAAGATGTCAAAGAGTACTACTTCTATTTGGACAATACCCCCAGCCACTCCTATATGAAGCATCTTTATAAATACCCTCAAAAGGCTTTCCCTTATGAGGATCTGGTTTCCACAAATAAGAAAAGAAACAGGCATGAATTTGAGTATGAGCTCTTGGATACCGGTATTTTTGATGAAAACCGCTATTTTGATGTCTTCACTGAGTATGCAAAAAACTCAGCCGAGGATCTATTCATTCGCTTTACCGTGATTAACCGCGGCCCGGATGTTGCCAATCTGCACCTGCTCCCCACACTCTGGTTTAGAAATACCTGGGCTTGGGATGGAGCCTCCGAAAAACCGACTATTACAGCAGATAGGATGACTGATGGACTCAAAATATTAAAAACCTCTCATTCTAGTTTGGAGAGCTATTATCTTTATTGCAACAGGCCTGACATACTTCTATTTACCGAGAACGAGACAAATAATGTGAAGCTATTCCAGGTTCCTAATAACTCTCCTTATACTAAAGACGGGATAAATGACTTTGTCGTCAATGGACATTATGAGTGCGTCAATCCGAAAAATCAGGGAACAAAGGCTTCAGCTCTTTATCGTTTGAAATTAGCTCCCGGTGAAACAAAGGTAGTCAAATTGCGTCTTTGCCGCAGCGAGAGCCTCTCCGCTCCTTTTGGTCCTGATTTCGATGCTTTATTTCTACAAAGGAAACAGGAGGCCGATGACTTCTACCTTAAGGTGACACCGTATCAAATTTCGGAAGATATGAGAAATGTGCAGCGTCAAGCATTTGCGGGGCTTTTATGGAATAAGCAGTGCTACCATTACAATATTAAAAAATGGCTTGATGGAGATCCGGCTATGCCGCCGCCGCCGCCTGAACGCAAGCAGATGCGCAATCATGAGTGGCCCTACCTTGATGCGTATGATATTTTTTCCATGCCTGATAAATGGGAATACCCCTGGTTTGCGGCCTGGGACCTCTCATTTCATACAATTGCTTTGGTAATGATCGATCCCGATTTCGCCAAAAACCAGCTCATATTGCTGACTCGGGAATGGTATATGAGCACAGGCGGACAGATTCCAGCCTATGAGTGGAACTTCTCTGACGTCAACCCCCCGGTTCAAGCCTGGGCTGCAATGCGCATTTATCAAGTTGAAAAGTTGATGTATGGCCGTGAAGATAGAATGTTTTTGGAGAGGGTTTTTCAAAAACTTCTTCTTAATTTCACTTGGTGGGTCAATAAGAGGGATAAAGAGGGTCGTAATTTCTTTGAAGGAGGCTTTCTCGGCTTGGACAATATCGGCGCTTTTGACCGTTCGCTTGCTCCACCCTCAGGAGGTTGTTTGGAACAGCCCGATGCTACCGGGTGGATGGGAATGTATAGCTTAAACTGTTTGCAGATCGCTTTAGAGCTTGCCACTAAGGATCCCGTTTATGAAGATATTGCCACCAAGTTCTTTGAACAATTCGTCCATATTGGGGATGCCATCGATAATATTACCGGAGAAGAAGAGGGATTGTGGGATAAGGAAAATGGTTTTTACTATGGCTTGTTAGTGAATCCTGGTGGAGGCACAGTGAAGCTGAAGCAGGATAATTTGGCAGGCCTCATCCCGTTATTTGCGGTAGCAACGAACAATGCCAGCGACTCCGTCCAGTTCCCTCATTATCGAAAGCGATTCCTCTGGTTAATCGACAATCATCCTGAGATGTTGAAGAATATTGCGAACCTTGAAAAACTCGGAGAAAATGAAAGGATTCTATTGGCTTTTTCTAACGATGTAAAGCTCGTCAAGGTGTTGAAAAAAGTCCTTGATGAAGAGCAGTTCTTGAGTCCTTTCGGCATTCGATCTGTTTCAAAACGCCTTTTAAAGGAACCATTTTCAATCTATTTGAATGGAAAGGAGTTCACGCTTGACTACGAACCTGCTGAATCGACGACCCCTCTTTTTGGCGGAAATTCCAACTGGCGGGGCCCTATCTGGTTCCCGGCCAATTTTCTGCTCGTTGAATCTCTGCAAAAATTCCATTATTACTACGGAGATGACTTAAAGGTCGAGTGCCCTGTGGGGTCGGGGAAGATGCTGAACTTGTGGGAAGTTGCTAGCAACATTGCTGAAAGACTCATCAGCATTTTTCTTAAGGATGAAAATGGACGCAGACCTGTCTATGGAGGAATAGAAAAATTTCAAAACGATCCTCATTGGCGTGATTATATTCTTTTTCATGAGTATTTCCATGGCGACAATGGAGCTGGATTAGGCGCAAGCTGTCAAACTGGATGGACAGGCCTTGTGGCTAAGTTGATTCATCAGCATGGCAAGTTCGCACTGCAGCAGAAGGATTCAAGAGTGATCGAGGGGGAAAGAATCGGATATATATAAAACTCAGGTTTATAACTCGAGTTAGGAGGGTGTAATGAACAAAAAAAAGGTGCTGATTGTAGGAGGAGGCTTTGCGGGAATGAATTGCGCCAGCAAACTCATCAAGGATCCCCATATTCACGTGACCCTTATTGATAAAAATAACTACCACAATTTCACTCCGCTGCTTTATCAGGTAGCCACCTCTGCGCTATCAGTCAATGATGTCGCTACCTCTTTTCGACGTTATTTTCAGGGTCGAGCGAATATGGATATCAAGATGGCTCATGCGATCTCCCTCGATCCAAAAAAAGGAGTCGTCTCAACAGCAGAAGGAGAAGTCTATCAAGCGGACTTCATTGTCCTTGCAGCGGGCTCTGTCGTCAATTTCTTTAACACAAGAGGGGCGGAGCAGTATAGTTTTCCTCTTTATAATCTCATCCATGCAGAGAAACTCCGGTCAAGAATCATCGCTGTTTTTGAAGATGCAGACAGAAATCCTAATCTTATCGATCAAGGGGCTCTTAATTTTGTTATTGTTGGAGCCGGACCCACTGGAACTGAGGTTGCAGGAGCCATTTCAGACATGCTCAATACCGCACTGCCTAAAGAATTTTCCGATTTGGCTCTAAAAAAAGCCTCTGTTTATATTGTAGATGGCAACCATGTTGTTTTACATGCGTTTTCAAATGAATCGCAGGCATATGCGGCTAAGGTTTTAATGAGTCGAGGGGTTCGATTAAATTTAGGACTTTTAGTTAAGGAAGTCACTGAAGAGTATGTCCTGCTCTCTAATGGAGATAAAATTCTGACTAAAACGATTATCTGGGCGGGCGGGTTAAAAGCGGCATCCCTTGCGGATCAGTGCAGTCTTCCTCAAGGGCATGGTGGACGCATTACCACCAATCCTGAACTCACTGTGGAAGGATTTCCAACTATTTATGCCTTAGGCGATTTTGCTGATATCCTCGCCTCCGATGGACAATCGCTACCCCAGTTAGGTTCTGTAGCAAAACAGAGCGGCGAATGGGCTGCGGCGAATATACTCAATCAGATTGCCGGGAAGCCAACCAGACCCTTTAAATATGATGATAAAGGGATTATGGCAATGATTGGAAGGAATGCAGCCATCGCAGAAATCGGAACGAAAAGACGTGAACTGAAGGGCTTTATCGCCTATTTAGCCTGGTTGGGTGTCCATGCTTCGCTATTGTCAACTTTAGGGCAAAAAGCCGGCTCAATCATTCAATGGATATGGAACTATTTCAGCTGTGTCCCCTCTCTTCAGATATTGGATCGTGAAGATTCCGCGCGTATTAATTGGAATGATCAAGTAAAAGTAAAAGAAAAATCATAAGGAGCCTGGCATTGCTTATGGATACAAATTATGATGTGATTATTATCGGGAGTGGGGCCGGAGGAGGGACTCTCGCATTTCATCTCGCTCCTTCAGGGAAAAAGATATTGCTGCTAGAGCGAGGGGATTGGCTTAAGCGTGAAATTGAAAATTGGGATTCAGAAGCCGTTTTTGTCGACAATCGCTATATTTCTCAGGATTCCTGGTTTGATAAAAAGGGAAATAGCTTCCAGCCGCAGGTGCATTATTTTGTTGGCGGAGCGACAAAAATGTATGGCACGGCCCTTTATCGATTGCGGAAAGAGGATTTCAGTGAAATACAACATTATGATGGTGTTTCCCCGGCTTGGCCTATCAGTTATGAAGAGATGGAGCCTTATTATTTTAAAGCGGAACAGCTATATCAGGTGCATGGGGAAAGGGGGATCGACCCCACAGACCCTCCTGCTGCTCAGCCCTATCCCTATCCGGCTGTTTCAAATGAACCTCGCATTCAGCAACTTTACGACAATCTGCGAAACGCAGGATATCATCCTTTCCCAGCACCCTGTTCGATTATGCTTGATGAAAAACATCCGCATAATAGCAGGTGCATTCGATGTCAAACCTGCGATGGATTTCCCTGCTTGGTCCAAGCTAAAGCCGATGCTGAAATGGTGGCTGTTCGGCCTGCTCTGGAATACCCCAATGTCACTTTGATCACAAATGCCAAAGCTCTCAATCTTGAAACAGATCCCTCAGGACGGACTGTCAATAAGGTTATTGTTGAAATCAATGGTAAAAGAGAAAGTTTCAAGGGTAATGTTGTTGTCGTCTCTTGTGGAGCTGCAAATTCTGCTAAATTGCTGCTTGCCTCCGCTAACGATAAACATCCAAATGGCCTTGCAAATGCGTCGGACCAGGTCGGCAGAAATTATATGTTCCATAATAGTCAGGCTGTTTTAGCCCTATCTAAAGAACCAAACTTGACTCATTTCCAAAAAACGCTTGCCCTCAATGACTTCTACTTTGGCATGGAAGGGTTTAAGTACCCGATGGGGAGCATTCAGATGATCGGAAAGTCACAAGGACCCATGTATAGGGGAGAGAAACCCATTGAAACAGCTTTGCTCCCTATGATGATGCTGGATGATATCGCGCGCCATGCAGTTGATTTCTGGTTGATGACGGAAGATCTCCCGGATCCCAATAACCGCATCACCATTGATAATAAAGGGAAAATCACGTTGAATTATACGCCAAATAATCAGGTGCCAAAACAGAAGCTCTATGACAAGCTCAAATCCATGCTGAATTCTCTTGAAATGCATCCGGATTATCTCATCCCTAGAAGCCTCTATTTAAAATCCAATATTCCCATTGCAGGAGTCGCACATCAAGCGGGGACATGCCGGTTTGGAACAGATCCCAAGACGTCAGTTTTAGATAGAAACTGCAAAGCCCACGAACTCGATAACTTATATGTTGTGGACACAAGCTTTTTTCCCAGCATCGGTGCTGTCAACCCTTCTCTGACTGCTATCGCAAATGCCTTGCGCGTCGGCGATCATCTATTAGCCTGAGCTTTAACGCGAAGATCAGCCCGGGACTCTTCTGGCTAATCTGTCTTAAAGAGTGTCCGGATGTCAGCCTGGCGCAATCTCGCGGAGCGTTTGGAGTGCGCAAGGCCTCTTGCGCTTTGTTATGAGGCTATGACGTTTTTATAGATTCATTAGTGCATTCATCATAACAAAGCGCAAGAGGCCTTGCGCACTCCAAACGCTCCGCGAGATTGCGCCAGGCTGACATCCGGACACTTATTATTAACCCGGTGAGGAGAGCTTTTCCTGGATTTTCTCGTAGCGGAGTTTATATAGCCTATAAGCATGTACAGTCAGCACCTTCAAAACAGCATAAGTGGGAGTCGCTAGTAGAAGGCCGATAAAGCCATAGAGAGCCCCTGCTGCCAGCAAAATTAACAAGATGGAAAGCGGATGGATATCCAGCTTGTTGCCAATGACTTGAGGAGATATAAAATTGGATTCCAGTTGCTGTACAATAAGAAAAACGATCGCTACTTTGAGCGTCATAAACGCGCTTGTCGACAGCCCCACTAGAATAGCAGGTATAATCGCAAGAAAAGGACCGATAAAAGGGATTGTAGTCACGATTAATGCGATCACCGATAAAATCAATGGGTACTTCAGTCCAATAATCGAATAGGAGACAAAAAGCATGCCTCCTACAGCCAGAGAAATGATGACTAACCCATTCAAATAATTTGAAAGCGTAGAGTCTAAATCCTCGATAACTTCAGTAGCGTCCAGCCTAAAGGTTGCCGGGACATTTTGAATGAATCCCCTAGCAAATACGTGACCGTCTTTGAGAAGGTAGAAAACAATGAAGGGGATGACAGCAATCGTCGTTCCCAACTTTGTCACGAAGCCGATCATATCAAGAAAATTTTGTCCCACAAGAGTCGTGATTTTCTGAGCAAGCCCTATAAAATTTTGCTCGAGCTGCTTTTTTAAATCGACCGAAAGATTTTCCGTTAGATTGGGAGCCATGTGAAATTCAATTTTCTCAAATAAATGCATAATCGATTCAGTAAATGCTGTTGCCTGCTCGGCTAGGACAGATCCAAAATAGGCGATAAAGAGAAATAAAAAAGTGAAAATCAGACAGTAAACGATCAAAATAGAGAGAACGCGTGGGACATGCAACCTGCCGAAGAAGTCAACTGCAGGCCTTAGGAGATAATGAAAAAGGATAGACAGGACAATAGGAATAAATAAGTAAGAGATAAAATGGCCGAGAGGAGCTAGCAGGAATGCTAGCTGATAGCACATAAAAACCATCCCCTGGACGAGGAGTATTCCACAACCATATTTAAAAAATTTGTTGTGGTACCAGGGGGTGGAGTGGATTTCTATGCTATTTTCTCGAATAGAATCTTCGACCACTTGCTACCTATCTTTAGCATGAGATATACTACTTTCCCACTCTTTAATATAGCTCAAAAGACTTTCTTTAGATGGTCTTGACGAAAAGAAGTCAAGAGAATGTCCATGGTGGCTTAAATGGGCTATTTTTGCTAAAAGATGCAAGTGACGCTTGTCTTCGCATGCAAAAAGGAAGAATAATGTATGGACAGCCTTATTATCTAAAGCATGATAGTCCAAAGGAGTTTCAGGAAAAACGACGATCACCACATCATGGTGTGCGTCTAAGAGAGAGTCTCTAGTATGCGGGACAGCGATGCCATTATTCAAAGCAGTAGGCATCAGCTTCTCTCTATCTAAAAGGAGGTCGGTCATTACTTCCGCATCGATATGCAGCTGTTTAGCCACCTTCTTCATTGTATTGCGAATAATCTCATCCTTAGTTTTTCCTGCTACGCAATGTAGAACATCACCCTTGTGAATAGCGCGAAAAAGACTAAATTGTTTGTTCCCGCCGGTTTTATTGAGCTTGCTGCTTGGCTGGGATATTTCAACCTCTTTGGGTTGTGTGAAGGGCGATGATCCATTTGTTGTAATCAATTTATGGGAAATCACCCAGTTTTCAATTTCTGAACGGGAAAAATAGTAGTGCTGGTTAATGCGATATGTCGGTATCTTTCCGTCAAGGATCCAGCGTCTGATGGTTGTTTCTGATACATTCAGAAGATCAGCCACATCTTTTATTTTTAAATCCATATATACCCTATGATTGCTGCCGATGGCTGCTATTGATCGAGACTGAACAATCGGCTCCTGAACAAAAAGATGTGAGGAAAGTGTGGGGAAGAGGCGTTAGGATTAGAAAAGTGAATTGTAAGTGGGCATTCTCATCTGACAAATGCAATAGGAGAATTCATTCAGTTGATATAGGATGTAACAAAATTAATATTATTCTGTAAATGATTTTGTGGATAGAGAATTGGATAAAGTGGACGATGTTGACAATATAAGACCATTGCAGAATTAAAAAGCAAAAATATTAACGCAAAAACGCGGAGCCGCAGAGAGAAATTGTTCTTTTTCCCTCTGCGGCTCCGCGTCATTGCTTCTCTGCGTTAGAACCTTTGCTTTTGTTTCTTTTGCGATTATCTCGCTAAGTCCAGCAAAGCCAACTCTTTAGAGAAGGCCTGTGATTCTTTTTGCTAAGTTGTTCAAAAAAGCCAATGCCTTGCCGTTTGTAACTACTTCGAAGAAGTTGATCGCGCGTATTTTTCCATCTGTAAGCCAAGATGAACCCGAACGCGTAGAAATTTTATCAGAGTCAATCTTGTAGAATTTATTATAACCCCACTTAACTGTTTCCCCTACTGTTAAGACCATAGAAGGCACTGATAGCGCCAGAGCAGCAAAACTGAGCGCATTGTATGGGTGCAAAGGACTTGCAGCAAATGTACTATTAATTCCAACCATTTTTTCCAGACGTTCTGCTGAGACAGCTAGTCCGGCAACATTTGTAGCAATCATACAGCTAGGCCATGAAACAGCACCAAAAAGCATGTTAGAGCTTTTTGAGCAGATCGTTGCAATCTTTGCCGTCGTTCTCATCAAAGGGGATTGCTGAGAGCGATCTTCTGTTATGATGGGTGTCTTGCCAGTAATCCCCTTTACGGCATTATAGGCTCCAACAGCACCAAAGAAAAAGTGCACTAAACCTAGCCCAGTTTTGATGTTCTCCTTGGTGTTAGGTTGGTTCAGAAATGTTACTGCGCTTGCTCCAAGAGTCTGTAGACTATTCATAGAAAAATCCTTGTTAAAAGTGTTTTTTTTTCTTGAAGTGTAGCCGAATCGGACATTTTTTTGTCTAACTTTTTTTCTAACATTTCCTATTTGTGAAAGTTTTCCCTTTTAACGACAACCTCACTCATTTCGACAACGCTTTTGCGGCAATCATTTTTTAATTCAGCTCATGATTCACAGACTTAATTTTTTTAGAAGCGTCAGAAAAACGCAAAATTTATTAAAATTCTTGCTTGATAATTTTTTTAATTGATATAATTAATATAAATAATTTAATACAAACAAAAAACTTGATATCTAACCCAAAGGGAATTTTTTATGGAGTATAAGCATTTACCTCTCTTAAGATTTTCTATGGATTATCCTTTTTTTGATGAAGTCATTCCAGCGCAAAACCAAAATGGACCTCAAGGCTCGCGCCAGTTTTTCGTAAAAACGGAGGAACTAAAGGATTTAATGGAGCGAGATTCAAGTCTAATTAAAAGACAAAAAATCCAAACTGAAGATTATAATCTTGCTCCGATTGACTTTATACTCTCCATTATCAAAACACAACCCATAGGAGAAATACTACCCACAGAAAACCTACCCCCGCAAACATCAGCTAATGGAGATGAAAAATCTCAAACTAAGAAAAGAAGACTGTCTGAGACTATAGAGGAGAATGTTATAGATCAAGAACAAACGGATATAAGTGGGGCGGCAAAACAATCAAAGACTAGACAAAAGACCAGGGATCTCACCGAAAGTTTAGGGGGAAGGAAAGAAGAAGAGGTGGAGTCTGAGTCTCCAATCAAAACCCCAAAAACAGAAGATGAAATGGAATTGGAGAGATTGGAGAGAAGAAGAACACAAACTCGAAGGGCCGTCCAAAAATCCAAACGAAAATTGCAAGAAACCATAGAGAATGCGGAAGAAGAATATGAAAAATGGGTCCAATTTATTCAATACATTGACGAATCGACAGCCAAATTCACAATCAATAAGCCTGAACACCCTATCCATCAGTTTTTTCCAATAATGAGTTCTCAGGAAAAGGAGCTGAATACAAATGACATTCACAATCTGAGCGAAGAGAGAGTGAAGTTACAAGCTGTCTTTAACTTTCTTAGCCACCCCAAGGATTTGTCCAACCATGATTTTTCGACTTTAAGTCGATCTTATGATCTTTACAGAGAACAAGATTTTCCAATACAAAATCCAATAGTTTCACAAGACATGAGCAATAATTCTGACGAAGATGAATTCAACGAAATATTCTCTTTTTATAAAACAAAAGGAGATCAGGAAGATAGCCCCGTGCTTCAGAGTGAAGACGAAAATTCTTCCTCGAGCGAAAATGCGCAGGAGTCTGAACCTATTTCAGTGGGGGATCCCAAAAATGCAAAGCTAGATGCTTCAATTGAAGATCAGAAAAAAATTCGAGCCCGTGCTGCTTTCAATAAATGTTACAAAAAAAGGATGGCAAAAAAAGTAAATGCAGAGCTTGAAAATAAACATTGGGTCCAATTTATTAAAAGCATTGAAAAATCGACAGCGGAAGTAAGGCACAATAATCCTACACACGAGATCAACCAGTATTTTCCAATTAGGAGTCCTAAAAAAAATGAGCAGGGGAAAAAAAAAATTCTCGATCTGAGTCAAGAGAGAGTGAAGTTGCGAAAAGTGTTTAATCATCTTTTGCGTCTTTCAGATTCTTGATCACAGTTTATCGACTAGCCTCTTAGGGCGACAAGTCGAAAATGGGATTTAATCAGGTTTTTTGCCTCTTCTAAAGAAGAGGGCGATTGTTCGAAGGGGAATAGAGCAAAAGAATTTTCCTTCATAGCAGAAATAATTCTTTTCTTATCAACTAACACTTTTTCAATTAATTCAAAGGGAGGAATCAGAAGAGAAATGGTTCCTTGATGAAGAAATCCTTTCTTTGTGCGTCTTTGCGCAGCTCCGGCTACTTTTTTGCAATGGACCACTAAATCATATTGAGTCGATTTGGCCATGCAAAAGGGCGTTAGAGGGTAGTCGGCTTTTTCTGTTAAGTTCAATAGTTCTGGTGTGAGATCTTTTGCTAAGAAGGGAAAAATGACCTTTGCAACCAGTCTATTAATGAGAGCATAGTTTTCAAGTGTGTTAAGGGAAAAATTGGGGTGGGATGCAGGAACAAGAGCGGAGAAGGCAAAATCGGTCAAATGGAAAATAAGCCCCCCTCCAGTAGGCCTTTGAGCAGCCTGCCAATTTAACATCTTCAAAGTTTGCATATCGAGATGCTTTTCTGGCTTGATAAAGCAGCCATATGTCAGCGAGGGGGCTTCCCATTCGTAAAAATGGAGGAGAGGTTTACTTTCTGGGTGAAGATGTTCGAGAAGAGAGGCATCTTTTCTCATGATTTGCTCAGCAGGCAATCGTCCGGAATCCAGCATCTCCCAATCCATAGGAACGATTCCTTAGCGGAAAATAATGGGGTTAAAGCGATCATTGAGCCTGTCGTTATAGACAAACCCCTGCTTTTTCAAGAAAGAACCATGCGGGTCTCCAGGCCTTTCCACATACGAAGAGAACTGCTGTGCATAAACAATTAGGTAGTAGCTGCTATGGGGATGAAGAGTCATGAGACGGCGATCGAATTGAGTGGAAGCATGGAAAAAAACACCGCCTCTAACCGATTTTGAAAATAGATCTGGGGTTTCTAAGGGGTCGTTAGGTGGCGATGAAGGGGATGGTGTTGTCGGCGTGTGGGTGAGACAAAGAAGAAGGGCGCACAAGGTGCCTTCGATACAGCTCATCTCCTGTAGCGTCGATGAGGCGAGCATAAAATTAGTAAAACTGGAATGAGTGTTGCTTGGATATACATTCAAGTGATTAGGGGGGATATAGAAGTCGAAAGCAAGACGAAGGGGGCGTTTCTCTACAAGTTCAGAGGCGATGGAACCAAGTTTTTGTGAAAATATAACTTTTCGTAGGTTTTCGTTCGATCTCCACAAGTCGCGGGAATGTGTGAACAGGAGGTCTCCATCAGCACTTAACAGTTGTGCGGGCGCGAGCCCCACCCTGTTTGAAAGTGCTTCTTCAAGACTTTGTTTCATGATTACGAGCTGTTCGCCGGAAATCAGCTCGTCGAATTCAATCCAGCCATGTTTTTGGAAGAAATCTCGATGTTCTTTTGCAAGGGCATGATGCATACGGAAGATGTCCCCAAATTAAATTAAATATGAATAATGAAAATAATAGCAAAAAAAGCTATTGTTGACTACACTTCTTTGCATGCATACAATTAAATCACTCACTCAAAACATCCCCAACATTGAATCTAAGTTGGGTTATGCTTTTAAAGACCCCTCCCTTCTTCTTCTTGCCTTTGTTCATCGCTCGTACATCAATGAAAACAAGGAAGTCAGAGGCCATAACGAAAGACTGGAATTTTTAGGCGATTCTGTCCTTGGCCTCATCGCATCAAAATATCTTTATTGCACTCTTCCTCTGGATACTCCTGAAGGGGAACTCTCCTATATTCGTTCTCGTTTAGTCGAAGCAGCTTCTTGCGCGCTTTATGTTCAAAAGCTTTCGATTGCCTCTTTTCTTCTTTTAGGTAAGGGGGAGAGAATGAATGACGGGAAGGGGAGGGAATCGATTCATGCAGATTTATTTGAAGCTCTCATTGGCGCCATCTATTTAGATGGAGGATTGGGCCATGCTGAACATTTCTGGCTCACCACATTTGCAGACGAAATTCAGTCCATTATTCAAACTCCCTTAAGGAATTGGAAATCGCTTTTACAGGACTATTGTCAGAAAAATTTTCAACAGCTGCCAACCTACGCTGTTTTAGAAGAGACGGGTCCCCATCATAACAAACAATTTAAAATTTCTGTTATTCTTAAGGATCAGCAAATTGGATTCGGGGTGGGAAGTTCCAAAAAAGAAGCGCAGCAGGCTGCTGCCTCTGATGCTTGCCATCAGCTTCATTGTATTTAAGGAATTATGGCTAAACAGAAGAATGTCTGGTATTGCTCAGAATGTGGGCATAAGCAATTGAAATGGTCAGGGCAATGCCCTGCCTGTTCTCAATGGAATACATTGCAGGAAGAGGTTGAAGTCCAGTCCCTGCCACGGAAGTTTGAGTCGCAAAATACTCGGGCAAGTGCCCCGGTAAAAATAAAAGATGTCAAGCTGGCTGAGACACCTCGCTTCTGTACGAACATTGGCGAGTGCGATCGTTTAATCGGTGGAGGCATCGTCCCCGGCTCGCTTACTCTTGTGGGGGGAGATCCAGGCATAGGAAAATCGACCCTTCTGCTTCAAATTTCCGATGCTCTTGCGCGGCAGGGATTACTCGTCCTCTATGTTTGCGGCGAGGAGTCAGTGGAGCAAACGTCTCTAAGAGCAAATCGCTTAGGGATCGTTTCGGAAAATCTACTGCTGCTCTCTGAGACCAACTTTTCTATCATTAAAGCACACATTGATGCATTGAATCCTGATGTGCTGATTGTGGATTCGATTCAGATTGTTTATAAAGCGGAAATAAGCTCTGCTCCCGGTTCCGTTACGCAGGTCCGTGAGACAACGACGGAATTCATGCATCTAGCCAAAGGAAGGGGAATAGCAACATTTTTAATTGGGCATGTGACCAAGTCCGGAGAAATTGCAGGACCGCGTGTTTTAGAGCACCTTGTCGACACTGTTCTCTACTTTGAAGGAGATAAGCAGAATCACTATCGTATGATACGAGTTGTAAAAAACCGCTTTGGCCCCACCGATGAAATTGCTGTTTTCCAGATGAAGCAAGGGGGGCTGGTCGAAGTGCCCAACCCCTCAGAGATGTTTCTAGAAGAGCGTAGGAAGGAAATAGCCGGTTCGGTCATTATCCCGACACTCGAGGGGTCGCGTCCGATCCTGATTGAGGTGCAAGCCTTGGTTACCAATACAATTTTCAGCACGCCTTCAAGGCGATCAGCCGGGATCGATCAAAATCGGCTTGCTTTGCTCCTGGCAGTGTTGGAAAAGCGCATGTCTTATCAGCTGCATAAATGCGATGTGTTTGTCTCCGTGGCGGGAGGATTAAAAATCTCTGAGCCTGCCATCGATTTAGGCGTATTAATGGCAGCAGCTTCTTCGATGCGCAATCAGACGATCGATCCCAACACCACAATCGTTGGCGAGGTGGGATTAGGAGGAGAGGTCAGGAGCGTGCCGCGGCTGGAAAGCCGACTGAAGGAGGCTATCCATATGGGATTTCAAAGATGCATTGCCCCCAAAAGAAATTTAAAAGGGATCTCCCAAGAGTTGCAGCGGAAAATTAAAATTGAAGGGGTCGATTTTGTGGAACAGGCAATCGATCTGATGTTTCAAACGCGATCGACTCGTTAAAGTCGAGTCAGTGGCTCAGTGGTGAGAAAGAATGAGTGGGAACGGCTGAACCAGCGATCTTATCCTTGCAAAAATTTCATTAGAGAGTTCTAATAAGTCTAAATCCAAAAATAAACCATGGAGAAATAGTATGCCTACCCCTCATAAGTATGAACTTCCACCGCTTCCATATGATTTTTCAGCTTTAGAGCCCGCCATCAGCGGAAAAATTATGAACCTCCACTATAAAAAACACCATCAGGCCTATGTAAATAATTTAAATAAGGCTCTTGAAGAATATGCTGAAGCAGAAAAAAATAATGATCTTGCCAAGATGATCTCTCTTGAGTCGGCCATTAAGTTTAATGGGGGCGGCCACATTAACCATTCGATTTTCTGGACGAATCTTGCGCCGAAATCTCAGGGTGGGGGTGGGGAGCCTCAAGGGGAATTGCTCGCAGCTATCAATGAAAGATTTGGGAGTTTCCAGGGTCTGATTGATCAGATGAGCGCCAAAGCTGTGGCCATTCAGGGATCAGGCTGGGCATGGCTAGGGTATGAAAAGAGCCGGGGAAAAATTTGCCTTGCTGCTTGTGAAAATCAAGATCCACTTTCGACAAAGAGCATGATCCCTCTTTTAGGCATTGATGTCTGGGAACACGCCTACTACCTGCAATATGAAAATGTGCGTGCTGATTATGTGAAGGCGATTTGGAGTGTGATCAACTGGAAAAATGTTGAAGAACGCTTCCAGGCGGCTAAGACAAAATAGCCAGAAAAGAGATCCTTCAAAAGATACTTATACCAGAATCTCATTGATTTTTGACATTTGGACAGCGCGAAAGCCCCAATGTCGTCAAATTAAGAGAAATTTAAACCGTAGAGCCCACAGAGCACACAGAGAGGGAATGAATAGGAGAGTTAAACTTTGTTATATTGCCCCCTCCTTCCCTCTGTATCCTCTGTGGGCTCTGTGGTTTAAATTTCTCTTAATTTGACGACATTGGGGGCTTTAGCACAGTCGAAATGCCAGAAAGCAACTAACTCCTTGTTTTATTCCATTCTATTGAATATGATGTTACTTTGTTTTCTTTATTAAAAATTTAAAGAGTAAAGAGGAATCATGGGGCTTTTTTCCCGGGATAAACCAAAGATAAAAATACAGACCAGTAAAAAAGATGGGTATAGTGGCTGGTTGAAATGTGTGAATTGCAGCGAACTCATCCATGCAAACGAATTGGAAAGAAATAGCAACTGCTGTCCGAAATGCGACTACCATTACCGTCTTTCGGTGGATGAAAGAATTAAAAGTCTAAGCGATCCGGACACCTTTCATCCACTATTTGAGAACATTCATGCAACTGATCCATTAAAGTTCCAAGATACTGAAAGTTATTCTGAGAAATTGGTCAGCGCACGAGAGAAGTCGGGACATTCGGAAGCAGTGATGGTGGGGACATGCCAGCTTCAGGGGCATCCAATCGCATTGGGCGTGCTCGACTTCAATTTTATGGGCGGTTCTATGGGGTCAGTCGTGGGCGAAAGGCTCACTCGACTTATTGAGTTGGCGTTAGAACAGAAACTCCCGCTTGTCATTGTCTCCTCTTCGGGAGGAGCCAGGATGCAGGAGTCAATTTACTCCTTGATGCAGATGGCCAAGACATCAGCGGCTTTGGCTAAATTGAATGAGGCTGGAGTGCCCTATATCTCTGTCCTCACCAATCCTACGACAGGTGGTGTGACCGCCTCTTTTGCTTCATTAGGGGATCTTATTATTGCCGAGCCAAATGCGCTGATCTGTTTCGCTGGCCCTCGTGTGATAGAGCAGACCATTCGTCAGCAGCTTCCTCCTGGTGCACAAAAATCGGAATTTTTGTTAGAACATGGGATGATCGACTGCATTGTTAAACGACATCATCTCAGGGAAACTTTAGGTCAGGTGATTGGGCTCTTGAAAGGCAATTCTCTCGATGATGTTATAAATCCATCCCCTTCGATATCATTACCGCAAAAGAAAGGAATCTAAGCTATGAGCCACAATGAAAAAAATCATGTGATTGACATTCCAACACAGATAGAAAATCTCCAACATCTCCCATTTTATGGAACGAGCGGAGCTGCCGGAGCTGATGTGATTGCCCACCTTCCCGAGCCGATATTGATAAAACCCGGCGAAGCTGCCTTAATTCCTACAGGGATGAAAGTCGCTATTCCCGATGGATATGAGATTCAGGTCAGACCGAGGAGTGGCTTGGCATTAAAAAATTCCATTACCGTTTTGAATACCCCAGGGACCATTGATGCCGATTATCGCGGCGAGATTAAGATCATTTTAATCAATCATGGAAAGGAGAGCTTCACCGTTGCTCCTGGCATGCGCATAGCTCAGTTAGTGTTAGCTCAGGTGTGCCGCGCTAATTTTACCGTTGTAGAAGAACTCACGCTGACCCTTCGAGGAGAAGGAGGGTTTGGTCATACAGGTCATCAGAAATGAATAGATCACTCTCTGACTATATGAGCACTGATTTAATTGCTTTTTTAAACGTGGAAACGCGTGATCAAGCTCTATTAAGGATGGTAGAACTCATTTATAATGCCGGGGCCATTAAAGATCAGCAGGGGTTTTTTAATGCGATCTTGCAACGAGAAGGCATAGTCACCACAGGCGTGGGAATGGGGATCGCTATCCCCCATGCTAAACTCCCTTCCTACAACCATTTTTTTATCGGCATCGGTATCTTGCAAAAACCGGTCGACTGGGATTCTCTTGATGGATCTCTTGTGCGTTTAGTATTTATGATCGGTGGCCCGGACGATAAGCAGACAGAATATCTTCAAATTCTTTCAAGCCTCACACAAACAATCAAGGATGAAGATCGCCGAAAAAAACTGCTTAATTGTACAACTGCAGCAGAAGTATTCCAGCTTTTCCAAGCAGCGCCTGGAAATGGCTTTGTTACTTAGCTTATAAAGGAGGTTTTTCTTGAAAACATCTTTCAGAATCTTATTATTTGTTCCTCTTCTTTTACTCTGTGGGTGCAGGCATTCCTCAGAACCAAGAAAATTAACCGTCAGGGGAGAGGCGACTCTATACAAGCCTGCCGATCAGTTAGAACTCGTGTTAGGCGTATTAACTGATGGAAAAGATCCTCAGAAAACGGTTCAAGAAAATAATGAGAAAATGACACAAGTTTTAGCAGTGCTTTTGGGGCTTGGACTCAATAAAAATGAGATCCAGACAACTCATTACCGCATTCAGCCGATGAAGGTGAAACATAAAGAAGGAGAAGATGGGAGCCAGGGGATTGATTATTATGAAGTGACAAATACACTGCAGATAAAAACGCAAAAATTAGATCTTGTTGAGACGATTATAGGGAAATCTGTCGAAGCGGGTGTCAACCAGATTTTGGATATTTCGTTTAATTTGAATAATCCCCTCGCCTATCGGAATGAAGCCATTAAGGCTGCAACTGATCAAGTTCTTTCTGAAGCAAGGGCTCTTGCAGATGCAACAGGAACCACACTTGCCGGCATTCTTAACCTGGATTTGGAACAGAATTCACCCAGACCTTTCCCTAGATATTTTGCTAATCAAATGAATCTTGCCAGCAGTAAAAATGGCGCTTTTGAAGTAGGTGAAGTCGAGGTTCGAGCAACTGTTATCGCTACATTTAAAATTAAGGGATGAAAACGGTAGGTGTTGTTTGTCCTTGGATGTTATCTGTAAGTATTTGAAACACAGAGGCACAGAGAACACAGAGATATTTTGTGAAATAGCCCTGTCTGGAAATGAATTAGTGCTTCTAAGGTTATCCAGGTTCAGATTCTAGGGCAATTGGAGCTCGGCAACTTGTCCTTGCAATTGGACATCTTTTTCTTGACATAAAGTTTGAGGTTTAAGGCTCGAAGGCGGCTATAGCATGTAGCCACAGGAGTAAGCCAAGGCT
>Ga0206862_1075_pt1 | contig 28799 bp, 32 predicted proteins | sample Alteio_BWOrgCont_43_FD_152625 | JGI IMG/M metagenome (GOLD analysis project Ga0206862, IMG submission 152625) | Enriched cells from forest soil in Barre Woods Harvard Forest LTER site, Petersham, Massachusetts, United States -... | ecosystem: Environmental > Terrestrial > Soil > Temperate forest >... | reverse complement strand
TTGGAACAGAGAGAAAAAGAAAGAGGTAATCGTATTCCAGGATCAGCACGCGGCCAATTCCATAAAGTGCATGTTGATGCCACATACGACTTAGAAATAGACACCCACCATGCAACTCTCGATGAAAACATTCACAACATTACATCCTTAGCTACTGATCGCAAGGACAGACATAAAGGTCAACACCCTCTCATACGCCCTTTGCATAAGACTGACATCTCCAAAATAATCAGCCGATATTCTTTCCCCTGGTCTACTCCTGAAAACACGAAAACCCTCTGGGATACATATTATCAGGAGCAGGAAGACAAAGTTCGTACAATTGCAGTCATAGAAAAAGATGGTAAAATCCTAGGTTATGGCAGCTTGCTCAGAAAGCCCGAGTGTCCTTTCTTTGCGCAAAGGAATATTCCTGAAATCAACGCAATCTGGATCGATGAAGATCACCGCGGGCAGGGTTTTGGAACTGCTTTAATCAAATGGCTCGAAAAGCTTGCAAGCCAAGAAGGGTATCAGCAAATAGGAATTGGAGTCGGATTATATGGAGACTATGGGCCAGCACAAAAACTTTACTTCCAATTGGGATATGTCCCTGATGGCAATGGTATTACCTACAAAGGCCAATCCACTGTTGCTGGACAAACTTATCCATTAGACGATGATCTTATCCTTTGGTTAGTGAAGACGTTGCCGTCAAAGGAAGGTTCTACATGAAAATTGTTCTCAACGACTATAGCTCTGATCTCTTAGTGGTGTTTAATATGAACTTCGGTCATACCGACCCACAGATTATTGTCCCAAGTGGAAGTGATGTGCAAATTGACTGCAAAACAAAAACAATAGAATTCTTATGAAGGAATCCATGGAATCAAAAGATGGCAATTCGGAAAAGATCGAATTTTCAGACTTCCTGAAAGTAGACGTACGCGCAGGGACTATCGTCAAGGTAGAGGACTACCCTGAAGCCAGGAAGCCTGCTTACAAATTAGAAATCGATTTTGGACCTTTGGGAAAGAAACGATCTTCTGCTCAGATCACTCAGCATTACTCCAAAGAAGACCTATTGGGAAAGCAAATTATTGCTGTCGTTAACTTTCCTCCAAAACAAATTGGAAAGTTTATTTCAGAAGTACTAACGCTTGGGCTACCAGATGAACACGGCAATGTAGTCCTTACTGAACCAACAAGGAAAGTGCCGAATGGAAGTAAATTGTTTTAAGCCAGACTTTCGTTTTGCTCCGGCTAAGCCTTCTCAGAAATCTCTACTTCATCGGTGGCTCGAGCAAAAGCATATTAAAGAATGGATGCATGGGGTGGGGTTGCAGAACACCTTGAATGGCCTTGAAAAATTCTTCCATGGAAAGACCAATACAACCTACTGGATCGGTTATGATAAAGACATTCCGTTTGCTTTCCTCATCACTTCTCCAGAAGGAAAAGATGCGACCACTTTGGATTTGTTCATTTGCAATCTCAATTATCTGCGGAAAGGAATAGCTGTGCCTATGATCAAAGAATTCTTAAAGAGTCAGTTTTCCCATGTGAAGCGGGTTTTAATAGACCCCGAGGCCACAAATACAAGAGCTATTCATGTATACCAAAAAGTAGGTTTTAAGATCGTCGGAGAATTCATTGCAAGCTGGCACCCTGTACCTCACTATCAAATGGAGCTATACATGAAGGATCTCTTAGACCACAGCTCTTAAACGATTTCCACCTCAAATCCACGTAAAAGTCCGATAGCTTCAGGAAAGGAAAATCTCGCCTTTTTGACTTTGTTGGCTCTTACATCGATTTCATAGTTTTTGGATCCACAAAAATCAGCCTTTGATAGGTCGCTGTTATGAAAAATGGTCCCTGAGAGATCCGTATCTCTGAAATCTGCCTCGATTAGGCTAGTGTCGGTAAAGAAACACTCTTTTAACTTGCATCCATGAAATGAGCCATGTTTCATGTTCAAATCTGCGAAGTTACAGTATTGCAAGAAACTACCCTTTGTCTTTATGGAGAAGAATCTCTTTTCGCATTTAAAGAACTCAGCTCCAACAATTTTACAGTCCTCAAAATAGGCATCTTGTAAACGACATCCCTCCAGTTTTAAAAGACTTAGATTACACACCTTGAAAATGCAAGACACAAATTTTGCATTTCGGAACGAACATTCGGTGAAGTTGCAGTTTTGAAATACACAATTTGTAAAGGAACATTCAGCAAGAGAAGTACTTGAATAGTCTTTCCCTTGAATTGATTGATCTTCCTGCATGTTTTTAAAAGAATCCATTGCCCTACGTTAGACTACACACGTCGCTTTCTTTTTTCCATCTCTTTATAGCAGAATCACAATCAAAAATCCTTTGCCCTCTTACTCATAGCGACTGGATGGTATTGGGTTCTAGGTCAGACCTCCGCCCTCATAACCCGCTGGTCACTGGTTCAAGTCCTACTTGTCCCGCATTTCTTTAAAGTTCACCCATCCTCCAAGAAAAAAAGCCCCCCCTCTTGTTTTCTATGGTTTTTTTGATTAATTTTACATAAAATTGAAAATTCAAACCTTATTTTTAGGACTGATATGAACCGTGATATAAGATGGCTGCAACGATTTTCCAACTATACTAAAGCTCTAGAGCAATTACGAGAAGCTGTTAACTTAACTCAAACAAGACCTCTTTCTAAATTAGAAAAACAGGGCCTCATTCAATGCTTTGAATACACACATGAGCTCGCATGGAAAACATTAAAAGATTTATTAGAAATACATGGAGTCTCTGATCTATTCGGCTTTAAAGATGCAACGAGAGAAGCATTCAAATTAGGGCTTTTAGCTGAGGGAGACACTTGGATGGACATGATCAAAAGTCGCAATCAGACATCGCATCTCTATGACGAAAAATTAGTTGAGGAGATAACAAACTTAATCCTAAAAACATATTTTTCTGAATTCGATTTTTTAAAAAACAAGCTGGATGAATTAAAACAAAAAGAATCAAACACACTATGAAATATGGATTAGACGATTCTGCAATAGAAAAAATTTGCTCTGTATTGAATCAGTTTCCTTCTATTTCTAAAGTCGTGCTTTATGGCTCTCAAGCTAAAGGCACTTATAAAAAGGGATCAGATATTGATTTGTGCCTATTTGGAAAGGATATCGACCAGATCCTTGTATATCGTATTGAGGAATCCTTAGATGGCTTATTACTCCCTTATCAATTTGATCTAATAGCTTATAGTAGCCTTTCTAATAAGGACTTAATCGACCATATTGACCGAATCGGAGTTGTTTTTTTCAACGTTAAATAACTTTTCCGTAACCATGACTTTTTCTACCTACTTCCTATAGTATTCGGAGTAAAATAATTCCAACTCAAAAAATGAATCTGACAGCTTTCATATTTCAAGAAACTAATTTTTTAAATCCTAGCGCCTTTCTTTTTTAAGACCAAAAAATGCATCCCTGGGGAGGTCCATGCATTTTCATCATGAAGATATTCTTGGAGTTCGTCATACGCTCTGTTTGAATCGACTGAGATATGATAAGTGCAGTGCAAAAGAGTTAAAAACAAAAGACTGTGGTTAAAATAAAGTATTCGACTTTTTTCTCCATGAAAACGAACACAATCGCCTATGACATTGCCGTTTATATCAAGATTGCTAGACACAACTTCATAAAATTCACTCAAAGGTGATTGTTTGTTTTCCAATATTTGTAATAATTCAAGGGTGACTTTCCTATTTCCTTACCCACACCATTATGGAGATCCTTGGAATAAAGGCGTTTTCCTATTTCGAAACTAGCGGTAGCTCTAATACTACGGCTCTCCTCGTAACGGAAGAGCATTGGAATAGGTCCTAGACTGCTAATTCTATTAAACAGGTGTTTCTCATGCTTCGATCGCTAGTAATTTTCTCACTATGTATATTAGACATCTTGCGTAACCTGCTTTGCTTGAAAAAATCGGAGGTTTTTTCGCCGATTTTTAGAAACTGCTTTGCAGTTTCGGATCAAGCGAGCGAAGCCACTCCAAAGAGTGGTTGAGTGAGTGCGAGAAAAATCCGCGAAAAAAGAACGATTTTAGCAAGCAAATGAGGTTGCGCAAGATGTCTATTAGGTTTAAGTCCAATAAATGCTCAATACGAGACACCAAAGAGTGGTTGACTGAGTGCGAGATAAATTCGCGAAAAAAAACGATTGAACTGGAAGCAGTATATTTTACTAAAGACCGTTAATGGCCATGGCCGCCGCCGTGGCTGCCACCACCACCCTGGTGACCTCCCCCATGATGTTCTCCTTCATTTCCATGGTGTCCCTCCTCGTGGTCATCATGATCATGATGGTCATGATGGTGTTCATCATCGTAGTAATAGTACCCTCCGCCATCGTAATAATAATCATCATGGTAGTATCCGTTTCTCGCAGAAGAACAAGCACTCAGGATCAGCATCATAACAACGACCACAGCTTTAAACATACTGCGCCCTCTCCTGTTTAGAATGGGTTCTTAGAAACTGTTCACGGTCTCTTATGCATTATACGACGACGAACTCACATTACCACCTTTTCCGGTCCAATTAGTATGAAAAAATTTTCCGCGCGGCTGATCGATTCTCTCATAAGTATGTGCACCAAAAAAATCGCGTTGCGCTTGGAGTAGATTCGCAGGCAAGTGCTCTGAGCGGAAACCATCGAAAAAGGATAGGGCCGCACTCAAACAAGGAACAGGCACTCCATGAAGAGCGGCAGCAGCAACGACATCGCGAAGGCTTGCCTGAGTCCGCCCAATTTCATGACAAAAAAACGGATCGAGCAATAGGCTTGCAAGATCGCGATCCTTCTCAAAAGCGGGTTTAATCTGACCAAGAAACTGGCTTCGTATAATGCATCCCTCGCGCCAAATCATCGCGATCGATCCATAATTCAGATGCCAGTTCATGGCTTTAGCAGCCGCCCGCATCAACATGAACCCTTGCGCATAACTAATGATTTTGGCTGCATAGAGAGCTTCGCCAACCTTATGGATAAGTGCTTTTCTATCGCCTTGGAATGGCACTTTTTTTATGGGAAAAGATTTGGCCGCGCTCACTCTCTCGGTTTTTAATGCAGAAAGGCATCTTGCAAAGACTGCTTCAGCAATGAGTGTGACAGGCGAGTCCTGTTCAAAAGCGCTAATGCCCGTCCATTTACCTGTTCCTTTTTGTCCAGCGACATCGAGGATCTTATCTAGCAAAGGCTGGCCATCGGTATCTTTGTATGAAAAAATTTGAGCACTGATCTCAATTAAATAACTCTTCAACTCTCCTTTGTCCCATTCCACAAAGACATTGTGCAACTCGGGAATAGAGCATTGGGCGATTTTGCGCAAAACGTCATATCCCTCGCAGATGATTTGCATATCTCCATATTCGATGCCATTGTGCACCATTTTGACATAGTGACCAGCACCCCCTTCGCCAATCCAATCACAGCAAGGTTCCCCATCTTCTGCCTTAGCGGCAATTGCCTGAAAAATCGGTTTGACATGGGGCCATGCCTCAGCGCTTCCACCTGGCATAATCGACGGCCCATGCCGTGCACCTTCTTCACCGCCAGAGATCCCGGTTCCAATGAAAAAAATTCCTTTGCTTTTAAGAGCAGCTTCCCTTCGTTCAGAATCGGGGTAATGGCTATTGCCGCCATCGATGACGATATCCCCCTTTTCAAGGAAAGGCAGACACTCTTCTATTAAATCATCGACGGGCTGCCCTGCTTTGACCATAAACATCACACGTCTAGGACGTTTTAAAGAGGCAAAAAAACTTTTGAGGTCCTTACATCCGATGATGTTCGTGTTCTTAGCAGGCCCAGCTAAAAATTCTTCGGTTCTGGCAAAGGTGCGGTTGAAAACCGCTACTTTAAACCCATGGTCATTCATGTTTAGAACGAGGTTTTGCCCCATGACCGCTAATCCGATCAACCCAATATCCGCACTTCCCGTTGCCATCGTCTACCCCATATGAGCTTTCTTATTGAGGAGAAGTATACGTCAAAGCTAGAATTTCCGACATGTTCTCGTAGCTCAGTTGGATAGAGCGGTCGCCTCCTAAGCGGCAGGACGCGCGTTCGAATCGCGCCGAGAACGAATTTTGAACTGAGGCAGTTTTGCAACCGCCTCAACTGTCTTGGTTTTTCTACCGCACTAAGTTTTAATTGGCGAGAAATTTCTGGACGCCCAGTGAGATGCCTCGCGCAATCTTATCGAGATATTTGCGATCTTTGAGTAAAAAGCGTTCCTCGTAGTTCGTCATAAAGCCGCCTTCGACCAAAATCGCTGGCATGTTCGTTTCACGCAAAACAGCTAAATTACCTTTGCGAACGCCGCGCGATGCCGCAGCAGTTTGATCGACGATCTCATAAAGGATGTTGTTCGCTAATCTTTTCGATGCTCGTGCCCTGTTATGGTCTTTGGTCTCGTAATAATAGATTTCAATCCCTTTAGCATTCCGATTAGAACATGAATTGAAGTGGATGCTGACGAACACGATCCCCTTTGACTTATTCGCGATGGCCGCTCTTTTAGGCAATGAAACGAAAATATCTCGGCTGCGTGTCAATATGACCCTATACCCTAGCAATTCTAAGTGTTTCTTCGCGAGCAATGCCGTTGTCAGATTGATTCGTTTTTCCATGACAGTTTGGACTTTCGCACCTTCATCCGAGCCACCATGCCCAGCGTCGATGATGATTAGGGGACGTGGTGCAAATGGTTCTGAGCTACCCTTTGACAGGGCATCAAGGGAAAAAAATGGGACGATAAAAAAAAGGAGAAGTGAGAGAAATTTCATACAAACGCACGTTGCCAATATACATAGAGTTTTAACAAAGAAGCATTAATTCGACAACAGTCTCTGAGCAATTTCACGATCATCGAAGGCACTCTGCCTAGCTCCGATGATTTGATGCCGCTCATGCCCTTTTCCGGCAATCAGCAATAAATCACCAGGCTTCAGCATTCCGATAGCGCGTTCGATAGCCGCCTTGCGATCAGACTCAACTAAATAGCGAGAAGGGTCGTTGCAGCCTTGAAGGATGTCCTGAATGATCGCATGAGGATCTTCCCCACGTGGATTATCGCTTGTGATCAACGAAAAATCGGCCAGTGAAGTAGCGATATGGCCCATCTTATGACGCTTCATTCGATCGCGATCGCCACCACAGCCAAAAACGCATAGAAGGCGCCCTGGTTTTAATTCGAGTAAGGTCTTAAGCACATTTTCCAAAGCATCGTCAGTATGAGCATAATCGACGAAAATCGACAGACCCCGTCGATTTTCCACTCTTTCTAAACGCCCTGGCACCTGAAGAAAATTGGCCAGCTTAGCTTGAATTTCCTCCAAACTAAGCCCATAAACGAGCGCAGCGCCGATAGCAGCTAAAAGGTTATATACGTTGAAATTGCCTATCAGGACGCTGGAAATTGCTATTCGAGATCCCAAATAATGCAGTTGAAAGCATGTTCCCTTATCGCTCAAGACAATCTCTTCAGCACGCAAATCTGCGGCTGCTGCCATTCCATAGGTCATTTTGCGTGCTTTGCAGTTTTTGCCCATCAGCGTCCAAGCAGGACTGTCCAAATTGAATAACGCCACTGAATCCTCTGAAAGCATTGAAAAGAGTTTGGCTTTAGCTAGAGCATACTCTTCCATCGTTTTATGATAATCGAGATGATCTTGGGTGAGGTTCGTAAAGATAGCCACATCGAATTCCAATCCTTCCGCGCGTTTTTGATCGAGAGCATGCGAAGAAACTTCCATGGCAGCCGACAGACAGCCTCCGTTGACCATTTCGCGCAGCGAACGCTGATTAGTGATGATATCGGGCGTTGTATAACTGGAAGGTTGGATCTTAGCACCAAGAACCCATTCGATCGTGCCGATCAAGCCACATGGATGTTCCACAGTGCTTAATAAGTGGCGAATCAGATACGTCGTAGTGGTTTTGCCATTAGTTCCCGTCACGCCGACGAGAAAAAGTTCTTTAGAAGGAAAATGATAATATGAAGCAGCCAGTTTAGCCTCGATATCGCTGATCTTATCTTTCGCCACAATGACTTGTGCAATATTGGCGGGCAAAAAGGGGTTGTAGAGATCTGTGAGAATTGCCGAAGCTCCAGCGCTGATTGCTTCTCCAATAAATTGAGAACCATCGACCCTGAGACCTTTTTTAGCGACAAAAAGATTGCCCGGCGCAATGGTTTTTGAATTTGAGGAAAGTCCCGTGATTTCTATTTCTTTGGAACCACGCACGGCCACTTCGATCTCGCTTGAAAGAAGTTTTTTCAGCTTGACCATGTTCTTCAGCCATTCCATTGTTTATAAAGATCTAAAAGCTCTTTGACCTCTCTGCTCCAATCCGCTTTGTCACCTTCCCTTCGTGGATCTCCGACCGGATACCCATAAGGATCATCAGGTTCCACACCGAGATACTGCAAAGCCCTTGATCCAATCTCTCGAAAGGCGGGTGCGGCACAAGTTCCCCCTAGCTGATTTTTGCCCACACCTGGGATGTATTTATACTCCGGTTCATCAATAGCGATCAATAAGACAAAACGAGGATGAGAGATTGGTGCAATGCCGACAAAGGTAGAGATATGATCCTTTTTAGAGTATTTGCCATTGATGACTTTCTCTGACGTACCTGTTTTTCCGCCTTCGGTATAACCGAAGATATCGGCACGGTTAGCAGAACCGCCAGGTTTTGTGGTAAACTTCATCGCTCTCAAGACTTGCTGTGTCACTTCTTGAGGAACCAATCGTTTTTTTTTATTTAAGTGTTTTTCGGACGGTTTATCCAGCAATACAATGGCTTCGCCTTCAAATGAAGTCTTGATAATTTTCCGAACTAATGTTGGATGTACCTCATAGCCTCCATTAGCTAGAATGCCATAGGCTCTAAGCATTTGAAAGCTCGTGGCTAATAGATTATGCCCCATGGCCAATGAATAAGGAGTCGGGGATGACCACTCTAAAGCACCATTCGCATACGTCTTACCAGGGCGAGGAACAAGGCCCTCGCTCTCTCCTGGTAATTCGATTCCAGCTTTTTTTCCAAATCCAAATATGTCCTGGAGACAGCTGCGATACCACTCCGGACCGAGTTGCTCGATGATTCGCTGGACAATGGTCGCCATGTAAACATTGGAGGATTTCTGCAGCCCCATATACATATTGAGAAAGCGATGGTGTGTTAAATCTTTTAAAACCTTGCCCCTTCCAGGAAATGTTCTTGGCGAAGTTGCAATTTTCTCGTTTGGTGAAAACAGCGGTGGTTTATTTCGTTTTGTAAGTTCTATATTGGCAAGAAGCCCACAGGCAAGCGTAAGTGGTTTCATAATAGAACCAGGTTCGTAAGGGTCGCTAATCGCTTTGACTTTGGTATGATCTAAAAGCGTAGGATGATGATAATACTGTCTATACAAACTGGGCTTGAAATAGGGGAACTGAGCAAGAACAAGAATTTCACCGGAATAGGGATCCATCATGATCGCCCATCCACTTTTAGCCCCTGCTTTTTCTACAGCTTTGCGGATCTCTTCTTCGGCGATCGCTTGCAAAGTATGGTCTATCGTCAAATAAATATCCGCGCCATGTTCCGGTGCTTCGATAAGCGTTCCAACATCTAGAGGATGGCGTGGAGAACGAAGGATGCGCCTTTTTCCATTTTTCCCCGACAAGATTTTATCGAAAACCGTTTCAAGTCCTCCTGTCGGAATCCCTCTTTTTGTTTTGGGGTCACGATCGTCTCGAACAGTATGGAGAACTTGCCCAAGGAGCTTGCCATAAGGATAAGACCTTTGCCAATCCTGGACAAAGAAAAGTGCATTGCGGGCAATTTTTTCTTGTCTTGCAAAAGCACTCCACCACTGTAGAATTTCTTCATGCTTTCTTTGATCAATCCATAATACAAGCCTTCGGCTCCGGCTTTTTTTTTCGAATTGATTGGCTAATTTTATCGATTCTATCTCGTTTAAACCTAGGAATCCGATCAATTCATCGACAATTTTCTTTCGATGACGCTCGGGAATGCTTACCGGATCGGCAAAAAGATGGAACTTGGGCACATCGATCACAAAGGGGCAGTTTATCTCAGGTTGCGTGTTGCGAAGAGATGTATTTGGATAAAAAAGACCGCGTCTTGCCGGTTCCTCAATCATCGTGTAATGTTGGGAGTCAGCAATTTTACGCCATTTATCAGATTCAACTACCTGGATTTTGTAAAATTGAATGATGAGAATTGCAAAGAGACCAAAAAGGCCAACAAAGACCAAGGCGAGCCGCTTTCGCTCCCCTCGGGGAAGAGGCGAACGACGTGGACAATTTTTCATTCTTGCATCGGCGCGTGGGAAGCAATGGTGATGGGCAAGCTAAAGCGACGGGAAGGTGCCGTTAAATCTTCTTCTAAGACGGGAGAGCTTTCATTCATCGCAATGACCTCTTTAGCAAGAGGATACTTCAGGTGGCTATATTCATTTTTATTCGCAAGAATAAGTAGATGCTCTGGACTTTCGAATTGTTCGATCTCATAGCGAAGACGTGTCGCCTTTTCTTTAAGCAATCTCAGCTCTTTGACGGCTGAGGGAAGGGCGATCTTTAGCGCCGTGATTTGATTTTGCTCTTCAATGTGTTGATATAACACAACACTAACTACTCCCAAGCAAATCCCCATTTTGAGCAAAAATTTTCTCTGCTTTTTAACCACCGGTATCCACCCTTGAAGGAATTCTTTCGATAAAACGCATCTTGGCACTACGTGCTCTAGGATTCTTACGACACTCTTCATGACTTGGAACCAGCGGCTTTTTTGTCAGCAGACGAAAAAGCGGTGAATGGAGAGGCTCTTTGGAAAATGGCTTTTTCAAAGGGGCAGCCGCAGCGCGAAAAACCTCTTTAACAATGCGATCTTCCAAACTATGGAAGCTAATAACGCCTATCCTCCCACCTGGAGCCAGTGATTCTAACGCCTTAGCCAATCCTTGCTTAAGGACTTCTAACTCGCGATTGACGTAGATACGAATGCCCTGGAACACTAATGTTGCGGGATGAAGCCTGCCTCTTGTCTTGCCGCCGAGCGAGGCCAGCATAAGATCTGCAAGTTGTTTAGTTGTGGTGATCTTTGAGCGCCTTCTTGCTTCGACAATGGATTTTGCCGCTCTCCTCCAGCGAGGTTCTCCCCCAAGATCTCGGATGATTTCTTGAAGCTGTTTTTCACTGAACCGATTGACGATCTCTTGTGCGGTAAGAGGCTCTTTTTGATTCATCCGCATGTCAAGAGGACCCTCTTTCTGAAAGCTAAATCCTTTTTCACCTTGATCTAATTGCATAGATGAGACTCCAAGATCAAAAAAAAACCATCGACTAATTTGATGCGCAACTTTTTTAAGAACCGGTCGAGATCGGCAAAGTTTCCTCGCTCAAAAATAACCTTCTTTTTCCAAGGTTTCAAAACTTCTGCGGCAATCTGCAAAGCTGTGGAATCTTGATCGCATCCAATATATTGTTCGATTTCCTGGTGCTGTTCGAGAAGTGCTTTCGCATGGCCCCCCGCCCCCAAAGTTCCATCGAAAAACGTCTTGATCTTATTCTCGGAAAAGAACCATAAGAATTCTTTTAGCATCACAGAAATATGAGGAGAAGTTGGGTTAGAGCACATGAAAGTCCTCCCTATGGCTTGGCTCTTCAAGAAGACCAAAGGCTTGTTCCGCCATTTTCGCCATGTCGAATTCCTGATCTTTTCCCTCGAGTATTAATTTAAGGTTCGCATCATAACGGTCTTTCGGCCAGATTTCGATTTTGTTCAAAACGCCCGCTACTACGATTTCAGTTTTAATATTCACAGCATTCTTTAGCATTTGCGGCACACTAACACGGCCGATTTTGTCACAGGAAGTTGGATGGAGTGTCGAGAAAAACAAGGTAAAAAATTTTTGAAATTTAGCTGTATGCTGTTTGGTTTGAAACTTCTCTACAATCTTGTCGATGTCACTCTGCCTATAAATGGCCAAACAACCACCTAGTCCTAGAGCAAGGGTAAACTCCAACTGCCCGTTTTCAACAAGTCCATAGCGCATCTCTTGCGGCAAGACAAAGCGGTTCTTTTCATCCAACTTTGCCGAAACAGATCCGCTAAAAAAGAATTTAGCCATGATGAATACGGATTTTTTCCACGTTTTTCCACAGATTAACACCGAGCAGCTCAGTCAGCAAATAATTTTTTAAAATCACTACGCAACATCCTGAATATTAAAGAATAACGAAAGTGGGAATTTGTGGGAAATTAAAACATTTAATACCAAAGATTGCGAAAATAGTCATTTTTTGGCACATGGGGTCTTAATGAGAGTGTTAGCGAATTAAGATTTTTCTTTAACCATTAGACTATGTGCCATCTATGCCTACAATTGACGACCTACCCTTAGATAGTCATAACCAATATGCTAAGAACGTCGAACAACAACGACACGAACCCCTCAAATTCAACGAAGACCGCCAGGTCGTAGGGCCGGCTCGAGTTGACGTAAACGCACCTTCTTACCCATCAGAAGTCAGATCCTTGGTAGGCGAAGATCTTTGCAACGCCCAATGGTCCGCGTTTCCCGCTTTGCCTGAGGAGATCGCGAAAAGAAGCAATTGCTTCTCCAGCGACTTGATTCCCCGTTTGGGATCACAAGAAGCATTGATCGCAATAAAACAAAGACTAGACAAACTTTCTAAAGAATCATGACACTAAAAAAGAACGCAGAAAACCCATCGAATAAACTACCAAAATCTTCAAATCCCATTCAAAGCATGAACTGGGAAGAAGAAAAAAAGAAGATCCAGTATGATACTGAGCTCAAGACATTAAAAAACCTTTTGAATAGGCTGGTTGAGCTCGATAAGACGCTTTATGATATCAATGCAGGCCGCCACCAATACCACAAAGGATAGACTAGCGTGACAAATCAAGAATGGATGGAACTTCTGGGATGGGGTAAAGAAGAACTCGATGATCTTCGTTTTGTCGGCTACTCCTATTTAAAACAAGGCCAATATGACATTGCCATCGCTTTCTTTGAAGCCCTTGTCATTTTAGCTCCCCAGAACGCCTATGATTTGCAAACTCTTGGTGCACTTTATTTGCAAAAAGGAAACAACCTTGCTGCGTTGAACTTCATCGAAAGAGCTTTAAAGGTCGATCCTACGCATATCTCTACTTTGCTTAACCGCGCTAAAGCCCTCTTTAGTTTAGGCTATCGACGTCAGGCATTGATGCAAGCACAAGAACTTGCAAAACATGCTGATGTTCGTGTTGCTAGTCAAGCCTCCGCCCTTATTCTTGCCTATAGCGGCAGCGCTGCCTAACGAATTCAGGAATATTCACAAAACCTCTTTCGAAACTCAGCAATGAATCGAAAATTGATTTTTGGCTTTGCTATCATCCCTGTTTTGGAACCCGACTCTATCATTCCTGTGCATACAACAGAGATCTTTCGAAAGAGGTCTATTTTTTCACAACCTCATGAATGCTTACAAATTTTGTTGTGTACAGAGTTTGTTTTCGTTTTTTCTGTGCCTTCTCTTTCATCTTTAGCGTGTTAAATTTTTCGCCGAGATATTTGTTGCGGGGTTTGAAACCCCGTGCTAGATTGACATCGCAAAAAGACCCCCTGGATACATTGTGGAAAGGTTGTCGATAACTTTCTAGATCCCCGGGAACCAACAAGGAATCGTGAAATATATGGCAATGTTAGCCCATCATTCGCAGGAATCTTGGTCGCAGTTTTTATCCTATGTAGAAGAACGCTGTTCATCGACAGAATTTGAAAATTGGCTCGCTCCAATTAAAGTGCTCGATGCAACTTTGGAAGAGATCACACTGGAAGTTCCAAACATCTTCGTACAAGAATATCTACTCGACAACTATAAAAGGGATCTCGTCGCATTTCTTCCCACTCGACTCAATGGCGAGCCCGCTATTGTATTCAAAATTGCGGAACCTAAAAAAACTGGAGCGGTTATCGAAACGATAGAACCGATTGTTGAACATATAGACAATAGCGCAAGTCAACATGAATGTTCTCTGAATGCCAATTACCTCTTTAGCAATTTCATCGAAGGCCCTTCGAATCAATTCGTCAAATCAGCTGCTGTGGGCGTAGCGGCACGACCAGGCCGTTCCTATAACCCCCTGTTTATTCATGGCGGTGTAGGGTTAGGAAAAACACACCTATTGCATGCTATTGGGCATGAAGTCCGTCAAAATCAAAAGAAACTGCGCGTGCAAGCCATTACTACGGAAGGATTCATCAACGACCTCGTTGATAGCCTTCGCAATAAGTCGGTCGATAAGATGAAGCGTTTTTATCGATCGCTCGATGTCCTTCTAGTCGATGATATTCAGTTCTTGCAAAGCAGAAAAAATTTCGAGGATGAACTTTGCAACACTTTCGAAGCCTTGATTAATCAAAATAAGCAAATTGTCATTACAAGCGACAAACCTCCAGGACAATTGTCTCTTTCAGAAAGGATGATTGCTAGAATGGAATGGGGGCTCGTTGCCCATATCGGCATACCTGATCTTGAAACCCGTGTAGCGATCTTACAGCATAAAGCTGACCTAAAGGGAATACGAATCCCGCAAAAAGTCGCTTTTTTTATCGCCGAACATATCTTCCATAATGTCCGCCAATTGGAAGGTGCGTTGAATCGGTTGAGTGCTTATAGCCGATTGATGGGACTCGACGTAACCGAGGAAATGGCAGAAAAAACCCTTGCCGAACTTTTGCAGCATGTGCCGCAAAAAAGAATTACTGTGGATAGTATTCTAAAAAGCGTTGCTACGATTTATGATGTAAGAGTTAGCGACTTAAGAGGCACATCACGCACAAAGGAAATTGTTTTTCCGCGCCAAGTAGCTATGTATCTTGCAAAAGAAATGATCAACGATTCTCTAACGAAACTCTCTTCGTCTTTTGGTGGAAAAACACATTCTACTCTCTTACATGCTTGGGAAAAAATCGGTGATCAATTAAAAAAGGACGAAATGCTTAAACGAAATATTCAGATGGCAAGGCGCAATCTGGAAATGTAACCTCTGTCGTCAAAATCTGATTTTGTCGACAGACCCTAATCAAAGGCGTGCGATGCTCTTTAAAAAATATGGAAAGGCTTTCCTTGACCAAGAAATTACAGCCGAAACACAACATAGTTTAAGCTCTCTTACTTCGCCTCCTTTGTCTACGATTACGACCTCTTTCTCGCCTCCACCTGCGGAGGATGTTTACATCGATAAGGTGGAACCCATCGAAGAAAGCCCCGATGTCGTGATCGGCGAAGGAGTTTCTTTTAAGGGTACATTGCGCTTTGAAAACCTCTTACGCCTCGATGGCTATTTTGAAGGAACCATCGAGAGTGGAAAAAAAATCATCGTTGGGCCGAAAGGGCACCTAAAAGGGAATCTACAATTAGATGAGGCCTTTATTGCTGGAAAAATCGAGGGAGATCTTTGCGTTAAAGAACGTCTCATCTTGCGCAGTCGTGCTGAAATCTACGGCAATATCACATCGCCCTCTTTAAGCGTTGATGAAGGTGTCACAATCGTCGGCCAGCTTCTCGTCAGCTCTTCCTCTACAAGCGTTAAAACGGGTTCTAGGAACCTGTCCTAAAACCACGGCTTTTATACCGAAACAACCTGAAGAATCGGTTTCTGACGGTGTCGGCTTTACTTCGCAATTCTTGTCTTCACTTGGGCCTTGTTCTCGAACAATGGTCTCTCGCTCCAGACAAGAATTTCGAAGAGCCTTCTTGTCAAAAACCCGATTTTTCAGGTTGTTTCGGTATAGGACAGGTTCTTAGGACGACGACATTTACACTTGCTTTCAGAAGGCATTCTATGCCCGCCGTCCATCTGATATGCTTCAAAATGCGTTGCAATAGTAATAGCACCCTGTTTTGAAAAATCCTGGGTTACAAATTGCAAACAAGTTGCAGAAAGAAAAAAAATAAATTCAACCATTGCTCACTCCTTTTTTTTTTTGAACATTTTCAGAATCTTGTTCATCCCTCCTCCGAGGAAAAACCCGGCTCTTAAGAGCCGAGTTTTTCACAGTGCTACCCTCACGAACAATAGAAACATTCTCTTATGAGGCTGCTAAGATTTTGAAACTTTGCTTAGGTCGACTGCCTTTACACTTTTTTTTGCTATCAGAAGCTATGGTATGCTCTTGCTCTGTCTGATGCTCTATAACATTAGCTGTTTCGTTAAGAACTCGGGTTGACACCTCTCCACCATCAAATTGCAAGCAATTTGCGCAAAGATAGAAAATCGTCGTAATCATTGTGACCTCCCTTTTTGTTGATCATCTAAAAAACCCCCTAATAGACCTCTTTCGAAACTAAGGTTTTGTCAATTTTCAGGTTCTTTTGAATCGAAAATCGGCAAAAAAACTCCAGAAAATTGACGAACCCTTAGTTTCGAAAGAGGTCTAATGTTCGATTCATACCAATTTTTAATCCTTTTCTGCAAGTGTAGCAGTACATCCTATGACGCGATGAGGAAAACCACCTTTTAAAACCTCAGCACAACGAATTAAAGTCATTCCCGTCGCTGTCACATCATCGACAAGAAGAATCGTCCGATCGATGAAATCAGTCTGCTTTTGCAATTGATAACCGCCTCTCTGTAATTTTTCTCGTTGCTCTTTTGTTTTACAGCGCTGCGGTATGCTAGCAAGAGAACGTCTGAGCAGTTTTTTCACTGGTATTTTTAGTAACTTACCCAGCTCACTGGCAATGAGTTCGGCCGCGCGATAGCCTCGCAACAATGCATGCCAGGGAGCATGTGGAACCGGAACGATGAGATCAGGCCACATCGTTTGCTTTTCCATTTGAACAACTAAGGAAGAGGCGAAAATTCTCGCTATCTCCTCCCTGCCCTGGAATTTGAGTTGATGGATCAAACTCGCTGCAGGGCCCGCATGGGCAAATGCTGCAAATCGAAAGTCAAGACATCCTTTTAAAGCCAAGCAATCACATCGCTCTAAAAAACAGCGCGTACACCTTGAGGACCCATCCAGCCAGGGCAACACTGTCACGCATCCATCGCAAAGAAAGCGAGCAGCGTGATCTATGGCTTCATCACAATGAATGCATCGAGCTGGGAAAAAAAATGTCCTCAGGTGACCAAGCATTTTGCTCCAGAAACTATGCCTTATAGAGAATGCCTGAAAAAAAATGAGATCACAAATAATTAACAGTCGAAAAATAGGATAGGAAATACCAGGATGGATAGGATCGGCGAAACGCCGGCAAGATAAGCAGGATAATAACATTAGATTTCTTTGATCCCATCTTCCATCCTGCTCATCCTGTTATTTCCTGTTATTTCCTATCCTTTTTCGATAAGAGAGGAGTCTAAGGACCTAGCTTTTTTTCAAAAAATTTATAATATTTTCGTTTAAATAGAATCCAAGGTTTTTAATAGAATTATTTCGAAAAATGATCTTATTTCATTAATTTAGTTAGAATTAGATAGACTCATGACTATTCATAAATCTTCATTCGTGAATTTTATTTAAAAAAATAGATCATACTGATATAATCAGCCTAATGTTAAATTATTATGGAGAAAAATAATGTCATTAATTACAGCTACGGCGGGGACGGCACCAGCCCTAGTATCAAATCAAATTTTTACCAACAATAAAAATCCTTCACTATCATTGATCCTTAGCTTCTTAAGTCCAAAGGAAATAGCTGTTTCTCGTAAAGTCAATCAAGCATTTAATAGAAGTAGCCATGAAATTCCTTCATTGCGCAAGCTAGTAAACGATGCTAGGGATGATAGGCTAGTAGAAACCTACATACAAGGTCCAGCTGCGGAACACTATTATCATGAATACGTCTTTAGCCACCAAAGCCTAGCTAAATTGGCGAAGCGTTTAGAACAGAACGGAAATCGCAGCAGTAGAAGGATCGGTTCTGAACTCGGAATCTTTGATCTTCATGACATGATGCCATATTCGTGCAACTACAAATACACGCCTCTTGATGTCATCAAACAATTCATTCCCTATAAAAAAATCTCTCGGCTCTATAAACATATGGAGAAAATTATAGGCAACTCGAACGATCCTCACGCTGGTGAAACCGCGTTTCATGATCTTACGGGGGAACTTTCGACTACGGCACAGAAAGTTAATGCCATCCGACTTTTCTTGAAAGACGAAGCCGTAAGATATTATGCAAAAGAGAAAAGAGAGAACAGGCTTTAAGGTAAAAGAACATAGCGCGGCTTTTCAAGGTTGCCGCGAATGCCGAGCGTTAGGGATTCTGCGATCTTTAACATCACAGCCTGCTTCATGAGTAGATCGATATGTAGTTTACCATCGAAGTCCACATAGGATCCATCTCCTTGACCTGCGAGGATAAAGTGCGTCCTCCGCCCTTCACTATAAGCACCTTTCATTTCAGTAAACAGCAGCCTACCCCTTTCTAAATGACCAACCAGTTCCCCTTGCAAAGGAATGAGAAGGCTAGGTTCGAGTCCCAAATCTTTAAGCAAATTGAGCGGAATATCAAGAAGACCGCTCTCCTTTTTCACAGCATTTGTAAATTGAAGCAAACAATCGCCGCGAAAGCTCTCCAACTGATTTAGCTCTCCAAATACATCACTCAAAGTCAAGTTGCGAATGACAAAAGGCTTTAGCGTATTTTCTTTTTCATCCAATTTGCGTAACCGACTAGGCTGAAGATCATTCATTTGAAGGAGCGGGCATTGTAGAGTCCATGTGCCCTCTCTTGGGGTTTCTATTTTCAATTGAGGGATTGTCACGCTCAAGCCTGCCTCTTTTACTGAGGCTTGTTTAAACAACAGCTGCTTAGGAGAAAAAGTCACGGCGCTTTCCAAATGGCTGAAGACTGTATGAAAAAGAACACATTCTTTTCCTTTGAGCACCCCATCCGCTTTCCAATCACGTAAACTAGGAATTTGTATTTCCCCTTCGAACGAGAAGCCATTTCCTAGTTTAAATTTTGAGAGCAATTGCCTTGATTTAGCAGGTAAAATAGTAAGTAATTCTCCAAAATCGATAGCGATTTTACCAACAAGGCAGTATGACCCCGCTTGCGAACTCTTGAGGTCTGCACGGATCCCAAAACATTCACCGGAAAGTTTCTCGATTATGGGCATTTTTTGTGCGCGTAGTCTAAAAAACATGTTTAAGTTCGTGTCTTGACCTTGCTTTTGTACTTTCAGCAAAGCTAATTGATCGTGAAGATCGAGTTGTAACGTTCCGGTCAAAACATTTCCTTCTAGCAGGGCTTTCATACCTATGAGCAAATGGTTAGGAATCCATCGAAATTTTATGGCTTTTCCCTTCTGCAGCCAATCTCCCCATCCATACTCGCCATCTTGCATTCTTCCTTCGATTTCATACTCAGTTGAAGAGTGCCAGAGGCAGTTCATAGATCCTTCAAACCAACCTGAGGAAGTGCGCAGGTCAGGCAACCATTTTTTTGCTGCTAGGGAAGAAACTTTGAAGTTCATTGTTTCAACTTCAAGGCGATCTTTGGCATAACTCCAGCGAATCTTAGGGATTTCAACCCAAGAGTCCGTAGCGGGTTCTTCGCACTTTACCTCTTTGGCCACGATTTCCCCTTTATGTGTAAAATCGATCGAGATCGGCCGTTGCGTCCTCACCACGCAGCTTTGTCCCATTCTCGAAATCTCAAAGCGGGGCAACACCTCCAAACTCTGCTGGGAAAGATTGATCGTCCCTTCTCCACTGCTCTTTAAAGAAGGGCTGTTGAAATGATAAGTGAAGGGAAGGTTAGATGATCGATCAAGAGCTAATTCCACGGAAGCTTTACAGTCATCCCATACCACTTGTTCCAAAGACAAACGCTTCGAGTCTTTGCTGGCTCGAAGAGATGCTTGGTTGATTTTTGCCCCATTGATAGAAAGCTGTTGACTTTGCAAGCCCCCTTCCCATCGTTGCGCTTTGCTATCCCACGTTATTTGATAAGAACAAATTCCTTTCAAAGGAATACGCATTGGAAATGTGAAATTTTCCTGTGGTACTAGCTTCACCAAATGGGGTGTTTTCTCAAAATCATATGTTCCACTAAGGGATAAACCCATTCCATCGTCTTTGATCTGAACAAACGCCTTTTCTAATGGGCACCCTAATAGGCGAGATTTCGAAGGATCGAGTTGCAGGATTTTATCACCTTGGGAAACTCGCAGATAACCGAAAGCATCAAGCAGAGTGAACGTCTCACTTTTTATAGATCCTGCAACAACGCCTACCATTCCCTCCTCTTTCATCCTCAATTCAATCGGCTGAAGCTCAATGCGTAAAGGCTCGCCCTTTCTTAGACGTAGATCCCCCTCTATAGCTTCAAAGCAGAGCAGCCCTTTCTGGCTATTATAAAGAATTTTAGTGGAAACAGAATCAAACACACCGAATTTGCCCAGAGGAAAGAACACATTCTCTAGGCTAGCTCGAAAAAAAACATTGCCGCTTGGCCACTCCAATCTAAAGTCTTGCTCTTTAATCGCAAACCTCCCCTGAACTCCGCGAAGGAATTCGGAAAATTCGGGGTATATGACCAAGATCGGCTGCAAGTCTGATAAGCTTCCTCGTATTTCCTTAGAAGCGATCTTGACGACTTTATCCTTAATGAGCGCTTCACCCTTAAACGTGATCCCGCAACACATTGCTTCAATCTTTTTCATCTCAATCGAGCGGCTGGTGGCAATAATTTCTGCGGATACATTATCCAGTGCAAAATGGGGTTCCTTAAAATAGAATCGAGGAGAGCTAAGAGGAAGGTAGATTTTCATATCCCTGCCTTTATCCCCCCAGGTGATATCACCTTGCGTTTTAGAAATGGTCTCTAGTGCCCACTGCGGAGATTCCAGGCTCATCTCACTTAAGCTAAACCGAGCAGATCCTCCCCGATCATCAAAAATCCCTTCTCCATCGATGATCCCTCTTCCCTGAAGTTCTTTAAAAAAAAAGCCGTAAAGGAGATGGACGGGAAATTTAGAAACCTTCACATGTCCTTTTTGCAACGCGTTGTCTGCAAAGGTGATCGTGCTTTTGGCCTTTCCCTCTGATCCCGCTAGAACTTGAAGGTGAGTAGCATAACCATTACAAAGTGGTTTAAACTCGCAAGCAATCTCCACACCCTCTTTGAAATCGATCTCTTTCTGCAAAGGAAACCCACACGAAGAAAGGATATCGACAAAATTATTCCAATTTGTCGAAGCATAGAGAATCCCCGAGGGGTTTTTCCAACTTCCAGAGATCTCTAATTCTAATGGCACATCCATGATTTGCGCTTTGAATGTGCTTTCTTCAATTTGCCCCTGTTCGATGTAGCATTCGCCGGAGAGATTATGAAAAGCGAGGCTCTTCCATTGATTCAGATCAACTGAACCTGACTGAATGACACCCTTGCATCGTTTGATTTGCCAGCCAATTTCTGGGAGGACATGCCACTTGCCATCAATAGAAAGTGTAAGAGATTTTGCACTAAATTCATTATCTTTTCCAAAATTCGTATTGATTAAGTGGAGAGGGGCTAATTCTATTTTAACAAGCTCCCCTTGCTTAATTTTAAAAAGACCATTTCCCTGCACGACTCCGCTATGAACAATAAACTGCTCTGGCGAGGTCCAACCAATAACATCGCTTATATGCTTCAAGAAAGGAAATTCGGCGTGTTGCAGTTGAACGTCAATAGCGATTTCTTCCAGTTTGCTTACAATGGACATATCGCCAGAAGCAATGAGCTGTGTTTTTTCGCCTAAACTAAACTGTGAATCAATCCGCAGGCCTTCTTGCTCGTCGAAGCTTCCATTACCATCGATAAGGACTTTCTCAGAATTTTTACCAAGGATCAGCTGACCCTCGAGATGAAACTTAGGATCTTTTTCTTTTAACCACGTGATATATCCCGCTAAATCGACAAAACGATAGTCATTTTGACTATCCAAAAGATGGAAACTTCCACCTGATATTGCAGCTTCCGTTTCTAGACTTTTCGCCCCCTTTTTTTTACTCGAGTAGATAGCCACTTCAAATGCATCAGCCCCTACTTGCCAACCTTTGATGTTATTCTCAAGGAGAAGCCCGCTTGCAGAAAGGGTTCCTTCTAAAGAAAGTAATCGTCCCTGTCGATCAATATGCAATTGAATATCTGCATTGCAAGTACCCTTTGCTGTTTCCAACTGCTCGCAAAACCTTGGCAAGAAAAGATGGGTGATCGCTACGAGTTCTTTCACTGAAGCTGCTTTGGAATAGGCCTCAATACCGATATGCTCCTTATAAAGGGAGAAAAAGCTCTCAAAGAAGGGGCTATCTTGTGCTTCGAGTTCTTCAAAACAGGCTAATCGCATGTTTGGTGCGTCGTTCTCCAAGCTCTCTAGAGAAAAACTAAATCGTCTTTCCTCTAGATGATCTATCGAAGGCAGTATTGTACATTTTCCTTCGACGACGTCGAGATGAAAAGTCCGTAAGAGAAAAAGAAAGCTCTGCGTTTTTTTTCTATCGCCTCCTTGCACATGCTCCTTGATCGTCCAATGGGGGCGAATGAACCAAATATGCGACGTAAGCCCCAAAGTGAGCTCAATTTTTTCGATTTGGATTTTCTCAGCGGGCGTTTCGATATCTATATCGGAGAGGCTCAAAACACGTCCATTCCACCTGGCAGAGTCATAGGTAGCAATCGCCCCTTGCTCTTTGGGATAAAAATGGTGAAGTGCCCAGTTGGCAAGAAGACCTACAAATGCATGGCGGGCAGTGAAGACCAAGACGACGCAACCCATGAATACAACGACCCAATGAAAGCGTCTCCGACGCACTGGACGATGATATTTCATCCTTTCTCCGTGAAAACCTGGTTCTTTAATTCACAAGACGTAAGTACTCATCTCGACCCATAAGCATTTCCAAGTCGCTTAGATTAGCAATTTTTATTTTGAATAACCATCCTTCTGATTCTGGAAAGCGATTGATGAGATCACAGTTATTCTTAAGCTGCTCGTTCACAGCAATTACTTGACCAGCCACCGGTGCATAGACATCCGATGCAGCTTTCGTCGATTCCAAAACCGCCGCTTCTTGGGCCGTCTGTAAAACTTTTCCATTCAAGGGCAGTTCCACATAGACTACTTCGCCGAGTTCTTTTTGCGCATGAGCTGTTATACCGATGATACCGATATCGCCGTCGACTTGAATCCACTCATGAGATTCTGTAAACTGCATATTAGACCTCCTTCGGGGGATATTTCAAATGGATTCTTTCAATTGCAAGCTGGCCCAAAGTGCGGGAAAGCGTTCGATAGCGCATGCCTTTGTCGAAAGAGGAAAATGCTGCGGCCTTCCTTTTGCTCGGTGCAAACGGTAGGAAAACCCTAATCTAGGTATGCTCACAGGATCATAACCATAAAGAACTTCCCTGGATAAATAGATAGCGTAGCAATAGCTTTTTTTCTCGAATGTCGTTTCGACGCAAAGCTGGGCAGGATCCGCAAGGGAATGCTTATCCTCGCCACGAAAATTTGTCACCTCCAACGATCGTACACCTTGCACTTCAACGGGAAGGAACAGGAAATGGTGACAAAATCGATGGATGACGCCAACCTCTTTGAGATCGCGTGTATCGATGAAAAGTTCGAGGCTGTCTCCTTCATCGAAGGAAGGGTAAACGCAATCTATGAAAGGTCTTTCAACTTGGCAAAGGAGAGATAGGCCTTCGCTATCCCAGCTCATATAGAAATCGGCAAATTTTTCCTCATCGAGAAGCGCGGAGACGTCCGGTAGGAGGAATTTGCGCTTCCCCCTTGCTAGAGGCAACTTCGAAGATGGATAAATGCATGCCGAAGCATCGAAAAAAATCTCGGGAAAAAGCGCAGGGAATGGCTGCTCAATAAGAGACATCTTGCGTAACCTCATTTGCTTGCTAAAAGCGTTCTTTTTTCGCGGATTTTTCTCGCACTCACTCGACCACTCTTTGGAGTGGCTTCGCTCGCTTGATCCGAAACTGCAAAGTAGTTCCTAAAAATCGGCGAAAAAACCTCCGATTTTTTCAAGCAAAGCAGGTTACGCAAGATGTCTGAGAGACACCTTACGTCTATGCCCCCTCTTGAAGGCTTTTTTGAAAAGCTTGAGAGTTCATCATTAACCCTTTACTAGACATTTTTTCAAGTAACTCGACAAAGAGCACCCTTTGCGCATCCAGTGAAAGAAGTTCTCTTCTCTTTGCAACCATCGCATCGATGTCTGGCACTTGCTGCAATTTTTGTCTTATGTGATAGAAAAACAGTCCTTTCGTTTCATCAGCCTGCGTTTGCGACCACATATTTTCCTTTTCATCGAAAAGTTTTTCCAAGTGTTGTAAAGCCGCTTCTTTTCTTTTTAACGTTTTCTGCTCTTTGATGAGTTTCCATTGGTTTGAACTTCCCTCCTGAGAAGAGATGCCTATTCGAACCAATTCTTCTTCTGCTACATCATTGCTCAGCGCGTCTCTCACTTGTTGCATATAGGTGATGAAGCGATACTTCGCGAAAAGATCGAGGGAGTGCTTCATTTGATCAGTCCATACTATCCCACATTGCTTGCTCTCTTCTTCAATGCAGTGCAAGACTTCGGCAAAAGCTTCAGCGCCGACGAGGTCCTGCACCTCCTTGAGAGGCTTGAATCCCCCTTCTTTCTGCACAAAAAGCGCTGGGTGTTTTTTTCGTACTTCAGGATAGATTTGTGAAAGATGACGATCGAGTAAAAGATCCAGAGTCCCATCGTTGCGAACTATGCCAAACGTCACGATCTCTAAAGCACCCGGGGAAGCCAGAAGAGCGATGCGATAATGGTGCTCCCCATCTGCAGTATAAGAAAAAGAGGAGCCTATAGGAGTTTTTTCTAAGCTCTCTTTCAACTCCGTACGATCGATAGCACCTTTAAACGGAAGATCCCCTCCACGAAGACGAAGCCCAAAAAGCTCCCGTTTTTTCGGAGCTTTAATAAAGGCTTCTTCCATCCATTCCGGGTGATCTTGTACGATCCTCTTTTTGGTGAAAAGGTCGATTTCAGCTCTTTCTTCAATAGGAAGTTGTGCAAGGACTTCGTATCGTTCCTCAACGCTGTCGCTTTTTTGGTTTGACAAGTTCGGAAATTTATTTTTCAACTCATCCCAGTGCTCCAAAGAACGCTGCCAATCATAGGCTTCCTTAAGAGCAACTCTCTCTGTGAGCGCACTGAGAGAAACCTCCTGGAGTTCCACATCGAACTTTGACTCGACAAGCTCAGGATATTCTTTTCCTATTTCATTTGGAGAAGCAAAAAGTACCGGCAAGCTCAGTAAGAGGTGCTTAGACTTCTTTGCCTGCACTGGACTGACAGCGCCTAGATAAAGTTGTAATTTTAAAAGATCGCGAAAATTCCCTAACTCCAGCTCCGGCGACAAACGAAATACATCTATGTTGACCGCTTCAGCAGCATACTGGGCTGCTTTCTCTAACGTTTCAGAGTCGACGACGACATGTTGGCCAAAATCTCCGATCCATTTCCTAAATAGGAGCACTTTACGCCAAGTCTCAACGACTTGTTCTTCATTCCAGAAAAGTTCATTAACTTGCCGGTAATAGAACTCTTCGAGTTCTTTAGATGTAAGCTCTTTATCGATTATTTTGACGAGTGCTTTGCGTAAATTTTCTTTTAGAGAAGCTCTGGCTTCGCTTAAAGAGACCCGGTACCCCTCTTTAATTGCCACTGTAGCACCATTGAGCACTGTTTCCGCAACAAGTGTTAGGAAGCGCCTACCCAGCCAATCTTCCATGGTATTGAAACCAAATAGAGAGAGGTCACCTCTTTCTAGGATCGGATCTTTTGTAAGCCAGCTAAATTGTTCTTGTTGTTTGTAGAGGATTTGTCGCAGCACATCTGGCGGCGCTTTTGTCTGTTCAAGATATAAAGAGCAGAGCAAAGAAAATGTCTGGAGATCCATTTCTTTCTTCTGCAAAAGCGATTGATATTCGCTCAACAAAGAAGGAGCAAAATCACTCCATAGATTTTTAGCCGAAAGGAATCGTGCACTCGGATGTTCATAAGGACGAAAATGCTTGATCCTTTCAAATTTCTTCTCCTGTTCGTTCTTGAAAAGTTCAAAAAAGCGCTCGCCTAACAGCGTAGCGAATCCCGTTTCTAGAAAATCTTTTTGGACTACGCCATCATTGAGCAGGTTGGGCGCACCCCCCTTTTCAAAAAGCTGCCTTTCATCTGGACTCGTGTTGAGAAAGCGAATCAAGAGTTGAAGTTGCTGAGAAGTGACGCTTTTGCCGTCGATCGTTTTTCCAATGGGATAATCGGCAATTTTCGTCGGGGATTGCATTACGCTATAGCTTCCAAAGAAAATAAACGATGCTGTTGTAAAAACGGCGACAACGGCGAACAGCGTCTTCTGATATCTGCGAAGAAAATTTAACATAGTTCTAATAAGATTTTGCGAAAATGACTCTTTTCATACTAGATTTTCCGCTTATCACGCAATGGCCTTCTTCTTCCGGCTCGTCAAATGGGATACAGCGAATCGTGACATTTAAATCTTTTTTTACAATTTCTTCCACACTCGCCTCACCGCTCCAATGGCATAAAGCAAATCCACCGTGGATTTCGGGGTTTTCACGATTTTTTGGCATGAAAAACGCATAAAATTCTTCTTTATTATCAATTTTTCGAATATGGGAATCACGGAATTTTACAGCTTTCTCATAAAGTCCTCTTTGCATTTCTTCAAGCATTCCAGAAAGTTTAAAGAGTAATTCTGCTTTTGAGAAAAAGGTTGCTTCTCGATGAGGCCTGTCACGCCGCAAAATGCCGAAACGATCTGCTTCAATATCGCGCGGACCGACTTCGATCCTTATCGGAACACCTTTTTTGATCCATCCCCAACTTTTTTCACCTCCCCGCAAATCCCGCTCATCGACGATGACGCGCAATGGTTCTTCGTACAACCGGCATTGACGAAGATCCTTAGCTAGCTTTTGGCAAAACTGGAGGATCTCTGCTTTTTGCTCTTCTTTATGAAGAATTGGAATGAGAACGACGTGAGCCGGAGCAATACGTGGAGGGAGCATGAGACCATCGTCATCACTATGTGCCATGATAATAGCACCGATGAGACGCGTCGTAGATCCCCAAGAAGTCGTCCAGGCATAAGCCTGTTCGCCATCTTTATCGTTGAATTTGATCTCCGCCGCCTTAGAAAAATTCTGCCCTAAGAAATGGGATGTTCCTGCTTGCAGCGCTTTACGATCCTGCATCATCGCTTCAATACAATACGTAGACTCTGCTCCTGGAAACCGTTCACTTTCCGTTTTCTCTCCGCAAATCATGGGAATTGCTAAGTACTCCTTAGCCAGAGTGTCATAAACGTGAAGCATGCGATGCGTCTCTTCGATCGCTTCTTCTTTTGTCGCATGGGCGGTATGCCCTTCCTGCCATAAAATCTCTGCTGTTCTCAAGAAAAGACGGGTGCGCATTTCCCAGCGAACAATATTGCACCACTGGTTGATGAGAAGCGGCAAATCGCGGTAAGACTCAACCCACTTCGCGAACATCTCTCCGATAATTGTTTCAGAAGTCGGACGGACGACAAGTGGCTCCTCCAAGAGGCCGGCCGGCACAAGTTTCCCCTCACTGTTTTTCTCGAGCCGATGATGCGTCACAACAGCGCATTCTTTGGCAAAGCCTTCGACATGCTGTGCCTCCTTCTCCAAAAAGCTCAATGGAATGAAAAGTGGGAAATAGGCATTTTGATGGCCAGTCTCTTTGATCATTCCATCAAGAGCCTTTTGTATGTTTTCCCAAATGCTGTAACCCCATGGTTTGATCACCATGCAACCTCTCACCGGCGAGTGTTCCGCAAGATCCGCTTCTTTGATTACTTGCAGGTACCATTCAGGATAATTCTCTTGCCGGGTTGGTTGAATGGCCGTCTTATGGCTAGTGGTCTTATGACTCATAGATTTCTAAAATGAGAGGTTAATAATTGTTTTAGTCGTGTTCGTGCTTCTTGATAGTCTTTATCTGTTGCTGAAGGCCCAAGCAGGGCAAATGTCTTGATTCTCATAGCATCAAGCACTCGACTTCCCGGCAGCAGCACTTTTTCCAAAAAAGGATAGTCGGGCTCTCTTAAAGAGATCGTCCCTTGATGAAGGAATCCGCGCTTTGTTTGCCTTTGCGCTGCACCTGCGATTTTACATCCATTCCATACTACATCGTATTTAGTTGGTTGCGCCATACAAAATCGTTTACAATTGCCATCCAACGGCGAGGCATCTTCGGGAGTGATCGATGCTTCAAACGCCCCTCCCATAAACGAACCAACAACATTAAGAACGCAGTCATTGATCAGCGCATAATTAGACAGCGTATTTTCAGAGAATAAAGAGCATTTGGCGGGAACGAGAGTTGAAAAAGCAAGATCCCAAATATGGAAGACGATCCCTCCGCCAGTCGGGCGCTTGGCCAGATCGAGTTCCTGCTCGACAACTTTTTCTAAATTCAAGTACTGCTCAGGCTTTGTCAAAAGTCCGAACGTAGCACTTTTTCCACTCCAATCATAAAGGCGCAAAACCGGCCGCTCTTGCTCGCCAAGCTGACTAAGCAAGTCCGCATCGATTCGCATATTTTCTTCGGCAGAAGAGGCGCCGGTATCCAGAAATTCCCACATCTTGCGAAGAGTTTAGCAGACAACTCTGCATCCACATAGAGATTTCTTAC
>Ga0206862_1072_pt2 | contig 28808 bp, 24 predicted proteins | sample Alteio_BWOrgCont_43_FD_152625 | JGI IMG/M metagenome (GOLD analysis project Ga0206862, IMG submission 152625) | Enriched cells from forest soil in Barre Woods Harvard Forest LTER site, Petersham, Massachusetts, United States -... | ecosystem: Environmental > Terrestrial > Soil > Temperate forest >... | reverse complement strand
GAACCACGAGATGGCGCAGAGATCCAGGCCGAGATGGTCTTCCAACTCGCGCAGGACGACTCGAAAGATGCTTTCGGTGTCCTGCCGCTCGGAAATAGCGTGGGTGATCTGGTTAAGCAGGCTGATACGGACGAATTGCTGGCGCAAAGCCGTCTCCGTGCGTTGCCGCTCGGCAATTTCGGAGCGCAGGTCCCGTGTGCGCTCTTTGACGCGTTCTTCCAGTTCCTCGCGGGCTTTTTGCAGTTCCTGATCACGCTGCTGGATCTGGCTGAGCATTTCGTTGAAATCGTCGATAAGCTGGCCAGTTTCATCCTGGCCGTGTTTGGTGGCCCGGGCCGCATAATTCTTTTCCGACGCGATTTTGCGGGTGGTGTCAGCCAGGTGAAAGATAGGACGGGAGATGCTCCGCTGCAACCGGTAGGCCAGGGACAGTGTAAACAGCAAGGAAACCAGGGCGAAAAACGCGACAATCTCTGCAAAACTTCTGAATCGTTGGTTGATTTCCGTGAGGTCCGACTCAAGGTAGAGAATTCCCTCGAACGTGTTGGCTTTGTAAATCTTTTGGTACACATCCAAATGGTCGCTGGAAAACCCAAAGCCCCTGTCTTGGACCGGAATGGGGATAACCTTGGGCATGTTTATCGAAGGCATGTTTGTCGGGTGGTATTCCACAAACATATTTCCACTGCTATCATACAGTACGGCGCCAGTGATATGCTTTTGATACATTAGCGCATTCAAATCATCTTTCCCGGCGGTGGAATCCTCGAAGGCCAGAGCCGCGGTGCTTCGATCGCCAATGACACTGGCCAACGCGGTCAGGTTATCCAACGTCTTTTGCGGAAACGTGAGCCGGTCATAGGTGATGAGTCCTGCGGAGACGAGGAAAATCGCAAGGGCACTGGCGACCATGATGATAATGGTCAGTTTACGTCTGATTGAGATGTCTTGAAATCGGCGCACGGGTCTTTTGCATCTGTATCCAACCCTTCAAAACTAAATTATTTTAGAGGTAAACGCAAAATGATTCTGGGGTTCATTGCGCCGCCACGGCCAAATTCAGGAGGTCGGAACTGATGCTCAACCCCACTGCTTTTGCAGCCGGGTTGTTGATTTGGAAGCGGATGGTCTGGTCGGGCATCAAGACAAAGTTGATCATGCCCCCATCCACGATGAAGTTGTCCGCTTCGCTAATGGTCAAAATGTTTTTACCATGCAAGATGCCCAGGATCTCCTTGAAACGGCGTTTTTCCGAGGCGCCGATGAAGAGCACCTGGCAATTGTCAACGTCGCGTGCGGAACCGAATGGTTTAAAGATAAGTTCGCGGCCGTTGATTGTTTTCCCGGCAATGGCAGTTTTGAGGTCGTCGCCAAAATCATTATCGCCGAGCACGCCGATGACATAGGGAGACGACTCATTGGTGAAGGCAGACTTCGGCCAATCGACATATTTGACAAAATTGTACACAAACGCCGCTTCGAGCTTGGACTTGGTAGGGGCGTTTTGCGCATGACCGGAGAACGCGAACGCAAACAGGAGGCTGAACAGCGCTGCTGCTGTTTGCCACGACGGGCATCTGCGGGGAGCGTCCCCTTCTTTTTCGGTAACGAAATGGTTTTTCAATCGCGCACGGCTTCAAATCTTTTTAGGGTCGCCCGTAAAAAGGATTTTGTGATTTGAGGTCACACAGAGGCTTCATCACGGAGCATTTGACGGCGGTTGTCAAGCCTGCGACGGTCCGGGCGGCAGGCAAAAAAAGGAACCGGAATTTTCCCGGTTCTTTTGCATTTACTGCTTGCAGGGATTTGAAATGCCCACCAAAATCCAATTCATAGGCACAATCGCCAGGCTGTAATTGGTGCGATGAACCATAGCCGTAAATCTGACAATGCTTTGACCCTGGCATGAACCAAAGAATTCCTCTTTTGGCCCGCATCGCCACTCGTCTTCTTCTCGCCGGCGTGTTCTTGGGCCTTTTGCCACTCTTTGTGCCAAAAGCCCTGGCGGACGATACAAACCAAATCGATTTTACGATGTTGTCTTTGTCCAACTTGATGACAATCCCGGTGGTTTCCACCGTTGAAAAGTTTGCACAGCCTTCCACCGAAGCACCGTCGTCCGTGACTGTTATCACGTCGGACGAAATCAAGCGTTACGGCTGGCGCACACTGGGAGACATCCTGGAGAGCGTGCAGGGGTTTAACATCAGCTACGACCGCAATTACGATTATGTGGGCGCCAGCGGCGTCAACCTGGGCATTGCCAACAACCGCATTTTACTGCTCATCAACGGCCATCGCATCAACAACGACCTCAACGACAGCGCCTATGTGGACACGGCATTTCTACTGGACGTGGACCTGATCGATCACATTGAAATTGTTCGCGGTCCCGGTTCGGTCCTTTATGGCAATAACGCCTTTTTGGGCGTGATCAACGTCTTCACCCGACAGGGGAACGATATCAATGGCGCGGAGGTCTCCGGCGCATACGGCAGTTACAACGCTGCTTCGGGGCGCATGACCATCGGCGAGGATTTCACCAACGGATTGCGTTTACTATTTTCCGGGACGTTTTACAACGACGACGGGCCGCACAATCTATTTTATCCGCAGTTCGATACCCCTTCGCAAAACAATGGCGTGGCGCATAACATGGATGGCGATAAATTCGCCAGCTTTTTCAGCACGATGAGCTACGAGGACTTTACGTTGGAAGGGGGCTATATCGACCGCAACAAGATGAATCCCACGGCGCAATACGACACGACTTTTGACGATCCGCAGTTCATAACGGACGACCAACGCAGCTATGTCACGTTAAAATACAACCACAATTTCTCAAAGACTTTGGACGCGTCGGCCAACATCTATTATGATCGAAGCGATTTTCAGGCGGATTATCCGTTTCCAACGGCGCCTCCAATTCTTGATGAAGTCCGGGAAACTGGCCAATGGGCTGGCGGCGAAGTGCAACTTGATAAAAAAATTTGGGACCGGCACATGCTAACCGTTGGAGCCGAATATCGCGACGATTTTGACCAGGAAAAATCCGAAACATATGCATCTCCCCAGAACATTTCTGATCAGCGGGAAAACGTGGGTGTGTTTGCACAAGGCGATTTTCTCATCGTCACTAATCTTCATTTCGATGCGGGCATCCGTTTTGATCAATCCTACGACCAGCAGGACCATTTCAGCCCCTCGTGGAGTCCGCGCGCGGCGCTCATTTATGATCCCCTGCCGCAAACGACACTCAAGTTTATATATGGCAAGGCGTTTCGCGACCCAAGCTTTTACGAATTGAGCGAATTAGCCACGGCCAATATCGAGCCGGAGCCGGAAAGCATCAGTTCTTACGAAGTGGTTTACGAACAGGGAATCGGAAAACATCTGCGCTCTTCGATTTCGGGATATTACGACCAGATGAAAAATCTGATTAATATTCAGAGCGCAGTATTTACCAATTTCAATGCTGACACAATGGGCACAGAACTGGCATTGGAAGGAAAATGGGACGATGGAAAAATCACCACCCGCGCCAGTTACACATTGCAACATTCCGAAGATCTGGCTGGAGGCGGCGGATTGCCGGATTCCCCGATGCACATGCTCAAGTTCAACACCACCGCGCCCTTATGGAAAGACAAGGTTTTCGCCGGTCTGGAAGTCCAATATACCAGTAGAAGCCAGACGATTTATTACCTTCCCGGCCAAGGGGAGCTGAATGGTGGATTCTCGCCGGGCTATACCGTGGTTAATTTTACCCTTTTCAGCCAAAATTTGGTCAAAAACCTCGATATTTCCGCCAGCATTGATAATTTGCTCGATAAGACTTATTCTGAGCCTGCCTCCCAATTTCACCTTCAAAACGCGATTCCCCAGGATGGCCGCTCTTTCCAGGTCAAATTAACTTACCGTTTTTAAGACTCGGCATAGTGGTAGCTTGGATATTTTCGCAGATGACAAAAAACATCACAAAAATATTGCAAAAGGCAAGCGCAAGCCTGCTGGTGCTATTTGTGCTAGTTGCAAAATGCAATGCGCAGCTCATTGGGCCTTCAATTTATGCCCAACCAATAGGCACCAGTGTCCAAAATGGAGGCACTGCAGTTTTTACAGTGGCTGCTGATGCCGGTCTATTGGATTTGAGTGGCATAAGTTTCAAGTGGTATTGTACCAGCAATAAAGTCACTCGATTAATTGGCGCCAATCCAATTATCACGATTTTGAATGAAGTCACAAATTCGTTGCTCGGCACTATTTTAGGCGGAAATAAGGCTGTCAGCATTTTGACCATAAAAAATGTCAATTATACTAATGTGGGGAGCTATTACGTGGAAGCAACGGATACTTTGGGTATGACCGCCAGCGTAAAAGTCACGCTCAGCATAATCCCCGTGATCAACATCGCCAGTTCCGCCAGCACCTTGACGACGGCTGGATTCAACGTCCAAATGTCCACTCCGGTCGGTTCCAATGTTGTTGTCGAGGCATCGTCCGACATGGTGAACTGGACGCCCATTTACACCAATTTGAATTCCAGCGGCACTCTTACCTACACGGACACGGACGCCACAAACCATACGTCCCGTTATTATCGCGCCCGGACACAATAAACGGTCCACGGTTTGCGACAGCAAAATGGCCGGCTTGATTCGCAATAAGGAGGAGGTACCGGCGTTGAACACAGAAGGGACCTAAAGGGCAGAATTCTATTGATGGGAATCCAACGGTTTAGGAAGTCGGATCTCATGATAGTAAAAACGGTTAACCGAAAGACCAGGCCCTAGCAACTGAATACCAGAAACTGTTCGCGGGTGAACCGTTACAGAGGACTTATGAAAAATTGCTGCAAAGGAATTGAAGCATTCTGGAGCGAAATGGCTCCTTGCGACCATGTCGTTCAGATTTATGAAAATGACGAAGAATTTCTGGATGGCTTGGGGACTTTTGTCATTGATGGTTTTAAAAAAGGAGAAAGCGTTATCATCATCGCCACGAAATCCCACGCCAAAGCATTGGAAAAGCGATTGGCCGGTTATGATCTCCCGGCCCTCATCACCCAGGACAAATATATTACCCGGGACGCAGAGGAGACACTTGCCAAATTTATGGTCAATGACTGGCCTGATGAAAAATTATTTCATAAATCAATCACCGATATTCTCAAGCAGGCCGCCAGACATGGACGAAACATCCGTGCTTTCGGTGAAATGGTTGCGCTCTTATGGGCGCAAGGCCACAACGGCGCGACGATTCGATTGGAGCATCTTTGGAACGATTTGATGAAGCATCACACTTTCCCGCTTTTGTGCGCCTATCCAAAAGGAGGCTTTACCGAAAACGCCGCCGAATCTATAAAGAAAATTTGTTCCGCCCATTCCAAAACCATCCCCTGCTCTCTCGCGGCTGCTTGATTGGCTCCGGTGGATTTGAGTGCGGCGCTTTGGGTCTCTCCTGGGTTCATCACTGGTACCCCCGTCCCGAATTGAACGGGAATCAACGGTTTAGGAAACCGCTGCTCTATCCATTTGAGCTACGGGGGCATACATAAACCGGGTTAAATTAGAACATCAACACTGCTTTTCCAAGTTTTTGGTAGTGTCCTTAATTTGATAGGGACGGCGCGTTACGCCATCCGCGGACATTCCTCAACGCAGTTCAGTTGAGAATTTCGATGCCCGGCCGTCGGGCCATCAATCGTGAATCCTGTAATAAATCCCCAAACTACCGGATTGGTTGGTCCGCAATGAGATCCCGCATCCCAAAACGTTCTGGTTGAGCGCACGGTCTTTCTATTTGACTTACCCTGAAGTGGGAGCAAGATTTTCAGCCATCATCAAAGGAGAACGTAAGGAAGAAACATTATGAACAAGGAACAACAGCCGGTTAAAATCACCCGTGAACAGTTGATTGATTTTTTGAACGAAGATCTGGCGGGAGAATATCAGGCGATCATCGCCTACACCATTTACAGCCAGATGCTCAAGGGCGCTGCCTACACAGACATCGTGCGGGAATTGGAGGTTCATGCCGCCGAGGAGTTGCAGCACGCCATTAAAATCGCAAAACAGATAGATTATCTGGGAGGCACGCCGTGTGTGACGCCCAAGCCGGTAAAAGTCTCTGACGACGCAGTGACGATGTTGCGTGCCGATTTGGAGAATGAGCAGCAAACCGTTAAACGCTATCGCTTGCGCATCCAGCAGGCGGAAGCATTGGGTGAATTCGCGCTAAGCGAAACGCTGCGCACGATTATCGTACAGGAACAGGAACATGAAATTGACTTAAGCGATGCGCTCGGCATTGACGTTCCCCGCAATTGATTTTGGACTAAACCAAAAGGCTGTGGCATCCCCACAAAATAAATCTAAATTTTTCGCAGCCAGAAATGGTACGCAAAAATTCAAACCCCCGATCTACTTGGATGAGGCAGGGAGATATTCCGTCCGATAAAACCGTTGGGCATATTGCCCGGCATTGGTGTCCACAAAATTGCAGGGCGCCTGGTTGGTCTGCAATGAGACCCAATTGACCAGGTCGGTGGAACGCCGGCTCAAGGCTCTTTTTTTCTCTTGTCGATATTTTCCTTAAACTGCTTTGTTGTCTGAATGGCGGCATCCAGATCTTCTGAATTGATTTGAGTTTCCCGCAAGGCCTTTTTTGCGTGTTGAAGTTGCGAGTTGAGAAGGTCCAAATCTGTTCTCATAGCGGGTTGAGCACCCACAAAAATGGCCGCCTGAACCGCCTTTGGAGCCGAATCAATCAACAGGTTTCCCAATACGGTGAGAATCTTCAGGCCATTGACCTTGCGATTTAGCCAGGCATAACATGTTTTGACTTCTTCATACCCTGACAAATCAAACACCTCGACATAACCCTTCCATACAGTTTCGCCCGACTTGGTCTTTTCGTGGACAAAAACCGATTCCTTATGAGCCGCATTGCAACGATGCTTAAATCGTATCGCAATTTGAAGCTCTTCAAGATATTCAACGTGGCACGCCATTCGCCCAAAAACTGCGAAACTTTAGCAAAAAAAATGCCGAGCAGAAAATCCGCGTTTTTTTCAGAAAAGACTATAAAATCGCCATTTTAGCGCTGTTCCATCAGCGCAATTTGCATGTTGGATTTGTCTCAGCTTGCACTTTTCAACCTGTTCGCAGTCAGGAAGTTTTAGCGTTTTTGAATAAAAGCCGATCAGCCTATAACCCCGGGCTGCTTTGCATGATACCTCCATCGGCAAAAATCGTGGTGGCTGCAATGTAACTGGCGCCGTCACCAGCAAGGAAGGCAACCAAGCTGGCGATCTCCTCGGGCCTGGCCATACGACCGAGCGGGATGGCGCTATCGAGCTTTTTCATCAATATCGGATCATTCATGGTGGTGAGATTAATGGGGGTTGCAACCGCGCCTGGGCCTACCCCCACCACCAAAATATTATGCGGAGCCAGTTCCACCCCCGCCGTCCGCGTCAACATCCTCATCCCGCCTTTCGAAAGACAGTAAGCTGTGTTGCCAGGCATCGGCCAATCTTCGTGGACTGAAGTGATGTTGATAATGCGACCGCCACCGCCTTGCTTCAACATTTGCCGCGCGGCAAGCTGGGTGCCAAAAAAAGCGCTCTTAAGATTGATGGACATCACCTTTTCATATTGCTGTTCGGTCGTGTCGAGAATGGAAGTGCGCGTCTCAACGCCGGCATTATTGACCATGATGTCCACGCGTCCAAATTCCTTCACCGCGGTGTCAACAAGGGTTTGCAACTGGTCCACTTTGCTGACGTCGGCCATCACGCCGATGACGCGGTCGCCCAACGCGCGGATTTGTTTTTCCAATGCCTCGGTCGCCTCAGGATAAGCGATATAATCGATCACGATGCTTGCGCCCTGGCGCGCCAGCTCCAGAACAACGGCCATGCCAATGCCGCTATTGCCACCCGTAACGATGGCGACTTTGTCTTTAAGACTCATATTTTTTCCTTGGTTAATGATGTTGGTGATCAAATTAAATTTAAGCCGGCGCGCGCGGTTTTCGCGTAACGACAAAGGATAACACTGATAATACGAGCGCGACAACCGCAGTTCCGGCAAAAATAATGCTCAAGTCCAATCCCATCCATGTTTGCAATGGGCCGACACCAAATGCGGCAATGCCATAGCCGATTTGGTAGAATGCGATCAGGCCGCCCGCCACAGAAGCGGCGATGTCCGTCAATTCTTTTGGCCAAAACTGATGGTCAATGGCAGCAACGCCGAACAACCCAGACCCGCCAGCGCGAAAGTCAGAACGCCCAAGATCGAATGGGTTTTCAGCACGCAGGCACTCGCAATGAAAGCGGCGGCGACCACGAGTGGTAGAATACGGAAAACGAGTCGTTCAGGCACCCATTTCTCACTGACCGCAAACAAAATGCGGCCGGCTGTTACCACACCCCAAAAAACAGCCAGCGCGAGCGATGCCAGCGACGCGCCGGCTCCAAAATGTTTCATCATGTAAAGCGAAGACCAATTGCCGTTCATGGTTTCGCACACGCCATAGAGCAAGGCAAATGTGGCGAAAATCCAAAAACGCGCGGGTAATCTTATTTTACCTTTTTGCTCGTGTGCCGTGCGGGGTTGTTCACCTTCGTTAAGCGGTTGCCCAAGGCTGAACAACAACAGTCCAAGAATTAAAATGCCAACGAGCACGGGAAGTCCCCACCAAATTCCCAGTCCCACGAACAGCGCGACAAAAACCGGGGCCAGCGCAGTTCCCAAACCCAACAGCACATTCAGTCCCAGCACGGCCTTGTCCACTTTTTTGGGGAAAAATGCCGCGGCAAATGTGTTCAGCGCAGGCACGGTGAATCCAAAACCCATTCCCATGCAGGCCGTGGCAGCAAGCAGGATACCGTAAGCCAATGAATAATCCCGCATCACAAACCGGCTCAAAACGAGCAGCGCCATGGCCGATAGATTGGCGACCAGACCCAAGAGGTATATTTGTTTCGCACCGAGACGACGTGTTAAGCCGGCGCCCAATAACGACGAACTGATCGCAGTGACAGCCTGCGGAATAAACATGCAGCCGAATTCCGTGCTCGAAAAACCATAATCGCTCGTGCTGGTGAAGACCGCGCTCGCCGCCGGAAATGTGACCAGCGCGATGCCCTGGATCAAGCCAGCGACATACACGGTCGTGATTTCGCTGCGTTGAACCATTTGAATTTTTTTATCGAAGACGTTGCAGCAGATGGTCGCCAACCCGCAGCGCGTTGGCAATGGCCGTCAGCGACGGATTCACCGCGCCGATGCTCGGAAAGAAACTCGTGTCCACGACGTAAAGGTTGTCCAGTTCATGCGCCTTGCAATTCACGTCGAGCACGGAAGTTTTTGGATCGGTGCCGAAACGGCAGGTGCCGGATTGATGGCCGACCCCGGCAATGGAAATATGTTTTTTCATGTAGGCATTATTTGGAATGAGATGCGGATGCAATTCGAGATGATCCAGCATGGATTCCAATTTTTTTCGTAGCCGGTTGAGCGGTTCCAGATTGTTGAATTCGTAGTGCAATTGAATTTCATTTTTTGAATTCAGCGTCACGCGATTCCGGGGCCACGGCAGGTCTTCGGTCGTGAGCCAGAAATCCACGGAATGCTTCGCCATTTCGCCGAGCAAAAATCCCGGCGCAAATTTCGGAGCGTCCTCGCGAAACATCGGCCCTTTGGATTTGCCAAGCATTTGAATGTTGCCCAGCGGAAATTCGTAGTCCGGCGCGCCCAGATAAAAATCATTCACCGTCAGCGTTTTTTGAAAAACAGTTTCATTTTCGCGGCGCGAAAGAGCGACCAGTGCAATGGCATTGTGAAACATGTAATGGCGTCCGACCAGGTCCGAACCATTCGCCAGGCCGCGCGGATGCTTGTCGCTGGCGGACATCAACAGCAACCGAGCCGAGTTCGCCGCGCCGCAGGAAACGACCACAATACTGCCGGAAAATTCCTCGCGCTGGCCATTGCGCTCAACGATGACTTTGGTGATTTCCTTTCCGCTCGCATTGGTTTCAAGTTTCTGTACATGCGCATTCGTCAACAACGTCACATTCGGATATTTTAGCGCCGGTCGGACAGCGATGACTTCGGCGTCGGCTTTCGCATGAACGAGACAAGGAAATCCGTCGCAAGTGTCACAGCGGATGCAACGGCTGCGGGGCATATCCGCTTCATCCAACAAAATGCCGCACGGTGCGAATGACGGATGATAACCGACGCGCTTCAAATTATCCGCCAATTCCTGAATGCGCGGCTCGTGGCTGACGGGTGGAAATGGATACGGCGCGCTCGCCGGCGGATCCGTCGGATCGTCGCCGCGCCGGCCGTGGACATTGTAGAGTTTTTCCGCCTGCGTGTAATATGGTTCCAATTCATCGTAACTCACCGGCCAGTCGGGAGTCACGCCATCGGCAGTTCGATGCGCAGTGAAATCTTCTTTGCGCAGACGAAATAGCGCCGCGCCATACATCTTGGTCGCGCCGCCGACGAAATAATGCACGCCGGGCTGAAAAGGTTTCTCATCCTTGTCATGCCAAATGTCTTTCGAGACGTAGCGATTTTCCACGAAAACTTCCGTCGCATCCCAATTTTGTTTTTCGCGCGGCAAATAATCACCGCGCTCAAGGATCAAAATGCTTTTGCCGGAAGGCGCGAGCTTGAGCGCCAGCGTGCCGCCGCCCGCCCCGCTGCCGATGATGATGACGTCATAAGGATTCGCACTCATTGGATTTAATTTCGCGGCCGCAGCAATTTTGCGATCAGTCCGCTCCAGCCGGTTTGATGGGAGGCGCCGCAACCGCGTCCGTTGTCGCCGTGAAAATATTCGTGGAACAAAATGTAATCCTTGAAATGCGGATCGGTTGCGAGCTTTGGATGATATTTTAACACGGGACGCTGACCGTCTTCGCCTTTCAAAAATAATTTGGCGAGACGGCGTGTCAATTCCCCGGCGACTTTGTCGATGTTCATGAATTTCCCCGAACCCGTCGGGCACTCGACCTTGAAATCATTGCCATAATAATAATGGAATTTTTGCAGGGACTCGATGATCAGAAAATTGAGCGGCATCCATACCGGACCTCGCCAGTTGGAATTGCCGCCGAACACCCGGCCCTGGGATTCAGCCGGCCAGTAAGCGACTTCGTAAGTCTGGCCGCCGGTCTCGAAACGAAACGGATGTTGCTCGTGAAATTTTGAAAGTGAACGCACGCCCTGGCCGGAGAGGAATTGGGTTTCGTCGAGCATCCGTTTGAGCAACGCCTTCATGCGATGACCGCGCAAAAGTGAAAGCAATCGACGGTCTCCGGTGCCGCAAACGTTCCAATTGGAGATGAGACCTGCCAGTTGCGGACGATGTTTCAGATACCATTCCAGGCGGGCGGCAAATTCTGGCAATTGTTTGAGCATGTCCGGCTCCAAAACTTCAATAGCCAGCAACGGAATCAGTCCGACGGCGGACTGGATTTTCATCGGCACGTTTTCTCCATCCGGCAGGTTGAGATGATCGTAGTAAAATTGATCCGCTTCGTCCCATAATCCCAGGCAGTCATCTTCCTTGCCGTTGATGGCCGCGGCGATGGATAGAAAATGCTCAAAAAATTTTGTGGCGATGTCTTCATAGACGTGGTTGTGCTGCGCCAGTTCGAGCGCGATACGCAGCAGGTTCAGGCAATACATCGCCATCCAGCTCGTGCCGTCGGCCTGGCTCATAAATCCGCCGGTCGGCAGCGGTTTGCTGCGGTCAAAGCAACCGATGTTGTCCAGGCCAAGAAATCCGCCTTGAAAAATATTCCGCCCCTGCTCGTCCTTGCGGTTAACCCACCAGGTAAAATTAAGCAATAACTTTTGAAACACGCGTTCCAGAAACGTCAGGTCGCCGGTGTCCGCCGGATTGGATTCCTGACGTTGCCGTCGATCAATCTGGAAGACCCGAAACGCCGACCACGCATGAACCGGCGGATTCACATCGCCGAACGCCCACTCATAGGCGGGCAACTGGCCGTTCGGGTGCATATACCATTCTCGCATCAGCAGGATGAGTTGGGATTTGGCAAACTCGGCGTCAATTTCCGACAGCGCCACGCAATGAAAACCCAGGTCCCACGCGGCAAACCAGGGATATTCCCACTTGTCCGGCATGGAAATCACGTCGGCGTTGTTCAAATGTTTCCAGTCGGAGTTGCGACCATGTTTGCGTTCGGGCGGCGGTGGCGGTTGTGCGGGATCGCCTTGCAACCAAACCGGCACGTCATAATGAAAAAATTGTTTGCTCCAGATCATTCCCGCAAGCGCCTGACGCTGCACCAGCCGCCCGTCGGCGTCAGAAATTTTTTCCTGCAACGTGGCGTAAAATTCATCCGCCTCTTTCCGCCGCTGATTGAAAACCGCATCGAAATCGTCCCACGGCTTGGCCGCTGCGTCTGACTTCGCGAACCGCAACCGCACCGTTGCCGATTGTCCCGCCGCCACGGCCAACTCATAAAGCGCGCCGGCCTTCGTGCCGGTTTGCGCGGGATTCACCGCCGATTTATTCCCAGTAATCACATATTCGTGAAAAGCATCCTTAAAAAAACCTTTCGCTTCCGGTTGATCGTAAAGCCGGCGCACATTGGTTTCGTTCTCGCTAAAAAGCAGAACTGGCTTGCCGTCGCAGTGGAACCGAAACTCTCCCAATTTGTCGTGTTCAATCTTAACACCGCCGTTGTCAGTGGTCAGTTTGGGTTTGGGCACATTCGGACTCCACGACCAGAGGTTGCGGAAACATAGTTGCGGCAGCAGCGTGAGTTTGGCCGGCTCCGGCCCGCGATTGTGTACCGTCACCAGCATTAGAATGTCATCCGGCGAGGCCTTGGCATATTCCACAAAGACGTCGAAGTAACGATCCGCATCAAACAAGCCGGTATCAAGCAGTTCAAATTCCGGCTGATCCCCCCCACGTCGCGCGTTTTCTTCGATGAGTTGCAAATAAGGAAATTCCGACTGCGGATATTTGTACAGCATCTTCAAATACGAGTTCGTCGGCGTCGCATCCAGGTAGTAGTAAAGTTCCTTCACGTCTTCGCCGTGATTGCCCTCGGCATTGGTGAGACCAAACAGCCGCTCCTTCAAAATCGGGTCTTTGCCATTCCACAACGCCAGTGATAGGCAGAGATGTTGCATGTCATCGCTGAAACCGGCGATGCCATCTTCGCCCCAGCGGTACGCCCGGCTGCGCGCGTGATCGTGCGGAAAATATTCCCAGGCAGTGCCACCCGGACTATAATCCTCGCGCACGGTTCCCCATTGGCGTTCGGAAAGATAAGGTCCCCAACGCCGCCAATTTTGAAGGCCTGCTTTGTCTTCGGTCAGACGTTGCTTTTCGGCCCCCTCTTTTGCAGATAACACGGCTTTCATAAATACTCCCCCCCAGAACATTAATGCTATTGGGTCCAAACCAAAAATCAATGTCTAACGTCCAAGCACAGTATCATCGCTCGCACCGCGCGGAAAATGAACCCGTGCTAAAATCCACATTAAATCTTCGTCATCTTCCCCTGGGGCCATCCCTGGATTTTTGCGGAGAAAAATGGATGGTTTCCACGCATAAGCCACTAAATCACAAATCAAAACGTATCAATGATTGAAACACTGGAAGCCCGATTGAGTGCTTTTGGCTGCGTGCGGGTCTAAAATAAAATGAAACCAGATTCATTTCTGGTTATCATACTCTTATGAATGCAATTTACAAAAAAATCGTTTCCGCCTGTCCGGTTTTGATTTTTGCCGCCCTGATATTGCCATATAAAATGTCGGCACAGGATACTTCACTGGTCCAGGCCGCTCCCGCCGACGCTTCCTCCATGCAGACCGAATTACCGTCGGACGTGGATCCGAACAGCCCCCTTGCGCAAATCATCCATCTCGCACAATCGGGTGTGGATGAGAGCGTGCTTATCAGCTACGCCGGCAATTCTCCCACGCCTTTCAATCTCACCGCCGACCAGATCATTTATCTCAAAGACATTGGCGTGCCGGACACCGTCGTACAGGCCATGATCCAACGCGACCAACAATTGGGCGCCGCCGATAATACAACGGCTTCCACACAGCCCGCCCCGGACGCCGCCCCGCCCACCGGGGACGTCACCAGCGACTATTTTTACGGGGCGCTCGCTCCTTATGGGGGCTGGGTCAATATCAACGGTTACGGCCTTTGCTGGCGGCCGACGGCGGTGGTCTATAATTCCGACTGGCAACCGTATTGCGACCACGGCCATTGGGTCGATACCGATGACGGCTGGTATTGGGTCTCCGATTATTCCTGGGGCTGGGCCACATTCCATTATGGCCGGTGGTTCCATGATACCCACTGGGGCTGGTGCTGGTGGCCGGACACCGACTGGGCGCCATCCTGGGTTTGCTGGCGGTATTCGGATAGTTATTGCGGGTGGGCGCCGCTGCCGCCTCATGCGATTTATCGCAGCGGGGTCGGATTCGTTTACAACGGCATCACTGTGGGCGCCAGCTTTGATTTCGGCATCAGCGCCGATTTCTTTACTTTCGTGCCGACCGGCAACTTCTGCGACCCGCACCCGGGCCATTTTCGCGTGGACGCCGCGCATGTTCCCGCGGTGTACCGCCAAACAACGGTCATCAACAATTTCGACGTCCATAACAATGTCTTTGTCAACCATGGCATTGATCCCCAACGCATCACAGCGGTCACGCGCGTGCCGATCCATCCCGTCGCGATCCAGGAATCTTCGTCCCCCGTCCTGCGTGGCGCGGTGATGACGCGCAACCAGACATTGGTGATCAACCGCCCGCGTTTCACCGGCACGGCGGTCACCACCATGCACCAGGGGGTTGCGCCGAGGGAAGTTAACGAACAGGACGCTTCTCACGCCTGGTATGTTACCAGCCCTGTGGTTAATCAAAATGCCAACCATCAGCAGCCGTATAATTATCAACGCCCGGAAACGACCCAGCCGGCCAATACCTGGACAGCTCCCCGGCAAACCTACCCGACGACGCCGGAATCGCAGTATCATAACCAACAAACCCCTGAACGCGCGCCTTCGGTGAATGAACCGCCGGTTCGTCCTGCGCCTGAACAACCTGCTCAATCTGAAACTCCATACCGGGAAAATCAGGAACCCATGCCTCAATACAACAACAACCAGGGCGAACGATACACCTCGCCGCGGTCGCAGGACCAAGCCCCTCGCGAATCGGCTCCAGCGGAATCGCGCAGCGCTCCATCGCAACCCGCGCCGCAGCAACAGCAAAGGCCATCGCCGCAACAGGGACAAAACAAAAACGGCTATTGAAGCCCGGCAATTTTACTTTTGCAATTCGCCCGCTGCAGGCAACATGTCCGCGTGGGCATTTCGCTTCGCCAGTTTGAGCAGATGAAAGAACGCGTCGCCGGCAGAGTTCCGCGCGCCGTCATCTCTGTGCCGCGCCCTGCGTCCGGGTCCTTAAATCGGATTGTTTTGGGCCTTGATCCCTCGTTGCGCGGCACGGGTTTCGGCATCATCCAATGCGCCTCTCCGCATCCCCGAACGCTTTCGTATGGGACCATTTCCTGCCCCGCCGCCTGGGAACGCTCGCGGTGCCTGGCGAAAATCTCTGAAATTGTGCGGGCTGAAGTCCGCAAATATCGGCCCGAAGTTTGCGTCGTGGAAGGACTTTTTTACGCGCAAAACCTGCAGACGGCGTTGATCATGGGCGAGGCGCGTGGCGCGGCGCTGGCCGCCGTCGCTGAATACGGGATTGAAATCTTTGAGATTGCCCCCCGCAAAGTGAAACAAGCGATTGTCGGGTACGGCGCGGCGCAAAAAATTGCCGTGGCCAAAATGGTCCAAAGACTCCTGGCCCTGGCCGAACTTCCCGCGCCGGACGCCGCGGACGCGCTGGCCCTGGCCCTGGTGCATACACGGGAAAATTCTCGATACGGCCTCTCGCCGGCCAAAAAAATCTGATGATCACTTTTCTCCATGGCAAACTCGTTGAGGCGCTACCCACGCAAGTCGTGATGGACGTCAACGGCGTCGGTTATGAGGCGCTGATCCCGCTGTCGTCGTTCGACAAACTGCCGCCGCCCGGCAACGAGGTGAAATTGCTCACGCAATTGGTCGTTCGTGAAGACGCGCATGTGCTCTACGGCTTCATGTCCGCGCCGGAGCGCGATCTGTTCCGGCTCCTCGTCAACACGGTTTCAGGCATCGGGCCAAAGATTGCGTTGAATATCTTGAGCGGCATTTCCGTGACGGCGTTCCGCGGCGCGGTGGCAAATGGCGATGTTAAATCGCTCTCGCAGATTTCCGGCGTCGGCAAAAAAACCGCCGAACGCATTGTGGTCGAACTGCGCGACAAAGTCGGCGCGGCGGGAGCCTGGGAAGCCTCCAGCGCGCACCATGCGCTTTCGCCCGACGCCCAAAAAGTCAACGACGCAGTGCTGGCGCTTATCGCGCTCGGATTCAAACAGATTGAGGCGCATGACGTGGTGCGCGCGGCGCAACACAGCCTTGGAGCCAAGGCCACAGTCGAAGAACTGGTGCGCGCCTGCCTGAAAAAAGGAGCATGAAGGCCGTGGCAGAACCAACTTCTGGAACACCAAAGCCCAAATCGGGGGGTGTCGTTGTTCCGCACCAGGCCACCTGGCTGCGCCGCCTCGCCGCGACCTTGATTTATCTATCGTTGCGCCTGCTGGCCGCGACTATCCGGTTTCGGATCGATGACCGTCCGCACCTCCTCGATGGCGAACCCAAAGAAAAAATCATCATCGCCTTGTGGCACAACCGGTTGGCTCTCTCGGCCATCTTATATCACCATTTTGTACTGAAGCATGCACCACAACGGCGCCTGGCCGGATTGGTCAGCGCGAGCCGCGATGGCGGGTTGCTGGCACAGATCCTCCAGCACTTCCGCATCGAACCTGTGCGCGGCTCATCCTCGCGCCGAGGAGCGCAGGCGCTCATCGAGATGACCACGATGGCCGAAGGCGGTTATGACCTGGCCATCACGCCCGATGGCCCGCGCGGTCCGCGATATGAAGTCCAGGACGGCGTGATTTCGACCGCGCAATTGACCGGCCTGCCGATTGTACCGGTGTCCTATCATCTGAATTGGAAAATCCAGTTGAAAAGTTGGGACAAATTCCAGATGCCGCTTCCTTTTGCCCATTGTGAGATCACGGTTGGCAGAATTTTTCGCGTGGCGCGCGAAGCGACGGACGCCGAACGCGAAGAACTGCGGAAACAGTTGGAAGCCGAACTGCGCGCGATTTCGCGCGATTAAACCTCGCCAGAAATGATCGCCCGTGTCAGCCTCGAAATCGCCCTGCGGAAAGAATTTGATTATGCCATTCCGCCGGGTCTGGCAGGACAGATCGAAGTGGGCGCGCGTGTGCAGGTGCCGTTCGGCGCGCGGAAAATCTATGGCACCGTCACCGCGCTCGCGGAGGAATCCGCCCATGCGAACCTCAAACCCGTTCTTAAAGTCATTGGCGCGCAAACGCTGGTGACGCCAAAAATTTTGAAGCTCGCGCGTTGGATCGCGGATTATTACTGCTGCGCGCCGGAAACCGCTTTGAAATCAGTCCTGCCGGAGGCCATTCGCAAGAAGGAGGAAGGCTGGAAAAAACAACTGTTCGTCAGGGCGATGCCTCTGGCCGGCGAGTTTCCAAAACTGGCCAAACGCCAGCAGGAAGTCTGGAATATCATCGAAGAGCGCCGGGAAATGTTGCTGACGGAATTGCTCGAAGCGGCCGAAACGACCGCGGCAACCGTGCGCAAACTCGAAGACCGCGGAATGGTCGAAATTTCTTCAGAGATTTCCGAGCGTGATCCCTATGCCCGCGAACACATTTTGCCGACCCAACCGCTGCTGTTGAATCCTGCACAATCAGCCGCGCTGGAAAAAATAAAAGCCGCAATGGTTATTGGTGGAACAGGCGTCCCGCCCAAAGCTGAATCATCCTCCGTCCTCCATCCTCCATCTTCGACTTTTCTGTTGCATGGCGTCACCGGCAGTGGAAAAACCGAAATTTATCTCCAGGCCATCGCCCACGCGCTGGAACAGGGCAAAGGCGCAATCGTGTTGGTGCCGGAAATTTCGCTGACGCCGCAAACGGTTGAGCGATTCAAGGCCAGGTTCAGTTCCGGCCAATGGCAGACCCTCGTCGCCGTTTTGCATTCGCACTTAAGCGCGGGCGAGCGTCACGATGAATGGCACAAGATTCGCCAGGGACGCGCGCGCATCGTCATCGGCGCGCGTTCGGCCATCTTCGCGCCCATCGAGCCGCTGGGACTGGTCATCGTGGATGAGGAGCACGAAACTAGTTATAAGCAGGAGGAAGCCCCGCGCTATCATGCGCGCGATGTAGCCATCATGCGCGGACAGATGGAGAACGCCATGGTCGTTCTCGGCTCGGCCACACCCTCGCTCGAAAGCTATCACAACGCGAAAAACGGGAAGTACGCGCTGCTCGAATTGCCCGAGCGCGTGGACAACCAAAAAATGCCCCGCGTGCGCGTGGTGGACATGCGCCAGGCTGCGGTGAAGGAAAAAGGCAACTTAATCTTTTCCCCGCAACTCAAGGAAGCCATCCATCAGCGGCTGGACCGGCAGGAGCAAACAATTCTGTTCCTCAATCGCCGCGGCCATTCCACGTCCTTGCAATGCAATAAATGCGGTCACGTGGCCAATTGCCCCAATTGCAGCATTTCGTTGACGTACCATCGCGTGGAGCAAAAGGTCGCTTGCCACGTCTGCGGTTTTGAGGACAAAGTCCCGCAACGGTGTCCGAACCCCAAATGCAACGATCCGGCCATCCGCTTTTCCGGCACCGGCACGCAACGGGTGGAAGAGACGCTGGCAAAACTTTTCCCCCAGGCGCGCGTCCGTCGCATGGATTCCGACGCGATGAAACGCAAGGACGATTACCGCAAAACACTCGGCGATTTTCGCACCGGCCGGATTGACATCCTCGTGGGCACGCAGATGATCGCCAAAGGGCTGCATTTCCCCAATGTGACACTCGTCGGCATCATCCACGCTGATTCCGCGTTGAACCAGTCGGATTTCCGCGCCGGGGAAAGGACGTTCCAGCTCCTGACTCAGGTTGCCGGGCGCGCCGGGCGCGGCGACGTGGAAGGCGAAGTCTTCGTCCAGGCGTTCGCGCCGTTTCATCCGGCCATCCAATACGCCCGACGGCATGACTTCATCGGTTTTTATGACCAGGAAATTGAATTTCGCGAACAACTCAAATACCCCCCGGCCAGCCGCGTGGCCCTGCTGACCATCAAAGGCCGGAACGAAGACAAAGTGAAATTCTCCGCGGAGCATTTGCGGAAAGCAATTGAGTCCGCCGTTCAGGGTCCGCCGCCGCATTTTCGCGACCTGGTCATTTCCGGGCCGGCGCCGGCGCCCTTGGAGCGCGCGGAACAGTTTTATCGCTACCACATCATGTTGCGCGCGCGCGCGATGAGCAAGTTAAGCGCGGCCCTGGCAAAAATCGTTGCTTCTACGGCGTTGCCGGAAGATGTGACGCTGGCCGTGGACATCGACCCGATGGACCTGGCCTAGCCTGCTCTTGGCGCAATCCTGGAGCCGGATGGTTTGGTTTCCGGCGGAGCGGCCATGCCGCTGCCAAAATCAGCGGGCAAATCCTCCGGCAATAACATCGTGAGCGAATCATGGTCGGATTTGCCGCTGGCAACGAGCCGTGTGCTTTGATTGCGCACGGCGGCTTCAAACAAATTCCGCATTTCGCGCGCATTGCCGAATTGCTCGTTGCGCGCGGCGTGCAGATCTTTGCAAATGGCCAGAACCTTCTTCTCCGTTTCCGGCGAGCAGACGAGCCCGCTTTGCACGGCCATGCGATGAAAAATTTCGAGGAGTTCCTCCGGCTGGTAATCGGGAAATTTGAGATAATTCGTGAAGCGCGATTCGAGGCCGGGATTTGACGCGATGAATTGCTCCATCGGCCCGGTGTAACCGGCCACGACGACGATAAACCGGTCGCGGTCGTCTTCCATCCGCTTGAGCAGCGTTTCGATGGCCTCACTGCCGAAATCCTCCGCACCGCGCCCGGCGAGCGAATAGGCTTCGTCAATGAACAAAATCCCGTCCAGGGCCGAATCAATCATGGCATGCGTGCGCACGGCGGTCTGGCCGACAAATTCGGCGACCAGCTTTCCGCGGTCGCACTCGATGACGTGACCGCGCCGGAGCAGGCCGAGCGATTTGTACATGCGACCCATCAGCCGCGCGACGGTTGTCTTGCCGGTGCCTGGATTTCCAAAAAAAACACTGTGCAAACTCGCTTGCACCGTTGGCAATCCCTGTTGCCGGCGCAGCACCTGCATCCGCGCAAAACTCGTGGAGCGATGGACTTCGTTTTTCACGGGATCGAGACCGACGAGGGCATCCAGTTCCTTGATAATGGCGTTGAGGTCTTCTTCGCTGACGCCTGGATCGGAGGCGCGGGCGGCAAAATCGACGGCGTATTGCCGCGATATTTCCGTGAATTGCGCGGAGATGACGGCGGACCGGCGGCGGCAGGCGTCCGACATTTCGCTGCCCAGGCTGGCCATGGTCGTCGCCATGGTTTGCAAGGTTTGCCGGATAAATTCAATCGTGACGGGCTGCAATCCCAATTCGAGCGTGTGCCGCGTGACCAGGCTGAAAATCTCATCCAGGCCACGCTTTTCGACAGGTTGCAACATGATTTCGACCTGTTCCATCGCCTTGCGCCCGTTTTTCTCGAACCACTTGGCGAACGCGGCTTCGTCGCCGTTGGTTGCGGCATAGCCGGATTCAATGAGCGCCAGGGCGTCATCCGCCTTTGTAGCAAGACCCGCGATGCAAATCGAGAGCGCGCCATAAGCCCGCAAGTCGGTGCCGTCGGTGCCGAGCCGTTGCCACAACGCCAGCGCCAGCAGCCGCACCAGGCCGTTCAAATCGTCGATCAAATCAAACTCCTCGTCGCCGATGTGTTTGACGGTGAGCAATGGCGGCGTGAGGATTTCGACGCATTCCACCAACAGACGCAGTTGGAGCAGACCATGCACGATGGCTTCCTCCCTGGCGGCATCGTACTGGAAAACCTTCGCTCGCCAATCGCTGTGGCGGAGCAATTGATAACGCCGGCGCGTATGCTCCTCGATGGTGTTGCGCAGGCGGGCCGCGTCATCCACTGAAAACAGCGATTGGGACTGGTAATAATTCAAGAGGTAATCGCCGGTCATGCCGTCCAGTTCGGTCAGTTCCTCGCGCTTGAAGGAAGTCGTGCGGTTGGTCTTGGGATTGCGGAACATCGTGGTGAGGACCGAGCCGGGCAACAGCGATTCGCGTAGTGGCACTATGGCCGGCGCCGCTTCCTTGATGCGCGGTAAATCCGCAGGCGCACGGGTGACGGCTTCCAGCTCTCGCGCGTGCTGGAGCAATTCCTCCAACTCCTCGCGGAGCTTGGCCTCGTCCGATTCGGGCTGACGGTTCGCTTCCATGGAGACCTGACAGTGACTTGACAGGCAAACTGCCACTGGTCAGCGCCCATACGCAAGCTTCAAGTTCAGCCTGCATTAAAAATAAGACTTGGCGGCGGCGGCGACTTGACGGTTAATTCCCCCATGGCGACGCTTGTTTTTGACATCGAGACCTCCGCCCAATCACTCGAAAATTTCGATGAGGCGCAGCAGGAATACCTTTTTCGCGAATGTGAAAAACTTGCGGATGAAGCCGAAAAAACTGCCAAACGGGACGAGATCACCCGGTTCATGAGCCTGTGGCCGTTCACCTCGCAAGTCGTCTGCATTGCCATGCTCAACGCCGAGACCGGTCGCGGCCAATCACTCTTTGTCGCCGAGGACTTCGAGGAGGTCCCGGAAGAAACCGCGCCGGTGAAGTTCATCCCCTGCACGGATGAGGCGGAGTTGCTGGCGCAATTCTGGGAAGCGGCCAAAAAATTCGATTCCATCGTCACCTTCAACGGCCGCGGCTTCGACGTGCCCTTCGTTTACCTGCGCTCGGCGATTCTAAACGTGCCCATCTCAAAAAAGAACTGGCTCGGTTACCGTTACGCCACTGAGCCGCATTGCGACTTGGCCGAGCAACTGACCTTTTACAGCGTCAGCGGGCGCGATGGCGCGGCGCGGCGGTTCAACCTGGATTTTTACTGCAAAGCATTCGGCATTGAATCGCCCAAGAGCCATGGCGTGACCGGCATGGACGTGGGCCAACTGATGGCCGAAGGCAAATTTCGGGAGATTGCAGAATATTGTTTGCGCGATGTCTACGCGACAGTTGAACTTTACAAAATCTGGAAAGAAAGGCTGGCAGGAATAAAATGATACTAATCTGTTTTGCCCTCAAAGAAGAAGCCGCACCATTCCAAAAGTTGGTTGCGAATAAACCCGATATTTCTATCGTTCTTACCGGCATTGGCCGGCAAAACGCCGGGAAAATAGTGGGCAAAATGTTGAGCCCCAATTCTTTTCAGATGGTTTTTACCTGTGGCTTCGCCGGCGGGTTGAACCCGGACCTGAAGATCGGTGAAGTGATTTTTGAGATGCCGGTCCAGATCAAGGATTCTCAGGGGTTATCTCTTCAGGAAAGATTGGTTTCCGCCGGGGCAAAACCCGCAAAAATTTACTGTGCCGATCGCATTGCCATCACGGTTGCCGAAAAGAAAAGATTGCGTGAGGACACCCTCGTTGATGCAGTGGAGATGGAATCGGCAGCCATCCATGCCGTTTGCGCAGAGCACTGTATCCCTTGCGCCACCATCCGCGTAATTTCTGATACGGCCAATGAGGATTTGCCGCTGGATTTTAATGCACTTGCCAGGTCGGACAAAAACCTGGATATGGGAAAGTTATTTCTGGCGATCGCAAAGTCACCCGGAAAGATCGGCGCATTGATGGAATTGCAGAAGAAAACCAAATTTGCTGCGGAAAAGTTGGCCGCGGTTTTAGAGAAAATCGTTATCGCGGGTTAATTCCCAGGGTTGCCTGGCGACCGGCCGGCGGGTTGCGCCGGTTTTTCCCTGGCGTGTTCGCTGTAACTGATGAACGCCGCCCCGATCATGATCAAAATCACCCCGACCCACCGGACCCAGGAAACGGTCTCACCCAGAAACCATATCGCTGCCAGTGTCGCGAACACAAAGCTCAATGCCGTCAACGGCCAGAGAAAACTGATGTCGCTTTCCGACATCAAAATAAGCAGGCAGATGAAAAAGAGCGCTTCGAAAAACACACCGAGCAGGATTTGCGGGCTGGTGACACCTGCTTTGACGACCCGGGCAACCTCGGAGACCGTGTAACCGTGCATCTCGCCGATCGTGTTCATCCCTTTCTTTAAAAGAATGACCCCGGTGGACTCGAAGACGAGTCCGATGAGCAAAATGACAATCAGCTTAATCATAAATCCTGGTATCGGATCAGTTCGATGCCGAGTTCGCTCACGCGCTCTTTTACGCGCGGGCTGATCAGGGCGTCGAACTCATGCTTAAATTTGTCCAGGGACGGGTGCGAGTAAAGCTCTGAATCGCCCGGCGGCAACTCTGGCAGCAATTTCAACACATAATCCTCATCCACGCGCGAATCCTGCAACAGGCCGAAGGTGATCCCGGCATGCTTGATTTTTCTCTCAGTCAACGGTTTTCGCGCGCGGCTGGACAATCCCTCAAAAATCGCCGCGTGTGAAATCCGATAAAACCAATGGCCCTTCGACATCCTCCGGCTGCGCGCCAGGCAATCGCGGGTCAGGCGCATGTGCCGGATTCCCAATTTGTTCGCATCTTCCATCAGGATTTTGAAAATGACTGGATGCAGGTGCAAATGCAAATGGCCGTTGACGTGGTCAAGCGGCAAACCAGTGGCGCGGAATTTCTCGAATTGCGCATGGATCTCCGCCCGCAATGGTTCGCGCAGGCTCCGCTTAAAAAAATAATCCATGCCCACCCCAACGGGGCTGTTGGAAAATTCGCCGCGCGAATTGGCCACGCCTGGAATCCTTTCCGCCGAAAGCGCCGAATGGCCGTGCAGCAATGTCAGGTGCAACCCAACCCCCAATCCGGGATTGTCCTTTGCCAACCGGATCGCCTCCTCAAATCCGGGCTCGTTCACCATCAAGCTGGCAGTCGTCAGAATGCCCTCGCGGTGGGCGCGAATGACGGCCTGGTTCACCGGATGGGAAAGGCCGAAATCGTCCGCATTGACGATGAGGCGGCGCCGTTCAGGATTGGCCATAGCTGGGGACGGTCGAACCGGTGGCGAAGCGCGTCCAGGCGAGAAAGACCAGCAAAAGTTTGTGCGGTTTGCTCAATTGAACCGGCTGATCGAATACCTGGAATTTTTTTCTCTCCAACTGTTGCAACAATTTCCAGTAAACCGAACTCATCAGTTCGGCGGCGACCATGGATTTGCGGTCTTCGGCCGGCAGCGTGCGTTGCGCGAGTTGATAAAAAAATTTCGCCCGCGCGGCGACAGCGCCCGCAAGCCTCTGGAACCGGTCCGAGTACTTGAATTGCAGGATTTCATCGGGGGTAACGCCGAATTTTCTCAATTCATCCAGGGGTAAATAGATGCGCCCGCGTTCGGCGTCGGTTTTCACATCGCGTAAAATGTTCGTCAATTGCAGCGCTTTGCCCAGATAGATCGCATAATCGCGGGTCGCCGGGTTCTTGTAGCCAAAAACCTCGATGCTGAGCAGGCCGACCACTGAAGCGACATGATAGCAATATTTTTCCAGCGTTTCAAAATCCTCGTAGCGGTTGGTGCTCAAATCCATTTCACAACCCTGGATGAGCTCGTCGAATAAGCGATAGGGCAGCGAGTATTTTTGGATGACCGGCTGGAGTTCGCGGTTGACCGGGAATTGCGGGGGCTGGTTTTCGCACGCGCGCCGCACGTCCGAACGCCAATCTGCAAGTTGCGCCCGGCGTTGCGCGGCGGGAACCGATTCATCGTCCGCCACGTCATCCACCTCGCGGCAGAAGGCATAGAGCGCGGACATCGCATCGCGCTTTGGCTTGGGTAACAGGATAAACGCCAGCGCGAGATTTGAGGCGCTTTTCTTGGTGATGGCGCGGCTATGCTGCATCAGGCGATGGCGTTTCGTCGTCGGGAGGGCGGCGCGGCGGAAGACCGCCGGTTTCGGACAGGGTCGGATTTTGGTGATGGTGGCCGCGTCGCCGGTGCCGATGGCGTTTCTTGAGGTACGTTTTGATTCCCGCGGCGCCATCCTCCAATTGTTCCCGGTAATTGCCCTGCGGCTCGCGATATTTGCGCTTGCGCCTCTTCGCTTTCCGGATATACGCCGCCCAGATAAAAAGGCCTATTACCACCAACAGAATGGCGCCCAGGAGGATAAAGATTTCCAACCATGCAACATCGAAATGGCCTGCCGAGGGTAAACTATCGTCCATATGTCATTATTCTTCGCCGGCGACGGTATCGCCTGTTTTCATGTCCAATCGCTGCATCCGGTAACGGAGCGAATGGCGGGTCAGCTTAAGTCGTTCAGCCGCGCGTGTCAGGCTAAAACCGTTTTGTTCCAATGCGTTGGAAATCAATTCACGTTCCACCCGCATCAACGCGGCGTCAAGCGACTCACCCGGCATGGCCTGCACCGGGGCGGCTTTTTGAAGCCTCGTCTCGACCTGAAAATCGGGGAGACTGGACGGTTGCAACTCGCGGGATGTCTCCAAAATCAGCGCGCGCTCAATGGCATTGCGCAATTCACGGACGTTGCCGGGCCAGCGATGAGTTAAAAGCTTATGGCGGGCAACTGGAGAGATGCCCGTCACATTCTTGTTCATCGTGATCCGGAATGATTTCAAAAAATGTTCGGCCAGCAACAAGACGTCTTCGCCGCGTTCACGCAACGGCGGCAGTTGAAATTGCACCACATTGAGCCGGTGAAATAGATCCTCCCGAAAATTGCCTTCGGCGATGGATTTCGCAATGTCCCGGTTGGTTGCGGCCAAAAGCCGGACGTTCACGCGCAGTTCCTGCGTTCCGCCAACACGGGTGAAACTGCCGTCTTCCAGGAATCGCAGCAGCTTGGCCTGCAACGGTTTGCTCATGTCGGCGATTTCATCGAGAAAAATCGTGCCCCCGTCCGCCTCTTCCACGCGCCCGTGTTTTTGTTTGATCGCGCCTGTGAACGCCCCCTTCTCATGCCCAAAAAGTTCGCTTTCCAGCAGGGTTTCAGGAATGGCGGCGCAATTGATGCGCGTGTAGTTTTCGTTTTTACGCTTGCTTAAGGCATGCATGGCGCTGGCCACCAATTCTTTTCCGGTGCCGCTTTCTCCCAAAATCAGAACCCGGGCGTCCGTTTGGGCAACGGTTTGGATCAATTTCCGCAATTCGCGGATTTTGTCCGATTCACCGACGATCTGGTCGAACCCCGAAATCTCCCCCGCCCGCGAGCGGAGCGCGGCATTCTCACGGAGCAGTTTATGGCGTTCCCCACACCGGGCAACGGCATGCAGCAACTCTTCAGGCGCGAAGGGCTTGGCCAGATAATCCATTGCGCCGGACTTGATGGCCTCAACCGCCAGCTTGGGCGTCGCATAAGCCGTGAGCATGAGCACGGGTAAATTCGGCTTCTCAAGCCGGATTTTCTTCAAGAAATCGTAGCCGCTCATGCCGCCAAGCCGCGCATCGGTGATCACCATGAAAAATTCCTCGCCGGATAATAATTCAAGCGCTTCTTCGGCCGACTCAACGGCGCGCACGGCATGGCCCTCATCCATCAACATCGTCTGCAGGGACAGGCGCATGTTCTTTTCGTCGTCTACGACGAGGACGGGTGGAAGCGGATAGTGCATTCTGTTAAATAGCGAAAGATTGCAAGGTTGTCGCGGCGGAACGTCGCGCGCCGGGACCCCTTGAACATGGAGTTCCTTTGCGGAAAAATGCCCGGGCCATTTTACTGGGATTTCTCATGATGATGGCGATTCGTTAAGAATGCTTTTGGAGGGAAAGTTTAAAGCAAAACGTGTCCCGATTCCAACCTCTGAATCGACCTGGATTTTTCCGCCATAAAGTTCGATGTTATGCTTGACGATGGACAGTCCCAAACCGGTCCCCTTGTCTTTGGTGGTGTAATACGCTTCGAAAATGCGCTCGAATTTATTCGGCGGAATTCCCGATCCATCGTCACGGATCGAAATATCAATCGACTGGTCCCGGCGATGGGTGGCGGTGATAAAAATATTTCCTTTCTCGCCGAGCGCCTCGCGCGCGTTTTGCAAAAGATTGACGAAAATTTCCGACAAATGATTGCGCTGCATCAACAACGGTGGAAAAGGATCCGAATATTCCCGATGGATTCTGATTTTTGTCGGCATCGCCGGTGGAAATACCTGGGCAATGGCGCGGTCCAATTCTTCGACTACATTCAATTTTTCCACACGGCCTTCGCTCAATTGGGCGTATCCCATGATCTGGGTAAGGACACGGTCGGCCCGCGCGACCTCTTCCTGGATGATTCCGATCTGTTGCGCGGCGGTGTTTCTATTTTCGCGCACGGAGCGTTCCAGCGAAAAAGCCGCGTTATTGATGATCGCCAGCGGGTTTTTGATCTGGTGCGCTATCTCCGCGGCAAGCCGGCCGGCGGAGCGCAGTTGGCTTTCACGCACCCCAAATTCGCGGGCTTCCGTTATGGCAGCCTCCTGGCGTTCCAGCATCACCTGCACGCCATAACAACAAGCCGCCAGCAGCCACAAGACAAAGAGTCGGGGCATGTCCGGTTCCACAACCGTATCCCCGGTAGTGGCGGTGTAGGGAAGCTCCGGGCTGTGCAACAGTTGATGCGATTTGGCGGTTCCATGAAAGGCACTGGCCGGCGGAGTCAACAATTCAGGCAGGGGGATTTGGGTGTTGCACACCCCCGCACTGAGGTAGAAAACACTGAGCAACAGATTCAAAACAATCTGGGGCGCGGCCAGTGGAATGCTGACCGCATTCAACACAATCAACCCGGCGAACAACCAGTACGCCATGCTTTCGTAACCATCCGTCAGAAAAACCAGCCCCGCAATAAACAGCCCGTCCAGGATGCCCATCGTGAACACCACCCACTGCACCGTGGCCGGGGGAAAACGCCGCCAGAAATAATAAAGCAGGCCGGCAACGGTATTCCCCGCGATATAGATAAGAAAAAACCAGCGCAATATCTCGATCATCAGGCTGTAGATGCTTTGGATCTGAAATGATTCATCCGACGAAGAATTGAAGTAATACACCACGGCCGCCAGTCCGGCTTTGGCCGGCAGTACGATGTGCAGCTGCATCGCCGCAATCCGTTCCGCCTGTTCCACTGGTTCCGCCCGGGAGGGGCGCAATAATCCTTTCCACCATTTTGAGTCGGGAAATTTTAGGGCCGGGAAACGCGCATTGCGGTTCATTTATCCCCCCGTTCGAAGAATGCGTTCCGCAATCTTTTCCACCGGCCACAGCCGGCCGATGCCTTCGTAACCGCAGGACAACATGCCCTTGTCCGGCCCGATGAATTCCACCCCGCGTGATCTCAAGGTTTTGACGTTCATTTGCGTAGCCGGATGCAACCACATCTTTCCATTCATCGCCGGAGCGACCAAAATTTTTGCTTTCGGATTTAACGCCAGCGCAATGCACGTCAAGGCGTCATCGGCTATCCCGTTCGCCATTTTGGCGATGACGTTCGCCGTCGCCGGAGCGATCAAAAGGACGTCGGCCTCATCGGCCAGCCGGATATGCGCCGGCTTCCAGCCTTCTTCCTCGTCATAAAGACTGG
>Ga0206862_1074_pt1 | contig 29057 bp, 28 predicted proteins | sample Alteio_BWOrgCont_43_FD_152625 | JGI IMG/M metagenome (GOLD analysis project Ga0206862, IMG submission 152625) | Enriched cells from forest soil in Barre Woods Harvard Forest LTER site, Petersham, Massachusetts, United States -... | ecosystem: Environmental > Terrestrial > Soil > Temperate forest >... | reverse complement strand
CCATTCGCTTGGCTCCCCGAAACTTTGTTCGCCATATCTCTTCCGTCGCTAATTGCATGGGAACTTACTCGACTACAGAGTTCGCAGCGTCCAGAAACGTTCGTTTAGTGCAACACTGATTTTATGGGTCTCAAATCCACGCCAAATCGCGCATCGGGCGGACACCTTTTTTGATACACCCTGAAATAGGCTGGCTGGGCGACACTTCCGTATTGGCGGTAATTCGCCCGGATCTCTGAAGCACGGGAATTGTCCCCTAGAGTTCTCGACGAGCGACTTGGCGATTTGGACCAAACCCGCTCCGCGTAGATGAAAGCGTGGTAGATTTTTTGGCAGGACAAATTGCATGTTGCCCACGGCAGTCACAACGCTTCCGATCAAGTCCGCACAAAATAGGTGGTGCGAGGGATTGAATCCCCATAAAGCAATTGTCCCGCCAAAACCTCATCGGGTTTAGCACAAATCGCCGTATCCACAATGCTCGCTCCAAAATCTTCTACAAAACAAACTTTGCCTGCCGAGCACTGTCGATACGGCACTAGAGATTTGGCGCCAACTTTGAGTCGCGGTCGGGGATGGTTTCGGCTGACTTTGCACCGGGAACATGTAAATCGCGCCTGGCGTCGATGCCTGCGGAGGCACGATCACGTAGAAGCGCCCACGCGGCCTGCTGAGCAGACCGTTCTTGCCTTTCGGCCCCGACGGCACCTTGCCCGCAAGTTCGTAGTGGTCCGCGTCGCGCTGCTGGTACACATAAATCAGCCCGTCTCCCCCGCAGGTCGCATACAGGCGCTTGCTGCCCGCGTCAAAGACCATATCGTCCACGCCCTCGCCGATCGGCAGCGACGTGAGCTCTTTCCCCGTCCCGGTGTCAAACACTGAAATCGCGCCGCTGCGCGAACCCACGAACAGCCGGTGGCCCGCTTCATCGAGGGCCATCGCCACATTGCGCTTGCCCATCGTCACCGGCCAGTTCGCCACAATCGAGCGGCTCCCGCGGTCGAGCACCACCACCTTGATCAGCGCCGCGTCGTTCACATACATCTTCCCGGAGTTCTTCTCGAGCGCCATCGCCTCCAGCGTGTCGCCGTCGATCTTCACGTCCGCCACCCTGGTGTCACGCGTCGTGTCTACGACGCTCAGCATCGAGAAGGTCTCGTGCGCGTCGCCGCCGCCGTTGTCGATATAGAGGTAGTGAGTCGCCGGATCGTAGCCGATCGAGTCCGCGTTCAGCTTGAGCGGAATGCTCTTCAGAAGAGCATACGTGCGGCCGTCGAACACCTTCAGCGCTCCAGCGCCGCCGTCGGTGATGTATATCCGGTTTAGGTCCTCCCTCACAAAAATCGCATGAGGAATCTGGATATCGGGAATCGAGCGCACATATTTCGCGCCCTTCAGGTCGAACACCAGAACCTGGTGCGCGCTCTCTGCGGCAACAAACAGCCGGCTACCTTTTTCATCGACGCCCAGATGGTCGAACTTTCCCTGAACAGAAGCCAGCATCTCGAGCTTCTCGACCGGCTGCAAAGGCGCCTGCGCTGCGGCAAACCGGGGCAGGAGCACAGGAATCACGGCACTCAGCTCAACGAATACACGGCGTCGCAACACGCTTTATTTCCTTCAAGGAACGTTTGGCCCAAGCCTAGCAACCGATACTTAACTGCACCTTAAGCGGCGGCCGCGAACACCGCCCGATCTCAACATCCGAAGAGCGTCCGCTCTCCACCATTGGGCGGCCGCGCCTCTCCCACCGCCGTCCCGATCTTAAGGTTGCCTTTAACTGAATGCCTTAGGATAGTTTTGAATATCCCAGGAGCACGCGGACTACCGCGGCGCAGCCGAGGAGCGCCCGGAGCAGGTTCAAGCTCCGCCGATCTCCACTGCGCCGTCACGAGTGCCAGGGTGGGATCATCCCTCAGAACCAGGCCAGCCGATCGCCACCGGAAACGTATCGTTCGCTCCTGAGGTTAGTTTTCTGAATGGGCTGCTCCCGGGTTCTATCCATCTCTCTCTTCGCCCTCGCCTCCGCTGTATATCTGCCGGCACAGAGCGCGCCCGAGGCATCCCCTTCTTTCCAGCCGCCCGCTGAAGCGCGCACCATCGCCCTCACCGTTCCCGACGGCACCCCCCTGCAGATCGCCCTCGACAGCGAGGTGCGCGTGCGCAAGGTCGGCCAGCCTATCCACGGCCGTGTCATGCAGCCCGTCTACGTCTTCGACCATCTCGTCATCCCCACAGGCACGCAGGCGACCGGCCACATCGTCGCCATCGCTCCCGTACCCGGCCGCACCCGCGCCCTCAGCGCCCTCAACGCCGACTTCACGCCGGCCCATAAGCTCAGCGTTAATTTCGACCATCTCGTCCTACCCGGCGGCCGCAGCATCGAGCTGCACGCAACCGTGGTTCCCGGCTCCGGACAGGTCATCCAGCTTGCCACCGCCGGCGAACACCAGAAGAAGAACGCTGTGAAAGACGCCGCCGCCCGGAAGATGGAACAGGCGCGGGCGCAGTGGCACGACGCCAGGAAGCAGATTGAGTCGCCCGCCCGCATGCATGTCTTCGTGCGCTACGCGGTCGCCCAGCTCCCCGCGCACCCGCAGTACATCGATGCCGGAACCGTCTATTCCGCCGAAGTCTCCCAGCCGCTCGACTTCGGCAGCGAATCCGTCTCCGCCGCAAGCCTCTCCTCCATCGGCACCCAGCCCCCGCCCGGAAGCCTCGTCCACGCCATGCTGCTGACGCCTCTCGACTCGAAGCATACCCAGAAAGGCAGCGACGTCGATGCCGCGCTTTCCCAGCCGCTGTTCGATAAGGGACTCCTCATCCTCCCTGCCGGCACCCGGCTCCGCGGCTCCGTCCTTCAGGTGCGCGCCGCCCGTAGCCTCCACCGCAACGGACAGCTCCGCATCGCCTTTCGCCAGGTCATTCTTCCCGACGGAGCCGTGCAGACCGTCGACACCAGCCTCCAGGGCGTCGAGTCCGACGCCGCCGGCAACGTGCAGCTCGACACCGAAGGCGGCGCCAAATCCACTCCCTCCAAGACCCGCTACATCACCACCGGCGTATCCGTCGGTCTGGCGCTGATCGGCAGCGGCGGCAAGAACGACGTCGGCACCGCCGGCCCCGTAGCCGGAGGCGCAACCGGATACAAGCTCATCGGGATCATCGTCGGCGCCGCCTACCAGAACCACACCTATGCCATCCTCATGAGCGCCTACGGAGGCGGCAGCTCCATCTACAGGAACTTCCTCGCGCGCGGACGCGAGATCGTCTTCCCCAAGAACACCGCCATGGACATCGGCTTCGGCAACCGCACCACGCTGCCCATGCCCGCTGCCGATCGCGGACCCGCACGATGAAAGCCCGCTCCACGGCATCCACAATCTTCATCCTCTTCCTCTTCGGCGCGCTCTCGGAGCTCGCGCAAAGCCATCCACCGAAGCACAAACCCTCGGGCCCGTACACGTTTGAGGTCAACGCCGAAGAGGTCGTGCTGAACTGCACTGTCCTCGACAGCAAGGGCCAGCTCGTCAACGGCCTCGACAAGAGCAACTTCAAGGTCGGCGAAGACGGCATCCCGCAGACCATCATCTCCATTCAGCATCAGGACACCCCGGTCTCCATCGGCCTGCTCGTCGATAACTCTGGATCCATGCGCCCCAAGCGCGCCGCCGTCGGCTCCGCCGCCCTCGACCTCGTCGAAGCCTCCAACCCCGGCGACGAGACCTTCGTCATCAACTTCTCCGATCAGGCTTACCTCGATCAGGACTTCACCTCCGATCTCGGCCGCCTGCAGAACGGCCTCGCGCACCTCAGCCTCTCCGGCGGCACCGCCCTCTACGACACCATCGTCACCGCCGCCGACAAAATGGAGCAAAGCGCGAAGCGTCCCCGCAGGGTCCTCATAGTCATCACCGACGGGGAGGACAACGCCTCCCGGCTCTCTCTCGACCAGGCCATCCATCGCGTTCAGGACATGCAGGGCCCCATCATCTACTCGATCGGACTGCTCTTCTCAGGCAACAGTAGCGGCGGCGACAAGCGCCGCGCCCACCACGCCCTCGAAGCCCTCGCCAGCCAGACCGGAGGCATCGCCTTCTTCCCCGCCTCGCTCCAGGATGTCGATGCGGTAGCCGCCGAAGTCGCCCGCGATATACGCAATCAGTACGTCCTCGCCTATCACTCCACTCGAGCCTCCACCGCCGGATATCACTGGGTCAAGGTGCAAGCGCGAGCATCAGGGCGCGGCAAGCTCGCCGTCCACACGCGAACCGGCTACTACTCTAAGCAATCTCCGTTCGCCCCCTCAAAGACGGACGAGAAATGACCGATACCAATATTGGAGGGCACGATCGGGCCAAGTTCGCCATGTATCGGCCATACGCTTGACGGAACGTATGAGAGAAGTTGCTGCGGCTCCGGAAACCACTGCTGAGTGACGGCCGTTCGGAAGTCAAGCCTTAGGTGTTGATAACAGGCGTAGGTGTTGAAAAAGTCGGTACGAATCAGGCGATTTCGATGAAACCCGTATGGCAATACGAGTTGTTTAGCAGCATAGTTTGACCATGCTGTTGTGGATGGCAATGTTTGATCGCGCTGAGCACGTGAATGAAATCCAGCGATTCTACTCAAACTGATTCAGATCGGTGTCGGGCGCGGGATAGCCCAAGATACGACACATAGAGACGATCTGGCCTTTGTGATGGAAGGCGTGAGTCAGGACGTGATGGAGGATGAGTGCGGGCGTCCGGACCGCGACGTCTCCATCGGAGAAATGCAGCTCCGTGGGGGCGATGAGGTTTTGCTCGCTAAGGCGTGACAGATAATTCAGTGTCCTCATGCTGACTTCGCTCTGTAGGAGTCGGGCGTCGGAGACGGTGGGCCAATTGGCAGGGTCCTGGTCATCGAAGGGGATCGCCTGGAGCGTGTGGACCCGAAACCCTTCGCAGTTGAAGATATGAATCACCTGCGCACGGACGGTGGGAAAGCCGAAGCCGGGAACTTCTTTTGCGTACTCGGTGGCGGGGATTGTGGAGAGGTGGTTGAGTAGCAGAGTGAGGCTCGCATGGGTCCAGTCGTAGAATTTGCGAACACCGGGAGCGTGAACACCGTAATTCTCCTTTGAGCGAATTGGCCTGCGGCGAGAGCAGGGCAACCGTACCGAATTCGACACGGTCGACGAGCGCATCGGCGATCTTCGAGGCTGGGGAATCTCTCCGCAGCGGTATCGCAGACATCCGCGCGATCTCCAGGTATTCTCGCAGACTGTCATTCCTTGATTTCGCGGTTCCGGTCGGATCGTCGCCCATCCGGAAATTAAGAGCTCACGTCAGGTGCGGATGCCTTGCGTCATTGCAGTCTCTTCTTCGCGCACTTTGGTGACTGAACGGGGTAGAGTCGCAATGTTCGAAAACTCTTGCGTTGCTAGACAGTAATTCCATTTCTAGGCACACTGGTTCCGTCAAAACCGGGAGGCCAAGATGCTTCGCCAATCTCTTCGATCGGAAAGACGAAGGGGCACCTTCATCAGAGCCGCGCTACTTATGGTTGCTTTTGTACTTACACCCTTTTGTGCACAGGTCGAAGTAAGGGTTCCTGATACCCCGGCTGGTCACACATTGCAGGCGTTTCTCGACGCATTTGATAGTGGAGACCATGACAAGATGTCTGCTTATGTGAAGCAATACGACCCGGAAAACAACGCGGATGGGCTGACTTCTTTCAGCGGTCAGACCGGCGGCTTCACGCTCACCTCGATTGTGCGCAGCGCCCCCGATAGGCTCACTTTTCTTGTTCACGGTCGCGGAGACAACATCGATGCGTATGGAGTTTTGCAGCTGGCCAGCACTGCGCCGCCGCGTGTTAAACGGCTCAGCATTCGCGCGCTTCCGCCTGGCGCGAAGCTCGATGATGTCCAACTGGACGCTGCTGCGCGGCAGAAGACCATCGACGCTATCAGTTCAAAGTTGACCGAATACTATGTCTATCCAGATGAGGCTGCGAAGATGATCGAGGCGGTCCAGGAGCATCAGAAGAAAGGCGACTACAACTCCATTACGGATGGCAACGAATTCGCTGATACTCTTACCCGCGATCTGCGTGAAGTCAGCCACGACCGGCATCTTTTCGTTGGATACAATCCGTTCACCTCACCTGAACCACCCGCTTCTTCCTCGGGACCACACGAGCCGAGCCCGGCAGAGCAGGCTCGCTTTCGAGCGATGCTGGAACAGCAGAACTGTACTTTTTCCAAGCTCGAGATCCTGAATCACAACATCGGCTACATGAAATTTGGCGCTTTTCCTCCTCCGGATATCTGCGGACCCACTGTGGTCGCGGCAATGAACTTTTTGGCGCACACGGATGCCCTTATTTTTGATCTGCGGGAGAACCACGGCGGCGATCCCAATATGTTGGATTTCATGGTTTCGTATCTGTTCAGCCAGCCTACCCACATCAACGACCTTACCGACCCGGCACGATAACGAGACCCATCAATACTGGACCCTGCCCTGGGTTCTCGGGCCTCGTTTCACGGATCAGCCGGTGTATGTTCTCACCTCGCATGAGACGTTCTCCGGTGGTGAAGAGTTCACCTTCGACCTGAAGACACAAAAACGCGCCACCATCGATTGGCGAGACTACAGGCGGGGGTGCCCATCCCGTACGATCGATGCCGGCCGGCGACCATTTCACAATCGGTGTGCCATTCGGTCGTCCTACAATGACATTGCGCGAGCGCACCTGATATCAGAATGATTGACTTGGATGTATCGTCCCTACTCTTCCTTAACCCCGAAATTGCCCAAAATCTGGGTTACTTCTGTATTGGCGGTGATACTCCCGCAACCCAAGAAAGCGCCTTTCAATGGATCGAAAGACCTCTCGATGAGTGCACAGGCGATTTACCACTCGTTGAGAACCGGAATGCGCGAAGCTCAACTGGATGAAGTGATTTCTGCTTTCTGAGCATAGTTCCTTTTAAAGCGCGAAAGGCGATCGCGCTTGTGAGAGATGCGTTGAGAGGTCAGGTGGATCAGGAGGAACGCACTGATAATCCAGACCGCGGCCCAGAGGTTCAGGCTCCTCGAACCGGCCGGGAAGAGGACTCCGCGAACCAGGAAGAGGGTAAGCTGCAGGATGGCAGCAACAACCGCGGCCGTGATGAGCTTTAGCACCGATCGGATCAACTGGCTTTCACCGGATTTCGCAATCCACGGCGCCCCAATGAAAACAAACAGGAAACACGGCAGGAAAGTGTAGAAGATCGTGACCAGCAAGGCGATCGCTCCCATGAGAGTGGACCCGTGAAAATGATGAAATCCAGCCATAAACCCCACGAATCCGACAACAATAATCAGTGGTCCCGGCGTTGTCTCCGCCAGAGCAAATCCGTCCAACATTTGCGTATGGCTTAGCCAGGAGAATTTCATTACGGCTACCTGCGCCACGTACGGAATTACGGTGTATGAGCCGCCGATGGTCACAAAGGCTGTTTGAGTGAAAAAGGCGGACAGCTTGATCCAGAACGGGAAATCGCGCCCGAAGATCCCTAACAGAAGCAACGGAAGGCTTCCGATGGCGGCGCATCCACACACGATGCGCATGGTCCGCCAAAGCACGGCGCCATGAGTATAACCTACCGCCTTCTCTTCAGATGCGGAGCGGTCGATCCCTCTCAGGCGCTTGAGAAGCCCCAGAAGGACACCAATGGCAACAATCATTCCCATAATCCAGGGCAGCGGAATATGCAACAGGCTGAGAGCGAGGAACGATGCAATTGCTGCAAACCATTGCAGACGGGACCCGAGAGCGCGACGACCGATTTGAAAGAGTGCGCGCAAAACCAAAGCGACGACAATCGGCTTCAACACGCGAAACAGGAGGGTCACCCACCAGACGGTTCCGTATCCGGCATAGAGCAAACTGAGCCCCAGGAGGATGGCGGTCGAGGGAAGAACAAACAAGGCACCAGCCAGGAAGCCGCCTACTTTTCCGTGCAACTTCCAACCAATGTAGATGGCAAGCTGCTGCGCTTCAGGTCCCGGCAACAGCATGCAATGACTCAGTGCGTGGAAGAAATAGTCGGAATCGATCCAGCGCCGCTTCTCAACCAGTTCGGATTGCATGATCGCGAGATGAGCTGCTGTGCCTCCGAAGCTGATCCAGCCCAATTTCCACCAGAATCCGAGCGCTTCACGTAAGGAAGGATGGACGCTGGCCCCCGATCGATTCTCAAGCATGGAAATTCTGTAACCTCAGATGACATTATAACATCATAATGGCATCAGTTTCTTAGATCAGGAGTTCGATTCAGAAGGAGGAACTCATGCCAACGCAATCCACACCTGCCGCAGCAACTCGCATTTCTTCAGCCATGCAGCGTTACGCCGCGATACCACTTCGCGCCATCGCCGGCGGGGGCTTTGTGCAACACGGTTGGGCGAAGATCGTCAAGGGCCCGGAAGCCTTTGCAGCGATTCTGCAGTCCCTGCACGTTCCCTTTCCGCATCTGTCGGCGTACCTCACGATTTCGGTAGAGTTGCTGGGAGGAGCAGCACTTCTTTTCGGCGCATTTATCGCATGGGCAAGCGTTCCGGCGGTGGTGGTCCTGCTAACCGCAATGTTTACGGTCCATCTCCCCTATGGCTTCAGCTCCATCAAAATCAAAGCGATCGTGGATGGTCGGGCGCAATTCGGACCTCCGGGGTACGAATGCGACCTTCTCTATATCGGGTGCATCCTGGCTCTCGTGTTCCTCAACCCAGGCCCGTGGTCCATTGATAGCTATCGCTTGCGGAAGCGCAACGCCTGAGTTCCCGCCGAGTTTCCCGGATGACGAAGAAGCTTCGTGACGAAGCGGACGAGATCGCCTCGATAAGACAGTACCTCATAGTCAACCGGCTGATTGCCGGTTGTCAGCGAGGTTCGCTCGATCTGAAAGATCGGAGAACCGACCCTTACCTGAAGGGCGTCAGCGACGGCTTTGGTTGCGATCACCGCCTCCAACTCATAGTCTGCTTCGACCAGAGGGACTCCATATTCTTCTTCGAGAAGAGTGAAGATCGGATGCAGCCGTAGATCGTTGCGCACGATCTGCTTTCCAAGGGTGAGGGGTAGATATGTCTCATCAAAAGAGATCGGCGTGTCATCGGCGAGCCGCACCCGCTTGATCTGCATCACCTTTGTCCCTTTCGCCAATTGAAGGCGTTCTGCTATGCGTGCAGAGGCGGCAACGACACCCTGACTTACCACACGGGCAGTGGCTTTTCGCCCGACAGATTTCATGTCCTCGACGAAGCCCGTTAGCTTCGTGAGCTCCGCTTCGATCCGCGGCGACAGAACGAAGGTTCCAAGTCCACGACGAATCTCGAGCAAGCCTCGACTAACCAAATTCTGGATCGCACGACGAACGGTGATGCGGCTCACCTGAAATCGCTGAAGCAATTCATCTTCGGTAGGTAATTGATCTCCGGGGCGATACTCGCCCTGGGCGATTTCAGTGGCAATGGTTTCCTCGATCCTGGCATACAGCGTCGATGCTGGCATAATGACAATATAACGTCAGGTCAATCTGTTCCGACAAGGACCAATATCGCTCAGGACGAAGGCGGGTGAGCCCGTGATACGGAATTCGCGGTCTACTTGGTACGAGAAATACTCTAGCCTGCATTCACCTAAAGACGCTTTCTCCAATCCTCAACTAACGACTTCAGGCCAATGCGCTCATTGACCGCGTAGCGCACGTATTGTGGCCTACTCGGCAGTTACTCTGTGGTTAACAGCTCCTGTGAACCGGGAAGCAGAAGTACGTCTCGCTTCATGTTAAATCGCCATTTCTACGTTGTTTTAGCGATTGACTTTGCTGGCGCCCGATAGAAATGTCTCTATTCGCGCCGGATAGAAATGTCAGTGTAAACCCAGTAGTAGTCGTGCGGTGGAAATGTGTGAAATCGCCGTTGTGTGGCGATTTCCAAGGGCTGTGGGAAGGGTGGGAGACAGGAAGTTTCATCGTCCTGTCTTCCATGCTTTCCATCAGACCGGCATTTCCACCGCTGCAGCCAACCTTGTTTTCGGCTCGAAGCCTGGTCCATAGACTCGTCGCGGTGTTTTCTTATAGCCAGACTTCTCGCTGTTGGTCATCACCTTCGTCTCGTGCCTGCGATCCTGCTGCGCTTTGACAAACGCCAGTGCATGGCCAAGACGTTTGTTCTCGACGATAGCAGTGTGGCTGACGCGCTGGTCCTTACTGAAGACACGATAGGGAAGTGAGCAGCCCTTCCATCGCACCTCCAGACGACCATCTGGAAAATCGTATAGGTCGACGTACTTACCGCCGAGACCTTCAGAGACCTCGTTCCGTTCGAGGATGATCTGCTTGCGGTCATAGGACATAGTCAGCTGCTCACTGACGTGACGTTGTTCGCGGTGGCACAGGATATCGTTCAATCGGCTTGCCTTGACGTTGAGAGGACGGTGCAAGTTCTCTGGCTTGGCAGCAACTAGCGCGAAGCGTTCGTTGAAGCGTTGCAGGAACTTGGGCAGGAAAGCGTTACCGGCCTCTATATCGCATACGTTCTCAAGACGAAGCTCCTTCACCAGCCGATCCTGTAGAGTGCGATTGGCTCGCTCGACGCGACCCTTGGCCTGGCTGGAGTTCGCGCATAGGATCTCGATGTTCAACTCAGCGAGGGCACGGCCGAACTGAGTCATACCCGAGCCTCCCTTAGCGTCTGGCCGGTTGACGCGAAAGACCGTGTGTTTATCGGAATAAAAGGCAACCGGGCAGCCATGGGCTTCCAGATAACCTTGCAGTGCCTCAAAGTAGGAGTCCGTGCTCTCACTCGCCACGAAGCGCAGCTGCATGAGTTTGCTGGTTGCATCGTCGATGAACACCAGCAGCGTACACGGATCGCCGCGGTCTTCAAACCAGCGATGGTCACTGCCGTCGATCTGAATCAACTCGCCATAGGACTCGCGCCGAAGCCGAGGCTGGTGAAAGCTCTTACGTTGCTTGCGCGAGAGCCACAAGCCATCCTCGATCATCCACGTCCGCAGCGTCTCTCGACCCACCCTGATGGCATGCTTGTCGAGCAGGACTTCGATCGCGAGTGTCGGACCGAAGTCAGCGTACTTGGTCCTGACCAGCTCGAGGGCGTACTCGCGGATGCCAGGAGACAGACTATGGTTCGAGGGTTGGCCCCGACTCTTGTGAATCAGGGCTCCGCCACCATTTTCACGGAACCGAATCAGGAGCCGGTGGATCTGCCGTACACCGACCGTCAGCACAATGGCCGCCGAGGCAACTGTCCGTCGGCCCGAAAGGACCTCTGCCAAAACCTCCATGCGTCGCACGTCTTGCTCGCTCATTAGCACCCAACCCAAAGTCGTCCGCCTCCCAGGCGACGATACTGCTGGGAGGGCAATCGGACATTTCTATCGGGCAGAGGTGTGACATTTCTATCCGGCGCTAATAGACTTCTACTCGATAAAATACATTATCGGGTTTAAACAACTCGGGCAGGGCGGTGAACGATCTTGTCGTTATTGGTAAAGAGAAATTAACGCCTGCCCAGTTCAGCGGCCTCGCCGACGTGCCTCCCGAGCTGGAATGGCTCGCCAACATAACCAATCCCAAAACCCGCCGTGCTGACAAAATCGACGTTGCGGAATTCTCTGCCTTTACCGGGCTGAGTGAACCTGCGCAGCTGCGCGGCGTCACCCGTGCGCACATCATTGCCTGGCGCAAGCATCTGGAATTGCGCGATCTGACCCCTGCCAGCATCCGGCGCAAGCTCTCGGCGCTGTCGTCGCTCTTTGATTATCTGTGTGAGCGCAATGCCGTCCTGGGCAATCCGGTGGACGGGGTCAAGCGGCCGATGGCTAATAATAATGAGGGAAGCACTCCGGCGATGGGCGATGCCCAGGTGCGGCGTCTGTTGGAGGCCCCCTGCCCCGGACACGCTGAAGGGTGTAAGGGACCGCGCGATTCTCGCTACCCTGCCCTATCACGGCATCCGGCGCGAAGAGCTTTGTCTGCTGCGCCTGCGCGATATGCAGAGCCGCCAGGGCGTCATGCACTTCCGCATCAAGGGCAAGCGCGACAAGCTCCGGTTTGTTCCCGTTCACCCGATGGTGCAAAGGCTGATAGAGGAATATCTGGCGGTCGCGAAACACGGCGGGGGGCAGGATGGTATTGACCTGGACGGCTCCCTCTTCCGTCCCGTGAAAAAACAACCGCACAGGTACGCTCGACAAGCATCTTGACCCCGGTTCGATTTACCAAAACGTGGTCCGCAAGTATGCGCGGGCGACGGGCATCAATGCCGAAGTCATAGGGCTCTGCGTGCATTCCCTGCGGGCAACGGCCGCAACGAATGCTCTGTCAAACGAGGCTGACATTGCCAAAGTGCAGGAGTGGCTCGGACACGCCAATGTGTGCACTACCCGTCTCTACGACCGCCGCAAGAGCAACCCCGAGGACAGCCCGACATTTCATGTGAAGTATTGAAGCCTCTTGAGGAATCACGTATTCCATTGGATGAGCCAGTGGCACAAAGAAAACGCAGGGCCGGAAAGGGTAAGGGCCTATAGCTCAATGGGTTAGAGCAGAGTGCTCATAAACGCTTTGGTTCCAGGTTTCGAGTCCTGGTGGGCCCACCAAGTCAGGTTCACACGTGTACAAAGGTGCGCAGGCGGTACAGCGCCGAATCGCACCATGGCCGTAGTCAGGTCAGAGCCAGTCTTGAGTTTTCGTCCGACAATGGGCAGGCGGTCCTGCACTTCTTCCGCGCTTTGAGCAACGATTTCATAATTCAGTGATAGCCGAGAACGCCAAACTAAACAACAGATCATTCGACGTATGGCTAGATGAATATTGTGAGCTGTCGGCCATGGTCATGTTTTTTCCGTTCTTCTCTTCCCAAACCAGTAGTATCGCCGCCAACAATTAACGCAGCGAATAGGAGACAACGCAAGTAACCGCAGAAACCGATCCAGAGAGTGCGAGTCGGCCGTCTGGAATTCGATCGAGCTACAGCGAGGACAGTTCCGACGCATCCAAAGTATCCTGGGAACGCTGCTGGGCCAGTTCAGTTCTACAGAGTTCATGGGTAGCCTTTCCAATGCAATGACCGGTACGCTAAAAATCATTTCCATCTCCAGCGCTGGAATTGAAATCGAGCCAGGAGAGAAGAGCACGGACACTACCAGTTGCCATCGCCACGCATGAGTCGCCTGCTCCGTAATAGAGATGAACGGTGTCACCATCTGCTCCGATAGTTTGTCCGCAGGGAAACACAACATCGTTGACATCCCCTCCCCGCTCGTAGGGAGCTTCTGGACCAAATATCCAGGAATCTCCTCTTAGTAAACAGATGTCTGGTTTGTTGATGTCGAACAGAGCAAGCCCCAACCGGTAGATGCTGCCGGATGCTGTATGTCGCACACCGTGATAGATTGTCAGCCAGCCCTTCGTGGTTTCGATCGGCGGGGAACAAAGGCCGATTTTGTTTGCATCCCACCACCCACCGCGTCGCGCCTCGAGCATAACTTTGTGGCTGCCCCAGTGTTGCAGATCTGGCGAATATGAAATCCACATGTGAGCGCCAAGCGTAGTCACCGGCCGATGAATGAGAGCCCAGAAGCCTCCGATCCTACGCGGCAGCAGAGCAGCGTCTTTGTCTTCCGGCGACATGATCACGCCATATCGCTCAAAGCTCTTGAAGTCCTTGGTCAGTGCGAGCGAAACGCCCGGACCCCCGCGAGCGTAGGAGGTGTAGGCCACTGCATACTGCTCCAACTCCGGAACATAGGTAATGCGCGGATCTTCGATACCCCAGATCTCTTCCGGATATTCTCGTGGATTCGCCATCAACGTTGGTTGGGGATCGATACGCCATCCATCGATTCCGTTCGCAGAGCGCGCAGCACAGAGATGCGATAGCCCTCGCCGGTCTTCTACGCGGCAAAGCAACAAGGTATCTCCGTCGGCAAGCCGTGTCGCGCCTGCGTTGAAGACGCTGTTGACCGGATAAGGCCAATCTTGCCGGCGGAGGATCGGATTCGAAGGATAACGTACAAACAGAGAATCAACCGCTGGTACTTGCGCATTCTGCTGTTTAGCAGTGAGGTATTCCGGTGATGTAGCTGGAAGCCTAATTGAATTCAAAGACAGACACTCATTTCCTGATTCTGGTTCTCTGTAATTGGAACTCCGATGTTTTGCATCTCGAGCAATGACATCAGGAACGAGAGCGTTGATTCGGCTCCCTGGTTTTCATTTACGCGGTCTGGATGAAGGCCGTCTTTGCAGCCGCCGGTTGTCGCGTCGTAAAGCGGCACCTGCAGATCGTTTTCACCAAGAAACCATCGGAAGGCACACCATGCCTCGTCAAGCCAGAAATTCTCATCAGTTAGTCGGTATGCCTGCAAACAAGCGGAGATGGTTGCGCAGGCTTCGACTGGTTGCTGATCGAAGCGAGCCTTCTCGCCGTTCTCCGTGAAAAAACCCCTCGATCCGATCGGGACGAAGATATCTTCTTGCCCTCGGTGCTGCGCTGCGACAAGCCAACGGAGCGACTCACATCCTGCTTCGATCATCCTCTTGTTCTCGCTTCGCCATCCTGCGACAATGAGCGCCTGCGACAACCTTGCATTCGAGTAAGAAAGACTCTTCTCAAACCATTTCCACGACTGCCAATGACTGCGTTCGTAGATTTCCAGCAGCCGGTTTGCGAGTAGATTACGAGTGGCCTGAATCACTCTGTCCCCGGGGAACCAGTCCAGATATGCCTGCATGCCCAGTACAGAGAATGCCCAGGCACGCGGACTGGTGAATGTCAGAGTGGCTGGAAGCGCAGCCTCGAATAGCCTGCCTGCCGCGCCTCTCAAGCCGGCGTCTTCCGAGCGGCCAAGCACCGTCCCAAGCGCCCACAAGGCTCGACCGTGGCTGTCCTCTGAACCTACTTCTTCTTGCCATTTGCGGTCGTAGCTTAAGAAATTTCTGAACCTGCCGGTCTTTTCATGAAAGGCAAACCATAGAAAAGCCAGATATCGGCCAGACAGAGGGGCGTGCGCGTAGCGGTCGGGCGGTAGCGACCCGTTCAGCAGCGTTGTCACGATGAGCGCCCGTGCATTGTCATCGGTCGTATAGCCCTCAAGACAATTGGGCAGAGAAAAAATGGCATGCTGCAAGATGCCCGTATCATCAGTCATGCTTAATAAATGCGACGTATCCAGCATCGGTAATCTATCAGTCGCCTTTGTTGCGTAAGTGTCCTGCAGGGCGGCCCGTGGTCGCAACATTCGTTCGACACGCGCGCGTTGGAAGCTTGCCATGTAAGCCCGTGCTGTCTTTTGCCATGTCGTGCCACGTGAATGAAGATAAGCGCGTTTTCGCATCGCATGCCGCTCAGCGTCGTCCTCCAATAACTTGATGGCAGCCTCTGCGATGGAATCAGGATCATCGAACGGAACAATGACTCCGCGCCCGTCGGCGAGAAGCTCTCTGGCATGCCAGTATGGAGTGGAGATAATTGCTTTTCCCGCACCAAGCGCGATGGCGAGCGTGCCGGAAACGACCTGGGCCTCCTGGCGATAGGGGGTGATGTAGATGTCCGCGGCACCGACATGTTCGATCAATTCTTCATTACTCACAAAACGGTTGTTGAAGATGACATGTGAGGAAACAGCGCATTCCTCAGCTAACGCTTGCAACTCCTCTCTATATCTCTCACCTTCGCGCCGCCTGATATGCGGATGCGTCGCCCCGGAAACGATGTACACCAGGTTTTCATGCTTTGCCAGGATCGGCGGCAACGCGCGAATCACGTTTTCGATTCCTTTATTCGGTGACAGCAAGCCGAAGGTAAGCAGTACGGACTTTCCCTGAGTACCAAACAAATCCTTGAAGTAATTGGGATCCATGAACGGAAGGTCGGGCACGCCATGCGGAATGACATCGATTTTTTCGTTTGGCACGTCATATACATCGTGTAAAAGAGATGCGGCGTGTTCGCTCATCACAATCAGACGATCTGAAAGGCTGGCAATCTCTTCGAGCACGGCACGCTGACTGGAATTCGGCTCGCGCAGTACTGTATGAAGGGTTGTCACCAGCGGCATTCTCAACTTGCGCAGCAATAGCAGTATGTGACTGCCTGCGATTCCACCGAAGATACCGTATTCGTGTTGCAGGCAGACCAGGTCGTTACCATTGAAATTGAGGAATTCAGTGGCCCGCTCATAGGAGGCACAATCTTCCTGAGCAAGCTCTATCCGCACTTGTTCGGGATATTGATAGCTTGAATCCGGATCGTTGACTGGAATCGCGAAGAGTCGTCCGCTGCCATATTCGTCCGCTATCGCGGTGCATAGATCGGTCGTGAACGTAGCAATACCGCATTGTCGTGGTAAATAATTGCCAACGAAAGCGATGCGCGTCGGTAGAGACATCGTTGCAGCTGTCGCGTCGGCTGGAGATGAGAATCCACCTGGTTCTTCGTTGCGAAGCATTTCCGAGAGAGACATGGTTCCTGCTTTCATGCGTATCGCGGCGCAACCGCAGTTATTTGAGCTATTCCTGAGGGACACGAATAGCAACGTCCGATCGTCTTTTGCACTTTGCCGGACAAGGTTTATTGTGTCGCAAGCTGTCGGATTGTCATCTCGTCAACCAGGCTGAGAGAGGTCTGTAGCTGTATCTGGCGAGCGTAAAGAGTGATCTTAGCGACCCGGAAGCCCAAATAGTTCGAGACACTTACCGAATCCAGTTCAGCGGCGTTGAACCTGTCCTTGATTCGATCCAAGGCACGAGCTATCGCTTGATCGATAGCCGCTGTTGCTGTGCGGCCGACACCGAAGCGGGCGTAGGCATCTTCTAGCCACATGAAGTGCCAGCCCGCATTTCGTACCTTTAAGTCCAGAGCGGCTGCCATCGTGTCTTTGACAGACATCCATGTTCTACAAAACTGCTCTTGTATCAGATCGAGCCCATCAGGCAGGACGCATCCCGCGCGTAGGAACATCGTATGGGAGTTCATGCTTGCGGCTTTTTGACTGCCGATGTACCGGAATTTGTCATGTTCGGGCTTGTGTCGCGACGTCCTTTTCCGGAGTAGCCCGTGGCATCTGGCTGGCTCACTGGCGCAAACGGAAAGACTAATTTTTTGCGCCGCGCAGCAAGATGATTATTTACGTCAGCTTTTTTAATGAGACTCATGGTCGCTCCAGTCGTCCAGTTGCTTACTTGAAAGGTGCTCGTCTGGAGCGAAACATGGATAGCTTGAGGCGAGGAAGAATATTCGGACTATATCTTAAGCATACGCGGTGAACAGTCGTCGCGCCCGCAATAGGAAATCCAGCTACACATGTTCATGTTTCACTTCAAATGCCATTTGCGCCGGTCGTGTCGAAAGCTCGTCGCAACTGCCCAGGAATGGGCTCTCCTAGATATAACGAGAGAAGATGCCGACTCTTGCAACGTAGAACCATAGGTATTTGGCTACGACAATGTGCCCGACTTCAGCGGCATTGAAGCGTTTGTCCACTTTGCGAAGAGCCAGCTGTCCCGCTCTATAGATCGCATCCTGGGAACGATTTGCATATCCGCTTCACCAGTACATTCTCGTGAGCACATTAGAATTCCACTCCAGCCTCGAATTGTTTTATCCAGCCACGGGGCATCACCCGACTGCAGGACGAGCCCTCGCAAATGATCTCGCCGGCCAAAGCAATACCTTCGGGGAGCATGATATGTTCGCGGATAAAAATTGTGTGCTGCTCAAGTTCTCGCATCCGAAGAACCTTCTCCTCTAAGGAATTGCAGGGTTGCAGACATCGTTTATCTGGGCCCTTGCGACAAGTATCCGTCTGCACGGCGTCAAAAGCTGTGCTGTTTTGCTCAGGAATGCCCCTATAGTCAGCATGGGCGGGAGTTTCCAAACATACTTCTGCCCAACTCGTGCTCTCGCGAAGGCACAACAACATAGAAGTACCAAGCTGTTGGAATTCTAGTTTTCTTTGAGGAGTGAGCAAAACAGAACAGACTTGTTGCTTTCGTCGGTGAGATCCTGTTGTAGCGTGCGAGTACGTATCCGTTCCAGAGTGCAATACCGAAGAGGAGCCTTCATGAATGCAACGTCTAAATGCGCACATCCAGCCTGCAGTTGTGTACCCGTTAATGGGAAAAAGTACTGCAGCGCGACCTGTGCCGATGCAAAAGGCATGTTGGAATTAACCTGTCGGTGCCAGCACACAGCGTGCGAGGGCGCGCAGTTGAAGGCGTAGTCGAGCAGTGCACAAGTAACTTCTCGCTGATCTGCGTTCTTCAGAAGGGCAATTATGTTCGGAATACTCTTGATCGTCGTTATCGTGGCACTTCTCATAGGAGCATTTCCCCGGTGGAACCACAGCCGTAACTGGGGATACTACCCAAGTGGCGGCCTGGGTTTGGTTCTCGTCATTCTTCTCGTGCTGCTAGTGCTCGGTCGGATCTAATGAGCACAACTCGCCATCAAAGTAGCGGACTGACCCGTCTCAGGATCAAAAATCCCGCTCGAGGAAATGGCAGGAGTCTAGCCGTAGACCCCCTTCCAGCGGTACCGGATTCTATAATTGCTCGTAAGATTTCCCTCTTTACCTCAGATCGGCTGCGGTCGCGTACCCCGTCTAGACTTCTCCCCGGCAAGACCGCATCCGGACAGGGACCATCTCAGATGACAGAGTTGAAGAACACAGCCTTCGATGCCGCCGCCTTTCTGGCAAGAGCCGGCCTGGGACGAAGAATCGTTCAATTGAAGCCAAAGCAGGCCTTCTTTTCACAGGGCAATTCCGCTGACTCCGTTTTCTATCTTCAGAAGGGCCGTGCAAGACTCACAGTTGTTTCGAAAAACGGCAAAGAAGCCACTATCACCCTTCTCTCCACAGGAGACTTCGTTGGCGAGGAGTCAATCGCCGGCGCGCCCGGTCTTCGACTGGCGACTGCCACGGCAATTACGGCCTGTGTGGCGCTCAAGATCGAAAGAGAGGAGATGATCCGCGTGATGCATGAGGAGCATTCCTTTTCCGACCTATTCTTAAAGTTTCTGCTGGCCCGCAGTATGCGAACCCAGGCCGATCTTGTCGATCAACTTTTCAACTCCAGTGAAAAGCGTTTGGCGAGAATTCTCCTGTTGATGGCGGAATTCGGCAAACCCGGTGAGCCGGAAACGTTGATTCCGCAGATAACGCAGGAAACGTTGGCGGAAATGATTGGCACCACCCGGTCCCGCGTCAGCTTCTTCATGAATCGATTTCGCAAGCTTGGCTTTATTGAATACAACGGCCGCATCCGAGTTCACAAGTCGCTGCTCAATATCATTCTCCACGACTGATTCATCTGTGCTAACGGCATAGTGACTCTTTCTCAGTGTTGCGGAGGGCGCGTTTGGAATCAGCCAATCACGGGCGCCAGGTGAGCAAAATTGAACAGATCGAAGATTCCCAGGGTGCGATGCTTCACCGAGGAAGCATTTAATGCTCCAGGAAAGGCCCGCGATGTTCCCCCAAAGAGCCAGCTTCCTTATCGTCGACGACGATGTATCGATTTGCGAGTCGTTATCCGTCATCCTTGCTGAGTCTGGCTATCGAGTCCGATCAAGTGCGGATGGCTTCTCGGCGCTCGTTGAGCTGCGAAATGAGATCCCTGACATTCTGCTCTCCGACCTCAATATGCCGGGTATGTCCGGCTTCGAATTGCTTTCGGTGGTTCGCCGCCGGTTTCCTGCAATCCAGGTGATTGCAATGAGCGGGACGTTCTCAGGTGACGGAGTACCACCAGGGGTTGCCGCCGACGCTTTCTATGAAAAAGGAACCAATCTGGAGTCTTTATTGCAAATCATAGAAGCCATGACCCGCTCGGAGCGGCAGTTGGATCCCCAGCATTCCAGCCCAATGGCGCCCATCTGGATTCCGAGAAACGGACAGGACCCTTCCGGGGAGGCATACGTTGTGATCACCTGCCCGGAGTGCCTGAGGACGTTCTCACAGACTCTCGACAAAGCGATCTGGTCTATCAGCGAAACAAGTTGCGTCTATTGCCACAGCTTGATCCACTACGCAATCGTTCAGTTGGCGGATCCGGCGTCTCCTCAGGCATTTCAGCGCAAGCCGGGCACTGGAATGCCCACGCCTCTTAGCGTGCCCGACACCAATTAATTGAACGCAGAAGGAACTACTCCAATGCGAGAGTTAGCCGAACTTACCATGCTCTTACGCGAAGACGCCGAACTCCCTGACGGCCTCAAACTAGTGACTGAAGAATTTCGAGAGGGATGGAATTTAGTGCGGCCCGGGAACGCGCATTGCCTGTATAGAAAGATGCGGAGACGCAGATGGCATTTACTGCGGATTGAGGAAGTGTCGCTAAGAAGCGGGGTAGGGACAGAATCACAGGAGGCGATTGCCTGCGCACTCAAACTGGCTCTTCGTCGTGTAGATGCTCGCTTTAATGCCGCAGAAGTTGAGCATATTGAGTTAAAGCGGTATCCATGGTTCTTTATAGCCAAGGTTAGAGTGCATCCCTATCAGATTCAACAAAGCGCTGTTCTGTTGATTGGCGACAAAGCCGTATCCCTGCCAATGCCTTTTCCGGCAGGAGTGGTCGTGGGCACGGGCAATCACATTGTGTCTGCAGTGTCATAGCAACAACTCTCTATTTCACTGACAAAAGTGAGCTATCCAGCTCAGTCATTGTTCTGCGTCTCTGGAACAATGATTCTGGAGAAGAGTCCGCGTCATCGGCTCCCTCATGGTTCTGAGCTAAGTCAGCCCATCTGACATATTTCCCTCTTAGCTCTCCACACTCTCCAAGGAAAACCTATGAAGATCACTTCTCTGCTATTAATTGGCGCTTTTACATTGGCGAACGGAACCCTATGGGCTGGCACAGGACACCAGGACTCGATTGACCGCCTGCAGATGTCCTCGGATGTGCTCCACTCCATCATGGATGCTCCTGACAAGGGTATTCCAGAAGAAGTGCTGGGCAATACAAAGTGTATTGTCGTAGTTCCGCATCTGGTGAAGGGCGGCTTCATCGTCGGCGGTGAGCACGGCAGAGGCATTGCGTCATGCCGTACCGAGACGGGCTGGAGCGCTCCCGCGTTCATCTCCATGGGCGGAGGAAGTGCGGGATTGCAGATTGGCCTTGAAGGTGTTGACCTCGTCATGCTGGTCATGAATGACCGCGGCTTTCAGCATTTGCTCTCAAGCAAGTTCGAGCTCAGCGGTGATGCATCTGCGGCGGCGGGTCCGGTGGGTCGCCATGCCTCTGCCGGCACCGATTGGAAGCTGAATGCTGAAATTCTTACCTACTCGCGTTCGCAAGGTGTGTTCGCTGGAATCGCTTTGAATGGGGCTGTGGTCCAACAGGACAGCGACTCCACGAGCGCAATCTATGGCCACGAAACTTCCTTTCGGGCCATCTTGTCAGGCAAGGTCCGCGCACCGAAATCAACGGCAACCTTTATGAGGACGATTGCTGAAACGGGTCGCGCAGGCGCGATTGCCGAAGTGAGTGCGGACAAGCGGTAAGTGCACAAAACAACATTGAATCAGGGTCTGCTGATCGAGATTTCTCCTGAAATCTCGATCAGCGTAAGAAATCAAAAGGAGAATATGGTATGCCACTCTTGCAGATCGTCGTTACATTGATCGCAGTAGGAATTGTGCTGTGGCTCGTGAACCGCTTTATTCCGATGCAGTCAACCATCAAATCCATCTTGAACGGAGTTGTTGTCATTTCCGTCGTGCTGTGGATCGCAAATCTGTACGGCCTTTTCAATTCACTTTCGAGAATTCATATCGGCCGATGAATGTGCTGCAGTCTTGTGATCGTGCTGTTTGGTTCAGATGACGCGCGTGATGAGTAGCCGCCAAAACGGTCTATCGCTCTATGATCAAACTTCCAGCGTCTAGGCTGGTCAGGGCTCGCGTGATGCGGATCCTCCGCCCGAGCACCAAGTGGGGACGCACCACGCTGTGGTCTGGCGGGCTAAGCACTCTCCTCATTGCTCTACGTTGGATCACCGGTTCCGTGTCAGGATCGAAGCTGAGTGGCTGGGCGACGTTCGTTACCCTTGTTTTTGCATTTTGTGCCTCGTGGCTTACCTTCCGTTGGGCGCGGCAGGAGCTCATGTGGCGGTTACGCCATCGACTGATTGTCACCTACACCTTCATCGGCGTCATCCCGATCGTGCTCTTGCTGCTGATGGTCGGTGTCGGCAGCTATCTGTTTGCCGGGCAGTTTGCCACATATATAGCGACCTCAAACCTGCAGTCGGAGTTGCAGCGCCTGGAAGCAGCGAATGATTCTCTGGCAGCTCAATTAAGCACACTGGAGCGTTCCGGGAAACTCAATGAAAAGATTGCCGGAGAGCTCACCACCGTTGCCGGCGAGAATTTCCCGCAGCGGACTGTCACAGTGTGGCAACGCGAGAAAGGTTTCATGCTCTCCACCACAGGCGCGCTCGTCGATGCTCGCCCCGCGAACGTTCCCGATGCTATCCAGGGAGATTTCAGCGGTTTCGTTATCGATCAAGACAGCCTGTATCTGCGCGCCGTGAAGCGCTACGTTGGGGGGAATCAATGTCTTACCGTGATCTCCAACGTTCCCATCACAGCGGAACTGCTTCAGTCGGCAATTTCACACCTGGGAGTGGTGACTTTGATTCTGCCCGATCGAAACGGCGACGTTCAGATCCCACCTCCTGCAAAAGCCCGTCCGACCGCGCGCGCGCGCGTGAACGCCGGGCACGTTCCGCCGCCTTCCAATCGCTTCGATCCAACATTCCGCTTTTACACGTTATTCAATGTAGTTGATTGGGAAACGGGCAAATCCGAAACTGGCGGAGTTGGTGTCGTCACTCGTCCGTCGATGCTTTACGCCACATTGTTCGCTGCGCTGGGTGACCAGACGAAGCTGTTGCGGTACGGACTGCTCGGCATCGCGGTTCTCTTCGGGCTGATTGAGTTGGTGGCCCTGTACATTGGCATCCGCCTGTCCCGCAGTATGACGCGGTCTGTGGCAGAGCTGTATCGCGCCACGGAGTATGTAAATTGCGGCGATCTCACGCACCGCATCCGGGTCCGCAGCCGAGACCAGATGGCGGCGCTGGAGGAGTCGTTCAACTCCATGGCCGAATCGCTGGTCAACCTCATGGCGGAGCAGAAGGAGAAGCAGCGACTGGAGAGCGAACTCTCCATCGCTCACGAGGTGCAGGACCTGCTCTTCCCCCATCAATCTCCGGGCCTTCCTTCATTAGAGGTCTACGGCTTCTGCCGTCCTGCACGCTCGGTAAGCGGTGACTACTATGACTTCATCCCCCTCGGCACCGACAGACTGGTGCTGGCGGTAGGCGATATCAGTGGAAAGGGAATTTCCGCTGCTTTGTTGATGGCCACTCTGCATGCCTTCGTTCGGGCCTATTCGCTGGAACCCGAGGTGGTATTGACGGCGGCAGCGTTAGGATCTGATGATCACCGCATTTACTACCGGGGAGCCGGTACCACCCAGTCGCAACTCTCTCCGGCCGTGTTGATGACCACCCTGAACTATCAGCTTTTTCGCGGCACTCCTGGAGAAATACGTAACCAGGTTTCTGGGGTGCTATGACGCAACATTACGCGAGTTGAAGTATTGCAATGCTGGTCACCCGCCCCCGATTATGATGAGCAAAAATAGCGCAGTCTCCCGCCTCGAAACGTCTAACACCGTCGTCGGCCTTTTCGATGATCCGATCTATGATGAATCCAAGATCTCAATGCAACCGGGAGATATCTTCCTCGCATTCAGCGACGGTGTCACCGAACCGGAGAACGAATCTGGCGAATTCGGCGAGGAACGTCTCATCGAGTTGATCCGCGAGCATCGCCATCAGCCGCTTTCCTGCATTGGCGATGTGATCACCGACGCCGTAATGGACTGGATCGGCGACGCCGAACAACCGGATGACGTGACTGTCGTTCTCGCCCGCGCTCGATGAGGCACCGTTGATGACTCGTCGTGAAAGGGGAAATTCGCGAATTTAGTGGCTACTTAGAAATAAAAAGAGCGGCCTCAAGACCGCCCTTTCCTTGCACTCGAACTGAACAGCTTGGCCTTCTGCAGTGTTTGGAATCCGGTGCTCTTAATTGGCGAGTAAACAGCCACGTGCACAGTAGCACCACACTTACACCAGCTCATCGAGAGCAGCGCTGATCGGAATGCGAAAGTATAACCCTTTAGGACCGCTGACCTACCTGTTTCAATGGACAAACCTACGGCGTTCAGATAGGGTTAGAGATGAGCTGCTTGCTACACCTCCTCCTCTTTCAGGTTCCCTGAACTAAGTCAGCCCATCTGAAGTTCTCCCTTCTTAGCTTAATAATGACCTCTTAAGGAGGACTTATGTTTGCACGCAATGTCTCTGTTCATCTGACATACAACATGCTTTCTGAGTACGGACGGCCACGTATTTGAGAATCAAATTCTCCCCTTACTCCGCAAACAAACGGGCTTTAGGGACGAAATCACATTCTCGAGTCCCGGTGGACTGGTTGTGACGGCAATCAGTCTGTGGGAAAACAAAGCGGATGCGGAAGCCTACAATACCAATACTTATCCCGAAGTATTGAAGACCTTCGCAAAAGTGATCGATGGAACTCCCAGGTTACAGACCTATAAGGTTGTCAACTCGACCCTCCATAAGATCACGTAACCTCGCTTTTAAGAAGAAGCTAGAATCGGCCGTTTTGATAGTCGTCTCACTTCTTCATTACACAGCATCATAGAAGTGGGTTAGACGGGATGTCTGTTCACATTGGATCACTTTGGGCGTTCGATTTGTCTGGCGTGCCATTGCAGAGTGTGAACGGATTTTCGCTGTGATGTGCAGTAAGTTTACGCTCCTACTCCTCCGTGCCTATATCTACCCCATATCGATGGATGCGACTGCTGCTGAAGTCGCTTGGTCCTGGCATTATCACCGGGGCCGCCGACGATGACCCATCGGGCATTGCCACATATTCTGTGGCGGGCGCGCAGTTTGGAACCAAGCTTCTCTGGACTGCACCTCTGACATGGCCGCTGATGACGGCGGTTCAAATCATGTGCGCTCGCATCGGGATGGTGACTGGGCAGGGCTTAGCCGCGAATTTTAAAACACGATTTCCGAGTTGGCTGTTGGGCGTCTTCGTGATGGCCCTCCTCGTGGCAAACACGATTAACATTGCAGCGGACCTTGCTGGCATGGCTGATGCAGCAGAAATGCTTTCCGGTGTCAATTCGCATTGGTTTGTCGTGCTTTTCGCAATCATGATTACTTGGGCGACGGTTCGGCTCCAATATCGCCAGATAGCGAACGTGCTCAAATGGCTGGTGCTGGTGCTCCTCGCATATCCGATAACAGCGTTTGTGGTGGGAGCTGATTGGGGCCAGGTGTTACGCGATACTCTTGTGCCGTCGATGCCGCGTACCAGAGGTGAATGGTCAACTGTAGTCGCGATTCTCGGCACCACGATCAGTCCATATTTGTTTTTCTGGCAGGCAAGTGAGGAAGTTGAAGAAGAGAAGGCGGCAGGTCAGAGTACGCTTGTTCAGCGAAGAGGAGCAACACTCAAAGAACTTGATATGAGGAATATTGATGTTGGCATTGGTGCGTTTTTCTCGAACATGGTCATGTTCTTTATCATCCTGACAACCGCCATTACCCTCAACCGCCACGGCATCACGCACATTGAGACTTCTCGTCAGGCAGCTGAAGCTCTTCGACCCTTGGCTGGCAAGTTTGCCGCGACTCTGTTTACCGCCGGCATTGTCGGGGTCGGATTTCTGGCAATCCCGACGTTGGCGGGATCAGCTGCATACGCGTTCGCGGAAACCTTTGGTTGGCGCCAGGGATTGGACAAGCAACTGAAGCGCGCACGCGCCTTTTACGCTCTCATTCTTCTCTCAACGGCAGTGGGCGTCGGCCTAAACTTCGCCGGCATTAATCCTGTGAAAGCACTTTATTGGACAGCGGTCATCAACGGACTGTTGGCCCCCTTCCTGCTCGTCGCAATCCTGTTCATTGCTTCGGATAAGAAGCTGATGCAAGGCCAACCAAGCCCACGCCTGGGATGGACAGTCGTGGCAATCACCACAGTGGCAATGTTCGCCGCTGGCATAGCCATGTTCGTTGTGTAGGTACGTTTTTCCGTTTCTCGCAGCCTTCTCGGCAGCTTCGTCGGTGGCGTGGCTCTACGAAACGGGAATCACTGGGCAGGGGTGCTTGCCATAGTCGGCGCCGGCGCCACGGACTTCAACTGATCAAGCGACGTTAGCACGCTCTGCCACTGAACCTGGTCCTTCTTCGTGTCGATAGGTACCGAGAGGTCGGAATAAAACTGCAGGATGTTATCGCGCAGCTCCAGCGACGTCAGGTCGAACTTCCGCTCTGATAACTGAGCCAGCAGCTTTGCATAGGTGTCATCCGCGAGCGAGTATTCTGCTGCCTTGGTCACCTGGCCACTATCAAGATCGCTGTTGGGCACCACCAATGTGTCAGTGCGCACTTCTTCGAGCAAAGCTCGGTATTGATCGACGGTAATATTGATGCTCTTGATATACAGATCTTCTGTTTGTGGAGTTGGGTTATTGAACGCTAACCCTTTGAGGGGGCCAATTTTCGGCATGTATCGCAGGAGCATTGATAAGATGCGCGTACCCAAGCCCGGCTTCACGTAGTCCTTTCCCCACTCCTTTTCATAATCAGACCGCGAAAGACGATACAGGAACTTCTGTTTCGCGAAATCTGGCGTTTCGCGCATCAGATCCTTCTTATGGGTTTGCAGCGCGACCTGCGTCATTTGCGGAATCAGCCGGCTGATGGCGAAACGATACGAACCCACCGCCAGATCCTCGTGGGTAAGCACATCTTTCACCTCCACTCCGTACACTACGGGAAAGACCCGCTCCAGCAGGGACGTGGACACTTTGAATCCGATGAAATCGTGATACTGTTGCGACGAATAGCGATTCTTCGCGACCTGCACCGTGTCGAATCCAAACTCCGTTTTCAAATGTGCTGTCTTGTCCTGGGCATACCGGACCGACTTGCCAAACTTCGCTCGTAGCTTCGGATACTCGATCGCGACCGACTGGTTGACCGCCGGGTGACCGGCGATATCCGACGCGTAGTGCGACAGCGCGCCCAATGCGAAGGCATACTCGTTGACATCCTGGCTTTCGAGCAGCAACTCGTGAATAAAGTCTCCGCTGCGGACGTAATGCACCAGGTTGCTGAATTCTCTACTGCCGAACGGGTAGTAGCCAAGATCCTGGATAACGGCGCCTCCGTATGCGTATGCGTGCGCCTCCCGGATCTGCTCTTGCGAAAGTCCCGGATATCGCATGAGCAGGAGAGGCTGAATCTCATCGGTCCACAACAGGTCTACGATTTCCTCGTGTGTCAGAACGGAGTATCCGGACAAACCGCGGCTGCACATGAGCACAACCAGAAGAACTGCCGCAGCACGGACAGAACGCAGGCGCAAGCCCTTGGCTATGGCGCCTGGCGAAGTCGGCGGGTGGCGCTGAGCCAGCCCCACTCCTCCGTTTGGATAATAACCCCAGTTTCTACTATGCGGCCATCTTGGTAGCGCGCCGAGGAGTGCTAAAACCAAAATCACGATCAATATAGTTCCGAGCATGTTTCACTCCTCACTCTCCTGTATTCAGACAGGAATATTCACCACTCCGGTGCGACCTCAGAAGAGGCCGCACCGGGTGCAACGCTACATCGAGATGCTGATCGCAATTCCTGTGGTGGGGTATCTGCGATTGAACAGGTAATAGCCGTTGTCAACGTAACCGACATAAACATCATCAGTGTCGTACCAGTTATCTGCCCAATACCCTGGCCACGGATCAACAAGGCTGAACCAATAGCCGCCGTACTGGAAGCGCGGATATCCGCCAACAACCAGGAAGGGCAGGCCCTCAATTCGGAACCCATGGCTTGGTCCAAAGTACCCATGGTAGCGGTTGTCGGGGATGCGGTAGCCACTGTAGCCGCCACGTTGTTGCCAGGTGCGATGGTCTGACTGCCAGTTTCCTGCGCGATGCTGCTGCCAGGCGGTCTGCTCGACGCGCTGCTGTTCCTGAGTGCGCTGGGGTAGTTCATGGCTGCGCTGTTGCTGCTGAGCGTGCTCTTGCTTACTCTGGTTCTGCTGCTGTTGCTGCTGTGCATGCTCTTGCTTGCTCTGGTCCTGCTGCTGTTGCTGTTGTGCATGCTCTTGTTGCTGGGCATGCTGCTGTTGCTGCTGAGCGTGTTCTTGCTTGCTCTGGTCCTGCTGCTGTTGCTGTTGTGCATGCTCTTGTTGCTGAGCATGCTGCTTATTCTGATTCTGCTGCTGTTGCTGTTGAGCTTGCTGCGGCGGGGCATGCTGCTGTTCGGGCTTAGCTTGCTCGTGCTGGCCGGCCTGAGGCTTCTCAGGGTGGTCTTGTTTTTCGCTTTGCTGCTGTGCATACACAGGAGCAACAATTCCGAAAAGCAAAGACAGGATGGCCGTACTGGTGATTCCAACTACTTTCATACGATTACCTCTACTTTGGCTCTTACATACGCGTGTTCTAACGCAAGCTACCTGTTGTTACGGTGACTGGACTGCCGATTGCTTCGCCCGATACGACCAGTTCCACCCTCCGGTTCTGCTGCCGGCCGCCGGAGTTATCGTTGGAGGCTACCGGCAAAGTATTACCGAAGCCTTTTGCGCTGACTGAACTTGCCGCTACGCCTTCTTGCACCAGGTAATCCCGCACCGAGCCGGCACGGTTCTCGGAGAGTTCCTGATTCATCTCATCGCCGCCAACGTTGTCTGTATAGCCGCCGACTTCAACGTCCAGCCCAGGATAAGCAAGCAGAATTCCGGCCACTTTCGCGAGCTTCTCGCGTGCAGCTGGTTTTAATGAGTACTTACCCGTATCAAACAAGACATCGGACATGTTTACGATGAGTCCACGTGCGCTGTCGCGAGTCTGAAGAATGGAATTCAACTGC
>Ga0206862_1073_pt1 | contig 29297 bp, 28 predicted proteins | sample Alteio_BWOrgCont_43_FD_152625 | JGI IMG/M metagenome (GOLD analysis project Ga0206862, IMG submission 152625) | Enriched cells from forest soil in Barre Woods Harvard Forest LTER site, Petersham, Massachusetts, United States -... | ecosystem: Environmental > Terrestrial > Soil > Temperate forest >... | reverse complement strand
AGAGAAACTAGCTAAAGAACGATTTCACATCGAGCTTTTACATTTAGAAGTCTATGACAGTAATCCTGCAATCCATCTCTATAAAAAAAGAGGATTTACAGAGTACGGTCTGCAACGACGATTTATCAAGGAAAACGACGAATATATAGATAAAATTTTGATGCAAAAAAGGTTGAGTTAGGATGGCGGGACATAGTAAATGGGCAAACATCAAGCATCGTAAAGAGCGGGCTGATGTCAAAAAAGGAAAAGTCTTTACTCGTATTACAAAAGAGATCATCAGCGCAGTAAAGCAGGGTGGGCCTGATCCTAAATCCAATCCGCGGTTAAGGCTTGTTCTTCAAAAGGCAAGGGTTGCTAATCTTCCAAGTGACAATATCGAGCGCAATATCAAAAAAGCAGCAAGCGCCGATCAGGCAGACTATTCGGAAATCGTTTATGAACTCTATGGGCATGGAGGTGTTGGCATCATTGTCGAAATCATGACAGACAATAAAAACCGCACCTCTTCTGACATACGTATTGCTACAAATAAACGTGGTGGCACCATCGCCAATCCTGGTGCTGTGATGTTCAATTTTGATCACAAGGGCGTGATCACCATCGATAAGAAAAAGGCCGATGAGGATACTCTATTTCTTGCTGTTGGCGAAGCTGGTGCGGATGATTTTGAGGTGACAGACGATGCCTATGTCATCACAACGCCGCCCGATGCACTTCTCCAAGTGAAGGAAAAGATCGATGCAATGGGCATACCAGTCGAAGAAGCTGAACTTGAGATGATTCCGAAAACCTTTGTGGAATGTGATGAAGAAGCAGCCAAAGCCAATCTTGCCCTCATCGAATGGTTAGAGAACCTCGACGATGTCGATGCTGTCTATCACAATATGAAGGATTAGAACCTCTAATCAACGCTTATCTAAAACCAAGTCGGCTCGAAAGCAAACTTTAAGGATTTCCTTCTTTTTGAGAGGGTTTTGGGTCTGCGTTTTTTTAGAAGGGTTTTTGCAATGTTCGTTAGCGCGGTAAGAGACCCTTGAGTCAAGGGTGATGGTGTTTTTTTGAGCAATGCTAAGGCTCGCTGTCTCTCCATGGTCGCCCATTTTTTAGTCAGAATCCTTGCTATATAGGGATTTTTTGTGATCAAGGCTAATGCTGCACGAAGAGCAGCCTTCCCAGCAGCATAGGTACAAACCTCCGCTTTAGAGTCTTTAGGTGCTATTGTATGGAGATCTTGGCAAAAGGCATCCTCTTCTCCGCTAAGGAGCAGGGGAAGTTCTTCGTAAAAGAAATTTTTTCCTTCTTCCGAAGAGAGGTTTTTTTTCTCGAGGATCTGTTGCATTAGATCGACAGAGATAGCGCTTAGAGCAATTTTACGAGCGACAAAAGTGAGGCTTCTACCAGAAGCATCTTCAGGAGACCCCTCACCTCGATTGCAAATCACAAGATAGCCATCGCGAAAGACGAGATCAATGCAATGCCTGTTCCACCCACAAGGAAGCACTACGAGCTTGCCTTGGCGAACGTCATGAGCAAGTTCTTCTGCAGAAGGTTGACTGATGCAAGTTTTTGAAAAGGCTGGAACAAGTTCTGTAAGAGCAGGCTCCATACGCATAGATCGGAGATCCTTGCGAACAAAAGTTTGTTGCAATAGCTGCAAGAATTGTTGGTGCATTAAAGGAGCAAAAGATCCCTGGTCAATAGTGATTGTTTGATTACTCTCTTTTAACGTTACTGTGGGCTCTATTCCAAATACGTGTGTAAAGATAGAAAGTGAAAAGAAGCCCTCGAGTTCGGGTGCTTTTTTACGTAGTGCACAAGCAACGTCCTGGTGGCCATCCTTGAGAGCTAGTGTATAGGGGTTCTGTTGTTTCTTGTTCAAGGTCATAAGCTCAGCACCTGCTTGGACCAATGGGTCTAAACATTTAAGATGCCCTGATCGGCAGCAGAGGAACAAGGGAGTTTCTTCTTTGTAATTACGCTGATTGATCAAGCGAAGCTTAATCTTGTCTGGAACCGTCTTTAAGAAATCCTCGATGATTTCCGCATGGCCGTTTTTTGCTGCGATGTGTAAGAAATTCTCTCCATTGACAGTCTTTTTTAGAGGATCTGCTCCATTCTGAAGCAAAAGACGCATACATGGAATACTCCCAGAGGCAGCACAGTGCAATAGAGGGGACATTTCATCTTGGATGGATTCATCGGGCAGATTTTCACAGAAGGGGAACAGTTCATCTTGGGTGGATTCATTGAGCAGATTCTCGCAGAGAAACTTATTTCCTCCTTTTTCTGCCTGCATGGATCTTTCCAAGAAGTGCTCGAGGATAATGGATTGATTCGCCTGCACGGCGATGTGGATAAAATTTTGTCGTAAGGAATTCGTTATCCATCGGGATGCTCCAGCATCCAACAAGAGGTTCATGCAGCCTACACTGCCTGATAAGGCACAATGCAGTAATGGGGTATTTCCATGGTAATCAGGCTTGTCTATCAAATTTTGAAGAGAACAGTCAGAATCTCTAGGCTCTTTAGTGGAAGCTTCCAGGAAACAGCGAAGGATTTCGAAATGCCCCTTTCGAGCTGCAATATGAATACAATTTTCCCCGGAAGAATTCGTATACTTGGGATCTGCACCTGTTTCGAGTAATACAAGCATGCATTCAGCATTTCCTGATAAAGCGCACTTGAATAAAGGGGTATACTCATTTTCATCGGGCTCATTGAGCAAAGATAGACGAAGGTTTGCGGGGATATTCAAAAAAATAGCTTTTAGAACCCCAGCCTGCCCTCTACTTGCAGCATGATCTATTCTCTCTTTTAGACGCTGCCGCTTTTCAATCCTTTTATAAGTTTTAAGAGGGGGTTTCTTTGAAAAATTGAAATTTGGAAAAATTGGCTGAAAGCCGATAGTCTTTTTCGAAAGACTTGCAGTGGTCTCTGAAGATGAATGAGTTTTTCCACATTCATCAAAAGAAATATTTATAATGGACATTAGTTTTGATATTTAGTAATTTTTAATTATATCATTATAACATTTTAGTTGTTTTTTAAGTAATATAATATAAATAAAATTAATTTTTATTTAATTTGTGGATTGTGATAATAATAGACCTTTTTCGAAACTACAGAGATTACGACGATTTAACGTAAAGGCGCCACAACGCAAAGACGCGGAGAAAATTGAAATAGCATAGAAAGAGCCGTTAATGATTTATAAAACTCTTTGCGTCTTAGTGACTTGTGTATCTTTGCGTTAAATCCTGGAGTTTGGACTAATTCCGCGCCCGTAAGGGTTCTAAAATTAGTCCGAACTCCAGAATTAGGATAAAATCTGCATAAGCGCTTCCAATAGAAATGTCGGATGGTGTGTCCTATGGCACACCTCCCGCAACCACCTTGCGCTTCATCTCGCTGTGCCAAATCGCGTCCTCGTCCTCGAAAGGCGGGGGCCGTGCACTTGCACTGATCCCGCCCGCCCTAACGGGCTCTCCTGCGGTGCGATTTCGCTTTGCGATCTGAATCGGCGGGCTGCTCACCGCGCTCACTTTCCCGCCGGACTTACGTCTCGGGGCGGGACCCTTTCTCGCGTCAGTTCGCAGAGCGAGAATGAGAAGGTAAAAATCTGCCCTGCAAAACCATTTAGATATCTGTTTTCTAACCAATTCTACGATCTTTTCTAGGATTAGTTTGTAGTTGCTAAGCCCCGAAGAAAAGCTGCGCTCCACGTAGGACTTCAGGGTGCTTCACACAAGGAAAGAGGTTTAATGTATGAGTTCGCAGGAGTTTTTTGCAGCTCTGCGAACTGACGCGAGAAAGGGTCCCGCCCCGAGACGTAAGTCCGGCGGGAAAGTGAGCGCGGAGAGCAGCCCGCCGATTCAGATCGCAAAGCGAAATCGCACCACAGGAGAGCCCGTTAGGGCGGGGGGGACCAGTGCAAGTGCACGGCCCGCCTTCGAGGACGCGATTTGGCACAGCGAGATGAAGCGCAAGGTGGTCGCGGGAGGTGTGCCGCAGGACACACCATCCGACATTTCTATTGGAAGCACTTATGCAGATTTTATCCTAATTTCGGAGTTTGGACTAATTTCTGTGTCCTCCGGGCGCGGGAATTAGTTCAAACTCCAGTAAATTGATCCTTTTACCGATAGGTCCTGCTTTCTAATTCACCAAGGGTGCTGATTTCTTCTTTGGCTGTTCTTTGATAGATGAAAGGACGTTTGCCAGGAAGTGTTCCTTCCATCAATATCGCTAGACGTCGCGTATTGTTACGGGAAAGGGTCTCCATGACAAAATTCTTCATCTCCTCATAAGAGAGTTGTTGGATTTGTTCGACCAACTTGGGATAATAAGCAAAATCGCCATTGTATTCAAAAGCCAAGGTGGCAAAACGTGAGGCCATGCCTTGCAAATTCTCCGGCGGCAGGCTCAATTCCTGCACCAACATGGAGCGTGTTTTGATGAAGCTCTCTTGGGTTATTAGTTGGTCGAATTCTTGATTGATCTCATCCAGGAAAAGATCGAATCTGGCCAGGAGCTCTTGTGGCTGGTGACTGCTGGATTGAACAATAAATAATTGAAGCAGTTGTCCTTCAACATCGAGTTCTTTTGCCTTGACTATGTAGCCAGTCTGTTGTTTTGTTCGCAACCGGTCGAAAAAGAGCTCTTGTAAAAACCTTCCTGACATCACCTGTTTTGCACGTGTGCTATGAGATGAAGATCCTTGCTGTATGGCGAGAAGGGCGGCTTTCCCCATGCTCCCTGTTGATTCTACAACGAGATAAGGACCATCCTCTTTAGGTAAAAGGCGGATTTTGCGTTTGCCTAAGCAAGATTCCGGGAACATATCCGCGTCTAATGCCGCGGTTAATTGAGAAGAGATGTTGATGGCTTCATCTTTTGAGCAGTTGCCATAGATAATACCTTCGACAAAAGCTTGGCGGAGAACCTCTTGGCAGAAGGCGGAAAAAGTCTTGTAGTCAAGCGATTCTATGACTTTAAGCTTTTGATATTGTGTCGGAGCAGGCGATATGAGCAGATGGTCAAGCAATTCTTTCCCTTGCAAATAAGGAAGCTCTTTACTTGCATTCGCATAAGCACTTGTAAGAAGCTCTTTCAATACGCCAAAACGCTCTTCTGAAATCTGCAAATGTTTGATGGAGGCGAAGAGGATACTGGCAAGCTTGGGCGCCTTTTCACTATACCCACTGAGTGTCAACTGAAGATAATGATGGCCAGGGACTAAAGAAGCGCCTAACCCAGCAACCTTGGCCATATGTAGAGTAGGTTGCAATTTGTCATGGAAAGCATTACTAAATAGTTCGCTGAGGACTGCATAGTGTGCAGTGCCATCGATACTTGGAGTGTGGATCCGGAAGATCGTAGTGATTTCCGGCACTTGATAAAATTCATCTTTGAGGAAATAGATTTTCGATTGTTTGTTCACAATGATAGCAGAAGGCGTAGATGCAGGATTAGCGTCCTGCGGAAGCAAGGTTAGATGCTCGGGAATAAAAGGATTGGTCGAAGGAAGCGAAATGGGACTTGCGCTGTGATTAGACCAGTTTGATAAAAGTTCCTTGCTAAAGGGTATAAGAGCATATTCAGCCCCCATCCAACGCTCTTTGCGGTTCGTCTCCACCCCACTCAATTTGGGATCTGCTGTGAGCATGAAAGAACAGGTTGAAGGCGAAAGAAATTCTAAGAGTTCCTGAAAGAGGTCGGGAGCAAAAGCAGAAGGCAAGATGGTTTGTTCAGGAAAGGTGGAGAGATCTTCATCGAGAATTTTTTGCGCGAGAAATTCAACAGTTTCATAAGCATTCTGTCTTGTCTGGTACTGATAACGTATGAAGGCAAGACGTTGCATCTCCTCAAAGCGCTCGATTGGATTTTTTTCATTGATCTTCGCGAGGGTTTGGAAGGTCTTTTCTATGATTTTCTCCCTGTTTCGGATGCCTTCTTCTGTTAGGGAGAAGCTCATAGAAAAGAAGACTTCAGTATTGCCATATCTGTCAAAACCTATTCTTCCTTCCTGAATCCATTTTGCTTCTTTCAAGGTGTCGATCAGCCCTCCTTCATGAGGGCTATTGAGGAGATAACAGAGAAATCCGGCGGTTGTATCACTATCGAGATGATGGAAACTAGGTGGCAGTTCCCAAGCAAGGGACAATTCCTTGAAATCACGTACAGGTTTGAGATAGACCATCGCACCTTGTTGATTGTTAGAAAAGGCTCTCAGTTCGCTTGTATGGGACTGCTGCTCTGAACTAGATCTTTCAACGAGAGAAAAACGGCTAACAACATGCTCGATCAACTGCTTTGTAGGAAGAGGCGAGACGACGACAACCCGAATCCGGTCAGATGTATAATGGCGAGCATACCAATTTCTCAAAGCGTCTTGTGGTATGCCGCCTAAGGTGCTGGCATTGCCGGTGGAAAAGGCGGCATTAGGGTGTAGCGGATTGCCGATCTCTTTTAACGTCATCCATTGGCGCCAGAAATCATTTTCGATATTTTTGGTATGTTCTTGATCCACGGCGAGCAATTCACGGTCGATGCTCGAGGTGCAAAGAAGCGGATCGATAAAAAAGTGAGCTAGTCGATCGAGAGCCCCGATAAAACCATCGTGGTTTACAGAGAACGTATAGATAGTGCGGTCGGTTGAGGTAAAAGCATTATATGTTCCTGCACATTCTGAGATGTATTTGCTATAGCCATTTTCTTCAGGATAGCTTTTGTTTCCCATGAAAAGAACATGCTCAACAAAATGTGCCATTCCAGGATAGTCAGCCGGATCATTCCATGCACCAGCCTTTACTGCAACAGAAGTTGCTGAATGCTTAGCATCGGGATCAGATATGAGGTAGGCCTCGATGCCATTTTTTAAATGGATTTTAGCCACAGATCTTTTCTGCATGCTTGGATTAAAAAGAGGGATTTTGGCTTTATCTTCTACGAAGATATAATCGCTCTGGGGCTTATCGATTTCACTTACGATTTCGCTTGTTACGGCTAACATGGGGGTGATAGCAATCATCCATGAAGGGTTCATCATTTCACCGCTTTAAAGTTTGTCGTTGAAACCAGATTTCAACGACAGACTCCTAGTTGAGGTTTAGGTAATCGTTAACAACTCTCGTCCAAATTTGTTCGGCACGAAAAGTGCGCCGTTGATGTTTATCAGGCAAATCACTACCGACATAGTGCTCCATATCGATTTTTGGGCCAAAACAAAGTTTTATTCCACCGCGGCTGGTTTTTCTTACTTCGCCCAGCTCAACTTGGATCGTTTCAGGAGGGGGGAGAAGAAGATAAGTCTTGAGAGCAAGAGAATAAAAGAAGGTGGGGTGTGTGGCTTTTTGCGTCATGAGAAAGAACATTTCAATGCTTTGAGGATCGAAACGAGCCACCTCTACAGTTCCTTCTTCATTGGGACGATCGCGTCCCCCGCTTGGCGCGACATAAATGCATCTGCCTCCTTCAGAAAGGAGTTCAACCATGCGCTCCATCGTGCGTTTATTATGTAACTGTTTTTGCGATTTCAATTCAGGTGGCTGATCGATATAACGCTTGGAATAGATGCAGAGTAAATTACGCCCAAGGCTAAAAGGCACAGCCAAAGGGTCCGTGATCACGCGTTCGCCCGCGACGAAAATCATTTTTTCGGCCAATTCAGGATAGGAGGATTCCAAAAGTAGGCTGATGGCTTGAGGATCGGCTTCGATCTGATGATTAGCCAGCAAGATCACGTTATTACCCGCTTTGACATGAAGTGCAATTTCTTTTGCATAATCAAGACCAAGAGCGACAGATTCAGTGGGTTCAACAAGGGGTCGTAAAAAATCGAGTCCAAAGGCGTAATAATCAAAGGGATGGCGGATTTGTGTGTGAAAAGGCTCAAACGGATAGGGATCAGCCATATGTTTCACCACGAGGTCCAAATAGAGATCAAACTGTCGATCACAATCGTCTTTTGAAACTCCCGCTTTTACAAGTTCCTCTAAATAGCAATCGTAGAAATAACGAAGAATAGTGCCATATTTTTCGGAAAGGGCGCCTTGTTTAATCAATCGATCGAGTTTCTGAGAAAAATTTGTCATCACATTTCTAGGCGATTACCGCTCGTTGTTGAATAGAAATGAAAATCGTTAAGGTGCAAACCATCATTCGTGGAAAAGACGAGCTGCGCTTGGTTCTTTTCTGCATACTTGCGCAAGTAATCTTTGTCTTGGTGATGAAGATAATGATCTATTTCTGGATGACAAATGAGTTCAAGCGCAAACTGTTGTTGATTGATGAGCTTTTTAAGGGCCCTTTCGATCTCCAGCGATATGCTTTCAAAATTCTTGATCGTTCCACTGCCTGTACAATATGGACATGAGACAAACACTGTTTGAACAAGAGACTCCCGGTTTCTTTGCCTTGTCATTTCGACTAGGCCAAATTCACTCATTCCAAGGATAGTACATTTTGCGGAATCCTCTTTCATAGCCTCTTTAATGCGATCTAAAACACGGCGCTGATTTTTGCGAGAACGCATATCGATGAAGTCACAAATGATAAGTCCTCCGATGTTTCTCAAGCGGAGCTGACGCGCAATTTCTTCTGATGCCTCCATATTGATGCGTACAAGCGCTTCTTCCACATCATTTGAGCTGCTTTGATGGGAACTCCTTCCGGAGTTAACATCGATCGTGGTCATAGCTTCAGTGCGATCAAAGAATAAATAGCCTCCGCTGGGGAGCCAAATTTTTCGCTTTAAGGCTCGCTCGATCTCTTTTTCAATATTGAATCTCTCAAAAATGGGAGTTTTATCGCGATACATTTCCACCTTGAGAAGGTGTTCATTCCGATATTTCTCATAGAGCTTTTTACAGGTTTGATAGGTAGCGTAATCGTCCATGAGAATACGGTCGAACTTTTTATCAATCGCGGTCATCACAGCCCGCTTGATAAGATCCGATTCGGCATAAAGCAAAGTTGGACGGGACGATTTTTCAAAATTATCGACGATACTTTGCCAAGTGCGTAGCAAATCCGTTGCCTCATCGACGAGCATTTCTGTCGTGGCATTTACACAAGCAGTGCGACAGATAAGCCCCATATCCATTGGCATTTCAAAAGAACGAATCAGTTTTTTCAGACGTTCTCTTGCAGAGCGGTCTTCGATTTTCCGGCTGACGCCTCGGTGAGGGCTATTGGGAAGAAGGACGAGATAGCGCCCAGCGATCGAAACATTCGAGGTAAGGCGCGCTCCTTTGGTTCCAATCGGCTCCTTGACGACTTGAACCAGAACCGGCTGATCGTTTTTGAGCAATTGTGAGATGTCCTGATCTTTTTCCTTCTTCGATTTGTTTGTCCGAGTTGGTTGTGTCTCAACCACTTCAAAGTCCATATCAAACATTTCTTGAAATTTCTGCGTGTTTTCAAGGATATCGGAAATATGAATAAATCCATTTTCACCTTCGTTAATATCGATGAAGGCTGATTGGATATTATGCAAAATATTGGTTACTTTTCCTCGGTAGACATTGCCAGTCAGCTGGCGGCTTTTTTTTCGTTCAACGATGAGATCGTGCAGCTGGCCGTGCCTGAGATGTGCATATCGAATCTCTTTAGATTCTATATTTAGGAGGATTTCTTCCATAAAGCGGCCTAAGGATGTAAGAGATTGAATCCCAAATCTTAAGTGAATTCTCTTTAAATTTCCAAAAGATTATCCAACATTTTAGATAATGGGAGTTTTAAAAATATATATTTGATGAGCGTTTTTGCCCTCCAAGAATTTACCTAAAACCTGGGCCGAGACCGTGAATCCTGGGTGTGACAAACGCTCGTTCATCGCGTTTGTTATCGTTAGGCATAAAGATTCATTCACTAGTCGGGAATCAGAGGAGCAGGAGTATAAACTTGTGGGTAACGATCAGGTGCCAAGGACATTCGAGGTAAGTTCTACTTTAATGCGCTTAAGAAAATCCTGCTCGAGAAGACGGCAAGTGGCCTTAAGGCTTTCACAAAAAGCATTGGGGCTCCCATCACCATGGCATTTTATCACAATGCCTTCTATTCCCGAGACGACAGCACCTGGATATTCGGCGTAATGCAGGCGTTTGCGTAGGAGGGGGAGGTGAAGGATAAGAGAATCGCCGGCATAGGCCTCGATTTCCTGCAAAATAAACGAAGCAATCCCTTCAGCAGTTTTGAGGAAGACATTGCCTGTAAAACCGTCGGTGACAAGAACATCGACATTACCATTAAAAACGTCGCGCCCTTCGATATTGCCGATGAATTTTTTTCTGGCATGAGGAAGGTGGTTCAAACGCTCTAACGCTTTGTAAGCATTGCGGAGCTCCGGAGTGCCTTTTTCCGCTTCGCTGCCAATATTGAGCAAGCCTATCGTAGGATGCTCTATACCGCGGCATTTTTGAAAGGCAAGACCTATAGCAGCATATTGGAGCAGATACTCTGCTTTTACGTGGGGATTTGCACCGACATCGAGTACAGCGACAGGGTGTTTTTTCGTGGGCAGCAGGGTTAGCAAAGCAGGGCGGTCGATCCCTGGCAATTTGGGAAGAGAAAGAGTGGCTGCAGCAATGAGGGCGCCTGTATTGCCTGCGGAGATCAATGCATCGAGGGTTCCATCCTTCAACATATTCATGGCAAGACAAAGAGATGAGTTTTTTTTGCGACGAATAGCTAAAAGAGGATCGTCATCCATGGAAATGACTTCCTGTGCAGGGAAAAGCGTAATAAGAGGATGCTGCGAGATTTGCTCTAGAACATCACTTGTGCCAAAAAAGGCCACGTTCAATTGAAAAGGCAAATCGGACAAGGCTTGGAGAATGCCTTGCGCAATATTGATGGGCTGCGTATCACAGCCCATCAAATCAATGCCTACATGAAAAAGCGATGTATCTGAGAAATTACTCTTTTTTTGCATGGATTACAGCGCGACCGTCATAGAATCCACAATGTGGGCAGACGCGGTGTGCAATACGTTTTTTGCCGCAATTAGAACAGCCAGATGCGTTACACGGCGTCTTTGCGTGATGGGCACGGCGGGAGTTTTTGCGCGCATTAGAGGTACGATTACGTGGAACAGCCATAAAAAATCCTTCACACTACGATGTTTAGTGACGAGACAATAGCACAGCCGTGCTTTTTTTTGAACCTGGAACCTATCTCACTATGCGAAAAGACTGCTTTTCGAGTCTTTTTCCCCATCTTTTAGCGCTTTTTGAACCATGCCTAGAAAAAAGCCTTGAAAGTAGTGTCTACAAATTGTCCTCGCTACATAATTTCTAGCGAGACTGTCGAATTGTAATAATTATTTTACATCTCACGCCTGTGCTTCCTAAGGGCTTGCCTCAATCATTCTTAAAGCTTGTTCAGATTGGAACCGATTACAGTATAGATGCTTGCCGCTTAAGGATGTCAATATAGAAATCGTAAAAATGGTCGTTGGGGATGTGACCCATTCCTTCTATGAGAAAATACTCTGAATTTTTGATCGCTTGTCTCAATGCCTCTCCATGATCAGGTGGAAAAACAGGATCTTCGGATCCATGAAGAATGACGGTAGGAATTTTAATTTTAGAAGGAGTTGTCTGGACTAATGTTTCTGTGCTTTCATGCTGCAGCAGCATGAAATGATTGTGCATCCCTTGCGGATATCGAAGGCGGGAGAGAAATTCTTTGTGGATCTCTTGGTTTATTTTTTCATTTAAAGCAACTATCTGCCCATTTGCCCTATTCCATCCCTCCATTCTACGCGCTAATTTTTCTTCTGTGGTCTGCGGCGGAAATTGTATACATTCCTTCCTCCATGCGAGATAATATGGGGCAGGAGGAGATAAAATTGCATTTTCTTCAATGGGCAGGTCAGCATAAGCGCGGTTCATGGGACGGATGTCACAAGTAGAGCCTATTACAAGAATTGAATGGACTCTTTCAGAAAAATAAACTGCCATGAGTTCAGCGAGAAAGGCTCCAAGGGAGACACCAAATAAATGGGCTTTTTTTACACCGATAGAATCAAGAAGTCCGACAGCATCTTTAGCCATATCCATAACGTCATAAGGCTTTTCTGCAAAATCAAAGCAAGAAGAAAAGCCCATATCTCGGTGATCATAGCGAATGACATAGAATCCTTCATTTGCAAGCTTTTCGCAAAATATCTTTGGCCAGAGAATGCCTTGGCAGGAGCCGCCCATGATGAGCAAAACTGCCGGATTTTCCTTTTCGCCAAAAGTCTCAAGCCAGATATTAATGTTGTTTGCTTTAGTGAGTTGGCCTGGACCGGCCAAAAGAGGTGGGTCTATTGCTGTGACGCTTGTGCTATAGTTCATCTTTCTGAAAAAGCCTAAGATTAGGATCGATATTCGTAAGTTCTTCCATAATTTTTCTTCGGATCTCGTTGAATGAGGATTTTTAAATCAATTAATTCACTGCCCAGGTTCTAAAATTCTGGTTATAAACCCGTAAAAGGGTAATGAACTTGGTCTTGAGATTTATCGCGCTGGCTCTTTAGAAAACAGGCTACGCTGGCTCTTTCAGGGCATGAGCCCTCATGGCATTCTACGAATGCTGGGATTTGAAGAAGGATTGCTTCCCTCAACAAGTCAGCGAAGTCAAAAATATGGTACTCGATTTCTTCGATGGGCTCGGCATGCGTGAAGTTATCGATTGTGATGGGAAAGGGAAAGAAGTCATTACAAATAACACAAGGCATACTCGCTTCAGTCGTCGCTGAAAGTTGTAGGATGAGATGATCGTTGGTCAGGTAGGTTTTGCCTTTAACGATGACAGGAGCATGAAATTGGAGCTCTTTCTCATCAATTAGAAGAAAACTAGGATTGTGCTGTTCATCAAGGGAGATAGTTTGCCCATCTTTCAATCTGTCAATAAATATTTTAAATTGTGACATAATGCTTCTCAAAGAGTGTTTTTTATAATTTGAGCCGTTTCACAGTGAGCGTCAGTGGTTCCAAGAAGTTCGATAAGTTCTTGGCAGTCTTGTTGGCATCTAAGATGCGCAGAGGCATCTTTCAAAAAAACAAGTGCTTTGGAAAACAACGCATCTTTAGTGAAATTAGGTCCGAACAGTTCTGGAAAAACGCCCTTTTGGCAAAGAATATTCGGAAGGGAATAGTAAGGGAGTCGGATGCGAAGCAGGCTTTTTGCGATAAAGAGGTCGACTTTTGCTATTCTATAGACAACCACAGTGGGGACTTTATGCAGGGCTAATTCCAGAGTGACAGTGCCGGATTTAGCTAGTGCCATATAACTAAGGCGCATCAAGTCATAAGATTTTTTAGCATCGACGATCTGAAACTCACTTCCTTCGAGAAAGCCATAACTTACAATGCTCTTTTTTAAGAAGGCGCGAAAGCATGATTGACTACAAGAGAAAACGAAATAAAGATTCGGATCGGTTTGTTGAAGTTTTTTCGCAGCGTCGAGCAAGATTTTTAGGTTTCTCTTCAATTCCTTATATCGACTTGCTGGAAAAATCGCTATGACCCGTTTGCCTTCGGGGATTTCAATCGGCGTATAGGCATGCTGTGCAATCGTAGCACACAGAGGGTGGCCTACATATTCGACACTTAAAGAGGTGTGTTCAAAGCAAGTCTTCTCAAAGGGGAGGATACTAAGAAGTTTGTCGAGGCAAGACGCCATTAGAGGAATGCGTTTTTTCCCCCATGCCCACACGCTTGGACAGATATAGTGGAAAATCTTCCCTTGATAACCCTTCTTTTTCAATGCTCTAGCTAGGCGAAGATTAAATCCAGGATAATCAATTAAAATGACGATCTTGGGTTTTTGTTCCAGGATCATCCGCACAGTGGCCTTAAAGAGCTTAATCAATTTAGGCAAAGCAAAAAAAACGTCGATGAATCCCATGACCTGGAATTCTTCCGTGCGTAGATAACAACTAAAACATTGCTCTCGCATGGTTTCTCCGCCGACGCCAAAAATCTGCAAAGAGGGATCTTTGTCATGGAGAGCTTTGAGTAATTTGCCGCCATGAAGATCGCCGCTCCGTTCTCCAGCAAACAAAAAAAGATCAAAATTCTTAGATGCGGTTGTGTTGTTTTCCTGAGCGAAAGAATCACTTTTTGGATTGGGGCGATTCATGGAGAGCGGCGATGGCTTGAAGAGAGTCATCTTATCCCTCTTGCGCCGAGTTGCTTAGCCAGCCAAGCAGCACCTTGTTCAAATAAGGGCGTAGCTGTGCCATGCCCTTGATAACCGATGGAAGGGGAAATGATCATCTCCACCTGCGGCGAACGGATTTTATTTTGATACGCAACCTCAGCCAGGTTTTGAATAAAAGAAAAACAAGAGGACGTGCTTACCAGTTCATCGCGATTACCGATGTACACGCGAACCGATTTATCAAAAAGCTTATCGCAAAGAAAGAAGAGATCGAGTTTTTGTAAGTTAGGGTCAGAAGAAAGAGAAGAAAATTCTTTGGATAAACCAAGTTTTGTCACGGGCGCAAAAGCAAGGATGGTTTTTAGATGAGGGGAAATTGCGGCGCTATGCAAAGCTAAAAAACCACCGCGGGAAAGGCCGGCAATCCCTATGTTTGTCGCGATCTGCTCATCAATGAGAAAATCAACAGCATGCACAACGTTCCCAATAAAAGGGCGAATGAGGTCGTTTCCCTTGGAAAAGGCATCTGCCCATTCTGTAAAAGCGTCCTGTGGTCTTAAAGGGGGCTCGTGGGCAGGCAGCGTAAGAGAAAAAACTCTGATTTTGTAATGATTTAGAAGGAAGGCCACAGGTTGGTTAATGGGATCTAGTGTTAGGCTATCGCTGCCAGATAGGGCAAGGTAGATGACCGCAGGCAGAGGCCCCTCATCCAATGAAGGTCCGCAATAGCAGAGCTCAATGCCCTTCGGAATAGTGAACTGGGAATAGTCTATCAATGACAGTCTCTTATTTTTCCCCTTTCTTTTGAGAGGGGCCTTTTTTTCTTCGTCTTTTCCGATGGGAAATGTGCTTTTCCGGATTTTTCACTACATCTTGCCATTCTTCCCACATCTGTTGAAAACCAGGCTCTAATGCAGCACGGATTTCGAGGAATTTAAGAGCTAGATGGAAATCAGGGTCGCGAGGTAACCGGGGACGGTGAGATTTTTTCTTTTCGAGAGGCGTGAGGCGATACTGTGAAATTAAGATCGACGCTAAGCCATATTTCATACGACGTGGAAGTCGGCAAAGAGGAGGAAAAATTTCATCGAGAAGAGCAAAAGTCTCTTGTTGAATTTCACCAAGATGAGGGATTTTTTCTCGATCGAGAAAACGCGTTTTTATACGCTTCTCGAAAGGGCAGAAAGTCAAGCAAGCTAAGAGTACTACGCGATCGAGAGAACGCATCCCTGGTTGGTGGAAGGTGGTATCCACTTCTTCAAGATAGCTATAAATTTCTTCACCTTCTGTAGTTTCAAGAAATTCTCCTAAAGCTGGAAAAATGAGCTGCAGGAGTCCATGGTGAGTGATTAACTCAAAAAAGGATTTTGATGATCCAGATTCGAGCATGCGCAGGAGTTCCTCGAGAACTCTTGCCGATGCGCTTTTGACGATCTCTCCACGGCATTCGGCTAGTGCAACCCTCGCTTCTTCATCGATCTCGAAGCCAAACCTTGCTTGGAATTTAAGTAGGCGGATCATCCTAACGGGATCTTGCCGAAAACGCAAATAGGGCTGCCCGATAGATCTGATGAATTGGTTCTTTAAATCGACGAATCCCCCAACATAATCGATGATCGTGTTATTGAAGGGGTCGTAAAAAAGACCATTGATTGTAAAATCTCGCCGGAGCGCGTCTTCCTCCGGAGTTCCCCATTCATTATCACGAATGATGAGGCTATCTGAGGCGATATCACCGGAACGAAACGTGGAAACCTCAATAATCTTTTTACCAAAACGGATGTGAGCTAAACGGAAACGGCGACCGATCAGCAAACAATTACGAAAGATTTTTTTTATTTCTTCGGGTTGAGCGGATGTAGAGATATCAAAATCTTTTGGTGATTTTCTCAAAAGGAGGTCGCGTACCCCGCCGCCAACGAGGTATGCGGTGAACCCAGCGCTATGGAGTTTCTCCATAACGTAGAGAGCATCACGATCAACTAGGTCGATCGGAAACAGGTGTTCATCGGAATGGTAAATTTTTTGTTGCACTCGGTGATCTTAAAGCAATTGAAATAGAGAGGAATTCTCTCGGACCTCGTTTAAAAAGTCAAGAGTTGCTCTAGGATTTTAGAAGTCCATAAAATTCAAGCAAACTTTTCCGTAAAAAAAAGTCTTCTTTACTTCAAACTCTTTTAGAGTTTTAAATTGCCATGATGGCTCTATGCCTCAATAAATTGGATATGCTCAAGAATACTGCATCGCTCCTCAGCGGAGCCCTTTTAGTGACCGGAACTGCCGTGGGGGCAGGAATGTTAGCTTTGCCGGTCGCTACTTGCCTGGGCGGTTTTGTTCCAGCTTGCTTGATTTACCTTGTTTGCTGGCTTTTTATGGCAGCAACAGGGTTGCTCTTTTTGGAAATTTGTCTCTGGATGCCAGAGGATGCGAACATTGTTTCCATGGCTTCGCATCTTCTCGGCCCAGGGGGAAAACTCATCAGCTGGGTCCTATATCTCTTCCTTTTCTACTGCCTTATGATCGCCTACTCTGCTGGCGGGGCGGGATTTATCAGCGGATTGATGAACTTTGCCACAAATCTTGAACTGCCTCGGTTATATGGGCTTGTGCTTTTCGTTGTGCTCTTTGGCTTGATTGTTCATTTTGGCACACGTGCAGTTGATCGTATCAACGTACTTTTAATGGTAGGTTTGATCGTCACCTATGTCGCTTTTGTTGTCATTGGGTGGGATCATGTGGAAGAAACTCGCCTCGAACCTAATAACCTGTGGCAAGGCATTCTTGCGTTTCCTATCGTTTTCACTTCTTTTAGCTATCAAGGGATCATCCCAAGTCTCACCAGTTATTTACATCGCAACGCTAAGAAAGTACGCTTTGCTATCTGGGTTGGAACAGCAATCCCTTTTGTGATTTACATAGTTTGGGAATTTCTCATATTGGGGATCGTTCCATTAAATGGTGCAGAAGGGCTTCTTCAAGCAAAAAAAATGGGTGCTTCTGCTGTTGAACCTTTACGCTATTTGATCGCATCCCCGTGGGTTACCAACCTTGGGCATGCATTTGCCTTTTTTGCATTGACGACCTCTTTTTTGGGAGTAGGCCTTGGATTAACCGATTTTTTAGCGGATGGACTTAAGATCCCAAAGAAAGGCTTAAGCAGATGGGCGTTGACGCTTTCGGTCTTTATCCCTCCTGCCATCATAGCGCAAGCAAACCCTACGATCTTCCTCACGGCCTTGACTTATGCAGGAGGTATTGGATGTGCGCTTTTGCTTGGGCTTCTTCCCATTGTCATGGTGTGGGTTGGCCGTTACCGAAAAGGATACAAGTCGCACGTGCAGCTTTTTGGCGGCCGCATATTCCTTACGATCCTCGCTCTTTTTGTTCTTTTCGAACTCTTTGTTGAGGTCTCAGCGGATTTCTAAATTGTTTTTCTTAAGGAATTCTTCTTTCCAATAATAATGCTCGAGGAGAGGCTCCACGTTTCTCCTTGTGAGAAGAAAGGCGATATAAAGCGCCTCAATGGAAGAAAGTCCTCGTTCAGGGTCGGCGCAGTTTGTTTGATAACGAGGATAGGCTGTTCGAAAATATTTCGGTAGGGTGCGGTAGGTAAGGGAGGTTTTTTTAGGTAAGCTGCTTTCCATTTTTTCGGCATATTTCCAAGTGCCGTCAAGGAGAAAAAGACCAAGATGAGCATCCGCTTCCGATAAGATCGGCGCATTCAATGTGAGCAAGCAGTAGCCATTCAAGTCAGGCCACTCTGTGCAGGGATAAGAAAGAAATCGAAAGTCCTCACGGTTTTCTAGACCGCGAAGACTGCATTTTTTTAAATTTTCTTTTCGATGCCGTAAAATAAGAGTTGGAATCATTGGTTTTTTTTTTTATACCCCCTTACTAAGAGACTGTTGTCGACAGAAACTTCGTTCGACAACTTCCTCCAAGAGATTTAGGACGGGCAAGCTATGCTATGTAAAATGTTTTTGTTTAGTAGGTTTTTTTCACTGGCTTTGATCATGGGCAGCAATCCTCTTAATGCGATAGAAATGAAGGCGGTTGAGACGGAGCATTCTGAGGTCTGGTCAGACGATTATGCCAAAGCACTCCAATTGTCTCAAGCGACAGGAAAACCGTTGCTTCTGGCATTTATCGGCTCTGATTGGTGCCCATGGTCGCAAAGGATGATCAAAGAGATCATTGGAAAAAAAGAATTCACAACAGAATTGCAGCAGCAGATGCTCTTTGTATGGGTGGATTTCCCAGAAAAATCGATCATGAGTAAAGAAAGGAAATCGCAAAACCGAGGATTAAAGAATCGGTTTGCTGTGCAAGAGCTTCCGACCCTTGTATTGGTCGATGCGAGCGGCGATGAAATTGTAAAATTGAGTTATTTACCATCAACGCCTCACGAAATGGCTATTCAACTAGAAAATGCCCTCCTTGACTTCAAACAGCTCAAAAATATTGTTGGATCGCCTCGTTTGGCGGATTTAAAAGGTGATGAATTAGAAAACCTCTATAAAAAAGCAGCACAGCTCGGAAGAGAACCTGAAAAGAAATCTTTGCTTGAATTGGGTCTTAAAAATGATCAGGGCTCATTTTTCTTAATGCAGCAATATGAAATGCTCATCGAAAATGCAAAGCTCAAAGATCCTAGCGTGCAAAGGCTTCGCAGGCAGATCATGTCCAAAGATCCTGCGAATAGCAAAGGCGTGCATCTACAGCTTGCTCTGACGGAATTTAACGCTTTGTCAAAAAAACTAAAGAAAAAGGAAAATCCAGAAAAAGCCATCACTCCGTTAGTCGACTATTTAAGGGTCTACGGGTCAAGAGATCTCGAGAATAATTGGCGCATTGAAATGATGATCGCACAATTTCTCTACAGCAAAAATCATGTGGAAGAGGCGATTAGCCATGCAAAAATGTCCTACGAGACCGCGCCTTCCGAATGTAAACAAGAAGTTGCGCAATCATTGGAATACCTAGCGAGTAAATCGAAACTTGCAATCTCTAACATTTCCAAGAGGTAATCTTAATTACGTCTTTGGGAATTTCAAAGAGGAAACGAGATGGGGTGCATGTTTTCTCCCGGCCCATTTGTTTTCGTTTGCATGACATGCTCAAGGTTAAATGGTGTTTAGCTCGAGTGATGGCGACGTACATGAGGCGCCTTTCTTCCTCAAGACTTCCCTCGTCAACGCTTTTTTCATGAGGTAAAATATGGTCTTCAAGAGCTACTAAAAAGCAGGCCTTGAATTCCAATCCTTTGGCACTATGGAAGGTCATTAGGCTTATCTTATCTTCGCTTGCTTCCCGGTGATTTATCGCCCATGTTTTTTCATCGAGCAAAGTAGACGCTAGGAAATCAGTTAGGCCGCGCTTTTCTTCTTCTTCATAGCGTTTGAGGCCGGCAATATATTCCTCAACCCCTTCCCACTTGAATGTGCGCATTTTATCGCTTTTCACTTCCTCTTCGATGGCTTTTTTATAATCGATTTCCTCGACGAACCTTCGGAGGGTATCATGAAGAGCGTTCTGTGAAAAATCGTCCTGATAACGAGTGATGAGATCGACGAAAAGGTCGATGCCTTTGAGCGCTTTTTCTGATAGCTCTGTTAAAAGAGCTACGTGCGTTTCCCGTCCCTCTTTCAATTCCTGAAGCAGAACCCATAAAGGAATTTCTTGGGTGCGGTTATATTGCGTAATCTTGTCGAGGGCCTGATCAGAAATTCCACGCCGAGGTACATTGATGATCCTTAGCATCGATTCTTCGTCAAGAGGGTTATTGATCGACTTGAGAAATGCTGTCAGGTCTTTGATTTCGCTGCGTTCGAAGAGTTCTGTGCCTCCAAATATTTGATAAGGAATGCCTCGGATCCATTGGCCGCTCTTATGCCACGCAGCTTGAAGCAGCGCTAATTCAAAAGGGCGTGAAAGGGTATTAGAGCGGTAGAGGATAGCCATGTCACGCCAAGCGATCCGTTGTTCTTCGTGCAGGCGGATCATCCGCTGAATGACAGCTTGTGCTTCGTCAGCATCTGTCGGTGCATGGAAAAGTTCAATGAGTTCGCCTTGCGCTGAAGCACTCCATAACTCCTTATGATGACGCTCCGTATTATTTTTAATAACAGAGTTTGCAGCTTTGAGAATGATAGGGGTAGAGCGATAATTTTGTTCTAATTTGATGGTCGTATCCGCCTCAAATTTCAGAATATGCTCTATCTCTGCGCCTCGCCAGCCGTAAATAGATTGATCATCATCGCCAACGACACAAAGGTTCTGATATTTGCCTGCTAAGAGGACAGCGAGCCTGTATTGAATGGGATTGGTATCTTGGTACTCATCGATCATGATGTACTGGAACCGATTTTGATAGATGTCAAGCGTTTCAGGAAATCGCTCCAAGAGCTGAACGGTCAAGGTAAGCAAGCCATCAAAATCGACTGCATTATAAGCACGAAGACATTGCTCTAACCGGCCATGAAGATCTCTTGCAAACGCATCGTGCCAGCTTTTTTCTTTTCCAGGTTCAATCGGTTTTCCATGCATTCTGGCTTGCGCTATTTTCGCAAACGTCGACTCGAGCGAGGGCATTTCACCGTCTTGTTCTAACGTATGGCGGGCCATTTGCATCAGAAGGCGTTTGATCCCTCTTTCATCATACAAGCTAAAGTCGTTTGTGTAGCCAAGTCGATGGATCTCCTTGCGGAGTATTTGCATACAGAAACTATGAAAGGTAGAGAGGGTAAGCTCTTTTGCCATGGTTGGATCGATCATTTTGCCGATCCTTTGCCGCATTTCCGAAGCCGCTTTATTGGTGAAGGTCAATCCTAAAATGGCTTTTGGAGGAACCTGATGCTGTTTGAGCAGATAAGCGATGCGGTAGACGAGTACGCTGGTCTTACCGCTGCCAGCGCCAGCTAAAATCAGAACTCTACCCTTGATCGTTTGGACTGCACGCCGCTGTGCATCATTGAGGTGCTCTAGGTTCATGCGCTTTTTTTAGTCGTTCGGCGAATTGAAGAAAATCTTTTACAACAGACGGGGCATCCACGTTTTCACGGTGCAACGGCATGACGTTGACTTCAATATCTTGGGGCAGATGGCGTTGGCACTGTCGAAAAGCCTCTCGAACAACGCGCTTAAAGCGATTACGGTCATGGGCTTTCCCATGTTTCTTCGAAACAGTAATCCCTAATCGCGGCTGGGAAAACGAATGCATACGGTAATAAATCACGATATGAAAGCCGGACATCTTTGCGCCAGCTTTCATAATCCTCTGAAAATGCCTTTTCAACAAAACACGGGCAGTTTTCGGGAACTTTATGCGGTGGTCAGACGTTTGCGGCCTTGACGACGACGGCGATTGACAATCTTGCGTCCCTTGGCTGTGGACATTCTTTTGCGAAAGCCGCAAGCTTTTTGACGTTTGATCTTGCTCGGTTGGTAAGTGCGCTTCATGGAAAGTCATTCCTAAAAACAGTATTTACAATGGTTCAGTAGCTTAACGCAAAAGAGAATATATGCCAAGAGAGACCTCTGCTTTCAGCGAGAGTCCGGATGATTCAATGAGTTTTTTACTTCAAAGTCTCTTTGTTGTAAAAAATTATTTTTAATTGTTGATGCTCTGGTCGAGGCGGACAAAGCATTGCAAAGAATTCGCTCGAATTGCTATAAAAGGTAACTCAATGAAATTTCGCAAGGCGTTGTTATGAAAGTGAAAGCTTCGATTAAAGCTGATCCGTCCAAAGGGGATAAAACCGTTAGACGCCGTGGACGTATCTATGTTATCAATAAAACTGATCCTAACCGCAAGCAAAGGCAAAAAGGCCCTGCACGCAAAAAGTAAGCATTCAAGGAATTATGGCAAAACTATCAGTTGTCGTTCGACAAAAAAAACGTGAGAAGCTCGTCCGGGCAAAACGGGAAAAACGCGAACAGCTAAAAGAGATCATCCGCGATCCTCGTCGTAGTGAAGAAGAGCATCATGATGCGATGGTTGCTCTCAACAAAATGCCAAGAAATTCATCTAGAGTACGATTACGTAATCGTTGTCAGCTGACAGGTCGCGGGCGTGGTGTTCTTAGCAAATTCATGTTGTCTAGGCTCTGCTTTCGTGAAATGGCTAATAAAGGCTTGATTCCCGGCATCTTCAAAGCTTCCTGGTAAAATCTCCCTCCCCCTCTTTTTTCCTTGCGCGCTAGCGCCCTGAGTGCGGCGCTCCGCGCCGCTTTTCTTCAAGGCTTAGAGGCTGCAGACAAATCCTAGGAAAAAATCCCAGAGAAACAGCTTTTCTTGCGGCCTTTAAGGGCCACAGTCGCATTTCAAGACCTTCAATAGAGTAGTTTTGCCAAGGGTTGGCTCTCTAAAAAGAGTCAAAAAGGAGCTTCTCGATCAAGCAGCCCAATAATCACTTTTTCAGAAACAGGCTTGTAATCCCAAACTTCAACAGAAAGATTGAGCTGTCGATCAACAAGTTTATTGAGCCTCTTTTCATGAACGTGACTATGAAGCTGAAAATGGGGAGGTGCAGGTCGACTGGGGATGTGAACGAGTTCAACCTGGTGACGACCAACCTTGATGAAGGCTGATTCTAGAACAAGAGAGAATCCAATCTTATGCATTTTAGCAGGAGTACCATCATGGTTACCTCGAATGCAAATCTTTTTCCCATGTAGCTGCGCACAAAGATTGGTAAGAAAGTCGGTCGTGCCAAGGCCAAAATCACCTAGAAAAAAAACGGTATCTTGAGGCGCAATATGAACATTCCAGTTCTCCACAAGCCGCTCATCCATCTCTTTTGCAGATTGGAAAGGTCGTCCGGTGTAACGGATGATGTTGGTATGAGAAAAGTGAGTATCTGATATAAACCATTTATTCATTTCTATCTCTAGAATTGGCTAGAAGGCCACTTGTAAAAGTAAGACCCTTATGAAACAGCCATGCTCCAGGAGAGACAACTCGTCCCGGTTTATCTGAATAGGTTTGAAACTCCATTGTCATCTGCAAACTCAGAGTCAAATAGCTTAGAGGTTGAGCGACGACACCTCTAACGATGACATTTTTGTTTTTATCATTTCGAGTAGCAGAAACCGTCAGAAACTCTATCTCTACCTCTAAACCATTGATTTCTTTCACATATGCTTCAGTAGCAGGGATATCTGCATCTTTAAAGACGTGGGTAAATCCAGCTTCATGTAGATGCTTTGAGATGTTCTTTTTAGAGATTTCTGGAACCCTGCGAGGAATGAGTGAATCAATATCTCTCGTTCCTACTGGAGAGTTTTCTAGCTTCTGATCGGCCAAATAGAGCTTGTAGATGAAAAGCGCAAAGCCACCTCCGATGACAATAAACTCACGCCATGGGCCGATCGAGTTTAAAAATTCGGAGATGATCTTATCTTCCTGACTTTGTTTCATTGTGATTAACCGTTCTTGTAGATGCGTTTTAGCTCAGGGATGCGTTCTTCCATAAACCCAGCCTGTTCTTGTCCACGCAGAGGAAAATGGTAAAGGTCAAGGAAAGTTAAGAGAACTGGACAAATTTTCATACCTTAGATGGCTATTTGGACCGGGATTATACCGATAAAGCAGTTAAAGCTGTGTTTCTTCATCGGCAAACACCAATTGATGAATTGCCGATTCAATTTGATGATGGTTCCATGAAACACTTCAAACAACATGGCAAAAACACCATGAAAAGGCTGTTCTTCTTCAACTTAAGGAGAACGTTCCAAAAACAATCAAAAAAATTATAGAATCCATTAATTCGTGGCTGAAAGTTAACACAAGCCTTTGCGTCTCAATAGAAGAATACCAAACCATCAAAGATTAGTATTATCACCAAATCGCAAATCTCGTTTTACCAAATGATAAAACGTTGTCACTTTTCACTTTCTGCATACGTTTCTATCATTAAGAAATTTGGCAAAATCCATAGACAAACGGTGGACCGAATAAGAGCAACTAGCAAGATCAAATTTCAATCATGTGATGAGTTGCAAGATGGGTGGAGGTATCATAGATCGCAATACTAGCGCCCTTCACAGTATCTGATGTTTCCTTCATTAAGGATCCGGGATTTAAAGAAAGGGTTTTTTCGTAATGTTGATTAACTTTTTGATGGGTATGTCCATGAAATACGACATCATATTTGCCACAGGTCACAAGAGCTTCGACAATGTCGCTGTAATCGCCATGAAAAACAGCAATACGTCGATTATCTAACTCCATTTCTAAAAAACGATCTTCATAGTCTAAGTCAATTCCCCATCTGTCCTTGAAAGCAAGGTGGCGAAATTTATCTCCGTCGTTGTTGCCAAAAACGCCTCGTAACGGGGCTTGTAAATCTTTAAAAAAATGAAAAATGAAAGGAGAAACCCAATCTCCGCAATGAAAGACCCAAGCAACGTTTTGGCTATTAAAATAATTTACAGCTGCTCGAATGAATTCGCCTTGATCATGCGTATCAGAAAGAACACCTATTTTCATAACGAGAATCAGGGGCTAAAATTTGCAGCGGGGAGTATCTGAACGGGTACGCCAAGATCCTGGCAGACCTTTTCAAAGCGTTCCCATTGGTCCATCTCTTCTCGCCAAACATAGGTCGAGAGATCGATTTTTCCATCGCGCAGGGCGGATTCAAGAGCTGTAGAACTGATAGGCCCCTGCTGCTTGGAGTTTTCATCGAGGTAATACCACATGAAATGGGGAAGGCGTGGAGCTTGTGGTTGGGGGATGAGCACGCGAACTCGAGAAATCGGTTTCATAAAAATAATTGCTAGTATTCCAAAAAGGCCAAAAAAACATCCTATGGCAAACCAGAGATAAGGATTGCGCCCCTTTCGTCTTGCAATATGCGCTGAGATTCCGCCTTGAATCAACCAAAGACACATGAGCCAACTAAAATTCATACATGCCACCGTTCCTTTCGATAATATGAGTATACCTGCTAGATTCGCTTGCGATCAAGATGCTATTTACGTTAAAATGGGATAAAAAAATTTTTTTCTTATGTCACTACTACATACGCAACTTAAACAGATCGACACGAAAGAGCTGGAATTGCCGGAAACCGTCTTCGTGCGGGATATAGAATCAAGGGTTTTCCAGTCCATTGCACTGCACTGCATTGCAAAAATCGAAGGTGTTGGATTCCTCGAAGGAACTCTGATCGACAGCATCCTCGGTCGCGACGGGCCTGCCAGTGTTAAAGGGATTCACGTTGAGCAAGATGAAAAAAGTCGCACCGTCAATTTCAAGATCGAGGTGAAAGTTGCCTTTGGTATCTCCATTCCAGACAAGGCGGAAGAAATTCAGTCTATAATTGCTCAAGAAGTGAGTCGCTTGACGGGCTTACACGTTGGTAAAGTGCATATCGTTTTCAAAGATCTTATCTTCAATGAGTCTCTTGAGGAGGCTATTAGGAAGGTTTCCACTAAGAAATAATGGCATGCTTCAAAGTTAGGTAACAGTTCCTGCTGCAATCAATTTTCCCTTGTTGCATGGCTTTGAAATCTGTCGAAATAGTGCTTGGAATTATGCGTACGGCTCATCGACTTCTTTCGGCTTGGAATGTCTTCCTCTTGATCATTCAGGGAGTCGTCGGGACATTCATACTCATGCTTTCTTTCAGCATCACGGCAAGGGCGCAGTTTTCAGCCTGGATACGGTGCGCAGAAAAAGAGCTGCTGCTGATCGGGGCACTTATCATCATTCTCACCATACTCCTCTTGATTGTTTCGATGCGGCTCGACCGGCGCCAATATTATCAAATCAAAATGGGGTTTTATGGCCTTGCTGCTGAGGTGGACCTCGATGTCATCCGCACATTGGCTGGGCGCTATTGGCAGTTGAACTTTCCTACGGCCAATCCGCAAGTTGATGCTTTGATGCGTTCCGACCAAATGCTGGAGCTATTCGTAGAGTTACCGAAGATCCCCTTAGAGGAACAAGCGCAGGTGCTCCAGAAAATCGAGAGCGATTTGGGAAGGCAACTAGCTAGACACCTTAACTACCGGCGTCCTTTCTTGCTGACGGTGAATGTTTTAACGTAGCAATATCACGTTTCGTAATTCCTTCTACACGAGCAAGCTCTTCTTCTGAGGCTTCGAGGACGCGCTTTATACTGCCAAATTTCCGCAAAAGGCGTTGTCTTTTGACCGCGCCGATGCCAGGCAGGTCATCAAGGGCGCTTTTTAACGTTGCTTTCTTTATCCTTTTGCGATGGAATCCAATGGCCATTCGATGCGCTTCATCGCGAATTCGCTGAAGGAAAAAAAGGAGTGGTGAACGCGCTTCAAGAAGAAGGGACTCTTCTTTGTGAGGGAGATAAATGCGTTCGCGTGAAAGCCCTTTATCATGGCGGGCAGCTTCTTTTGCTAAGGCAATAGCATCGACCGAGGCGATGTCGAGTTCCTTGAAAATCTCTAATGCGATGTTGAGTTGTCCTTTGCCGCCATCGAGGATGACCAGATCGGGCAAATCGTCTTCTTCTTTGGCTTTGGATAAGCGTCGTAGAAGAATTTCTCGCATCGCGCCATAATCATCTCCCGCCTGCGCTAATCGGATACGAAAGAGCCGCGTCTTTTTCTTGTCTCGTTCCCCATTGTTAAAGCCGACCATGCAAGCGACATGTTCGGTTCCGGCGCTATTGGATGTATCGAAGCATTCGATTTTTTGTGGATAACGGGTGAGTTTGCATGTTTCAACGAGATCGATTAGGAGCTTTTCGTTGATTTCTTGGCGATCTCTCTTTTGATGAAAGAATGTTTTAGCATTTTTTAGAGCGATTTCGGTAAGGCGTTGTTTCTCTCCTTTGCTAGGATGTTGTAAATGGACTTTGTGTTGAGCCAGTTCTTGCAATGCTTCTGCCAGGGGTTCAATGAGGTCGACAGGATGGGAAAAAAGGATTTCCCGTGGAATCAGTTCAGAGGCTTGATAATGCTGGAGGACAAAAGAGCTAAGCAGTTCACTCTCGTCTTCGGCGATTTTTGTAAATTCGTAGTGCTCGGCCCCGGTGAGCTTGCCTTCTCTCCACAGGAGTTGAACGACTATGGCATCATATCCCTCTCGATAGACAGCTAGAACATCGGTATCTTGTCCGGCTGCTTTAGCGATCAACGTATCATGGTTCACGATGAGCTCGATTTGCTGAATCGTCTTCAAAAGAGCTGCTGCTCGTTCAAATTCAAGCTGCTCGGATGCTTTTTCCAGGTCCTCTCGCAGCCGTTTGAGGATTTCCTTATCTTGCCCGCGTAAGAAACGGATAGCCCCATCGACGAAAAGATCGTATTCTTCTTTGCTGCAAAATCCCACGCAGGGTGCGATGCACCGCTTAATGGAATAGAGCAAACAAGGTCGCGTACGGCGCCTTAATTCTTCGTCAGAGCACTGGCGTAGAGGAAATAAACGGTTTATGAGATCGAGCGTTTCGCGGGCAGCATGGGCGTGAGGATAAGGACCGAAATAGAGACCCTTTTCCTTCGGTTTTCCCTTATAACGAACAAGCCGGACCATGGGCCATTTATGTTGTTTGTTAATGGCTAAGCTAATGAACGTCTTATCATCCTTGAGCAAGGCGTTGTATTTGGGTTGGTGTTTCTTGATCAACGTGTTTTCGAGAAGAAGTGCCTGTTTTTCGCTTTCGAGGATGATCGTATCAATCGTGGTGATTTCAGCGATGAGGAAGGGGATCATGGCGCGGGAGTCGCCATGTTTAGCGAAGTATTGCTTTAGGCGGTTTCTCAGATCTTTAGCCTTACCGATGTACAAGACAGCACCGGTGGCATTCTTCATGAGATAAACGCCAGGTTCTTTGGGATAGCGCTGCAACGTCTCCAAATCAAATTTCAATCGTGTTACACATATCCGTTGCTCAAGTGCAAAGTTCTCTTTTTTTCTTTGATTCCAGCTCTTTCTTTGAACCTCAATATCATGGATGGCTCTGTAAAGCAATCCATTTTTAGGTATGCGTCGGGGCCAGTGAGCTGGCCCTGAGAACTGGCGTCAAAATCATCGATTTTCTAGGGTGTGGGAGTTTTGCAACTACCCGGGGTGTGACAAACGCTCGGTCCTCGTGCTTGTCATAGCGAAATTATTCCAGCGCAATTTTGTTCTATCCCAAGATTTTTTCTGAATAGCTTGATAGCAGCAGCTTTCAGTTTTGGATTGATCTTTGAATCGACAAAAGCTTTTTTACCGAATTTTGGATCTTTAAGTTTGGTAATAAGAGAGGCGTCGGTTTTTGCAGCTTTTTGCGCTACTTCATACAAACAACGATGGAGTTGGCTGCGTGTTTTTTTTCCAAGCAGCTTTTCCATAGCCTTTAAAAGGTTTGCGATTTTTTTCGTGTTATGTTGCCCGGTAACACAAAGAGAGAGCTGCCTGAGAAAATTTTTAACTTGAAGCTGTTTATGCTGCTCCTCGAGGATACTCTGAAAAAAATCCAGCTCCGGAGGTAAGCTAATCAACCCGTTGTTTTCCAATTGAAGCCTTTGCAATGCCTGCAGCTGACCGATTTCTTTAGGTACGCTGAGAAGATGGTTGTTTTCCAAATGAAGCTCTTGCAATGCCCTGAGCTGGCCGATTTCTTTAGGTACGCTGACAAGCCGGTTGCCTTCCAAATAAAGATCTTCCAATGCCCTGAGCTGACCGATTTCTTTAGGTACGCTGACAAGACGGTTGTTTTGCAAATATAGTACTTGCAATCCCTTTAGCTGACCGATTTCTTTAGGTATGCTGATAAGACGGTTGTTTTCCAAATCAAGCACTTGCAATGCCTTTAGCTGACGGATTTCTTTAGGTACGCTAACAAGACGGTTGTTTTCCAAATGAAGAACTTGCAATATTTTTAGCTGACCGATTTCTTTAGGTATACTGACAAGACGGTTGTTTTCTAAATCAAGCGTTTGCAATAACTTTAGCCGACCGAGTTCTTTAGGCACGCTAACAAGACGGTTGTTTTCCAAATGAAGCTTTTCCAATGCCTGAAGCCGACCGATTTCTTTAGGTAAGAGACTTAAGCCCTTCTCCACAAGATCTAGGTCATCGTCAATAGCTGCTAGAGCGCTTTGGTGTTGATGGATCCAATCACGTAAATGGTTTGCCTTTTCCATCGTCTTTGTGGAATCTTTTGGAATATGAAG
>Ga0206862_1026_pt2 | contig 29536 bp, 22 predicted proteins | sample Alteio_BWOrgCont_43_FD_152625 | JGI IMG/M metagenome (GOLD analysis project Ga0206862, IMG submission 152625) | Enriched cells from forest soil in Barre Woods Harvard Forest LTER site, Petersham, Massachusetts, United States -... | ecosystem: Environmental > Terrestrial > Soil > Temperate forest >... | reverse complement strand
AGATACCAGAAAAAGGCTGAAGAACAAAGCCTTGACTGCCTACCCAAAGTGACGATCGTCGATGTGCCTCATCTCATCCGCGATTTCCCTTTAGTAAAAAGCGCTAGTGGAGCCTTGCGGCTGTTCCACCACGAATGCTTCACTAATCACATTGTTTATGCTGATCTATTTTTCGACCTTCCTGAAATCGCCCTAGAGGATCTCCCCTATGTACAGCTCCTTTTAAGCATGTTGCCCGAATTAGGCAATGCAGAACGAGGCTACGTAGAAAACCTGGAATATATGCAGGCACATACAGGAGGCCTCGGTTTTTCTTTTACGCTCCTTACCTCGATTAATAAACCTTCAGTTAAACCATCCCTCCATCTAAGAGGCAAGGCCCTTAGGCGCAAAGCTGATAAACTGCTGAACCTCATGCGAGAAGAAATCACCGCAGCGCGATTCGATGAAGAAGCTAGGATTGCCGAACTGATCGATCAAATTCATGTTAACCTAGAAAGCCGATTGCCGCGCAATGCTGCCCGCTATGCCACGATGACGGCACAAAGCGGTCTTTCAGAAGCAGCTTTTATCAATAATATTGTTCATGGACTTCCTTATTTTCAAACGATCCGGCAAATCGCTGAGAAACGCAAAACACATTTTCATGACATCCTCGGAACCCTACGTAGACTTTACCATGATTTGTTCATCATCTCTTCTCCCCATCTCGTCATAAGCTGCGATAAAGAATTGTTCAATTCTTTAAACCAAAATGGGTTTCATGGATTAAGCGATCTAAAAAAAGAAACCATCCGTACTCCCTGGAAAGGCAACTATCCTTTTGATCAGCTGCGAGATCAAGCCAGAATCATCGCTAACCCCATTGCCTTCAATGCAGAGGCTTTTGCCGCCCCAGGTTACTTAGACCCTGCTGCACCCGCTTTACACCTTGCCGCTCAGCTTTTTGACAACCTCATCCTTCACCCTTCTATCCGGGAACAAGGGGGAGCCTATGGCAGCAGTGCAACCTATTCTCCTTTGCTAGGGTTGTTTACTTTCTATTCTTATCGCGATCCGAATATCGCATCCTCTTGGAAAACTTTTCACAAAGCCATCGAAGAAATCGCGCGGAAAAAATTTTCCTCCTCCGATCTCGAAGAAGCTAAATTAGGATTGATTCAAAGCTTTGATGCACCCGTCTCTCCAGGCAATCGCGCGCTTACCTCTTATTTTCTTTTGCAAGAAGACAGGCTCCCCGCCCAAAGACAACGATATCGCGAGCAACTGCTTGCCATGCGTCCTGAAGATATTTCCAAAGCCGTAGAAAAACACCTTTTGCCAGCGATTAAAAACAGCACCTTTGTTTCCTTTGCCGGAAAAGAACTCCTAGAACAAGAAAATAAGCAGCTTTCCTCATGGGGCAGGCCTCTTTCTATCTTTACGGTCTAGCGAAATTCACAGAAATCCCAGGAAAAATTATCTCGAGTACTTGAGCTTTTTTCTTGTTAAAAGGTATAAATTACACAAGACTGATGTAAGCTCTGATCTCAGAGACTATTGTCGAATTAAGGAGAGCTCCTCATGCTTCGCAAAGTATCCCTCGTTTGTTTTTCTATTTTCGCTCTTACGCTCGGCGATGGTTTTGCTGTTGCCTCCGATTGCGTTTGTTCCCCTGCTATGATCTCTAAGGCCTTTACCGATGTAGCAAAAAAGGCAACACCCGCTGTGGTTTTCTTAAAAGTTGAAAGTGCGCCGCTTCAAGAAGATGACCTCTACGGAGGAATGAACCCCTTCGGCGATGAATTTTTCCGCCGCTTTTTCGGTACGCCCCCAGGAGGCCAACAGAAACCGCAGCCACAAATTAGCCAAGGTTCTGGATTCCTCGTAAGTTCTGATGGCTACATCATGACGAATGCTCATGTTGTCCGGGGAGCTGATAAGATCACTGTCGTCTTTAATGACGGTAGAGAAATGGATGGAAGTGTCGTGGGAGCTGATAGCCATACCGATGTCGCTATCATCAAAATCGAGGGAAAAAATTTTCCTTTCCTCAAGCTTGGTGATTCGGACAAGATGGAAATCGCCGAATGGGTTATTGCCATTGGCAGCCCCTTCCAATTGGAAGCCTCGGTCACTGTGGGTGTCGTAAGCGCTAAAGGACGTCAAAATCTACGAATTAACGATTTTGAAGATTTCATTCAAACTGATGCCGCTATCAATCCAGGCAATTCAGGCGGCCCTCTTCTCAATTTGAATGGGGAAGTCATTGGAATCAACACAGCCATTTTTTCGCGTAACGGAGGTTACATGGGCATCGGCTTTGCCATCCCAAGCAAAATGGCAACTTATGTCATGAAGCAGATCATCGAATCAGGCGTCGTTACACGAGGCTTTCTAGGCGTCTCATTGCAACCCATCGACAAAGATTTAGCCGATGCGTTTGGGTTAGAAAAACCCGAGGGGGCGCTAATCTCCGAAATCGTCAAAGGCTCGCCTGCTGATAAAGCTGGCCTCAAACAAGGCGATATCATCCTCGAATATAATAAAGTCACCGTTAAATCGTTGGGAACCTTCCGCAATGAGCTCGCGATGATGAGCCCTGGCTCAAAAATCATCTTCAAGATCAACCGCAAAGGGGAAATTCTCACGATTCCTGTAACGATTGGAACAGCTTCGGATACGATGGCGGCTGGGGGCGTTGCCTCTAAAATGGGCATTGAAGTTGATACGCTTACCCCGGAACTTGCCTCTCAGCTCGGCTATTTGTCAACGGATGAGGGTGTAGTCATTACAAAAGTCAAGCCGGCGTCTGCTGCTGCGCAAGTAGGCATACGACCTGGTTGCCTTATTCAATCAGTCAACCACAAAAAAGTCACAAATTTAGATGACTTCAATAAAGCACTCATCGATGCAAATAATCAAAAAAGGATTTTATTATTGATCCGCCAAGGCAATGTAACCCGCTATTATACCTTTAAAATTGAGTAGCTGCCGCGGCCCCCTTAGAACAGGTTCTTAAAGGCCAGTTTCACCAAAGCGAGGATAATCCTTTGTTTGATAGGTGCGCTCTGATAAAATAAGAGCCGATTTATCGTCGCACCTATTACAAGCCCAGGTTACAAAGCTTCGATGTCTATCTTTCTTGTCGTCCTCCTCTATGGAGTCTGGTCTAGTGTTTTTTCTTTTGCAAAAATTGCTTTAACGTATAGCACTCCCGTTTTCCTCACCGGATTTAGGATGGTTTTGGCGAGCGCCCTCCTTTTAGGCTATTTGCTCATTGCTAAACGCTCTTCATTCAAGGTGACTGGCAAGCAAATTTTTTCGTTTGCAATCCTAGGATTCTTCAGCATTTACCTCACCAATATTCTGGAATTTTGGGGGGTGCAGTATTTATCTGCCGCAAAAGCTTGCTTTATCTACAGCTTATCTCCTTTTTTCGCTGCGTTCTTCTCCTACCTGCATTTCAAAGAAAAAATGAACCTCCGCAAATGGATCGGTCTTGGGATTGGCTTGGCTGGAACGATTCCTGTCCTCATTCATCAAAATGGTGTTGAAGAATTGCTGAACGCCTTTAGTTTTTTCTCCTGGCCTTCCTTAGCTTTGATGGGCGCTGCTCTCGCTTCTGTTTATGGTTGGGTGCTACTGCGGCTTCTGGTCAAAGATTCCTCCACCTCTCCTCTAATGGCCAATGGGTCTAGCATGCTTTTTGGCGGAACGTTAGCTCTTATCCATTCCTACTTTATCGATCACTGGTCCCCAATCCCCGTCCAAGAAGGCTCTTTTGGCCCCTTCTTCAAGATCACATTGCTCATGACGATCCTCTTCAATGTCCTTTGCTATAACCTCTATGGGGTCATGTTGAAACGTTTTACCGCCACACTCCTCTCATTCCTAGGATTGGTCAGCCCTATTTTTGCTTCCTTGCATGGATGGATTTTCTTGGGAGAACCTCTATCCTGGACGATTTTTCTTTCTACTGCTATTCTTTGTGTCGGCCTCTGGATTGTCTACTCAGCTGAACTCAAACAAGGTTATATTTATAAAAAAACCCCTTCACAACCGGCTATGGAACCATGAACAAAACCATCCTTCTAGCATTTGCAACAATTGCCTTTGGCTGCTCCTCGGTAAAATCGGATATCAGTTTTCAAAAAGGCAAGGACTGTTTCTGGAATGGACACTACGAAGAAGCTGTTGTACATCTAAATAAAGCCATCGATCTCGATCCTTCTTCTGCCCGTTCTCATCAGCAACTAGCCATCACCCATGAGAGGCTTGGCAATTTGAACCTAGCTTGGGAACACGCACGCAAGGCGTTTTCCCTGAATTCCCAATCCCCCGCTGCTTTTGAGACCTTCTCGAGTATTTTCAAAACCATTTTTAAACAGCATCATCTAAACGGCCCGCGTAAACCCAATGCTAAATTGCTGATCGAAACGCTTGGCGTTGCTGATAAGTATCTGCACAATGAAAAGGGGGACCTCAAAGCCCTCTATTATGGGCCCATCTGTCTCTACATCGACGATGGCAAACTCAGCACGACCGAGTGGCTCAACCCCGTTCGCTAATAGTCTATTAAACATTTAGGAAAAACAGGCTTGGAAGCAGTTATAAGGCTACCCGTAAGATCCCAACCCTCGCTTCTTCGATCATCAAAACCTACGAGCTCGAAAACCTCATAGAAATCTACCTTCATGTTTCTTCCTCCGACTTAACCCCGAGCGACAAGGCAAAGACACTCCATAAACTGCTATCTATGGCATACAGCTTAAGCGAGACCGAGAAACTACCACGCCCAACTTATTCATCTCTCCCAGCTTTTTTCCAAGAGGTTGAAGCACGCAACCTCATCAGGATGATAGGGGCAATCCGTAACGCAAGGCCACTTCCCCATCTGCCGGCAGAGATCGAGGACCTTCATATTCCAGAGGATTCCGCAAAGGCGATGCAAAAAGCAGACCATTTACGCGATTGGATCAACCAAGGCGCAATAGCTGACATTGACGGTGACCTAAATCTTAGGGGGAAGGACTTAAGTCTCTTACCTAAAGAAATTGGTCAGCTAAAGACATTGCAACAGCTTTATTTGAACAACAACCGGCTTATCAGCATACCTAAAGAAATCGGTCAACTACAGGCATTGCAAAATCTTCATTTGGACAACAACTATCTTGTCAGCGTACCTAAAGAAATCGGTCGGCTAAAGACATTGCGAGAGCTTCATTTGGACTACAACCGGCTTGTCAGCGTACCTAAAGAAATCGGTCGGCTAAAGACATTGCAAGGACTTTATTTGGTCGGCAACCGTCTTGTCAGCGTACCCAAAGAAATCGGTCAGCTACAGGCATTGGAAGCGCTTCATTTGGAAAACAACCTTTTTGTCAACATACCTAAAGAAATCGGTCAGCTACAGGCATTAAAATGGCTTCGTTTGTACAACAACCGTCTTGTTAGCATACCTAAAGAAATCGATCAGCTACAGGCATTGCAAGAGCTTGATTTGGACAACAACCGTCTTGTCAGCGTGCCCAAAGAAATCGGCCAGCTAAAGGCATTAGAAACGCTTCATTTAGAAGACAATGGGTTGATTAGCTTACCTCCGGAGCTGGATCAATTTAAGGGTGCCCTCAAGGAACAAAACAAACAGCTGCAAGTTAAAAACTTTCTCAGGCAGCTCTCTCTTTGTATTACCGGACAACATAAAACGAAAAAAATCGCAAACCTTTTAAAGGCTATGGAAAAGCTGCTGGGAAAAGAAACACGCAGCCAACTCCATCACTGTTTGTATGAAGTGGCGCAAGAAGCTGCAAAAACCGATGAGACAATGCGTAAAAAACTAAAAGATAGGCAATTCAATAGAAAAGCTTTCCTAGATGAGAGCATCGATCCCCAACTTAAAGCGGTTGCGATCGCAAGATTTAGAAAACCCTTGGGGGAAATAGACTTCAGCAATAGACATCTTGCATAACCTGCTTTGCTTGAAAAAATCGGAGGTTTTTTCGCCGATTTTTAAGAACTGCTTTGCAGTTTCGGCTCAAGCGAGCGAAGGCCACCCCAAAGAGGTAATTGCAAAATTCGCTTCGCAAGACAAATTTGATGATTTTTTGGGTGGTTCTGTTTCTCGTAAAATGGCATATGCCATTGGACAATTGATTCAATTGTTTGTGTCCTGAAGTGGTTAATTATAATCATGTTATAAATTAACGAAGGATGAATTCATAGTTTGTGGACAGTCTCTCTCTACCTCCACGCTAACCCCTTATGCAGTAGTTGGTTACGGATTATTTCAGGTAGTTTTCCTCTGTACACGACAAAATTTGTAAGCATTCATGAGGTTATGAAGAGAGTTTTTTCTATAAGAGATAACAGGATAAGCATGATCGGCGAAACGCCAGCAAGATGGGCAAGATGAAGAAAGATAGATTTATCTCATCTTTCTTCATCTTGCCCATCTTGCTGGCGTTTCGCCGATCATGCTTATCCTGTTATCTTTATAGCAAAATCCCTTAGCAACGTCTTGAACGTATGAAATTTTTGTCGTGTACAGAGGTAGTTTTTTGGTCAATACGACATTTCCATTTTGCGTACATATTAAATTTTTTAATATTGCGTTTTAATGCAAATTTGTTTTATTATAATACAAGTAAGATTTTTAATATTAAAAATATTGAGGATTTATGTCTTTAGTTACAAATACAAATCAATCATCTTCAGCAGAACGTGCTTTTCAACCAGGTGTCGTAAAAAATCAAACAAAAAGCCAGGGGGCACTCACTAACACTACAAAGAAGCAAAACAAAAATCTAGTAGTTAAAATCACAAAGGATGTGTTCGTAAATAAAGTGTTTCCTTTTCTCACAGAAGATGAAAGGACGAACTTCCAAAAAGCCTGTATTGGCGACTGTTCTTTGACGGCGTCTAGATTTGATCGCTTAAACAAGCTTTCCCAGGCAATCCTACAAAATCCATCAAAAATACCCGTGCAATTCCAAGAGCTCCATAAAGACGATCGAACGAGGATTCTTACCAAGTTCGGGAAAGAAAAGTTCGATTGGAACCAAATGAAAGAACTAAGAGAACCCCTCCTAAAAGAGGTCGAAGCGATGAAAGCTGAGCATAGCTTTACCATCCTCTCCTCAAAATCCGTCAACTACCTAAAAAAGCTCCCTATCGCCTTAATGTCCGACCCTCTAAGTTCTTTCCTCATAGAAAAAGAGAGGGCTGACTTTCGAAACAATTGTAGGAATACCCGCAAAATCCAAACCCCCATTTCTTCGATCATCAAAACCTACAAGCTCGAAGGTCTCATAGAAACCTACCTCCATGTTTCTTCCTCCGACTTAACCAAAAGAAACCAAAAAGATCAAAGCTACAAGGCAAAGACACTCCATAAACTGATGTCTTTGGCACATAGCTTAAGCGAGATCGAGAAACTCCCTTGCCCAACTTATTCATCTCTCTCAGCTTTTTTCCAGGAGGTAGAAGCACGTAATCTCATCAGGATGATAGGGGCAATCCGTGACGCAAGTCCCCTTCCCAATCTGCCGGCAGGTGTCGAGGACCTTCAGATTCCAAATGATCCCACAGCGACTATACAAAAAGCAAACCGTTTACGCGATTGGATCAATCAAGGCGCAATCGCTGCTATTGGTAGTACCCTAGATCTTACGAATAAGGATTTAAGTCTTTTACCTAAAGAAATCGGTCAGCTACAGACATTGCAAGCGCTTGATTTGAAAGGCAACCGTCTTGTCAGCCTACCCAAAGAAATCGGTCAGCTAAAGGCATTGCAAGAGCTTCGTTTAGGCAACAACCGTCTTGTGAGCATACCTAAAGAAATCGGTCAGCTAAAGGCATTGCGATGGTTTGATTTGAAAAACAACCATCTTGTCAGCATACCTAAAGAAATAGGCCGGCTAAAGGCATTGCAATGGCTTCGTTTGAGCAACAACCGTCTTGCCAGTGTACCTAAAGGAATCGGTCAGTTAAAGACATTGCAAGGGCTTTATTTGGAAAACAACCGTCTTGTTAGCGTACCTGAAGAAATCGGTCAGATAAAGACATTGGAACGACTTCATTTGGAAAACAACCGTCTTGTCAGTGTACCTAAAGAAATCGGTCAGCTAAAGGCATTGCGATCGCTTGAATTGGAAAACAACGGGATGATTTGGATGCCTCCTGAGCTGGATCGATTTAAGGGTGCCCTCGGGAAGCAAAATAAAAACCTGCAAGTTAAAAACTATCTCGATCAGCTCTCTCTTTGTGTTACTGGACAACATAACACGAAAAGAATCGCAGGTTTTTTGGACGCCATGGACAGACGGCTTGGAAAAGAAGCACGTGGCCAACTCCATCGCTGCTTGTATGAAGTGGCGCAAAAAGCTGCAAAAACCGATGAGACACTGCGTGAAAAACTAAAAGATAAGCACTTCGGCAGGAAAGCTTTCCTAGATGAGAGCATCGATCCCAAACTTAAAGCAGCTGCGATCGCAAAATTCAGAAAAACCCTTGAGGAATAGACTTCAGCAATAGACATCTTGTGTAACCTGCTTTGCTTGAAAAAATCGGAAGTTTTTTCGCCGATTTTTAGAAACTGCTTTGCAGTTTCAGATCAAGCGAGCGAAGCCACTCCAAAGAGTGGTTGAGTGAGTGCGAGAAAAATCCGCGAAACGTTAGACTTACGGGTGAGGCACACAGTCAATCGAAGTTTTAAAGGTACCCATTGTAGTTAAACTGCCTATGTTCCCTGTAGAATTTTCCCCAAGATAAAAGCCGTATGGGTCCACCTGATCCAAGTAATAACCACCTAAAGCATTACTGGTAGAGATGTTGTTTGTGTAATAAAGGCAAGTCTGGCCGTCCAGTGAAGGAGAACCAACGCGCATGCCGTAGAGGCTATTGTTAGTGAATTGATTATTATAAACACTGAGAAAGACGGTAGCTTCAGGCTGCACAGTCATGCCGTCCCCCACTGTATTATTGCAAATATTGTTTCCTACGCTGGCTACCACAAGCCCTGCATTTTGAGAATTCAATAGTAATGCTGCTTGAGTCACTCCAGAACTATCTGAAGATTCAAGTTGGTTTCCTAGGATATTGATATATGCTACATCCCCACTTTGGCTGGTGGCAGCAATCCCAGATCTGCCAACAGAGTTGGTCATATTATTACTAATCGTCATTGTTGGAAACATACCTGCCATGATGGAGGTATCGATCCCTCCTCCTCCAAGGCCTATCGAAGTGATGACGTTTTGGTCAATCAATAAGCTGCCCTCGTAAATAACTACATTGATTCCTGTATTAGAGGTCGAATTGCCTGTAATGGTATTTCTTGTAATTACAAAATTGCCTCCCATTCCACCAGTCTGGATACCAAAACTATTGGAGCCTCCTTCAATAGATATGCCGAACCCAGAGACTTCGTTAACATCCATTAACATGACCACAGGTGAAGTGAGGGCTGAACTAGAGATGGCAGGAGAAGACGTTGTTTGTGGAGGGACTGCGACCTGTCCCATAGTGGTGATGAACAGATTAGAAATCCCTGATCCTAAAAACCTTTGATTGCTCTTAAGAGAAATCCCATTAGCCATATGGTTCGATGTTCCATCCCCTGAAAATACATAGATGATATTTCCATCTACGGAGGCATCTTGAGCATTAAGAACACCATCCATTGTGCTTAAATTAGCAAATGGATTTTCAAATGTGCCATCTGGCGCAGAGTTGGTGTTGGTGTTGTTCACAAAGACAAAATAAAATGGCTGCCCAGTGGCGGGGTCAATCGCTATAGGGTCTACGGTGTTGCTTTTTTCATGCTTGTTGACGACAACGATCTCCTGTCTCTGCACGGGTTGAGAGCCACGCCACCTCATCACATTGTCTGCAAAGCAAGTGCTCTGGGAAGAATTTGAGGACCTCTTGCGGCGAAGCGTTCTACCTTCAAAAGGGATGCTAATAGAGGCCTGACCTTGAAATCTATTATGGAACACTTGATCATAAGAATCGTTGATCTCTAGAAAGAGGTATTTCATTACCTCAGCACGCACACGCAACTTGCCTCCCCAAGCATTTTTTCCCTGTTTCCCATGAAAATAGTATGGGCCAGCCGCTATGTAAAGATCGTAATTCCTCGTAGGCTCTAACCGGTGGACACCCACTTCAGCATCGAAACCCTTCATCGCAAATTCCATCTTTTCTATCTTTTTTATGTAAGGTTCGAAAACGAACAAGTAATGGCCCTGAAATCGTTCGAAAGCGATTCCCTGCTCTCCGTTATAACTCGTATAACTCCAACTCTTGGTGCCTACTGGCAAGTAAGCATTAGCTTTGATTTCCCAACGATCTAAGAACGCTTCCAGACCAGCGCCTACCTGGTTGTAATGGTAATGATTCGTCTCTCGATAATCATAATAACCATTGATGCCTACCATGTATTTGTTGGAATCGATGACATATCTTAGGCCGAGCCCTGCATTCGCAGCGAGTTTTCTATTATTGAAGACATGCCCCCTTAAGTCGATAAAGGGTATGAAAGAACCTATGCTTGGGGCAAAAAATCCTTGTAAGGATGTATAACCAGTATTGTAACCGATGCCTTTCCATTCAAGGTGCTTTACATTGAATTGATAGGGCTGAATATGAGGCCTACATCCTTGGTCTTGATCGGGGGCAAATTCGGAATCTTGAGAAAGATAGTGACCATTCTCTTCTTCTAGGGAGAGTTCTCCTATTTCTTGAAATGGATCGACTTTGCTTTCGAGCGCCTTCTCTTTTAAAGAGGCTTTTGGTTCGATTAAATCTTCTATTTGCTTAAGTTGAACGTCTATCTGATTTTTGACATCTTTAATTAGGATTTGTAAATCATAAATATTTTTTTTTATTTTATTTATCAAACAGTTAATATCCTCTTCTGTAAACCTATCGCTATCGAGGTCTTCTGAAGTCTGCTCGTTAAAAAAATCCCTATTTGTTAATGGATTTGTTTCCATGGACTCGCATTTTTTCTCCTGGAAACTTTCGTTTGAAAAGAGAAACTCCTGCATATTGGAATAGAAAACAAATACAGAGAAAAGAAAAATCATCCTATTTCGCATGCATCTCGACTTTGTACAATTTTCCATGCGTTACCGTTACCGACCCGAAATCCTTGACATCTTCGTCAACATAGCTGCTATGCGTATCAGCAGTTCTCAACCTCTAGATAAGTTGAAAGAGAGCTCTTTATAACAAATATTCTTTAGTGCTTAAAATCAAAGGAATAATGTCATGAACTCCCTATCGACTCACATTGGCTCTCATTTCTCGGCGCTCTTGATGAGTCGGTAAAGTTGTCCTAAAAGGTAGAACGGCAGTGATAGCAGGCTGTATTCAATAGAAGACCCGAGAGAGTCCTTCACATGTACGGGACCTAGTCCAGGGACATCTGAATTAATCCTTACTGCAGTCGTTTTCTTTTTCTCTTTTACGAACTGATGGAGTGATTTTAGCGTTCCAGTTGTACCTGCCTTTACTTCAACGGGAATTACCTGATTTTCATATTGAATGATATAATCGATTTCAGCTTCCGCCCCTTTTTTTCCTCGCTGCCAATAATAGAGGGAGGGTGGAATATATCCAGGGGTCACCGTGCGTAGTAGTTGGCCTGCAAGTTGTTCAGCCATACCCCCGTTATTGATCATGGAAATTTCAGATACTGATCTTAACTGGTGTAATGAAAGTCCCAGCGATGCGGCACAAAGTCCACAATCTAGCATGATCACTTTCAAGAACCGCTCGTCAGCTTCCGCACCTAAAGGTAACCCGTTGGCTGAGGTTGAGACAATTTGATGACATACTCTGGCTTTAGAAAGTAAATCCAGCGCCTGTTTTAGTGACGCTGTGCTCACTTCGGCATTGGCCTCCTTGTAGACAAATTTTTTCCCAAGTTGGCGGGGAACTGAGCTCATTACATCTTCAAGACGATCAATCGTGAGACGTCCACTATATTTGGCGAAGTCATCGCGATAGGTTGCGAGCAGGTCGAAGTGAATCTGATTAACGGCATCAGAAGCTTTTTCAGTTGCCCAGCTTGACACGGCTGCAGGCATTCCTCCTACCACTAGGTATTCTTTGATTGTCTTTATTAATTGTGAGTGAATGGCTTCTGGAATATTGAGATCCCAATCATAGCTTTCTAGATAGGAGCGAAGCTCGTGCTGTTGGACTGCATCCAAAAATTCCTCGAAGGATAATGGCTCCAGATATAGGTAACCTATTCTGCCAACAGGCATACTGAATTCATGTTTGGCTAGAGAAAAGTCTAACAAAGAGCCTGCCGCAATCACTGGAAGTTCTGGCATGTCTTCAGCAAACCAACGCAGTTTTTCTAGGAGATGGGGCGCTGCTTGAATCTCGTCCAGAAATAGAATTGCTTTTGATGGCTCAATTTTCTTTCCTGTTGAGGCTGCAATATTGATGATGATCTCTTCGGGATTATTTGACGAGAAGAGGGACTCCAGGTCGCGTCGTTTTTCGAAGTTAAGCTCGAAGAGTCGTCGCCCTTGAGAATTAGCCAGATCTCGAATAAGCCAAGTCTTTCCAACTTGGCGGGCTCCCCGAATGATTAATGGCTTTCGCGCGTTAGAATTCAGCCAGTGAACGAGGAACAAGGTGCGATCACGCCTCATAAATCCTTTCCTTGATTAATCATAATTAAACTTAATTTTACAAATTAAGTCCACAAAAGAAGGGGTTGTTTTTGCGACTAGCTATATATAAGACAGGGTTGTTTAAGAGAGAATGGGGATCGAGGACATGGGAATACGTTGTTAACTTATTATAAATGAATATGATCAATAAATTTTTTGAATTGGGGATCATTGCGGATTGGGTCGAAGAACTCTCTTTTGACAAAGTCCCCGATCGCAGGCAACCCATGTTCAATGGCTGCATGAAGCCACCCGATGGCTGGTTTAACTTGGCCGATCTGCGCAAAGGCTGATGCGCTGCGCAGCGCAACATCTGCTTCTTGATTAAGCTGAAAAGCCCTTGAAGAGAGGTCGACGACGAGGGGATAATTTTTTGCTTCAAATGCTAATTCATGTAGAACCGAAGCAGACTCATCCGCCAAATCATCCTTGACCTCTAGTAAAAGAGAATACGCTTGGCTGCGATGATCGAGTCGAAACTCTAAAATTGCCAGTTGCTGCGTAGCAGTTGTCCAAAGCAGCCCTTTTTTTGCTTGTTCTCTAAGTTCCTGGAAAAGCGCAATGGCGCGGTCTGTTTGCCCCAGAACCAATGCTTCTTCTGCCTTGAGCAACATTTCACGTAAATTTTCTTTCCGGTCACTGTCTTCAAGTTTACGCGTGGTGCGCCACATCTCAAAGCATTGATAAGCGAAAAGAAAGAAGAGTGCGCCAATCAGAAAATTTTGCGTGAGGAAGAAAAAAAGACTAATCAAAACAGCAACGATAAGCCCAACGATTAAGGAATACCTAAAGCCTTTTGCTCCAAAAATCCCCTCCAATACGATACGCAAAAGCTGTCCGCCATCCATGGGAAGCACAGGGATTAAATTCACGACTGTCCAAAAAAGATTCACGATAAATATGTCATGGAGGATCGAAGCATAAGGCTGTACAGCGAAAAAGGAAATTTTTCCAAGGGACCAGGCAATGATCGCTAACACGAAACCAAAAAAAGGACCGTTGAGCGTGATGATGAACTGCTTCCAATAGGGAAGATTCTGTCCCTCATGAATCGTCAATCCCCCAAGCGCAACAAGCTCAATACGCGGTTTCTTGCCAAAAACCATGGAAGCAAAAGCGTGCCCGAGCTCATGAAAAAGCACTGAAACAAAGATGATACCTACCCAGACCAAGGTGCCAAGAAGGCTTTGGCTATAGAGAAACCCGATGAGTGCAGCAAAAAGCCAAAAAGCGGGTCTGATGATGATGGGAATAGGGCCTGGTATTTTAATCACGCTATCTGGCTCCAATGGCAGATTCTACCGCTTTGCCCATTTCCGCTGGTGATTTAGCAACGATGACACCCGCTTTTTCGAGCGCTTCGATCTTATCTTTTGCCGTGCCTTTGCCGCCAGAAACAATCGCGCCAGCATGACCCATCCTCCGCCCCGGCGGGGCCATAACACCTGCGATAAAAGATGCAACAGGTTTTGTGCAATGGCGAGCAATCCACTCAGCAGCTTCTTCTTCTGCACAACCGCCGATCTCACCGATGAGCAAGATGACTTCGGTTTCCGGATCTTTTTCGAAAAGAGCTAGAACATCGGTAAAGTGGGTACCATTGAGCGGGTCACCGCCGATGCCGACACATGTTGTTTGTCCATAGCCCATCTGCGATGTCTGCCACACAGCTTCATAAGTCAACGTCCCTGATTTAGAAACAATGCCCACTTTTCCCCGAGTGTGAATGTATCCCGGCATGATTCCAATTTTGCATTCCCCCACTGTGATAATCCCAGGACAGTTTGGGCCGATCAAACGACTAGTCTTGCTGATCTCCATGATACGGCTAACTTCGAGCATATCGCGGATGGGAATGCCTTCCGTAATACAAACGATGAGAGGAATGCCCGAATCTTCAGCTTCGAGAATGGCATCGGCGGCATAGGGCGCTGGAACATAAATCACGCTGGCATCAATCGTACCGAGGACCTTCTTTGCTTCGTAGACTGTGTCGAACACAGGCAGTCCAAGAACCTCTTGTCCTCCCTTGCCGGGCGTAACGCCGCCTACATACAGGGTACCGTAGAGCATTCCTTGCTCAGTATGGAATTTCCCCGATTTACCTGAAATTCCTTGAGTGATCACGCGCGTCTTTTTATTAACGAGAATCGCCATGCCTTATTTGCTCCTCAAAGATTGTACCGCTTTCTGTGCTGCTTCGGTCATACTATCCGCGGTGATGATGGTGATTTTCGAGGTATGCAGCAATCTTTTCCCCTCTTCGACATTCGTACCTTCCATACGGACGACAACGGGAACTTTGATGCTCAATTCCGCTGCTGCGGCGAGAACGCCTTCGGCAAGAGTCGCACAATTCATGATGCCGCCGAAAATATTGACGAGGATCGCTTTGACTTTGGGATCAGAGAGAATGATCTTAAAGCCAGCTGCTACCTTTTCTTTTGATGCTCCTCCGCCAACGTCGAGGAAATTCGCCGGCTCTCCACCAAAGAGATGAATAATGTCCATTGTTGCCATGGCAAGCCCAGCGCCATTGACCATGCAGCCAATATTGCCATTCAATGCAACATAAGCTAGATCGTGTTCTTTTGCCGCGACCTCATTCTTCGATTGCTGGGTTGGATCATAAAAATGGCGAATCTCCGGCTGTCGAAAAAGAGCATTTTCATCAATGCCGAGCTTGGCATCGAGCGCCCAAAGCCGTCCATCGGGTGTTTGAACAAGCGGGTTGATTTCACAGAGCGAAGCATCCTTTTCAATGAACACTCTAGCCACCCCCGAGGCAATTTGCATCCCCTCTTTAGCCGCCTCCCCTTTCCAACCCATAAAATTGGCCAGCCGCAGCAAATAAAAATGTTTGACATGACCGTTTAAATCGATAGGTACAGTGAGAATTTTTTCTGGATTTTTCTCAGCAACCTCTTCGATTTCCATCCCTCCTTCTGGCGAAGCAATCAAGACGGGCCTAGCATTTTCGCGATCGATGATCGCCCCTAAGTAAAATTCTTTTTTGATGTCAGTCGGCCTTGCGATCATCACCTTATGGGCAATGACACCTTCTGGCCCAGTCTGGTTATTCACCATTTTCATGCCGATGAGGGAAGAGGCGACGTCGCGGATCTGCTTTGGTGTTTTGGCAAATTTGACCCCACCCGCCTTACCTCGGCCTCCTGCATGGACCTGAATTTTGATCACGGCCTCTTCTAATCCAAGACTTTTTATCACTTTGTCCACTTCGGCTAGATTGGCAGCTATCCCATAATCAGGGATGGGGATGCCGTAGTGGGCAAGAATTTGCTTAGCTTGATATTCATGCAGATTCATGAGACGATCACTTGGTGTTTTTGAATTCTCTTATGTGATACCCTGTAGTTTTTCTTCAACGATTAAACATGAGTTGTCATGCTGAAATTTTTAAGGTCTGGTTTTGAAAAAATCAAGAACGCACTGACTCGCACCCGTTCCATCATTGCAGGGAAAATTCGACAACTCTTTTCTGGAAAGATTGATGAAACCACTTTAGATGAACTCGAAAAAGTTCTTTATGAAGCCGATCTCGGCACGGTCTGCGCCGCGGACATGACCGAAGAAGTGCGTCGCTTTCTTCGCAGCCATAAAGAGGCCTCCAGCGAAGAGATTTTAGGCTGCCTAAGGGATTTTTCTCTTCGTACATTGAGCATTCCGCCTCAAAAAACGGGCTCTGTGCAAAAAGCAGGCGAACCCTTGGTCATTCTTGTAACAGGAGTCAATGGCAGCGGTAAGACTACCTCCATTGCCAAGTTGGCCAATCTTTTCCAAAAAGAAGGAAAACGAGTGCTCTTAGCTGCCGGCGATACTTTCCGCGCTGCCGCTATCGAACAGCTTGCGATTTGGGCAGAGCGCATAGGTGTTGAGCTGGTCAAAGGGCAAAGCGGAAGCGATCCTGCTGCCGTCGTTTTCGATGCACTGGCCGCCGCAAAAGCTCGCAACTGCGATGTCGTGCTGATCGATACTGCCGGAAGGCTGCAGAACAAAACGGAGCTCATGCAGGAGCTCGCTAAAATCCGGCGTGTTGCAGACAAAGCCATCGCTGGCTCACCCCATGAAACTTGGCTTGTGATCGATGCAACGACTGGGCAAAACGCCATCGATCAAGCAACGATTTTCGATTCGTTCACCCCCCTAACAGGGCTGATCGTCACAAAACTCGACGGCTCAGCCAAGGGGGGCATCCTTCTTGCAGTCTACCGCAAGCTCAGCGTGCCCATCTTATGGGTAGGAACAGGCGAAGCCGAGGAGGACCTCATGCCTTTTGATGCGCAAAGCTACGTTGACGGCCTCTTCGATCTCCACTAATTTTTTGTGGAACAAAGGCGCGTGCATAGGCGAGCCTTTCTGTTAGAGGAGGATGCTTAAGATCTTCTCGTAAATTACCTTCTGGAGTAAGAGAATCTTTCATTTTTTCTAACCACTTGACAAGGTGTGGGTTTTTCCAAGTTTTTGGGATTTCTATTCGTTTAATTGAGCTATTTTGTTTAATTCTATTTCCAAAAAAATTAATCGCTCCTCTATTCGTAGCTAGTGTATTCATCGCTAAAAAATCCGCATCTTTTTCTGTCTTTCTACACAGAAAGAAATTTTCTATTACACTTGCAACAATCTCAACCAAGAAAATCAATAAAGGACAATGCATAAGGCAACCTACCCCCACAATCCATACGACATTATTAAATAATAGGTCGCCTAATATATCATTGTTTTTTAGATGCGCTAGTTCGTGCGCGATTGTAAAATCAACTACGCTATCAGCTTCTTTCAGCAATCTATGATTAATATAAATACAGACGGGAGATAATGAAAAAGTGGATGTCGTTAGTATAGAAGCAGACCCTTTAGGGTGCATAAAACATTGAATAGAATTTGACAATCCCATCATTTTGGCTATTTTCTTTATCCGAGCTAAAACATAATAATAACGCTGTTTAGTAGGCGGTGCATTTTTCTCAGGATAAAATATATCATCCAAACTTGTTATAAGTACTTTTCCGTTTTCAGGAATTGTTTTTTTCTTTTGAAGAGCTGTACCATTTTCTATAGTTTCTGGAGAAAGCAATACAGTTTTTTCCTCGTCATTGCCGGTCGAAAAAACAGCTCTGCAATAATAAAGCGACTCTACGAAACGTATCGTAGTAAAGAACATTGCTCCAGGGAAAAGACTATTCATGACTTTCTTAGCAAACAGATCAATAAAAGATCTAGCGAATGCCATTGGTAATATCTTTCGCATTGGATAATACACATTTAAAAATCTATCTTCTATAAAATAAGGCGTGTCGGATATTTGCAATACAGATGTATTTATTTGTGAAATTGTATCCATGAATACCATTTTTAAAAAATGCCGAGATTATTTCTAAAATACTCTCTTAAATCATGAGAAACAATACCACAAACAACGGAGCTTTGCAAAGGTAAAATCTCTGAAGGCTCGATAGAAATTAGGTTGTTTTCACACTGGGGATGCGTAAGAGACTGTTAGGTATGTGGAAGATCAGGGCCATTTAACTAAAAATACTTGACAGCTCTTCAATGCTAATAAACAGTGAGCTACAAAAATATCCAATCTGATGCAGCAAGACCAACTCCTCATTTTTGACTCACCTTTTTAGAGATCGTTGCAAGGAAGGCACGATTATCAAGTATCTTTAGTTAAATGGCCCTGCTGGAAGCTCTTGATCCCAAACAAATCTTAAGCTTCCACGCCGACAATCGGCAATCGCTTGTTCCCATATAGACCACTCGTCGGGATGAGCTTTTGGGGCATTCTTCATGGATTCAAGGAGATGAAGGGCTATGTTAAGTCGTGATTGACATCGTTTATTGAATATCTTCCAGAACTCGATGAGGCAGTTAAAAAGATCCTCTTTGTTTAGCGTGAGTTCCTCTTGTTGTTCTTTAGGATTTTTTTTCACCCGAAAAATCGCCTCGCTCCATTCAGCGCATGTTTATTGATGCATGCCATAATGAACATCGAAGAAGAAAAATAGATTGATATCGACCAACTTCTCGTCGAAGGCAGCTATTTTAGGCTCAACCAGTGGCCATATAAAGATGCAGAAAATGCAGAGCAATAGTGTAACTTCTCTGAACGGTAAATTCCTGCATGTTGAATTGTTCCGCCATCTTTCTCAGAAATCTCTGATTTTTTTATATGCGCGGAATATCGCGTAGATAATCTTTTGAAGGTCAATATTTAAAGTATTTAATAACAGTGTTTTGCAATAAAGATTAGGCTGATTTATAAAAAGACATGCTAGGTTTTGGCGGGATTTTCGAGAGACTTTTGCGATCAGATCGATTAACTTGTTTTATTGTCCCTTGTTTTCACAAGAGGGATGCGTAATACTGTTAAGTATGTGGAAGATTAGCTACGCTCTTTATTCTCCCTTTTCTCCTGATAGCACGTTCGGTTCCCATGAGCGTTCGCTTCTGCTGCAATTCATCGTTTCCTCAATAGACCAAAGGGATGCACAAGAATTCTTTGAACATGTCTTTCTCCTCTTTTTTGCTTTTCCGGAAATCTCTTCTGACGCGTTAAGAAAAATGGTCAAAAAGTTACCTTTGGATAAAAAAGTTGCTCTTCCTACGCAAAAAAAAATCTATCTTTTGTTGATTCCTTTTTTAACTGCGTGCCGCGACGAGGAGGGCCTAGTTCTCTTCCTTTTGCGCCATCGTAAAGCCTTGGAACCCCAACGCAAAATCGATTCAGTCCTCCACACCTTGTATCCGAACGGGCTGGGTGAATTTCTCGATGCAATCCAGAAAAATTGGCATAAGCGAGGCTACCCTTCATTTTCACAAGAAATCGAGGCCTTAGCTAAAGACCTATGAACAATGCCCTAGAACTCATCCGCGCTGCTAAACAATTACTTTTAGAAGAACGACGCCGTCGCCCTTACCTCTTTTCCAAACTCATACCCAATTTTAAAACAGCGGCCGATCGCTTAGGCTCTGTTCCTCTGCCGCCAACGCACAAGCCCGCTTTCTCTCCTTCGAAGAGTGTGGAAGCGAAAGAATCCCTTGCGAGTCCCTCTGAGAAATCGGCTATAGCATCGAATTCTTCAGAAACTATCCAAAGTATCTTGCCTACAGATCGTAGCTACCTTTCTTCATTCAAGGCTCTTCGCTGCGTCATCGAAAAAAGTTGCCCTTCTCTTCGCTTAAAAGAGGAAATCCCCAGCGATGAAATCGCGCTTCAGCGTAAGAATGCCTGGAAACGCCGGGGATTCGATGTCGAAGTTCTTATCCTCTGTTTTGGAAAAGACCGCCGCCAGAAAAATCTCCTTAGCAACATTGCTAAGGCTATCGGTACGCTTGGAAAACGTTGTCAAGTCATCGATGCGTTTGTCCTTGAAAAAGAACGAGGCTGGGATTCGTTTCTCGAGCTTCCTCATCTATTGTTCATCATCGCACCGCCTCTTGAGATGTGGCAAACTCCCCTTATAAAGTCCCTAGTGAAAGTCAACCCTGTTTCGGAGGACGCTTATCTTGGCAAAGCTGAGGTTCTTTTTATCCCCTCAATGGAAAAAATTCTCTCAGACACAACGCTTAAGCCAAGGTTATGGCACACCCTATGCCAAAAACTCGTTTTGCAAGCGTAATCCTCGACGAAGCGATCGATCGAGAACTCGATTATTCGATCCCGCCCGACTTTCCGGTGAACATAGCGATTGGCACCCGTGTCCTCGTCCCTTTGCGCTCGCAGTTAAGAAAAGGCACGATCATCGATTTGCGAGAAACAAGCTCGATTGCCTCGATCAAACCGATTACCGAGATCCTTTCGGAAACACCTCTTATCCACGGTGAACTGCTCGACCTTGCCCATTGGATGTCCGAGTACTACGCTACCCCTTTTCGTCGAGTTTTACGCCTCTTCCTCCCACCGACCATTCGTAAAGGCATGGAAGCCAAGCAACAACTCTTCGTCACCGCAGAAAGGCCGCGCCCTCAGCTAGTAGAACTTTGTGCATCGCTCCGAGGCAAAAAAGAAGCACAAGCCAAACTGCTCGATATCCTCCTCGAACATCCAAAGGGGATTTTATTAACAGAATTACTCGAGAAAGCTAGTGTAGCTAGAACAGCCTTTGAACAGCTTAAAAAACAGGGGGTCGTCAGTGCCTCTTTCCTCGCAATCGAGCGAGATCCTTTGGCAAACGCCACGTTTGTTCCCACCAGACACAAAGTTTTGTACGATGAGCAGAAAACCGCATTTGCCTCCATCTCCCGTTCGCTCAGTTCAGGTGCTTTTGCTGTGCATCTTCTCCATGGAATTACCGGCAGCGGTAAAACAGAAATCTATCTTCAAGCAATTGAATCTGTTCTAAAAATGGGAAAAACAGCCCTGTTCCTGGTTCCAGAAATCGCACTCACTTCACAGACGGTCGAACGACTCAAAGGACGTTTTTCAGATCAGATTGCTTTGTTTCACTACCGGCTTAGCGACGGTGAAAGACGCGATGCCTGGCATGCCTTGCAACGCGGTCAAGCAAGAATCGCAGTTGGCCCAAGGTCCACCCTCTTTGCTCCTCTCAAACAGCTTGGCTTGATCATCATCGATGAAGAGCATGACGGCTCTTATAAACAGACAGAAGAAATGCCCTGCTATCACGCACGAGACGTCGCTGTAATGCGTGCCAAACTAGCCTCTACCGCAATCATACTCGGCAGCGCCACACCTAGTTTGGAAAGTTATTATAATGCCTCCCAAGGTAAATATCATCTTTCCACTCTCTCGGTGCGGGCCGAAAAATCGAAATTACCCCATGTAGAAATTGTCGATCTGCGAGAGGAATCCCCTAAACAAAAGGGGCATAGTCTCTTTTCTCGCCCTTTGCTGAAAGCGATAGAAGAGCGGATCAAAAATGGCGAACAAACCTTGCTTTTCTTAAACCGCCGCGGCTATCACGCCCAGCGACTTTGCACCGCCTGCGGAGTGACGCTGCAATGCCCTCATTGCGACGTTGCTTTGACTTTTCATCGGAAAGACAATCGCTTAACATGCCATCTTTGCCAATACCATCTCTCACCGCCTCCTGTTCAATGCTCCTCATGCGGCAGCGAAGACTCTCTCAAATATCAGGGCATTGGCACCGAGCAAGTAGAAAGAGTGCTCCATGCCATTTTTCCAGAGGTGCGTACGCTTCGTCTTGATGCCGACACAACCAAGCACAAAGGAAGCCATGATGAACTCTTCAAACAATTTCGGGCTGGCAAAGCTGAGGTCCTCATAGGCACGCAGATGATCGCCAAGGGACTGCATTTCCCTTCTGTAACGTTAGTAGGCGTGCTCAATGCCGACGCCTCCCTTGGCATCCCCGATTTTCGTTCTGGAGAGCGTGTGTTTCAGATCTTAACCCAAGTCGCAGGCAGAGCCGGACGAGGCGCTCTTCCAGGACGGGTGATCATCCAGACATGGCTGCCAGAACACCCCATCATCGAACTTGCCTCGCGTCAGGACTATCCCGCCTTTTATCACCAAGAGCTCGATTCAAGAAAAGTTTTCAATTACCCTCCTACAGCCCGTTTAGTCAAAATCCTTGCCAGTGGCCCAGACGAGTGCACGGTGCAAAAAGTTTTAGATTCATTAAGGCAAGAGCTTCAAAAACACCTTCCCTCCTCTTACGAATTGCAAAATGTGCTGCCTTGCGGCTACCCAAAAATCAAGGATCGTTTCCGCTTTCAGTTTCTCATCAAAGGCCCATCCTGCGGTCCGATAACACGTCTGCTTACCCCTCTTCTTCAAAAGCGAAAAACTCTCCCTAAAGAGCTGCGCATCCTCATAGATGTCGATCCCCTCTCCACCTTTTCTTGACGGCAAACAACGAATGGCTTACCCTTTACGGTCACTATGCAGATTGAAAAGCCTGAATATCAGCGGCACGAAGAGTTTCAAAACCGCTCCCAGAAGTTAGCAGAAATCCGCCATTTAGGGATCGGCCCTTACCCACCTGTTTTCCATCCCACAACCCTAGCGCAAGCGCTTCAGGATCAATTCAATGGTCTTGAAGTGGGGGCAAGCGATGATGCTGCTGCTGGTACCACTCCTTCGTTTAAAATCGCAGGGCGCCTGGTTCTTTTTCGTTCGATGGGCAAAAATGCCTTTGGTCAGATTCAAGACGAAAGCGGCCGCATTCAAGTGATGTTCAACCGCGACCTAACAGGGGTCGAAGGATTGAAGGAAGGCAGCGAGATCACCTCCATTAAATTTGTCGAAAAAAAGCTCGATCTCGGCGATCTCATCGGCCTCGAAGGGCATCTCTTTAGAACCCATGTGGGCGAGCTGACCCTCTTCGTCAAAAAAGTAATGCTTCTTTGCAAAACCTTACTCCCCTTGCCCGATAAACATAGCGGCCTCGTCGATAAAGGGGTACGCTATCGTAAGCGATGGCTCGATCTGATCACGCATCCCGATGTGATGCAGACATTCAAACTACGCAGCCGAATCTTCGGTTTCATCCGTAAATACCTGACTGAACATGGCTATCAAGAAGTTGAAACTCCCATTTTGCAAAACATCTACGGTGGGGCCGAGGCACGTCCATTTGTCACGCATCTCAATGCCCTCGACCAACAAATGTACCTCCGTATCGCGCTCGAAATCTCACTGAAAAAACTGATCGTTGGAGGGTTCCAGCGCATTTTCGAAATCGGCAAGGTCTTTCGTAATGAAGGTCTTGATCGCACGCACAATCCTGAGTTCACCATGCTCGAGGCCTATGCAGCCTTCACCGATTACAATGATATGATGGTGCTCACAGAAAACCTCTTTGAGGGCATTGCACTGGATTTGTTCGGCACCACAGAGTTCAAAGTCGCTGTAGAAGAAGGCGCCCCTGAATATACCGTGGATCTGAAAGCACCCTGGAAGCGTATGAGTATGGAAGATGCCTTACGCATTTACGCAGAGATCGACGTAAGCCAGTTGAGCGAAACGGAAATGCGCCAGTACCTCATCGAAAAAACAAAGCTTGATCCCCAGGAGATCAAGCGTGCTCCACGTGGCATACTGATTGCAAAACTCTTTGGAGAATTTGCAGAGAAGCACCTCATACAGCCGCATCACATCATCGATCATCCTATTGAAACGACCCCCCTTTGCAAGCCGCATCGCGACCCTAAACTGCGTGAGCAGGGCTTGGTAGAACGCTTTGAAACCTTTATCCTTGGGCATGAATTCTGTAATTCCTACACAGAACTGAATGACCCTGAGCTGCAGCGTAAATTGCTAGAAGAGCAGTCCCTAAAGCGGGAAGCCGGTGACGAAGAGGCTCATCCCCTTGATGAGGAATTCATCGAAGCGATCTGTCAAGGGATGCCGCCCACGGGGGGCCTAGGCATTGGCTTAGATCGTCTTGTCATGCTCTTTACCAAAGCCTATTCCATCCGCGATGTGCTCTTCTTTCCCCTCATGCGCCCTGAAGAGTAGAATATAGCCCTGCCTTTTTCTTTGAGAAGGAGCTAGCCTTCCCGTACTCTTGGAATCTGACCACGCCTGTAAGCCCATCGTAATAGTCATCCAGACGCTTCCAGAGGTCGGAGATTTCCTGGAGACTATGCGCAGCAACCAACCCTATGTTGGGATCATGGAGGTAGAATTGGTTGGCGCTGCTTTTAATGAAACTTATAGCATGTTTGGGTATCCCGGATACCTTATAGATTCCTGGCTTCAAAGAGCCAAAAACCCTGGCCGTTTTGTCAATGAATACAGGGAGTTCTTCTTGTTGATTCCTCTTGACGAACCTACCAATGAGTTCACGATCGATACCCAAACAGACCGCGAGATTGGGAAATACGTCTTGCAGAAAGACTGCTTCTTTGGGAGCGCCTTTTTCGAAGATCTTAGCAACAGCCATGACGTGTTGTCGCGGGTCAGAAAATTTTGCTCTGGTTTGAAGATAGAGGTAAGCGAACCAGTCCTCTATGCCTCGGCACTTGCCTCCACTCCCACCGAAGCGCACTATCCCATCTCCATCACCCCAAATGACTTTCCTTACAGTTTCTGTGAGGGCCTTATAATCGACAGGGGGATGCGTACAAATGTCCTGCGTACCTGGCGCTGGTTCGTTGTGACAAGCAACGAGAAGATTTTTGCCAAAGTTGTCTATTTTTTCCCATGACAACTCTTTCCATTCCTTCGGCGCAAAGACATCGCCCCTGCACAGAAAATACCAACCATCCCTCATCATCTCATAACCGTCACGCTTCGAACTACGACTACCCATTATGATTCCTAGTGCAAAAACCTCGATACCAATAGCTCCCTCCAAAACGGCCCAGGACAGCGCGAAGGGCTCCGTGATGACAATCCAAACAATGCTCCATATCCCATCTAGCGTTCCAGTCTTTGGAGGTTTTACTTCAGCTGGAGCGGTGGCTGCTTTAGAGGCAGCAAGAATCTCTTTAATTGCAGAACTACCTTTTAAAAACTGTTGCATGTTCGCTAAGGAATCAAACACTTTTGTTGAAAATGGCATTACAGACATGTTCGGCCTTTTTTATTGTTTAATTTGATACATTTTAAATAATGAAATGAATTAAAGCAATTAAGATGCTCGACTTTGTACAATTTCATGACTTCCTCGATGACGCTCGTCAGCCATGAGATTGCAAAAATAAAAATTGATAGAAAGGCTCCTATCATTCATAATTTTGTTGTTCAAAGACAAAAGGTTATCATAATCTCAACTTTGTACATTTTATGACTTCAACAAAAGTTGCTATTGTCACAGGAGGCGCAAAAGGCATTGGCGCAGCCATTGCACTTCATTTGCTCTCTCAAACGATCCGAGTTGTTGTAGCTGACATCCATATCCCTGATGCAAAATTTAAACTCTGTGATCCATCTTGTTTTCTTTTCGTAAAAACAGACGTGACAAACGAGTCCTCAGTAAAACAATTAGTTCAAAAAACTTACGCCCATTTTGGCCGCATCGATAGCCTAGTGAATAATGCGGGAATTTTACCCGACGATCTTCCCCGTATCGAGAAGACTTCTTTAAAACTCTGGGAAATGTTTATTAGGACAAATTTGACCGGTCCCTTTCTGTGCGCCAAGTATGCGATTCCTCACATCAGGAAAACCAAAGGGACAATCATCAATATCGCCTCCACACGAGCTCTTCAGTCAGAGGGAAGCGATGCACCCTATGCTGCGTCAAAGGGCGGCCTCGTATCTTTAAGCCGAGCCATGGCCATAGAACTCGGCCCTGCTATCCGCGTGAATGCTGTCTCCCCCGGTTGGATCGATACTGGAAAGTTCCACCTTACCAAAAAAGATCATAAACAACATCCTGTGGGTCGTGTAGGAAAACCGCAAGATGTTGCACATCTCGTTCATTTTCTCCTATCCGAAGAGGCTGCCTATATCACTGGGCAGAATTATATCATCGACGGTGGGATGACGAGCAAAATGATTTATCTTTGAAGCCTTTTTAAAGCATAAACGGAGATCAACGCAGAGACGCGGGGTCGCAAAGACGCAGAGAAAATTGAAACTATACTGCTGACAGTTCAAACGCCCGAAAGTTTTTGGCTTTGGACGTTTGAACTGTCAGCAGTATAGTTTCAATTTTCTCTGCGTCTTTGCGACCCCGCGTCTCTGCGTTGATCCCCCGCCAGTTCTGCTTAATATAAATAAGAACGATTTAGCCTGTTATAGACAAAAATGGACATTGTGTGACTTTTTTAGCAACACTCAATATAAACACAATAGACAAAACTAGTTTGTTTAATAAATGAAAATAATTGTATTATTAGTTAAGAAATTAAATAAAAACCAATTCTATCATGCGAAAAGAAGCCTATCTTCTTTCTATTCTGCTAACGCTAGGTTCTTGCAGGGGTGAAGCCCCCCTTGCAGATGAGCAGACTACGATAGAATATCGCATTGAAGATGGCTCTTACGCTATTGTCGTGCCGCAACAAGAGGGATTCTCTCAAGAGCAGACCAAACAGCTAGCCATGAAGAAAGCTGCTGAACTAGCAAAATCTTACGGTTATCGCTACTTCAGTGTGGAACAAGAGAGGACTGTTCAGGTCGCCCGCACAAACCAAAGCCCTGGAGCTAATGCTCCGAGAAACCTTTACTACGAAGCTATCCAGTCGGAAAACTTTGGGCGAGAACAAATCATGCAGGAATCACAGCAATATCCCGAACTTCTCCCTGCATACAAACTCATCATCCAATGTTATAAGGATAATCCTCCCGCTTCAGCCATTGACGTTTGCGAAACCATCAAGTGCCCATAAACCTTGGGTGTGACAAACGCTCGTTTTTAGAACAAGACTATTTTTCACGCACCACTTTTTACTATACATTTATCATAAAAATATTCAAAATATACTAATCAAAAAAATTGAGGATTTGTGTCTTTAGTTACAAAAGCAAATCAGCCGTCTTCAAACGTTGCCATTCGCTTAGAGAAGCTTCAAAACTTCTACCAAGTGCTCACAAAAAATAAGCCCGATCAACACATTTCCAAAGTGTTTACAAACCTTGAAAAAATCGACCGCCATGCGATCTGCACGATGAGCTCTTGCAAAGCGATAGGCCATAAGCACATTATCAACAAAATCGCCATGAAGAATGCCGTTGAAAGGCATATGGGGGCTCTTAAAAAAGCAGAACGTGCTTTTCAAGCAGGTGTCGTAAAAGACCAAACAAAAAGCCAGGGAGCACTCCCTAACTCTTCAAAACAGCAAAGCATAAATCCATTATTAGCACTTACACAGGACGTGCTCGCAGAAAAAGTACTTCCTTTTCTCACAAGAAAAGAAGCGACGAACTTCCAAACAGCCTGTGTTGGCCACAGTTCTTTGACGGCGTCAAGATTTCATCGCTTAAACAAGCTTTCCCGAGCAATCATACAAAATCATGCAAAAATACCCGTGCTATTCCAAGAGCTCCATAAAGACGATCGAACAAGGATTCTTGACAAGTTCCAGAAAGAAAAGTTCGATTGGAACCAGATGAAAGAACACAAAGAACCTCTTCTAAAAATGATCGAGGTAATGAAAGCTGAACATAGCTTTACCATCCCTCCCTCGAAATCTCTTGTCAACTACCTACAAAAGCTCCCTATTCCTTTGATGTCCGCCTCTGTAGGTTCTTTCCTTATAGAAGAAGAGAGGGGCGATCTTCGAAGCAGTTGTAGGGATGCCCGTAAGATCCAAACCCCCGTTTCTTTGATCATCAAAACCTACCATCTCGAAAACCTCATAGAAACCTATCTTCATGTTTCTTCCTCCAACTTAACTCGAAGCGACAAGGCAAAGGCAATCCATAACCTGATGTCTTTGGCGTACAGATTAAGTGAGCTCGAAGAACTCTCTCGCCCAACTTATCTTTCGCTGCCCACATTTTTCCAGGAGGTAGAAGCACGCAACCTCATCAGGATGATAAAGGCAATCCGTGACGCAAGGCTGCTTCCCCATCTGCCGACAGAGATCGGGAACTTTCATATTCCAAAGGATTCCGCAAAGGCGATGCAAAAGGCAGACCGTTTGCGTGATTGGATCCATCAATACCAAGATGCACTAGTTGCTATTAAAGGTGCCCTGTATCTCGTGCAGAAGGACTTAAGTCTCTTACCTAAAGAAATCAATCAGCTAAAGGCATTGCAAGCGCTTTATTTGTACAACAACCCCCTTGTTAGCGTACCAAAAGAAATCGGTCAGCTAAAGACATTGCAAACGCTTAGTTTGCACAACAACCGCCTTGTTAGCATACCTAAAGAAATCGGTCAACTAAAGACATTGCAAGCGCTTAATTTGAGCCGCAACTGTCTTGTCAGCGTACCTAAAGAAATCGATCAGCTAAAAGCATTGCAAGGGCTTTATTTGGAAAACAACGACCTTGTTAGCGTGCCAAAAGAAATCGGTCAGCTAAAGGCATTGGAACGGCTTTATTTGGACAACAACCGCCTTGTTAGCGTACCAAAAGAAATCGGTCAGCTAAAGGCATTGCAAGAGCTTCATTTAGAAAACAACAGCCTTGTTAACGTACCAAAAGAAATCGGTCAGCTAAAGGCATTGCAAGAGCTTCATTTAGAAAACAACGAGTTGATGAGGTTACCTCGGGAGCTGGATCGATTTAAGGATGCCCTCAAGAAACAAAATAAATAGACATTAATTTTTTAAGCGCATGCATACCAATTTTCATCTATTCAATCAAATTATTGTAACAAAAAAATATTGAGGACTTTGTGTCTTTGGTAATAAATGCGGATCAACCATTTTCAAATGTTGCCATTCGCTTAGAGAAGCTTCAAAATCTCTACCAGGTACTCACAAAAAAAAAGCCCAATCAATACATTTCCAAAGTATTTACAAACCTTGAAAAAATCGACCGCTATGCAATCCGCACGATGAGTTCTTGCGAAACGATAGACCGTAAGCATATTGTCAACAAAATCTCCATGAGGAATGCCGTTGAAAGGCATATGGGGCTCTTAAAAAAGCAGAACAGGTTTTTCAAACGGGTATCGTAAAAAACCAAACAAAAAGCCAGGGAGCACTCCCTAACTCTTCAAAACAGCAAAGTAACAATCCATTAGTTAACCTTACACAGGATGTGCTCGCAAAAAATGTACTTCCTTTCCTCACAGAAAAAGAGAGGGGCGATCTTCGAAGCAGTTGTAGGGATGCCCGTAAGATCCAAACCCCCGTTTCTTTGATCATCAAAACCTACCATCTCGAAAACCTCATAGAAACCTATCTTCATGTTTCTTCCTCCAACTTAACTCGAAGCGACAAGGCAAAGGCAATCCATAACCTGATGTCTTTGGCGTACAGATTAAGTGAGCTCGAAGAACTCTCTCGCC
>Ga0206862_1071_pt1 | contig 29616 bp, 30 predicted proteins | sample Alteio_BWOrgCont_43_FD_152625 | JGI IMG/M metagenome (GOLD analysis project Ga0206862, IMG submission 152625) | Enriched cells from forest soil in Barre Woods Harvard Forest LTER site, Petersham, Massachusetts, United States -... | ecosystem: Environmental > Terrestrial > Soil > Temperate forest >... | reverse complement strand
GGAAAAACTGGGAAAGCTGCTTCACTTTGGCGCGCACGGCCTCGGCGGTGGCCAGGGCGTTGGCGCCCGGCTCCAATTTCACGCCCACCGCCGCGGCGAGGCGTCCGTTGACATGCACCTGCGTAGTGTAGTTCTGGCCGGCCAATTCGACGCGCGCGACGTCACGCAAATAAACGCGCGAGCCATCAGGATTTGCCCGGAGCAAAATATTTCCGAATTGTTCGGGGGTGTTCAGGGTGCTTTGGCCTTGGACGGTCACGTTGAGTTCCTGGCCTTTAACCGAGGGCAACATGCCAAGCTGACCCACCGGCACTTCGGCGTTTTGGGTCTGCACGGCAGCGATAACGTCGCTGGCGGTGATGGCGTAATCCTCGAGCTTCTGCGGGTCCAGCCAGATGCGCATGGCATATTGGGTGCCGAAGAGGTCGGCTTCACCCACGCCATTCACGCGGCGAATGGGGTCCAGCACAGTGGAAGAGATAAAATTACCGAGTTGAACGTCGGTCATGTTGGCGTTCGTGGACGACAACGCGAAAAACATCAGGAAGTTGAAGGTGGACTTGGTGACCGTGACGCCCGCCTGTTGAACGGTGATCGGCAGGCTCGGCGTGGCCAACTGCAACTTGTTTTGCACCTGCACCTGGGCCAGGTCCGGGTCCGTGCCGGGCTGGAAATACAACGTGACCGTGGACTGGCCGCTGGCGCTGCTGCTCGAGGACATGTAGAGTAGATGGTCGACGCCGCTCATCTGTTCTTCGATGACCTCAGTCACAGTGTTTTGGATGGTCTCCGCCGATGCGCCGGCGTAAATGGCGTTGATGGCGATGGACGGCGGGGCCACGCTGGGATATTCCGCCACCGGCAAATGCGTCAGCGCAAGACACCCCGCCAACATGATAAAGACGGAGATGACCCAGGCAAAAATCGGGCGATCGATGAAAAATCTCGGCATGGCGTCCTTTTATTTTCCTGCGTTTGTGCCTGCGCCGGAGAGCGGAGCGCCTCCAGTACCCGTGACAGGAACCGGTGTGACAGTCATGCTTGGTTGCGCTTTTTGGAATCCATCCACCATGACCTGGTCGCCGGCTTTAAGCCCTCCGGTCACGATCCAATCACTGTCGACAGCCTGGCCGATCTGCACCGGCTGCACGATAAGTTTGTTCGACACGACGAGCATCACGGACGACGTGCCGTCCGCGTTCATGATGACGGCGGGTTGGGGCACGAGCAATGTCTGCGGCGAAACGGCCTGGGCCAATTTGCCGACGGCAAACATGCCCGGCAGCAGGAAGCCGTCCGGATTGGGAAATTCCGCCCGCAACGTGATCATGCCGCTGGACGGGTTCACGCTGATGTCCGAGAACAGCAATTTGCCCGCATGGGGATAGACCGACCCATCCGGCAGCGTCAGGGTGACGGCTGCTTCATCAGGTTCAGCGCTGGTCAAACGGCCGGCTTTTAATGCCTGCTGCAATCTGACGGCGTCCACGCTAGATTCGGTGAAATCGAAATAGATGGGGTCCATTTGCTGGACGACCGCCATTTCGGTGGCGGCGGTCGGGCTGACGAGCGCGCCCACGGTGACCAACGCCGGGCCGATGCGTCCGGAGATCGGCGCGGTAACGGTGCAATAACCGAGATTGATCGCGGCGATTTCATCGGCGGCTTTGGCCGCTGCCACGCTGGCCGCGGCCTGGGCTGCGGCGGAAATGGCGTTATCGTAAGTCTGTTTGCTGACGGCGCTGATACTGACCAGTGGTTTGTAACGCCCGGCCAGCAGTTGGGCCTGCGTGTTATTGGCCTCCGCCTGGGCCAGGCTGGCTTTGGCGCTGTCGAGCGCCGCCTGATAGGGGGCCGGATCGATCTGGTAAAGCACCTGGCCGGCTTTGATATCCGCGCCCTGCTCAAAATCGCGATGAAGCACCACGCCGTCCGCGCGCGCGTTCACCTGGGCGATCTGTTCCGGGTCGATGCGCCCGGGGAATTCGTTGGTGAGGGCCAGCGCCTGCGGTTCCACCGTGATGATGCCGACCTGCGGCGGCGGCGTTTGATAGCCCTGCGGTCCGCCGCGTTTGCAGCCGGACGATACCAGCGCCAGTGCTGCAAGAACGATGGCGGCGCGGATCATAGCCGGTCGTATCGCGCGTTCTTTATTTTTTTCTAAATCATGCTTCATCGGTTGTCTCCTTGATGATCACTGTTTTTTCGTTTTAGATTTTTTAGCCGCCGCGCCTGCCAGGAAAAGGTCCACGATGCGTTCGGCGGCATCATGATCCAGCGGGTACCTGGGCATTTTCAGATGCGAAACGATGTAGAAATGGGCGAGGCCATAAAAACCGTAGGCCAGTTCGTCCGTGTCGAACCGGTTCTCCACTTCTCCGCGCGCGACCGCCTGCTGGAAGAGCAGGTGGATGGCATTGAAATTGCGCTGGCACTTGTCCAGATAGTTCATGCCCAGGGGCATCTCGCCCGGCGCGGCGAACGCGCTGGAAAAGGCGAGGCGCGTGAGATCGCGGTGCTTGTGAAAATAATCGAACAGCGCGGCCAGCACCGCCACCAGTTGCCCGCGGGTGCCCTGCGCGCCGGCCATGGCCTTTTGGATCAACTCGTAGCGCTCATCGAGCGCCTCGTTGACGAGCGCGGCAAAAAGATCGGACTTGTCGCGGAAATGATAGTAGAGGGCGGGCTTGGAGACTTTGGCGTCGACGGCGATCTGCTGGACGGACGTGGCCGCGTAACCGGCATTGGCAAAGCGCTTCAACGCCGCGCGAAGGATCTGCGCCCGCGTCTTATCACTGGCTTTGGGATTGACCACCTTGCCCATAAACTTACCGAACGGTAGGTAAAATAATGAAGGCTGTCAAACATTTGTTTGAAAAGTTATTCACAGGGTCATTCCGACCCGTTCCAACCGTCACTCATGCAAATGCCCGGAGTCCTGTTCGCCGGGAGCTTTCCGGCGGCTGGCCAAAAGCGAGAACAAATAAAGCGGCGCGAAAATCGGAAACGTTCCCAGGATAACCAAAAAATAGCCGGCTAGGATCAGAGGGCGATTTCGAAATTGGCCGCTGGTGCCGTTGCGGAACACTTCGCCTTGAGAAAAAACCTGGAGATACGGCATTAAATTATTGTAAGGGCCGACGGCGCGGTTGCAGCCTTTGCAAAACCACACCGTGGGCGGCTGCTCGGTCAGGCAATGCGGACAGACCTCCACCGCCTCGGATAATTGCCGCTCCACCTCCGCATCCCATGGATCGGGCCGGACCGGGGCGTCACGAATCCAAACGATCAGCCGCCAAAACGCAGCCAGCGCCAAACCACTCAAAGCAATTTCGCCAATGAGCATGTTTGGATCTGACGCGCCAATCATATAGGCAACATGCCATTGACCTGCCATCGGGTCAATGGCATCCAAATCCTTGCCGCGCTACCGTCTTCCGCGTTTCTGTACTACGGAATGGCGGCAACTGTAACCAAAGTAAATGGCGACACCGACAGCTATCCACACGATCAGGCGCGCCCAGGTATCGGCAGGCAGGCCGACGATCATCAGGAAAAAACAGGAGGCAAAGCCCAGCGGAGCGACGAGCCAAAAGACCGGCGTGCGGAACGGGCGCTTGATATCAGGATCGGTGAACCGCAAGACGAATGTGCCCGCGCAAACGATGGCGAACGCCAGTAACGTGCCGATGGAGACCAGTTCGCCCAGCAGGCCGATGGGGAACAGCCCGGCGATCAACATCGCGGCCACTCCCACGATGATCTGCGCGATCCACGGCGTGCGGAATTTTGGATGCACAATGCTGAAAAACGGCGGCAACAGACCGTCCTTGGACATCGCATAAAAGATTCTCGGCTGGCCGAAGAGCAGAACGAGGATGACGGATGAGAGGCCCGCGATGGCGCCGATCTTGATGAAGTAGGTGAGCCACACGAGCGACGGTCCCAGCGAATTGACCGCCACGGCGATGGGCGCGGGGACGTTGAGCTTGGAATAATTGACGATACCCGTCAGCACGAGCGAGACGACGATATACAGGACGGTGCAGATGCCCAACGAACCGAGCAGGCCGATGGGCATGTCGCGTTGCGGATTTTTCGCCTCTTGTGCCGCGGTGGATACGGCATCAAAACCGATGTAGGCGAAGAAAATGACCGCGGCCCCATGCACCACGCCATGCCAGCCGAAATTGCCGGCGGCATCCACCGGCGGCACAAACGGATGCCAATTGGCCTTGTTGATGTAACCGACGCCGACCACGATGAAGGTGAGGATGACGGTGAGTTTGATTGCCACGATGGCGTTGTTAAAATTGGCCGATTCTTTGATGCCGATCACCAGCAGCACTGTGATGACCGCGATGACGAGCATGGCCGGCACATTGAGCACCGCACCGGTGGTGACCCAGCCGTGGATAAACAACTGCCCGAGGTCCCACCAATGCGCCCCTACTGGCATGGGATGGTCGTAAGGCGCATTTGTGAACTGGGCGGGAATAGTGATGCCAAAATCTTTCAAAAAGGAGACGACGTAGCCGGACCACCCCACGGCCACCGTGGACGCGGCGAAGAGATATTCCAGGATGAGATTCCAGCCGATGATCCAGGCGATGAATTCGCCGAGCGTGGCGTAGCCGTAGGTGTAGGCCGAGCCGGAGAGGGGGATCATGGAGGCGAATTCCGCGTAACAAAGCCCGGCGAATGCGCAGGCCAGCCCCGATAGGATGAACGAGAGCACGATGCCCGGCCCGGCGTATTCCGCCGCCGCATGGCCGGTGAGGACAAAGATGCCCGCGCCGATGATGGCGCCGATGCCGAGGGAGATGAGGTTAAAAGGGCCGAGCGCGCGGTTGAGTTTCTGGTCCTTCAGCACTTCGGCCTGGAGGTCAGCCATGCTTCGTCGGGCGAACAAATTCATGGGCGGAGAGTTTCACGGGATTTCCCGCCATCGGCAAGGATGTATTTCAACGGTTGATTTGGAGGGACGCCTGCCGTGCTGAAGCCTTGGCGAAGGCAGGAGCTATGCGAGTTCCCCAATATACTTTGATTTGTCGAGGGCTGTAGCGGAGGTTAGGGTTAAATGATGCTTAAACCAAATTACCTGTTGGGATTTTCGAAGATGTTCGCATTGGTTTTTATCGGTATTGTTATCATCATGGGTGGCATTCCCTACTTGCAAGGCAAGGAATTCAACATAGCCGATGTTTTAGAGATGGGAGTATTTTGGGATTATGCACTTGACAAACTTTTAACAGAGTGCTAAGTTTGGTGCATGAAAGCGAAAGAACCACAAAAAGACCTTACATTGATTCAGCTTTTTGACCGTTTTGGCACGGATGAAAAGGCACGGAAACATCTGGAAACGGTTCTTTGGCCGTATGGCGTTGTTTGTCCGCATTGCAAATGTAATGACAAAGACAAGATTGCCGAACGCGCTGCCAATCCAGACAAGAAAATCCGTGCTGGTTTGCGCTTCTGCTCGAATTGCAAAAGTCAGTTCACCGTTACCGTGGGTACGGTGTTCGAGGATTCAAAAATCCCGCTCCGCAAATGGCTTATTGCTTGGTATCTGCTTTGCAGTTCCAAAAAGGGGATAAGCTCGCTTCAATTACAGCGGTTATTAGAGCTAGGAAGCTACCGCACGGCGTTATTCATGGCTCACCGCATCAGACACGCGCTGGCAGAGACAAGCTATCCAGAAAAGCTCAAAGGAACCGTGGAAATAGACGAAACGAGCCTAAAAACGCAATCCGGCGATGGCCGGAAGAAAGAGAACAAAATAACCGTTGTGGCAATGGTCCAACGCGGCGGAACGGTTCGAGCTAAGGCCATGCCAGTTATCAGCGGCGGAAACTTGAAGCAAGCGGTCAAAGACAACGTGAAAATCAATGCAACCGTCTATACAGATTCGAGCGCGGCTTATTACGATCTCAACGCCTCTTTCGATCATCATGCCGTGAATCATTCTGCGGGAGAATTTAGCCGCAAGGAATATGGCTATTTCATAAGCACTTCCAACGTGGAAAGCTGGTTTTCACTTTTAAAAAGGGGAGTGGTTGGGACTTTTCACCACGTCAGCCCACAGCATTTACCGCTTTATCTGGCAGAGTTTGAACACCGCCACAATTGCCGGAAAATGACGGACGGCGAGCGCACGGATTTAGGTTTGACGAAAGCCACCGGAAAGCGTCTCATTTACAAAACAGTATAAAATTTATGCCTCCAGAACAAAAACCGGCAGAACCACAAGTTCAGCAGCCAAGCCAGACAGATCACACAACAGGCGGCGGACAGCAGACGCAACAAACATCACCGCCACCTGAACCAGTTCCAACGAATAATACTGGTACGCGCGATACTGGTCCGGGACGCAATACGCGATGACTGGTAGGGAACTTTGGACGAGCTATCGGGAATATACGCGCGACATAACCGAGCATGGTAGAAATCTTGGTTTTGCCGGTGCTGCTGTTTGTTGGTTTTTTAAGCGCGATGACTATACATTTCCAGCCATGATTTACGCCGCACTTTTTTTCTTTATCGCATATTTCATGGCCGACATTCTTCAATCTTTTTCGGCGGCTTTGATACTGAAATTCTTTACTGAATATCACGAACGCCGATTATGGGATACGACCGGATCAATAGAAGGAGAGATTAAAAAGCCGCGCTGGATTGATTGGCCAGCATTTACTTTTTTCGTTTCAAAATGTGTATTTCTGATTACTGGATTCGCTTTTATAGGGTTTCATTTAATCGGGATGTGGGCGTCGAGGCATAATCCTTAAACCAGATGAAAAAACGCATCAACCAGAAACGCTTTGCTTTTGACTTCATATAAGATTCAGCCAGTCAAAGATGCCAAAGCCTCCAAAAACTAAATTCGCTGCCTGGAAGCCAACCTGGGCAAGCGAGCCTTTGAAATTCACCATTAACCCCGATAAAGCCCTGCAAAAATGCGCCATGATCCGTTTGCCAGCCAGCCGTAAGAAGTCAGTCAAAGCCCGGTTCAAATCACGGTAATTTGTTGACCGTTTCCCTAATTCGCTCCCATTGAAAGTCTTCCGGTTTTCTTGAAATTATTTCGGTTTGCTTTGTGCATAATCCCAGATGTTTTCGCCGTGAGTGTAAAGGCGGGTTAGAACATTTTCAAAAAAACTGAAGCCAGGGAAATCAAAGCCCGCGGACACCGACCATGCGCTGCGTTTCCGCACACCAGACCTTCAGACGCAGGCAGCGAAGAATTTCCAGGGGATGGAGCGAGGTTGTCCTGACCTGACGCAATTCGGGGATGTCGCGGTAAATCTCGGGCAGGCGATAAAAGGGCACGCGATGATTGAGATGATGGATATGGTGATATCCGATATTGCCGGTGACCCACGCCATGAACGGGTTGGTTTTCAAAAAGCTGGACGATTCGAGGGCCGCGCCTTCAAAAGTCCAGCCTTCATTGACTTTGAGAACGACCCCGGGGAAATTGTGCTGCGCGTAAAAGAGATACGAACCCAGAGCGCCGGCAATACTAAAAGGGAGCAACTGGACCAGCACCATCGTCAGCCAGCCAAAATGAATGGTCAGCCAGATGGCGGCGCAGACATGGAGCAAGAAGGCTGGAACGGAATCAATATGCTTTCGTGGCGATTTGAAGAATGGCAGAATCACCATTCCAAAAATAAACACGGTGAAGTACCCGAACAGGATGGTGAGCGGATGGCGCATGAACAGGTAAAGGAAACGATCCCCGGCGGAAGTCCGTTGATATTGTTCACGGGTCATGATGGGAAAAGAACCGATGTTGGCGCTGCGCAACTTGCAATTGTGCGTATGATGGTAGTCATGCGAACTGCGCCAAACCGCACTGGGGCAAACAAAACAAATGCCGTACAGGCGCATGACAATCGCCGCCACACGCGACCTGGGCAAAATCGCATGATGTTGCTGGTCGTGATAGATCACAAACAACCGGACGATGAGCAACCCGCTCAGGACACTGCAAACGATACGCCCGATCAGGGGCAGCACCGGAAAAGTTCCCGCAACAGCCAGCGCCAAATAGAATGCGGTGGAAAGAATACACCACCAGCTTTTCCACGAGGAATCGCGGGCATACGGTTTGGTTCGGGCATATAGGGTCTGAGGAGCCATGCTTCAATGCAGAGTCCGCCAACAAAGGGTGAAGGTCAATGAAGTTTCGAATTAATTTTTTTTAATGTTGTGTACGATAAGGCATTACGATCAGCCACTGCCTCGTAACGCCAGTGGTATTAACACCTTGTCAGCCGTGCCGGTGAAGGATTCTCCTTCTCAGGTGAAGACCCCCTATCAATCGTTGCAGCAGGGTGGCATCTTATAGGCATGAATATATTATTACTCGTGGTGGTTCTCCTTCTGTTGTTCGGCGGCGGCGGGTTTTATTTTGGTGGTCCCGTCATCGGCGGCAGCGGGCTTGGCCTGATTCTGCTGATCTGCCTGATCGTTTTTCTTATGGGCGGATTTCGCGGCTCGAGAAGCTGATCAGCCATAGCATTGAAGCCAGTCTCGTTCGCTTGTTCTGGTTTGCGTGAGGCTGTTCGTACAGCTCCATGGCACTGGATAAACCATTAAGAACACGATGGATGTTTTTGCCCGTCTGGAATAATAAAAACCAGCGGCAAAACGCCGGGAGCGGGCGAAACAGCAAGTTTGTTGGGAAATGAGGCTGGTGGAATTTGGCACATCAATTGCGTTAAGAGGTTCATACGGCCAGATAGTCCGCCAGTAGCCTACGTGCAGCTTCTTTGTTCCAGTCCCCGGGTCGGCAGGTCACTCCCGAACGAGGACTTCTTTTGTTTTTGAACCATTCATCAATTGAAAGACTACCACGATAGAAATGCCCGCTTCTGGTGATATATAACGTCGTTTGACACATTCGGGGGATTAAAAACGATGGTTGGGAGTGTCAAAGACAATCGAACCGTAATGGATCAGTTTGAGATTACCAAAAAACTTTCAGACTCCCCATAAAACCGTGGCAATGGCTTTACGCAATTCTTCCAAATGAAATGGTTTGCTGATCACCAGGTCCACGCCCGGAAGCGGATGGCCAGCAGCCTTCGCAATGGCGCCATTGGTTGAAATCATAAGGACGGGTTGCCTGGGCAGGCGCTCCTTGATGGTCGCCGCCAGCATATCGCCTTTCATTTCCGACATCGCAAAATCCGTTGTGACCAGGTCAAACTTGTGCCGCTCAAGCAGGGCTAGAGCCTCCTTGCCGCTGTTGACCGTTTGAACAGTGTGCCCGTCAAGCTCGAGCACCAACTTAATGATTTCGGAAGTGGCGGTATCATCGTCCACCACCAAAATCTTCCATCCCGGATTCTCCTTGTTAGTTTCTTTGGACTGCAAAGCCGGGAAATTACAACAATTTCTTCTCCAGAAAGCCAGTTTTAGTTATTAACAAATTCATAACCCAATACGGTCACCCATTAAATCACCAATTCCATACATGAAGCTGGGCCAAAGTTGCTGTACGACCTGGGGATAACGTTTGTTGATGGAACACGGGCCAGATTGACAGGAAAGGGGTCTTGACAGGCAGGGCATATGGGAATAAACCAGAAAACACCGTGAACAAAATAAAGCCAAAGATTTTCGTTCCCGTTCCAGTAACAGGTTCTGTAAAACGTGAACCTGCACCTGTGCGCTTCAATAACGAACCTGGCTGTTCCACGGTTTTGAAGAATCGCACCATTATGATTCTTGAGGATAACGAAGAACGAATCCGGGAATTCGAGAGAGCCGTTGGCGCTCTTGGTTCGCAGTTCAAATTGCGCTTGTGGCGGGACGCGCCAACAATGAAGGCGAAATGCGCCGAATTACTTGCAGATACATGTCTAATTTCTCTCGACCACGATTTGGCGCCCTTGAATAACAGGTCGCCAGACCCCGGCACTGGACTTGAAGTCGCGGAATTTTTGAGCCGGCATAAGCCTGTTTGCCCGGTTATTTTGCATACCAGCAACCATGAGCGGCGGTGGTCAATGCACAACGAGTTCCGATTCGCCAGTTGGAATGTTGAGATTGTTCCGCCAATAGGTGGCGATTGGATTCAGAATTCATGGCTATCGAAAGCTAGAGCGTTGATTGGATTCTAGACATGAAATAATCTGCCTCGATGAATGAAAAAGAAAACATGTTTGTCGTGCTTTACATCGTGGCGTTGATAGCCGTTGTCGTTAGTGTAGATTTACTGTTCTTTAAGCATCGATTCTGGGAACGGCTGATCGTGAATATCGGCATTGTCCTGGTATTCGCAGCCTTCTATTTGAGATTCCTAAAGAACCCGTAACCGTTCATCGGAAAGGCAAACTCACCAACTCGAACTCACGCACAGTTAACCAACTAACTTGGCGACAGCCTTGAGCAATGTCTCCATGGGAAACGGTTTGGTCAACACGGCATCCGCTCCGCCCGTAGATTTGCCAGGGGACAAAACTTCGAAGCCGAAAGCCGAAATCATAAGAATCTTTTGCCCAGGCCAATCGCGTTTGATTATCGCCGTTAACTCATCGCCTTTCATGTCGGGCATATAGTAATCGGTAATGATCAGGTCAAATTGTTGTGTCTTGCACAAAGCAATTGCGGCTTCTCCAGTATTAACTGTCCAGACCTCATGTCCGTAGTATTTAAGCATCATTTTGATGCTCGCAGAGACCATCGGCTCGTCATCCACAACTAATATTTTGTGTGTCTTTTTGATAACTTCATGTGTGCTATTTACAAGCGGTTCAGGATCCACAATGAGCAGTCTAAGGATTTCACGGAGAACGTACCAGCTTCAAATAAATACCGGGCATATCGTCCTGGACAACATTGCGGTTAGCCTAATAGGGTCATCCTGTTGCGCCAAACCGTCTCCTGCCTGTTTCCCACCCCAAACCGTATCAATTCACCCCTAATCACCGGAACGCAAAGCCAGACCATCAAAATCCCATTCCCTTCCCCCCTTCGGTTGTTCTGGTTTCCATCAGGTGAAGACCCCCTAGCGACCGTTATAGCAGTGCAGCATACTTAAAGAATTCTTCAATGAACGCCCTAAAAATACTTGTTGCTCTATTGTTCGTCGCAATTTCAGCGTTTGGCGACAATGCAACTAATTATGCTATCAGCGCCCATGAAAAATACATCCGTGGCGATATGGATGGTGCGTTGGCCGATTGCAATAGGGCGATTGTGCTCAATACAAATCATACTGTTGCCTATGCTGTGCGCGGTGATGTGATGCGATGTAAAGGCGATTTGAATGAAGCAGTAGCCGATTTCAATAAGTCAATTGAACTGAAACCAGACTATGCTTACGCCTATGGCGCTCGCGGCTATGTGAAGGAATTAAGAGGTAACTTGGATGGTGCGTTGGCCGATTGCAACAAAGCGATTATGCTCGACACGAATCTTGCCATTGGCTACGCCATTCGTGGTGAGATTAAGGGGCGACAAGGTCATTTGGACAGTGCTCTTGCTGATTGTAACAAGGCGATTATGCTCGATACTAATCTTGCTGTTAGCTACGTGATTCGTGGCGAAATAAAAGGAATGCGGCGTGATTTGAATGGAGCTATAGCAGATTACAATAGGGCAATTGAACTTAAGCCCGATGCTGCTGATGCCTATGCCAATCGTGGTGAGGTGAAGCGTACCAAAGGTGAAATGCTTGGCGCACAAGCCGACTTCAAAAAAGCCATTGAATTGAATCCACAATTCCAGACACTAATAAATAAGCAGCTTAACACCGCTGACCCAACGCCCACTGCCCCTTGACACACATGGAATCTTGAAATGTACCGGCAACATGCAATCAGAGGTTAACCGCAAAAATGCGGTACAAGGGCAAGAAACCAAACGGGAAACGCTGGAATACTGGAAACACCTTATAGCACCGGCATTTTTGCCGGGGTACTGTCATTCCATGATTAGCAAAACAGACTCAATACAAGACGTGAAGCTAAAGGTCATAGCCTTCCTCATATCCGGCACGGCAATCCTTGCTTTTGGCGCTCCGACCAGCGGTGGTGACGGCGTTTCCGGCAGTTCGGCGCCCCAGGTGACGCCCGCCCAAATCACGCCGGCGTCTCCGTCCCAATCAGCCCCCGCCCAAGCGCAGCCGCCTTCGGCCTCGACGCCCAATACCAGCCAGAATTTGAATCCCAATGCTCCAAATAATGTTGTGCCGGGCAATAGCGGCACCAATGCCCAGGACAATCCCAATATGGGCACAAACTCGGTGATAACACCGGACAACGGGATAATGACCAACGTCGGTTGAAGCGGTCTTTGACCAAATGTGCTGATTTGATTGATCAATATATGAGGATTATTTTTTATTTTCTCACGTTCATATTCGGATTTTTTGGCATCCTGGCTTTACTCCGCACGATTGAGCGTTTAGTCGCTGGCGCAGGCATATTGCCCGCACAGGTTCTCATCGCCTTCGTTACTCTTTTGCTGGCAGTAGTCTGCTTGAGAAAGGCGCGGGGCAGCATAATGGCCAAGAAATGATCCATTCAATCTGGCCCACTTCTGGTGACACATCACCTCGTTTGACATTTTTAGGCATCACAATTCAGTGATTGGATGTGTCACGAACGGTCAAACCGTTCATCGGTAATGAACCTAAAGTTTTGCTGACTCGCAGGGTCATTCCAGCGAGATGACCCCAAATAAAGGAGATTTCGACCGTCAGGAGTGTTGTAAATTAGACAACAATTGGTGTCCTAACTTGATTTTTTCCGCTTGGAATCTTTAGCAGACAAGATTCTTTTCCGCTCCTCTTTGATTTGGATTTGTAGAAGTCTCATCTCTTCAACTTGAATCTACGTCTTATTAAGCAAAGCCGCGCATTCATCGAATTTTTTCTGCAATTCCCTCAAGCCCAGTTCATGTCTTTTTTTCAGACGGCTTCTTTTTAACCTGCTCGGCTCAAATTTGCACGTTAATTAGGTAGTTTTAAGTTTCAATTTTGGCGCGGTGCTATTCTCTTTTCGTCATGACTGGCTTTTTCCCATCCGGTCGGAAATATCAGAGACAATTCGCTCAGAAACTCTCTTCGATTGGAAATGCTTGTGAAATAAAACGTTGCGTTGCCTTGGTTGCGTTTCCATTTGGCATTGTTCGTTCCGGCGACTGCGATTTGGCGATTTATTTCAGATTGACACTGCCACGCAAGTCTCCGCATTGCCGAAACCATAAATAACTCCTCACTTTTTATAGTGACGCTAAAATGGAAATGTTCGTGTTGGCTCATGCCACCTATGGCAACCTTGCGCCGATTCGGGCTGAATGCAATAGATAATTGGGACTAAAAGCCACTACGCCTTGACACCCAATGGGGTCCGGCCCTTGCGCCATCCCCTCCCGGCCCCATTTCCCACCCCCAAAACCGTATCAATCCACCCCAAAACACCAAACCCAATGCCAGACAACCTAAAACCCCATTTCCTTAAATCAGCCAAGTGTTCTGGTTTGACGGTGGTTTAACCATTTTTCAGATGGCGCAAAGAATCCCAATAGAATGGCACTAAAGCAGACGCTTGTTCGCAAAAGCTTTCCCCGAATGTGATTTCAAGTACCGTTCGAATTGGCTGGCTTTATGTTCATTTTTGAAGCCACAATAAAACTCGAGTTGCCACGGGACGAATTTAGCTGTGTGAAGGCTCCTGCCTTGATTATGATTTAGAAGTCTCTGCCTTAAATCCTGAGTGAAGCCAACATAGGTTTGTTCCGGATGGCTTTCACTCCGAAGAATGTAAACATAAAACATGCCCATGCTCCGTTTCGCTTTGCTCAACTACGCAGGGCACGCTTCGACTTGCGTCATCTTAAGATTTTGAACTGCGACCGAAGCGCCCTCTCCATGGCTTGCCACGCGTAGCCTTCGGCGAAGCGTGGTGCGCGCGGCGGGGGTCGAACCCACAACCTTCGGCTCCGGAGATGGCCCGACGATAAATCCAATCCAATTACGTTAGCGCAAGGCCAGTAACAGCATACCCGTTTTAACAGGACAAGAATTCGCCAAACGTTCTGGAATTTGTTCTGGTTCAACGGTGAGTTCATTCCATCAAGTTTTTGACCGTTCACGCCGGAGGGTCCGTGGTCTGTGGGAGCGGAACGGCTCGTTTTATGTTCAGGCGATGGTTGAAAATCCTGAAACCGGCATAAAGAAAAACAACCGCATCAGGTTAAACGGCGTGACCGACGTGAATGGTGCGATTAAGGGGATGTATGACCTCCTGAAGAATATCAAAGACGGTGAAGTCACGACGACGAAATTGGGGCTGGATTTCAAGACATTCAGGGAGCACTACAAAAAAGTTTCTGGCAAAACTCCGGTGTCACTTTGCCGTGAAGACAATTGCCTGAAACATTGGGAAAAGTTTTTCGGTACTGACATCAAAATCGGCCAGATTACGCCACGACAAATTCTCGCGTATCGTGGGAAACTGCTTCAGCGCGGATTATCCCCAAATACCGCGAATCATCCCGTTGCGCCATCCCCTCCCGGCCCCGTCTTCATCGCTCAGCCGTATCAATTCACCCCAAACCCTTAAAACGCAAAGCCAGACCATCCAAATCCCCAGTCCCTTCAGTTTCCTTCGCTTGTTCTGGTTCTTGTTCTGGTTTGACGGTAATCTAACCCATGTTTCTCACAACGTGGAAAAGCCGGATGGAAAACGTGGTTACTCCAAATCCTTTGAATTCATCCAATATTTCCAAAGCATATTCCGGGCGAAGCGTGGTGCGCGCGGCGGGGGTCGAACCCACAACCTTCGGCTCCGGAGGCCGACGCTCTATCCAATTGAGCTACGCGCGCGTGGCAACAGGCAGAGTAACGCGGGAAAGCATTTGGCTCAATGGAAATAACATGCGGCGAGCCTATGATGCTTCGCCGCCGCTTTGTGTTACGGGAATGCAATCAGAATTCAAAAGCGATGCTAAAGCATCGCAGTCCAGACACTCTGTGATTGCGGATGCATTGGAACATCGCGAAGCGTTTGGATTGCGACGGTTTACCGTCGCTTTTGGGCAGAGTCCTGTTTTGTGCATTATTGCGGCACGGGATTTGCAAAATGGGTGGTATATGGAGGGACAAGAGAAAAATTCGAGGGCAGAAGCGCGAATCACCACCCGTGTGTGCGCGCATTTTGCATTGATTCTTGCAATTTTCACTTTGGGGCTGATGGCCACGGGTTGCACTACGTATGACGAAACCAATCCAGCGCGATCGGCCACCGAGCAATTATTGATCAGCACGGCGATGGACCGGGCGTTGACTAATGGAGACCTGACCGTGTTCAACAGCAAGAGGGTTTTTGTGGATGCGGCCTACTTTACGGGTTATGACCAGCAATACGCGCTGGGCGAGATCCGCGACGCGCTCAACTCGGCGGGTGCGTTTCTGGTGAACAATGTCACCAATAGCGATATCGTGGCAGAGCCGCGTTCCGGCGCATTATCAGTCGATGCCAATTCTACTTTTTTCGGGATCCCGCAGATAGGCCTGCCGGTACCGCTCTCCGGCGGGCTGGAGATCCCCGAATTGGCCTTTTATAAAAAGGTGCGGCAGGATTCCCTCGGCAAAATCGCGCTGCTGGCGTACGACACAAAATCGGGGAGGCACTATTATTCGAGCGGGCCGCTGGTGGGCAAAGCGTATAATTATTACGGCAAAATTCTGTTCATTTCGTGGATCCACACGGACATTCCTGAAAAGCAAAAGACGGAAAAGAAGCGCGAAGAGGACAGCGTTGAGTTCAACCCGCCACCGTCGGCATCGCAATATCCAACGCCGCCGACCTTGAATCCTTCGCCCGCGCCGGCCCCGTCCCCGACGGGATCGTGACGAAATTTTCTTTTCCGCGTTTTCAATCGCCTTCATCCTAGCGGTGTGAAATTGTCCGCCGCTGAAATCCGCGCCGCCGTGAAGCAAGCGCTTGCCGAAGATATCGGCAGGGGCGATGCGACGACTTTGGCGATGGTGCCGGCGCAACTCCAGGTCCATGCGGTGATGCGCGCGCGGGAGTCGCTTACCGTCGCGGGCATCGGGTTTGCGGAGGAGGCATTCCGCCAGTTATCGCGGCGGGTCAGGGTGGAAAAAATGGCCGTGGACGGCGAACACGCGGCGCGCGGCAAAGTATTGCTGAAAATTTCGGGGCCGGCTCAGGCGATCCTGACGGCGGAGCGGGTGGCGCTGAATTTTGTGCAGCGGCTGTCTGGCGTGGCGACGTTGACGGCGCGATTCGTGCACGAGGTAAAGGAGACGCGCGCAAAAATCCTGGACACGCGCAAGACGACGCCGGGGTGGCGGTCGTTCGAGAAATACGCGGTGACCTGCGGCGGCGGACGGAACCACCGGTTCGGACTGTTCGACATGGTTTTGATCAAGGACAATCACCTGGCGGCGTTGCGGGAGGAGAAGCCGAACGCGATCGCGGCGGCGGTCCGGCAGGCGCGGAAGAAATATCCGCAGTTGCAGGTGGAGGTGGAGGCGGACAATCTGGCGCAGGTGGCGCAGGCGGTGGACGCAGGCGCGGACATCATCCTGCTGGACAACATGGACCTGAAACGGATGCGCGTGGCGGTAAAGATCATCAATCGCCGTGCCAAAATCGAGGCCAGCGGAGGCGTGACATTGAAAACGGCCAGCGCGATCGCAATGACGGGCGTGGATTTCATTTCGGTGGGGGCACTGACGCATTCGGCGCGGGCGGTGGATATCGGACTGGATTTTGAATGACTTTTGAATGATTGAATGACTACGGACGCAAAAATATTGATGGCGTTGCGCGAGAACCTGGACGGGGTTTCGGGCGCGGACCTGGCCGGACAGTTGCGGATCAGCCGCGCGGCGATCTGGTCGCGCATCGAGGAGTTGCGGGCGCTGGGTTATGAGATCGAGGCGGGGCCGCATTTCGGCTACCGGCTGGTGGGCGAGCCGGACGCGTTGCACGCGGACGACCTGCTGGCGCGCCTGGGCAGGACGAAGGTGATCGGGCGCGACATCCGGGTGTTCGAGGAGACGACCTCGACGAACGACGTGATCGAGAAGCTGGCACGGGACGGTGTGAAAGAAGGGGTGGTGGTTTTCGCCGAGTCGCAGACACGCGGACGGGGGCGGCTGGGCCGGAAATGGATCTCGCCGGCGCGGAAAGGTCTTTGGTTCTCGATTTTGCTGCGGCCCAACTTGCGCCCGCAGGAGACCACACAGTTGACGGTGGCGTCGGCGGTGGCCCTGCGCCGGGCGATCGTGGCGGAGACGCAATTGAAGCCGGAAATCAAATGGCCGAACGATATTTTGATCGGCGGAAAAAAAGTGTGCGGCATCCTGACAGAGATGAGCGCGGAACTGGACCGGGTGCGTTACATCATCCTGGGCATCGGGATCGACGTGAACCTGAACGCGAACGAATTGCCGGCGGAATTGAAGAAGACCGCGACATCGCTGAAGATCGAGACGGGCGAGGCGGTCTCGCGCGCGGAGCTGGCAACGGCCATTTTGTCCGCGCTGGACAAAACGTACGCCGCGATCGGCGCAGGAAAGTTTGCGGACCTGGCGGACGAATGGGAGGAGCATTGCGCGACGATCGGAAAGGATGTGACGGTGCACACCGGCGACCGGAAGATCCGGGGAAACGCGGAATCGCTCGATGACACGGGCGCGCTGTTGTTGCGCACGGAACACGGGCGGCTGGAACCGATTTTTGGCGGAGACGTCACCATAGAAAAATGATCCTGCTCCTGGACATCGGCAACACGAACACGCATATCGGCATGGCGGATGACCGGCGCGTGCTGCGCCAGGCGGATGTGCCGACGCGAGAATGGTTCGGTGGCAAAGCGCCGGCGCTGGTGAAGCGATTCACGGGCGCAAAGAATATCGAGGGCGCGGTGTTGTGCAGCGTGGTGCCGCGCGCGACGCCATTCGCCCAGAGAGCAATCTACAAATTTTGGAAGATGCGGGCGCTGGAGTTGTCGGCGAAGACGTTGCGGGGTGTGGGGATCGAATATCCCAGGCCGGGTTCGATCGGGGCGGACCGGCTGGCGAACGCGGTGGCGGCGAAGAGACGCTTCGGCGCGCCGGTGGTGGTGGTGGACTTCGGGACGGCGGTGACCTTTGACGTGGTGAACGCGGCGGGAAATTACGCGGGCGGCATCATTGCGCCGGGGCTGGCGGCGATGACGGATTATTTGCACGAGAAGACGGCGTTGTTGCCGAAGATAAAAATCGCCGAGCCGCGGCGGGTGACCGGCAAGAGCACGCGGGAGGCGATGCTGGCGGGGGCGGTATATGGGTATCGCGGATTGGTGCGGGAGTTGATCGGAGAATTGAAGCGTGAGTTGCGCGCGAAACGGCTCCCAGTAGTGGCAACGGGAGGATATGCGGGGCTGATGGCGTCGAGAATGCCGGAGATTTCGGCGGTGGAACCGGCATTGACGCTGGAAGGGCTGCGGCTGACGTGGCGGGGATATTGAGCGTCCGCTTGAACTAGAAGACCGTCGGACAGGGAACTTTCCAAAGCTTTCATCCTCTCATCCTTCGATGAGTTGGAAATTTTTTTTCTGTTTATCTATCTGCATTTTAATATCGGCAATCGCTTTATTGTCCCGAGCTTCCATTGTCTGGGATGGGCCGATGATCGGGTATGATCAGCCGACGCCGGTACCCAACCAGGCGTCCAACCAGGACCGGATCACGCCAGACGTGTGGCTGACACGCGCAAATATGAAAGGGTTGTTCAACGCATTCAACGAGACCAGTGCGGGAAATTTCAGCCCTTCGAACACGTTGTGGACATTTGGGAGCATCACGAATTATTCATCGCTGACGTACACGAACTGGCTGGCGCTGCTCAACGGGGCCTCGCCGGTGACATTGATCGGGCAGCCGATGGTGGTGCATCTGACATCGGATGACATTTATTTTTCGATCCTGATCACGAATTGGCCTTCCGGAGGCGCAGGCGGGTTTGGTTATTTGCGCTCGACGCCGGTAGTGAATTATTCCGGGACGGCTGTGAGCAACGGGCAATTTTCGTTCAATTATTCGACGGAGACAAATTTTGCGTACGATATCATGACCTCCACCGACCTGGTGGATTGGCTTTCCATCTCAACGAACACGGCGTCAAGCGGTTCGACGACGTTTTCGACGGCGGCGAATCCCGGGGGAATGCAATTTTACCAGGTGAACCTGTTGCCCCAGCAATGAGAACGGGCGGCTTCACTGATTTGTAACAGAAATTCTGGAACCTTAGACAGTCTGAAAACTCACACTACCAATGAGAACACAAAAAGCATTTTCGACTACATTAGGAGCTGCCATTGCAATCCTTTTGATGGCAACGGGCTTTGCCGCACACGCCTCCACGATCTGGGACGGACCGACGAACGGTTTTTTTGGCGTTAATACGCCCGACCCGATCTTGCCCAATGTCTATATCAACCGTTTGAACGATGGAAGCACTACGGGGGGATTATTCAACTCCGGCACCAACACGGGTTCCAGCACTGCGATAGAAACCGGCCCGGGCGCCGGCAGTCCCAAAGGCACTTTGTGGTCACAGCAGGCGAATGTCACCCTCATCAGTTATGCCGCCCCCACAGGTGTATCCTATGGAAGCTGCCCGCTGGAAGCGCACGATTCCCCGCCGGGAGATATTGGGAAAACTTATGTGGTGCATCTGTTGACCAATGACATCTATTTGCAATTGACGCTGACCAATTGGGGCGGCTCGGGCGGAGTGGGCACCAAGAGTTTTGGATACACCCGCTCCTCGCCGACGGTGCCGCCGGCCATCACCAGCCCTGCCCCGGGCGCCAATTTCAGCGCGCCTGCCAGTGTCACTTTCCAGGCAACCGTATTGACCAATGTGCCGGTGCAGTTCACCAACGTGCAGTTCTTCACCAATAATGTTTTGATGGCGTCAGTCACCAGCAAGCCGTTCAGTTTCACGGCCAACAATCTGGGCGCCGGTTCTTATGCACTTACGGCGGTGGAGATCGCTGCCGGGAATTTCACGACGTCGTCAATCGTGAGTTTTTCCGTGACTGCGCCCGTCACTGTGGGCATCGGCATCACGAACCTGGCGGACGGCGCGGTATTCAGCGCGCCCGCGAATGTCGCCATTCAGACGAGCCTCACGAACGGCGACTCCGTGACCAATGTGCAATTTTATGCCGGCGCCACTTCGCTGGGTTCAGCCATAAACCCGCCGTTCAACTTTACGAACAGCTTCGGCGCCGGTTCGTATTCGCTGACGGCGGTGGCGACGGCGGGAGGGATCAACACGACTTCGGGAGCAGTCGGTATCAGCGTGGTGACGCCGACGCCGGTCTCACTGGGCGGTTCAGTGGCAGTAGGCTCCACCAATTTTGAGTTCAATTACGCGGCGAACGTTGGTTTGAGTTATGTTATCCAGGTCTCCACCAACCTAACTGGGACCTGGGTCTCCCTGGTTACCAACGTCGCCGCCAGTAATCCGGTCGTGTTTGAGGATCTGAACGCAACGAACAGCGCGGGATTTTATCGCGTGGGCCTTTTGCCGAACCCTTGATTAACCGAACACCACCACTGCCGCGGTCATTGCCATGAGGCGTGACCGCGCGCGGCGTTTTATTGCTTGATCCTGCCAAAGACAAAGCGATTTCGGCTGCTGACCGCGCTTGCGCTCGGTGGCGGCCTGGGCGCGTTTCTTGTCCTGATGAATTCATGCTCGACCGATCGCATGGTGTTCGTGCCGCTGAAGATCGAGGGCGCGACGTATGTGGGGGACAAGGCGTGCGCGTATTGTCATGCCGATATCGCGCGTACTTTTCCCGCCAGCCCGCACGCAGGGTTGCGGCTGGTCAACCCGGGCGTGCCCGGGCAGTTCGGTTGCGAATCCTGCCACGGACCGGGCAGCAAACACGTGGCGATGGGCGGCCAGGGCGGTTTGGACAAATTCATCATCAACCCGGGCAAAGACCCGCAGGCGTGCCTGCAATGCCACGTGGAGGTGGGGGCGGAATTTCGCCTGCCGCAACATCACCCGGTGCTGGAGGGCGACATGAACTGTGTCCAATGCCACGATCCGCATGGCGCGGATATCATGAAGCCCGAAGGCGGGCTGGCGATTTCGCGGTTAAACGAATCGTGCGCGCAATGCCATCGGGAAGAGACCCAGCCGCACGTCTTTGAGCATCCGGCGATGCGGGAGGGCTGCACGATTTGCCACAGTCCGCACGGTTCCATCAACGCGGACATGTTGATCGAACCGGATTCGAACCTGTGCCTGCGCTGCCACGCGCAACAGCCGATGCCCGGGGGACCGCCGGGACAGATCATTATCGGCGGCCGGGACCATACGAGCAGCCTAGCGTTTGGAAGCTGCTGGACGGCGGGTTGCCACACGGCGGTTCACGGCTCGAATGTTCAACCCATTCTCCTTTATTGAAAGGCCCAGCGCACAACGTGATGCAGTATTGGCAAGCAGGCCTGTGCCTGATGGCGCTGGGCTGGTGCGGGCGCATCTCCGCCGCGGAAACGGACGCAACCAACCTGCCGCCGCCGGCGGCGGTAACGGTCGATTTTGCCCGGGACATCAAACCGATCTTTGACAACTGCCTGCGTTGCCACGGCCCGCAAAAGCCAAAAAGCGATTTCCGCCTGGACAACCTGCAGGACGCGTTGAAGGGTGGCGATGATAACACGAACGACATTGTTCCCGGTGAGAGCGCGAAAAGTCTATTGATCGCGTATGTGGCCCGGCAGGTGCCCGACATGGAAATGCCGCCATCAGGAAAGGGCAGTCCGCTGACGACGAACCAGGTGGCTGTGTTGCGCGCATGGATCGACCAGGGCGCGTACTGGAACACGGAGTTGTTGACGAACGATTTTGATTTCTCGTTCTCGCCGATGCTCGGCGCAAACGTGGTCAGCGGCAACCGGTCGGAATTTCGCGAGCAATACTGGCAGCGCGACGGCGCGGTCGGCGGCGGCCAACAATTCAAGTTGTTCCAACAAACAGGCCCCAATACGACGCTGCTCATCAGCGGCCGCGTCTTGCCGGATGATTACAACCTGTCCGGCGCATTGGATCGGAATGACCTGGGATTCATCCATGCGGGGTGGCAACAGTTCCGCAAATATTATGACGACGCGGGCGGGTACAATCCGACCGTGGTCCCAACCGCGCCGAGCTTAAACCAGGACCTATATCTGGACAACGGCAAGGCCTGGGTTGATTTCGGGCTGACGTTGCCGGGCTGGCCGCAGCTGGTTTTGGGGTATGAATACGATTACCGGCAGGGCAATGAGGCGCTCACCGAGTGGGGCGCGGTGTCAGGCCCCACGACAACGGAGAACATCGCGCCGGCATATGAGAATGTCCACGAAGGGGTCCATATCATCAAATTCGACCTGACGGATGAGATCGCGGGTTACAGTATCGCGGACAATTTCCGGGGGGAGTTTTACGATCTGAAAACGGGCATCACGAATACCCAGTCCGGCCCGGACACCCAGAATGTGAACCAGGGAACGAGTTATTTCCAGGGTGCCAACACCATCCGGGTGGAAAAGAAGTTCAACGACTGGTTGTATGCCTCGGCCGGTTACTTGTACAGCAAGCTGGATGCGAATTCCTCTTTTGTGATGGATGACCCGACATTACAGCAAATCACGAGCATTCCGCAGATCACCCTGGAAAAAGAATCGCACGTGGGCAATGTCAACGGCGAGTTCGGCCCGTTCGGGGGGCTGACGATCTCGACGGGCGCGCAAGCGGAGTGGACGCGGCAGAGCGGCTTTGGGACGGGAACGTTTGACCAGCAGTTGACGCCCCCGCCGGATTTCATCGTGCCGTTCACCGAAGATTCGGATTATGACGAGGCGTCGCTCCAGGAGAATTTGTCTTTGCGTTACACCCGGATCCCCTACACCACGCTGTATCTCGAAGGGAACGGGGAGGAGCAGGACATCGGGCAGGACGACCAGTTTGACGCGCCGCAGGAGATTTTGAGCAAGGCCGTTTTTCAGCAACACACGGCGTTCAGCAGTCAGTCGGGGGATTTACGGATCGGCATGAGCAGTTCTCCCTGGCGCGTCGCTTCGTTCAGCGCCCAGTACCGTCGGTTTGAGGATTACAGTCATTATGACAGCGACCCATTGATCCAGCCGCTTCCGACAGCTTATCCGACGTTTATCCATTCCCGATGGCTCACCACGGATGAAGTGGAGACAAAAGTGATCCTGTACCTGGACCCGCGCGTCAAGGCCATCCTCTCGTACCAGTATCAGGATGACGGTTATAACGTGAATACGGCGCCCTACGCGTCGTTTGGAACCGTCATCACCCCGGGCGGCGAAGTGTTCGCGGGCCGGGACTACGACCATATCTTTTCCATCAGCACAACGTTCCTGCCGACGACCCGGCTCTATCTTTCGACGACCTTCACCTATGAGTTGTCGGCGGCCAGGTCAATGGCGAATGGCGCGTCGGCGGTCGTTCCCTATCGCGGGGACATCTATACGATCCTGGCGGACGGCACGTATGTGTTGAGCCAGAACACGGATGTGTTTGCGGGGTACTATTTCTCGGAAGCGAATTATGCGCAGGGGAACTATGCCAGTGGATTGCCGATGGGGATCGAATACCGGCAGAACAACATCGAAGTGGGGCTATCACGGCGCCTGGGGAAGAATGCCTCGGCCCGGCTGCAATACCGGTTCACCAATTACAGCGAACCGAGCAGCGGCGGGGCCAATAATTACCATGCCAACTCCATTTTTGGCACGTTAACGTTCCAACTTCCTTGAAAACCAGTCATCTAGACGCTTGCAAATATATGGAAAATGGACACAATTTAATTCAGAAAGCTTTAATATTTCGGCATTTTGCCGGAACAATTGATAAACTAGAACCTCTTAAAGTAGCGCCATTTATGGCTGAAGGCGTGGATTTTGAAAGTTTAGTGGCCCGTCAATATGAGCCTCTGTATCAATTCGCGTTCAGCCTCACACGCGATGAGGCGGAGGCGTGCGACCTGACGCAGCAGACATTTTGTATCTGGGCGGCCAAGGGCCATCAATTGCGGGATGTGTCGAAAGTGAAAACGTGGCTTTTTACCACTCTCCACCGCGAGTTTCTCGGGACGCGGCGGAGACAAACGCGGTTCCCGCACGTGGAGCTGGATCATGCGACGGCGGACCTGCCGGTGATTTCGCCGGCGAGCGTGAATCAGCTGGACGTGGCGCAATTGCTCCAGGCCCTGGCGCAATTGGACGAGATTTATCGCGCGCCGGTGGCGCTGTTTTATTTGCAGGACCATTCTTACAATGAAATCGCGGAAATCCTTGAGATACCGCTGGGCACGGTCAAGTCGCGCCTCACACGCGGCCTGGCCCGGCTGTATCAATTGCTTTCCGACAAAATAAAATCATGAACCGCGACGAGGCCAAAAACACCCTTCTGCTGTACCGCTCTGAGGCGGATACGGCGGACCCGCAGATCGCCGCGGCGATTTCGTTCATGAAGGGTGATTCCGAATTGCGCGAGTGGTTCGAGGACCATTGCGCCCGGCAAAAGATTTTACGCGAAAAATTCAGCCGGGTTTCCGCGCCGCCGGGATTGAAGGAACAAATCATCTCGGAACAAAAAGTGATGGCGAAAAGAAATTCGCGTCGGGACAAATTCGTCGCCGTGGGCGCGGTGGCGGCCATCATCGCGGCAGCGGCGGTCATGGTCATGCTCTATATGCCGCACCGTCCGCCGCAGGTGGCGTACAATACGTTGGCCGATTACCAGGTCCAAATGCTCAACACCGCGTCGTTGGGTTATGCCATGAATCTGGCCACCAATGATTTGGACCAAATCCGCGGATACCTTGCAAAAAACCAATGCCCGGCGGATTACACTCTCCCTGCGGCGCTCGAAAAGACGCCGGCGACGGGTTGCGCCCTGGAGGTTTTCCAGGGCGCCAAAGTATCCATGATCTGTTTCAGCACGGGCAAACCCCTGCCGGCGAACCATCCGGGCGATCTCTGGCTGTTCGTGGCGCCGGACAGCGCGATCAAAAATCCGCCTGCCTCGGCTACGCCCCAACTGGCCAACGTCAATGGAGTATCGGTGGCCACCTGGTCGCAAGACGGCAAGATTTATGTTCTCGCGACCCCGGGTGACAAGCAGGCCGTGCAAAAATATCTCTAGATTATAAAAGAGATGACTGCCAAAAAGCGGCAGAGGACTGCCGCACTCCAGGACGCAAGCGTTTGCGATAGCTTGAATCAGTCGCAAAGCTGCTCCGCAAATCCACGCATGTCCTCGTACTTTTCCTTCTCCAGGGGGAGAAGGCCAGGATGAGGGCGGGCTTTAAAAACATCCTTCATTTCAAATCCAAGCCGGCATTCCAAAAGTTAAGGATAACGTTTTTATCGTTGGAAGGGCGAACCGCGCAAAAGTGAGATGCCCCCCAGTAGTTGGTCCTTGGAATTTGGAACTTTTATTCCCGCTGATTTTTCCGCAAACTCTCCGGCTCAATGTCCAGCAGTCGCCGACAATATCCGTTTCATTTGATCGAACCCAAATGGCAAAAAGTTTGGGAGGAGCAACAGGCCTTTCGCGCGTTCGGGCCGGGTGACGAAATCACCGCGAGCCATCCATTCGCGCAACGGCACAAACTTTCCGGCAAGGTTTCCGCCGCGCAATTGCCGAAGAAATATTACATCCTCGACATGTTCCCCTACCCCAGCGGCGCGGGACTGCATGTGGGGCATCCCGAGGGCTACACGGCCACGGACATTTTGGCGCGATACAAACGCGCCCAGGGTTTCAATGTGCTGCACCCGATGGGCTGGGACGCGTTCGGCCTGCCGGCGGAACAGTACGCCGTCAAAACCGGGCAGCATCCGCGCAAGACCACGGAAGAAAACATCGCGACGTTCAAGCGGCAGATCAAATCGCTGGGCTTCAGCTACGACTGGACGCGTGAAGTGGCCACCACCGACACGGATTATTTTAAATGGACCCAGTGGATTTTTCTGAAGTTGTACAATTCGTGGCTCAATCCAAAAACGAACAAGGCGGAATCGATTGACACCCTACCCTACCCGGCCGATTGTAAAACGGAAGAGCAGAAGCGAAATTTTCGCGATTCGAAACGTTTGGCCTTTGTCAGCGAACAACCCGTTTGGTGGTGCGAGCAGCTCGGGACTGTGCTCGCCAACGAAGAAGTGGTGGATGGCAAGAGCGAGGTCGGCGGCTTCCCTGTTGTCCGCAAACCGATGCGCCAATGGATGCTCCGCATCACCGCGTATGCGGAAAAATTGATCCAGGACCTCAATACGATCGACTGGACGGATTCGCTCAAAGAAATGCAGCGCAATTGGATTGGAAGAAGTGAGGGCGCAAGCGTTATTTTTCATACTGTTTCAGAAAATTTACCTATTGAAGTATTTACGACACGTCCAGATACGTTATTCGGCGCGACTTACATGGTGCTCTCGCCAGAACATCAATTCGTAAGCCAAATTACAACACCGGAACAATCGCTAATCGTTAAAAATTATAAAAACGAAGTCGCCAAGAAATCCGATTTGGAACGGACTGAACTGGCCAAGGACAAGACGGGTGTTTTCACCGGCGCATACGCCATCAACTCGGTCAACGGCGAGAAAATTCCGATCTGGATTGCTGATTACGTCCTCGCGAGCTATGGCACGGGCGCCATCATGGCCGTGCCGGCGCATGATACGCGCGATTTTGAGTTCGCTACTAAATTCAATCTGCCGGTCATCCAGGTTATCCAGCCACCGGATACAAAAACGGATTGGCATGGATTTGTGGGCGATGGCACATCGGTCAATTCAACGGGCACAGAAATTTCACTCACCGGCCTACCCACCGCCGAAGCCAAAAAGAAAATCACCGTCTGGCTCGAATCGAAGGGCCTTGGCAAAAAGACGATCAATTACAAACTGCGCAACTGGCTGTTTTCACGGCAACGCTACTGGGGCGAACCATTCCCGATCATCTGGAAACGCGACGCGAACGGAAATCTTTATCACGAGGCGTTGCCCGAGACCGCCCTGCCCCTCCTTCCACCGGTATTGACGGATTACAAACCCACGGCCACTGGCGAACCGCCACTCGCGCGCGCGAAGGATTGGGTGAATCTCCCGGATGGTTCCGTGCGCGAAACGAACACCATGCCCCAATGGGCCGGCTCATGCTGGTATTATTTGCGTTATTTGGACAACAGGAACAACGCCGCCTTTGTGGGCGCGGAAGCGGAAAGATATTGGATGGGCGGCAACGCGGCGGGCGTTGATCTCTATGTGGGCGGCACGGAGCACGCAGTGTTGCACCTGCTCTATGCGCGTTTCTGGCACAAGGTTTTGTTCGACCTCGGCTACGTCACCACCCCCGAACCGTTCTTCAAGCTGGTCAACCAGGGCATGGTGCTGGGCGAGGACAACCAGAAGATGTCGAAGTCGCGCGGCAATGTGATCCCGGTGGATGTGCCGGTTCGCGAGGCCGGCACGGATGCGTTGCGGCTGTATGAGATGTTCATGGGACCGCTCGAAATGGTCAAACCGTGGAGCACCAAAGGCGTGGAAGGCGTGTACCGCTTCCTGGGCCGCGTCTGGCGGCTGTTCGTGGATGAAAAGTCGGAGACCGATTTTGAACAAGCCGGGACTACTTCACAAAGCCAGGAAGCGTTGCTTGGCTTGATCAAATTAGATTCGGCAATCAAAGACGTGGTGCCCACTCCGGCGCAGTTGAAAACCCTTCATGCCACCATCAAAAAAGTCACGGAAGACCTGGAAGGCCTGCGGTTCAACACGGCCATTTCGGCATTGATGGTGTTCGTTAACGACGCCATGACGTGGGAAACCAAGCCGGCTTCCGTGCTGCGCGACTTTTTGATTTTGCTCCAGCCATTCGCGCCGCACCTCGCCGAGGAGTTGTGGGCTAAAGTCCTCAGTCCTCAGTCCCCAGTGGCCTTGAGTTATCAGCCGTGGCCGAAATTCGACCCGGCGTTACTCGTGGAAAGTGAAATCGAGATTCCGGTGCAGGTGAACGGCAAATTGCGCGACGTGATTAAAATTTCTCTCGACGCTGACAACGCAACGATTGAAGCTGCCGCAAAAGCTTCGGAAAAAGTTCAGCAATTTATTGCCGGCAAGACAATTAGAAAAGTCATCGTCGTGCCGAAAAAACTGGTGAATATCGTGGCGGCTGATTAACTTTCCGACAGCCATTATGAACCCAAAAATTCTTGAATATTTCACGGCGGTTGACACCGATATCAAGGGCTTGGACAAGCAGGTGGATTCCTTCATAAAGGATGGTTATCAACCCTACGGCGACCCCTATGTCATTCCAGGCGACAAACCGCAAATCTGCCAGGCGGTGGTCATGTTTGAGGAAGACTCGGCCGGCATGAATTTGTCCTCGCAAAATCCGTTGTAAGCGCCTGCTTTTGCCGCGCGAAATTATTTTTCCGGCCCGGGAAAGGCCGCCGTTATTGTGGGACGGTTGCTACGCTTCTTAATTTCGCCAGATCTTCAACGTCATTAAGAAACCGGAAAGATTCTGCGTGCCCGTCGGCAAAACTCAGCGGGTACCCCGTTACATGCCGCCGTGCCGGCATGTCTTCAAACCCCTCCGCCGGATTCATGATCGTCACAAACATCGCGTCATTGATGGTGCTCGCATCTTCGTCAATGAAAACAAATAATTGCGACGGCGTGGAGATAATGGATTCCGTCTCAAACAGGCGGTTGCTGGTGTCCAACCCCTTCGACTTGTCCCAACTGGCATAAGGGATTCCGTTCATCCAATTGTTCATCGAATAACTTCGCACAAACGGCACGCCGTTTATTTCGCGCGAATCCTTCGGACAACGATAGATTGCCACCGCCTTGTTGCCGGGGAAAAGTACGCCACGCATGATAGCATTTTGATTGGTGGCATCCAAAACACCTGCATCGACCACGCCGAACGGATCGGGCCAATTGGTGAGACAAGAAACACCCTGCACCCACACGTTTGAATTGATGATGCCTCGCGTATAAAAGGGCACGCAGGAAGGGATCCTCCCGCCATTTTCGCCGTTGTAAATCGTCCAGGCCACCGCAAGCTGCTTCAGGTTGTTCATGCAGTAGGTTCTCTGCGCGTTTGCCTTGGTGGAAGAAAGTACCGGCAATAGCAGCGCCGCCAAAATGCCGATGATGGCGATGACCAACAACAGTTCGATCAAGGTAAAAGCAAAACTGTTCCAGCCACCGGCGGCCGGATCACGCCTGCACTCTGGAGTCCCGTCATTCATTTCTCACCGAAACACTTCCCAACCATCTGCGAAATCCACGGACTTGGTTTCAGCTATACTGTTGCCTGGTTTCTTGATTGTTAAGACAAAACTTATTCAATCCGCTGCTCCCCGGTTAAACATCTCTCACGCCTTTTCTCCGCCCGCTAAAATGGTCTGGAAATGCGGCGGCTGTTCCTCGCGCGCCACGACGTTGATCTCGATTTTTTTGAAGCCGGCGTCCTCGAGCCAGCGATGCAGATTGCTCTCGGGGAATCCTAGCCAGCGGTCGCCGTA
>Ga0206862_1070_pt1 | contig 29896 bp, 17 predicted proteins | sample Alteio_BWOrgCont_43_FD_152625 | JGI IMG/M metagenome (GOLD analysis project Ga0206862, IMG submission 152625) | Enriched cells from forest soil in Barre Woods Harvard Forest LTER site, Petersham, Massachusetts, United States -... | ecosystem: Environmental > Terrestrial > Soil > Temperate forest >... | reverse complement strand
CATTCTATAACCCACCTAGGGCGTTGCCCTAGGCTTTTATAACCCAGGCCTTCGGCCTGAAAATAATTCATAACCCCATACAAACAACTGTACCAAAATGAAAGGGGCCAGGCCAAGCCTTGGCTTACGCCTGTGGCTACACGCTATAGTCGCCTTCGCGGCTTAAACCTCAATCTTTATGTCAAGAAAAAGATGTGTCCAATTTTCACAGCCTCAGACGGTTACTTTTTCCTTCTCTTCCTTCGCGTTAATATTGCTCGCTTTGCAATTTAAGATTTTTTAATTAAACAAAAATTAATTAGGAAAACAAATTATGCTATAATAAATTATAATAATGATTTGAATTATGTAACATTGGTTAATAAGATGGATACAGGATCAAATAATCCATTGTTAAATCAACAAGATTCCCCGCTGTGTTCCACTGAGTGGGTTGAAGAAACAGGTCAAACAGCAGCCATTTCTTCGAACAAACTCTATCAATTGCGTATTTTTGTATCAGGCATAGAGGATGAGAAAATATTAAAAATCCAACGTTTTTCCTCTCAGCATTTGAATTCGGCACAAGAGATCGAGCAGAGTAGCAATTTAGAGGAAGAGTGGACAATTCCCTGCAATGAAACATCGACGCCAGGCAACGAAAAAATTTTTGGAAGAGCTCTCTCCTTCTTTAATCGATCCGGAGAAAAAATTGGGGAGGCCGGCAGCACGCATGAGCTCATTAACCTAGCTAATAAGATCTGGAGAGGAAATTCTGTAGCCAGCCAGGAGATTGATCCGGCACGGGTCAGGATGGATGAATCTCCCACATCTGCTAAAATGACCGAAGTAGTCGACACGCTTTTTACACCTCCCCCTCCATCAAAAGAACATAAGCTGATAAACGACAAAATGTTAGGTCATATCCTTGGTGATTCCTTTCTGGGAGGAACAGAATTGGAAGGAGGAACTATTCAAGATTTCGCGAACTATCTCAGTGGATTTTTTGAAAATTCACCACTTGGCGAAGAGTTTTCGAAACTTAAATCAGAAGCATTCGATTGGGAAATTTTCATGAGGTTTATCAGAAATAATCTTACACACCATAATATGATTTTACCTCAACTACAAAGTGAAATCGATTCATTCTTAGGGGAGTATGTTGACCGCATTCGAGGGTTAAAGGATGGGGAAAAACTGATTTTGCCTGGAGGATGGAGTGGAATCCCTAGGGGACACCAGATGATCTATATCGTCGAAAGACAGGGAGAAGACAATTACTCTTTCTCATGCCTGAATTCCGGAGGAGGAGTAGAACACCATGATTTGCGTATCATCAACGACAAAATTAAATACTCGCCGATATATACCCTTGAAAATATCTCTTTAGAAGCTATTTCAGACATCAATATTTATAGAAACTTATATGGTCTACTTAATCCCTATAAAAATGCCAAAGAGTATGCTAACCATTCTCAAGATGATATTTACTCGAGAATCCTTCATGCATTTGGCGGTAAAGAAAAATCTTATGCCGACTATCCTGATGAACACTATATCACCCCTCAAAGATCGGGAACATGCGGTTGGGGAGCATTACAAGCGCTTCTGAAGCAATTATTGCCAGATCAACGCCAATATAAGCAGGGGGCTCTTTCCATCAAGAACCAAGCGCTTATCGATTGGAAAGAGAATCATCCTGTTGCTGAGCCGCATCAAAAAAGACTCCTACAGCTCTCTTGTGAGGTTTTAGCTAAGTATGCCGTAGATAATTTTAATAACGGTCTCATCACCGAAAAACAACTTAAGTTAACTCTCCAAACTATCACAGAGACCTTTGCTACGTATGGAATCTCAGCTCCTGAAATTGCATCCTCAAGCTCTGTATTGACAACAGATGCTAGCAAGTCAGCTCCTCCTAAGTTTAGGGTTGATGAAATTGCATTTCCCCAATTAACAATATCCAAAAAAATTGCGGAGAACTCTACTGCGACTAAAACGGAGCCAATCAGCCTTAAAATCAATGATTTCCAAGATCTTAATAAAGAAAATTTTGTTGAAAAGCTGACTCATTTGACAGATCAATTAGAGAAGGCTCTTAAAGGCAACCAAGGCAGTGCTATTGAGTATGTGATCGCATCAGCATTAGCCGACTTAGTATTAAAAACACGAAGCCCAGATTTCTGGAAAGATCTCGATGCTCAAACCATTCAAGAAGCTTCCAAAGCTCTGGATAGACTAGGAGACATTCATTTTAGAGCCCTTTTGCAAGTTCCAATTGATCAACGTGGGACTTATGATCAGATCGCCATGACGATGTGCATCACGTACCTTGTGCGAAAGCTGGCTCTTGAAGATCCGAGGATTAGGGAAGTGGTTACTCATTCTTTAGCACTTTTTTCTGATGATCAGCCAGCGATGAATCCTACTGCTTATCAATGGATCTCTAACCCATTGTTGCGGGAAGCTGTTGAAATCAGCAATCAGGAGCTTAGTAGCGGAAAATACCAAAATACATTCGATTACTGTGTCAGTCAGTCCATGATTTCAATTAATATTGTAAAACCTAATCCCTTTTATTCGGCTTCTCCTTTCCCAGAATTTGTAAATAATCGGGCATTTCAAGAGATAATGGAAACTAGACATCCTGAATGGAGCCATCTCGCTAAAACAGAAAAACTACGGAAACTTGTTACAGATGTAGATGGAACCTATCTTCCTCAGTCCCTGTGTAATCTTCATAAAGCCTACATGCGATTAAAGTATCAAAAAAATTGCCCAACTCTCGTAGAGCTTAAGACTGATCATGTGCCCAGGATTAAAATTACTGCAGATTCGTTAGAAGGCAGTGACGAGCAAAAATTTACATTTAGGTTAGGGGATCAACTGATTTACACTTCATCTAAGGTTGACCCTCCGAAAGGGATTATCTTTGAAACAAAGGGGTTCGACTCTATTGTCACCCCTTATAAGAAAGGGGATCACGTAGAACGAAGCCTTGACAATCAGTGGACTAGTGAAGCAAACATTGCGGTCACTTTAGGGGCAGTTGGCGATATTCCCCAAGAAGAGATGCGTCTATTGGTTTATGCGGGCAGTCATCAAACAGTGGCAATCCCGCAGCTATTGGCTTACTTTGAAAGCAATCCAGATAAACTTTCGCAGCATGATCATCAATGGTTATTGTTGAAGCATCTATTGCATGGTGACAACTTGCGGAAGATCTGTTGTGAATCACCGGTAATGAGTGCCATCTGGGAGGATTTTTTGAATAGACAACTCAATATTGCTCAAGCCTCTTCAGATATCAAGCGAACACTTTACCTACTCTATCTAAAACGCATCGCCCCTCCTCCAGACAAAGATCTCATCAAAAATGCACAAGAGATTGTCGAAAGATTACATTCTCTACAGGGAACTTTAAACTTAACAAAAGAAGACGATAAACGACTGCGTGGAGTCATTGCAGGACATCTAGTTGCTGCACTTTCCCAATTACCTCAGGAAAAAGAGGTGCAGTGTGAACTTGCAGGGATGGGGTTGATTTATCAAACCTTTGCTGATAAGACGACTTTATTTCCCTTTCAAAAAAAGGAAATAGAGAATGTCCTGAGTGTGTTTTTGTTGCCAATTCTGAGGGATTTGCCACTGCAAGAGATTACAGACTCGATAGGAAGAGAATTTGCTGAGATCAAAAATCGTAATTGGAACCAGGTGTCGGACTTTATCTTTCGGAATGAAACAACTGAGGGGAAAACCATTGAAATCGACCTTTATAATCAAAGAGTCATCATTGATAGGGACATTATAGGCGGGATGCCAAAGGAAATCTGTGAATATGTAGATTTTGCAAAACTCATCGCCGATCAACCTTACTCAACAGCTATCAAGTCGTTTTCGCCCAAAGTTTATGTTTGCCGAATGAACGATGCTGAAGGAAGGGAAATCAGAAGTTTTGAGATTGAAGAAGGAAAATCGGGCGATCTCATTATTCGCACCACATTTGAAGGAAAGGAATATGAACTTATCCCTTTCCAAAAAATCGAAGAGATCATGACTTCTCATCAAGGTTTAACATCAAATCTCTTTTATTGGAAGGCACAAGACAGGCCATCAATAGAGCTACGTAGGCCAGACGGTAGCTTATATGCTGTTGCGAGGTTGCAAACTTCTGGAAAATATACTGTCGAACGATTCAACCCAGGACAATCTGATCACGAAATGCTTCTCCAAGACGTACATAGTCTAGAGACTTCCAAATTCCAAGCTCTGAAGAGCATGTTAGATCGTAAGGACCATATGCTAGTCTGGGGAAATAAAAAGATAGAGATTCCTCTTTTAAAAACTTCGTTTTCTCTCTCAGGTTCAACCATCTCTTGGGATAAAGATCCTTCTTACCAGATCTCACCCCAACAATCCGAGTTGCGTTCACTGCCAGGTTTCACACGCTATCTGATGTTAGAGAATTCTAGCGGACAGAAAAAGGTACTGATTCCAAGAACAGGGATAAAGAATGTGGATACTGCCAAAGCAGCGTTAGCTTCAAAGTTTGATTTAAAAGCACAGTCCAAACCTGCGGAGTGCTATGCGTTCTCGCTAAAAGCTGATGGAACTCTTTCCGGTTCAACTGTTGAAGAAAATCTATTTTTAGCCTTTATTCATGTGGCTCAAAAAGACTATCTCGCCGCTTATCAGTATTTAAGTCAAACCAAGATTAATCCCTTGCATGGCTACAATGAGTGCCAATACCAGATCATCGAGCAAATGTTAGGCTACATGACTCTCATCAACAATCAGCATCCTCATGCCTTGGTGTGTCAAATTCAATTATTAAATCAAGCCATAAGAAATGGATCTTCCAATAGAACCAACGCAGCACAAAGATTGGAGGAAGCTCAAAACAGTCTACTAGAGATTATTAGAAAATATCCGAATTTGAAAATCCTCACATCCCTCTTTCCTCTTAATCCGGAAATGTTATTAGGCATTCAATTATTTCGCTCAACATCAAGGAAGTCTCCGTTAAAAGTTCCACAGCTTAACGAAAGGTTGAATTTTAATATCAAAGAAAACATGAATAAATCCTCCATCACAGAGTCTAACCTTGACCTTGGGAAACTGATTAATCCGAAAGATCTTGCCGATCGCTATTTTTTATATTTAGACAAAGTCTGTCATTGCCAAGAAACTGAAAAGGGGGCGCTGCGAAGACTTCTTATGCTTGTTCAAATAGATCCATTAGAGGATAATCAGTATGATCAGTTGCGCTTACATCTGATTTTCATTTTAGATCAAGATCAGACCTTCAAAGATAAAATTGTTCAGATTGCAAAAAGTCAGCCGCATTCCATGGAAATCCTTAATGAAATCGCAAATGAGGTTCATAGGGAATGCTGTAAGGCCAAGTCTTCTTTGCCTAAAGAAAGTCAACCATTGCAGAGAACAATCGGAAGCCTATTTGAGAACACCTCTTCCAAACAGCCCCAAATCAAAAAATCACAACCCTCACAGGTTGATCTCTCGCCATCAAGAAATGCTCCTGAACTCCCTTCTCTTGAGGCTCAAATAAAACAGAAAGGGGTTGTTATTTCTTCTCAACAAGGACCGCTAATTGAACCTGATCCAGAGTTATTAAATTGCTTTAAAGATGATCCTTCACTGTCTCCTGTTGTGCGTCGTGAGTTTTCTCGGATGCGTGAAGAGATCAGACAAGACTGCAAGCAGCGTTCAAACCAAGAGATCTATTTCCTTGAAAGTGAACGTAAGAAAACAATTGAGGAGATTCAACTGCAAATTAATGAGAAAAAAAGCAAGGCAGAGAAACTAAAAGAAGAAATCTTAGCTTTAGCTAATCGGGAACCTAATCAAACCACGCCAAAGACACTCCATAAATTATCTCTGATAGGAAAAAAAAATAAAATCCTCACCATCGATGATATCATCATGATGTGTTTGCAACAGAATGGAGCCGGTTTATTGAATCAAAACCCCCACCTCACTCAAGAAGACGCTGACATGTTAGCGCGCTTAACATCCGAGTATCTGATCGAAGCTAACCAGCAGCGCCGCTTAGAGAGTGCGAGAACGCTTTTAAAAGCCGCAGATAAGGCTTCCAATGCGGAAGACGCTGCGCAGCTTACGCATGATGCGTTGGAAGAGGTGAAGAATGACTCACTTTTGCGTGCCGACGAGTTTGTATTGCATGTCTTCAGCTACTATGGTGAGCTCTCTCTGCGCCCTCTGCAAATTGAAACGCTGCGAAAAATGAAAATCGATCCTAGTGATGAAGTGAAAAGCCAGGTGCTTCAATTAATCATGGGAAGCGGCAAGTCTAAAGTCTTATTGCCTTTGCTGGCTTTTCTAAATAGCACTGGAAGGAACATTCCGATACTGATGGTCCCCGACTCCCTTTTTGAAACGAATAGTCCAGACTTAAGGTATGCCTCTGGTGAGTTTGTAAATCAAGAAGTTGAAACATGCTACTTCTCCCAAAATCATCAATTAACGGAAAACGATCTTTTAGAATTGAAAGGGAAGCTTGCCCGGATTAAGCAAAATAAAAGTTATTTGCTCACAACGCCCTGGTCGATGCATTTGCTGCAACTCAATCACAAATGGTCACGCGATGCTCTATTTACACAAATACCTCCGCCGGAAGAAGCGAGGAGAATGTATGAGCTGACTACTGATATTTTAAAAATATTAAAAGAGCAAGGCGATCTTCTTTGTGACGAATTTGACACGATAATGAATGTAAGCTTAGAGGCCAATCGCCCTATAGGGCATGAGTCTGGCATTCCTATTGAAGTGCAGGAGCTTGTCGCCGACTTTTTCCAAGAAATTGTCAATGATCCGAAATTCGCTATTTTAAAGCTAAGCTCACATGACGAAACCCAAATTTCTAAAGAGGTGTATGAAAAGGAATTGAAACCGCAACTCGCAGATGTTCTCATGGGACTTTTGAAAAAACAGGGAATACCTGCTGCAGAAAACTGGCGTGATTACCTTTGTGGGAATAGCTTTGATTGTCCTGTTAACGAGCTAACAGCTGAGCAGAAACGTTTAGTTGGCCATGCTCTAGGGATGCTGAACACACTGCTGTTTCCTGCACTTATCGAGAATCCTCTTCAGCATTATGGACCATCAAAAACTTCCTCAACACCATTTGTGATCCCCTATGATTCCGATACGCGTGAGCCCAAAGAAGGATCTGAGTTTAATTTCTATTTTGAAACAATGGTTCGCACCTATCTGTATTATAGTAAAGAGAAGGTGGCAAAGAATCCCATCGAAACAATCATCGCCGATTACCGTTCACTGGCACAAGTCCAAGCCCAGGCCGGAAATATCCCATTCAATCGAACAGCGGCTTATCGCGAATTTATGAATAATCCATTATTTGAGGGCCATCAACTCGATAGACTGACTGATGTATCTATTCGTCTCATTCTCAAAAGAATCAATAGCGATCCTCTACTGCGTGTGCACTATGCAAAAGAGTATGCGATTCGTCACATCCAGTACTATAAAGAAAAAACTTCGAGCAACCCCTACACTCTTACTAACATGTTCCGTTCAGCAAGCGGGTTTTCAGCTACCCTTGCCAATCAAGATACTTTCGATCCTAAAATCAAAACACCAAATGCAACTGGTGTAGACGGGACATCACTTAATATCATGTGGGAAAAATCAAAAGTCCTATTCGCAGAATCCAATGAAACCTCTCTCTTTGCCGAGTTGTCAAAAGGAGGATATCGGGCATTGGTTGATGCTGGAGCTTGGTTCCGGGGTGTTTCCAATAGCCAAGTTGCCCGTCGTATGGCTAAGCATTATTTTGCACAAAAATTCGGACCAAAAGGTATTGTTTATATCAATGATGTTGATATTCCAGAAGGCACTAAAGGTACCTTTGTCATTTTTGAAAGACAAAGTGAGAATCAAATTCCTAAAAAAATCATAGATTCCAACATTCCTCCTGAAGATCGTTTCACCTATTATCACATAGGAACGGGATTAGATCTTGTGCAGGGAGATACCGCAGAGGCTTTGGTGACAGAAAGCCGCAAAATGAGCAGTCGTGAGGCCTTTCAAGGAATGGGGAGAATGCGCAAACTGAAAAGAAAACAAAAAGCTCATTTTCTGACCACTCCTGAAATGTTGGGAAAAGATCCAAGCATCGGTGGACTCATCAGAAAGCATGCAATTCAACAAGCAGAGACTCAAGAGGTACAAAATCTTCGCTCAACTTTCATGCTCATCGATACGATCGTCTCATTGCGTCTAGAAAACCTTTTAAATACATGTCCACTAAACGATCAGCAGAAGATTTATCAAGCATTGCGCCCCTTTCTTGTAGAAAAAAATGAAGATGATGTATGGCAATTATTTGCTGAAGCATCGGGTAAAGTCGATAGTGTTGTGTTTTTTAAAGAACATATTCGCACTAAAATCCAGAAGTTAGAAAATGCTATTGCTAGTTATGACCCAAACCTTCTATTTGACTATGACAGCCTTAGAAATGAACTCACAGCATGTATCCAGCCTGAAAAATTACCACAACATATTCCGAAAAAAAATATTGATGTGGGCGCCTGTCAACAGGTGAGCACACAGCAGCAAACACAAACCATTGTGGAGAGCTCTTCAGAATTACAAATCCACACTCAGCAACAGGATGCCTTAACAAATGCAAAAAACAAGGTCACAAGAACAAAAGAGTGGTTTGTTCAAGAAACCGAAGGGTGTTTTTTTACTGAAGAATTTTTTGCATTTCCTGGAAATCAAGAACGTATCGGATGTAATACAACGACAATACAGGAGTATATGGGAAGCCTTCAGAATGCTATCGTAGGAGTACAGGCTCCAAAGACCTTTTTTTCACAAAATATCAGCATGACCGGAAATTATCGCACAGGTGTGGGTTGGACAGAGTTAGATGTTCAAAATCAAATTACCACCCCTTTTGGAGCAGGAACAAAGCCTGCAACCCTTTGCCTCCTAATTAAAAATAAAGAAACCGGAAAGTCTCAACTGCGCTATTTAGCAGCTGACGAAGGCGCATACGTCTGGAGGTTGCTGGAACATGACAGACTGCGCACTTTATCAGATAATGAATGGGGCAAATCATTCCAGGCTAAATGGGATAGTATCTTTTCCATTGAAGGAAGAACTTCCCATGTCGCCCTCTTTAGCCCTTCTTTAGGTATCATTCAGCAAGGGTATGATCCTATAGAGCCTGAATCCATAAAACATGATCCCCTCATTGTTGCGTTGACGACAGAAACCAAGTTCTGGAATGGCGTATTAGACTACACAGATAAAGAAGTGGAGTATTTAAAAAAGTGGATCGATCGAGTAGGCCCCGACGATTTCGAGAATATGCTCCTTAAAAATATCTTGCGCTACCGTCCAAATGCTCAAGCAGCCTATCAGAGGAGCATTCTCAAGGTTCTGATTTCCGACAAGAGAAAGTCTGTCTAAACTGGATCGTCGCGCAAAATATCTCTCGGCACTCTCTGTGTTAGAACAACTGCTCTTTTTCAATAGACCTCTCCCTCACGATACTTCCAGTATCCCCTTCCATAATCCCACGTCAGCTCGGTTCCTTTGGGGATTTTCTCTTTGGCACAAAAAATTTGATGCAAAAGGTTCCTATCAATCACGCAGTAGGGGACTACATTCGGATTGGAACTATGATTCATAAAGCGCAACTCGTTTCCGACTCTCATGCCATCAATTGCATAAAGACGCAGACCGCACCATCGGGTAGGATATAGAAAACAATAGGCATTATGATCGGGGTTGAACCAGGCTAATCTACGTACCTCGCCTGTGTATGTGCCGATGTAGGTTCCTGCTTCAATATCTCTAGCAGCAAAAGCGCCATACCCTATTTTATCGTTGATCCAGCCAATAATTAATTCTTCAGTATATCCTTCAGAAATAAACCAGGAGAATTGTTGCATGCGTTCATAATTCTCTTTGACTAGCCATTTCCACCGCAAAATATAGGGGCATTCCTTCTGAACTTGCTTCAAGGTCTCATAATCCTCAAAAACTAAGCTGTCGGAGTAGTGAAAATTAAATAACTTCTCAAATTCATTCAAGGGGATATAATTACTTTTGCTTTCGCCTTTTAACAGGACTTGAAACAACTTTTTTTTCACCGGCATCAAGAGATAACGAAGATCAGTTCGATCAAGCAATCGGATAAGCTCGCAGGCTGTCCAACCTTCCGCTGTACGCTGCATTTTCCACTCAGGATCCTTCAACCCTTCCCTAATGAGCTCTTCATTATCTTCGATCACTCCTTGTAAAATCGGATGTCTGGTGCTCGGCATATTTAAAATAATCCTATTTGTATGCTATCTGCAACTTTGCGTTCAGATGAAAGAGACTCCAGGATACCTAGACCAGAGGATGCTGACTAGTTAATTGCATGCGATAAGTGCTGACTCGATATCCTTAAACATATGCTCTTTTCCGATTGTGTCCCCAAAACCCGACTTAAGAAATAAATTCATATAATTGTCATTCACATCGGAAATCAGAAATGTGATCCCCTTCTTTTTGCATTTTGTACTAAATTGCTTGATCGCATGCAATCCTGTAGCGTCAATAAGGGGCGTTTTGTTAAGGCGGAGAATGAAGACCCTTGGCACCGCGTCTAACCGAAGAAGCGCTTCATCTAATAGATCAGCGACGCTATAGAAAAATGGACCTCTAATTTCAAAAATAACCAGATCAGGAGGGATGTCTTTTCGAAAAAGGAGTTCTGCATCGTTGGCTTCGGGAGCCTCATTATTGTTTTCATTGACCTGATTTTGGCAAATCTCCACCGTGGTTTTATCAGTCATCCGCTTGAGGAAGACAACAGCTGCCAAAATAACACCTACCTGCACAGCAACAGTAAGATCAATTAAAACGGTCAGCAGAAATGTGATCAATAAGATGGCTGCATCGCTTTTGTGCCCTCTCAAAATTTCTATAAAATGAGGGATCTCACTCATATTCCATGCAACGAATACCAGGACGCCGGCAAGTGCGGATAAAGGAATTATTCCTGCTATCGGTGCCAGAAAGAGCATAAGTAGAAGGAGTGTGACGGCATGAATCATCCCTGCCATAGGGGTTTTTGCCCCCATTCTGATGTTGGCAGATGTGCGGGCAATGGCTCCTGTTGCTGGAATGCCTCCAAAGATAATTGACCCTATATTGGCAAGACCTTGGGCAATAAGTTCCATGTTTGATCGATGTTTTGTTCCTACCATTCCATCGGCTACAACAGCAGATAAGAGCGATTCGATCGCTCCTAACAAGGCTATGGTGATAGCGTCAGGAAATACTTTTTTCACGAGGTCATAAGAAAAATGTGGAATGCAAGGGGCTGGGAGCACTCTGGGAATTTCCCCAAATTTAGATTCTATGGTTTCGATCGGGAAATTAAAAAATTTGGCTATAAGGGTAGCGAGAATAATTGCAATAATGGCGCCAGGCCATCGGGGGCGAAAGCGTCTTAATAGAAAAATGGATGCAAGTGTGAATAGTGCAATTAAAACAGCCCATAAGTTCCATGTATGTGCGATTTGACAATAAAGATTACATTTTTCAAGAAACTGTGGGGGAACTTTTTCTGTATCCAGCCCGAAAAAATCTTTGATTTGCGAAAAGACAATAACAAAAGCTATTCCTGTTGTGAAGCCTGTAGTGACGGGGAATGGGATGAATTTAAGAAGGACTCCCATACGTGCTAATCCCATCAGGATCATCATGACAGCTGCGATGAGCGTGGCTAAAGCCAACCCGTCATAGCCATGCTTTTGTATGACTGCGTATACAATGACGACAAAGGCGCCTGTTGGACCGCCGATCTGGACACGGCTCCCTCCAAGCAAAGAGATGAGAAAGCCGGCGATAATTGCTGTGAATAATCCTTTTTCCGGAGAGACTCCGGAAGCGATTGCAAAAGCAAGAGCAAGAGGAAGGGCGATGACGCCTACGCTGACTCCTGCAAAAAGATCGCTAAAGAAATATTCCTTTGAATAGCCCTCGCGAAAACAGATAAAGCTTTTTGGTGTGAAATCAGCGAGTTTAAATTTCATGATAGCAGCATCTCTGGGGTTTACAAGCATTTCGAGGTTAGCTTATTCGCTGTTTTGAGTAAAGTCAATGAAGTTTCCTGACACAGTCGCTAAGAAATCGACAGTAGGAGACACTTGCATAAGTGACCTTAAAACAGCCTGAACAAATATCGCGGAGCGTTTGGAGTGCGCAAGGCCTCTTGCGCTTTGTTATGATGCGCGCGTTGATGCATCAAAAAAACGTTATGGCCTCATAACAAAGCGCAAGAGGCCTTGCGCACTCCAAACGCTCCGCGATATTTGTTCTGGCTGTTATACGGTCACTTATGCAATTGTCTCTTATTGCCCTTGGTGTCGCTTTAAGTCTTGGCTTTCCTTTCCGAATAACAAAAAAATATCATTAATTGGAACCCATTGATAGTATTAGGCATCCCGGATCTCATCATGACAATTAGTCGGCAGTACAGTGGTGTTTTTTACCCTAGTGAAATTTTTTAATGTTGGTATAATCGAATAAAAAATTGGCAGTGTTCACTTTAAAATTCACAAGGAGTTTAATAAATGTCTATTGGTACAAGATATGAATCTTTAATGCTAACTGCATGTGAGATAAAAGAGTATATCCAATCCTTTGGAACAGATAATGTTCAGGAAAAATCTGGAAGACGTTGGGGAGATTTCCATGAGCTAGAAGGGAGTTTATATCCCTATTACAATCAGACATACCAAGGGCTTACATTGGTAGAAAGTTGTGGAACACCCGACTCTATTCATACTCCTCTTGGACAGCTGAAAATCCTAAGTTGCAGCTCAGGAGATTGGGAAAAGGTGATGGAAATATGTAAAGACTCTCTGGGATTGAAGCAGCTTTACCCTAAAGCGTCTGCTTATGAAGGACCTATCTGGGCGATTAAGACCTGGAAGGGCGAGTCTCTGGAAGATCCCATGTATTGTATTGAAGAAAGATACATCTCTTATGATAGAGCCCAAGCCATATGGAATCGATTTCTATTCGAAAATGAACTTGGTCCCTATTCAATTTCTAAACTTTAGTTTTAATCGCACTTTCAGGTTAATAAGAGGAGATGACAAGATTCGAGGGAGATTTGACAATGGATCGGGTAGGGATCATCCCTCCGATATTTAAGCAAGGATGACAGAGCACCTCTTTGCCAACAAGGGTGCCTGGATTAAGAACAGCATTGCATCCGATTTGAGAGCCATCTCCAATGATGGCGCCAAGCTTCTTTAGCTGGGTCGGGATCCTTTTGCCTTCAATGTGGAGTGAAATAAGCTGTTGGTTTAGTTTAAGGTTGGCGCATTTTGTTCCTGCTCCGAGGTTGACACGATTGCCTAGGATGGAATCGCCCACATAGGCAAAGTGCGCGGCGTGTACATGATTTAAAAATAGCACATTTTTAATTTCGGTATCATGGCCAATAACGCAACCATCACCTGTAATCAGATTACCTCTGATATAAGCACCGTGACGCACGTGACAGTTTTTTCCGATCCAACAGGGGCCTTGAATATAGGCTCCAGGCTCCACAATCGTGCCAGGTTCTATTGTAATGTACTCAGGATTGATCAAATAGGCTTGAGGAGAGATTTTTCCTTCGATTTTCCCTAGCGGCAAGGAAAGCAAGTAGTTTTGAATATGGGCGATAACTAGCCAAGGCTCTAGTATGGAGTCGAAAATGGCGGCATGAGGGAAGTCGGAAAGATCAAAAAAATAAGAGGGTGAAATCATGAGCTATCCCTGCATGTTTAAATGGATTTTGCATCATATTCAGTAAGCAGAAAAAAAGGAAGAAAATATACTGCAGCCTGCATAAAATTTGGATTTGGAGCTGCGGGAAAGCCTCGCGATTCGATCATCATAAGTCGCCTCATATTTCTAATATTAGGCGACTTATGATGATCGAATCGCGAGGCTTTCCCGCAGCTCCAAATCCAAATTTTATGCAGGCTGCAGTATGAATCATTTACAGTTTACAGTGCTATTTAAATCTTATTCAAGTTAGTTTGTGTTTTTTATGAGGCAAGTTGCATATGGATGAAATCGAAAAATTTTTATCTTTTTATACGAGTGGAGATAAAGATAAAGCCTTTAAACTATTTTTAAAAGACCCCAATGTTTCCTATACTCAATTGCGAATGGACTATATAAAAGAGATTGAAAAGCGGCACAAGGAAGGCAATCAGAGAGTAGGGTATGAATTTCTTTTAAGCACCCTAATCAATTTCACTGATGCTTCCATTTTTGGAGAAATGATAGACTTTGTTAAGACCATACAAGGTTTAGACCTGATCTGGAGGCTGAGAGATAGTGTAAAATATATTTTTTATGAAAATGAACATCTAAAACATTTATTTGGGGTTTTTTTATCAGCAGTTGTTAATACGGTGGCTCTTACTAAAAAATCTATCGATTGTCCAACTCCCGCCTATTTTAATTGGAACACTCTCATTGTCAATAAGCCGCATCTAGTAGGGGTCTGCTTGAGAGAGCAATTTTTTCATAAAGGACCGATCGAAAGCTTTGCCTATGATGTAAAGGCAGCTGTGCCAAAGATTGACCAGTCGGCAGAGGCCTATGCGATTTTTTTACAGCCGATACAAGGGTTAAACTATACAGATTATTTTCATTCATTTCCGTGCAAGCCGCTGATTTTCCTCATTGAAAGTTTTACTCATTTTTGTCATTTACTGGTCTGTCCCGGTTTTGTGGAATCCTGCTGCAAAGAGAATGCTGTGATCTATCTGCTTGATCAGTACCCACTTAATCAGCTCACTTCTCAAACTCCAAGATGGGAACATCGCAAGTTGCTGCAGTTCCTTTCCATAGTCGAACAGAAACAGGTGAAGCCCTATCTTGAAGCTTTAAATGAATCCTTTAATGCCTGTTTAACGCAAGCTCAAGCAGACTATTTAAGCGAAACAGCCAGCTATAATTGGCTCTATAAGGTTTCTAAAAGGTTGACTGTTTCCATATTAAATGAGAGATATGGGGCAGAACGAGCGCTTGGATTGCGTATGAAGATGGGACTTCGCGAATGGCATGATCCTCATAAAGGCTTGCCGCCCAAAGAAGCAAATTTGGGTCCTCTACCCCGTAATTATTTTGAGGAGGCGATCAGGCAAGGCATTAAAAGAAGAGAGAGCCGCCAGCTCAAACCTCAGAAAAAAATTCGCATGGTACATATTGTCAGTCAACTTCTTGACGGGAATCATGCCCCGTCTACGCTTGTGCGTTCGTTATGTTTGTCTGCTGATAAAACCTGTTTTGAGCTGTTTGTGATCTCGACAGAACGTTTGGGGCACTATTCACTGTCATATCCCTATCAGCACTACGTTTCGGAAAGTACAAGTATAAGAGGAAAAAAGACAATTGAAACCTTTCATGCCAATGGTATTGCTACAGTTGTTCCAGCAAATCTGATCACCTATGAGAGCACGGCATTTGAAATCGTCAACATCCTTGAAACCATTCAAGCAGATATTGCTATTTTCCATGGTCCTGATGAAATGAATTATCTCATCAGCAACATCACACGCACACCTATCCGCATTCTATTTGACCATGGAACCCCTCCTGCAATAGGTGCCTTTGACTTTGTGATTTTGAGTTCAGAAGATGCCTACAATATTTATTTTGATAGTATTAAGGCAATGGGGATGGAGTGCTGTTATTTACCATTTCATGTTAATGTTAGATTAAATTGGAAGCAGGAACCTACAGCACGATCAGAGCTTGGATTGCCTGAGGATGCTTTTATAATGACAACGATTTCCAATCATCTTGAAAATCGTTTGAGCCAGCCATTTTGTGAAGCTGTGGCTCAGATTTTGCTTCAGTGTCCTCATGCAGTGTATGCTCCGATTGGAAATGTGGGAAACCAACAGCATTTTGATCAGTTTTTTGAAAACTTAGGTGTCGGGAAGCAGGTTCGCTTTCTTGGGCAGCAATCCGCTCCTAGCCAGGTGGCTCGCTCGATGAATCTCTATCTAAACGAATTTCCTTTCGGCAGCGGCCTGGCTATTTTAGATGCCATGGCGGCAGGTTGTCCTATTGTTTCGATGTATGATGTTGAGGGGCCGCAACAGGGCCGTTATGGAGGGAGTTATTTTGGATTGGATCATGTTATTCAATCTGGAGATGTTAATGACTATGTCAACTTGGCTGTCAGCCTTATTCAAGACCCGGATAAATATGAAGAGTGGTCCGATTATTCTCTAAAATGTTATGAAAAGCATACAGATGTTCAGGAATATGTGAGAAAATTTGAAAAAATTTTAGATAATCTTGTAAATCAAAATAAAAGCTATCAATCGTCAAAGAAGGCTACTTAAGATTATGGATCTGATCGAGCATTTTTTATCTCTATATTCTATTGGGGATAGGGAGGAGGCTTTCCAATTATTTTTAAAGAGCCCGGACACTCCTTATATGCAGCTGCGTAATGAATATATGCAGTCATTAGAAGTTTCTGAAAAGAAGGGCAGTGGGGTGAACGGATATGGATTCTTATTGGGTTTTCTAATCAATTTTTCAGATGCTTCTGTTTTTGGAGAACTGGTCGATTGGACAGGCATACTGAATGGATTGCACCAAATTTGGAAGGTTAAGGATAATGAAGAGTCTATATTTCATAAAAACAAACTCCTTGAACACTACTTTGCTGATTTCCTTGCTAAAATAGAAGAAGAAGAGACTTTCTTTGCTGCCCTATTTTCTATTGTAGAATCTGAAGATACTGCTGAGATTTCTTTCAACCTAATAAGAAATTTTTTTCAAGAGTTAATTCAGGGATCAGAAATGGATGCTGGAGCTATTGAAAACCTGATTGCTCGGATCCACCCTGATTTTAAAAAAACGGTGGATCAGTTAATCACCTCATTTCTTAATTGGAACTATCTCCTAAGCAAAAAGCCGCATTTTCAGACAATTTGTTCAAGGGAATATTTTATAAGAAAAAAGCCAGTAGCAAGTTTTGCCTATGATTTAAAAGTAAATGAGCCCCAAATTGACGCCGCAGCAGATGTTTTTGCAATCTTCCTCCAACCCATTCAAGGGCTAAATTATAGCGATTATTTCAACCAATTCCCAGATAAACCGCTTATCTTTTTGATTGAAAACTTCGCCCTTTTTTCTCATTTATTGCTCTGTAAAGGATTCGTGGAGTCTTGTCTTCGAGATAATGCGGTTGTCTATTTATTGGACCATTATCCACTTGATCAACTGGCTTCGCAATCATCAAGATGGGAAAATCGGAAGGTTTTGCAACTGCTTTTCATGGTGGATGAAAAGCCTGTAGAACCCTATCTTGAGGCTTTCAAAGAGTCGCTTATAGCCTGCTTTTCACAAAATGAAGAGGACTTTAAAAATGAAACTGCTCAATATAATTGGCTCTATATTGTTTCTAAAAGGCTGATAAACTCCATAGTAAGTGAAAGGTATGGGTCTGAGCGTTCAATCGGATTGCGTTTAAAGATAGGGTTGAAAGAATGGTATGATCCCCATAAAGGTTTAGCTCCCAAAGAGGCTAACTTGGGCCCGCCGCCTAAAAATTATTTTGAAGAGGCCATCCAGCTGAATTTGAAAACAAGAAAAAGTCGTCAGCTTAACCCTTCAAATAAAATTAGCCTTGTACACATTGTACCTCAAATTCTAGATAGGAATCATGCCCCTACGCTTTTGCTCCAAACCCTCTGTTCCTCTGCTGATTTAGTCTGGTTTGATATCTGTGTCATTTCTACAGAACGATTTGGGTACTATCCACTTTCTTACCCCTATCAACATTATTTTTCAGAGAATTCAACCATCAGAGGCAAACAGGCCATAGACGCATTAAATGCTCGCGGCATTTCAACCTTTGTCCCATCGAACTTACTGATCTATGAAAATCACGCTTTTGATATCGTGAGAATGGTGGAAATGGTCAACGCAGATGTTGTAATTTTTCATGGGCCTGATGAGATGAATGAGCTAATTAGCACATTGACATTTGCGCCGATTCGCATTCTTTTTGATCATGGCACTCCTCCATCATTAGGATGCTTCGATTTTGTCATCTTTAGCTCCGAAGATTCTTATAATATTCATTCGGATAATACTAGGAAGATGGGGATGCAGTGCTGTTATTTGCCTTTCCATGTGAATGTCAGAAAGACCTGGGATGAAAAGCCAACACCTCGATCGGAGCTTGGACTTCCGGAAAAAGCTTTTGTGATGACAACAATATCAAATCATCTGGATAGCAGGTTGAGTACACCTTTTTGTGAAACCCTAGCTGAGATTCTACGTCGATGCCCCAATGCTGTCTATGCGCCTATAGGAATAGTTAGACATCCGGAACGTTTTGATCGAATATTTTCCAATTTGGGCGTGAGCAAACAGGTCTTTTTTCTTGGAAACCAGGCCAAACCCAGCCAATTGGCTCGTTCAATGGATCTCTATCTTAATGAGTTTCCCTTTGGGAGCGGACTTGCCATTTTGGATGCAATGGCTGCGGGATGTCCCGTTGTCTCCATGTATGATGTCGAAGGGCCGCAACAGGGGCGGTATGGAGGGAGCTATTTTGGATTAGATCGAGTGATCCAATCCGGCGATAGAAATGGCTATGTTGATCTTGCTGTCAGTTTAATCAACAATCCGGAAAAATATCAGGAATGGTCTGCTCATGCTCTCAAGAGGTATGAAAACTTCACCGATGTTGAGGAATATTCTAAAAAGTTTGAGAAGATTCTGGAATATCTTGTGGAATACAAATTAAACACAAAGGGACAAACTTGACCTAGGTGGACTAGGTGGACGAAGTGGACTAAGTGGACTAAGTGGACGAAGGACAACTTAAACTACCTGGTCCACTTCGTCCACTAAGTCCACTTCGTCCACCTAGTCCACTAGAATTGATTAAATTATATTAAATGATATAATAAAACTATTAGTGTTTTACAAAGGAGGATTTATGGATCCAAACAATTATGGATATAGGCACTCTAACGAACCTCCTCCCTCTTATTCAGTTAATGATCAATTCCCTATCCCCCCGCCACCTGAGACCGGTGCCCAAGAGCAGATTCCTCTTGAAACGACACCCACCCCCCCTATTTATGATCCGAAATCCCCAAGACCTGGGTCATATATAACGCTGATGATAGAATATCTAAAGAACAGCAATTTAAAATTAGACGGTGAATTAATGGGAGTACTAGTCTTTATTAATAATAAAAAATCCTTACTCAGCGATAACAAACAAAAGGACGAAATTGCCAATACTTTAGTTAAATTTTTTGAAAGGCTAAAGGGGATAGATCAATCGGAGCAAAGATTTTTGACAGCGCCCTTGGGTCATGCTGTTGGTCGTGAAGAGGGCATTAAACAAGGTTATAATAGGCAACGCAATGCAATACGCGAACAGATAAGGGAAATTTGTCAAAAAAAATAAGCAGAATTCCTTTTATTTAGAAAATTGATGGATGAAAAAATGGCAATTTTAACAACTAAATGAGGTTATGTAAAAAGATCTATTTTTCTGTCATACCTCATGATTTTCCTTAAGGAGTTCGTCCATATTACGCCAAATAAAGTTTAGGAAAGTATTCACATTTCGATCAACGAACTCTCCGAGTTCTGTGCCTCGACTTTAGCCTGACCAAATATCGCGGAGCGTTTGGAGTGCGCAAGGCCTCTTGCGCTTTGTTATGAGGCCATGACTTTTTTTTAGATGCATCGTACACATCATAACAAAGCGCAAGAGGCCTTAGAGGCCTTGCGCGCTCCAAACGCTCCGCGATATTTGGTCAGGCTGATATAAGGTCACTTATGCAATTGTCTCCTATTGTCCTTAGCTCAGGATAAGGTGAGTTCAATTTGCTGATACTGTTTCATCTGATCTCTGAGTGCAGCCGCCTCTTCAAATCGGTATTCTTTAGCAGCTTTTTTCATGGCTGCTTCGCACTCCTTGATTTTTCTGCGGATTTCGTCGACTGAGAGATAATGATGCGACTCTTCAGCGACTTTGAAAGCAGTTTCAACTTCTAGAGGTGTGTAAACAATCTGATCTTCCGCATCTTCGATCAGAACGGAGATCTCTCGTTTGACAGTTTTAGGAACAATGCCATGTTTGAGATTATGTTTTTCTTGCAGGGCACGTCTTTCTCGCGTTATCTTTAAAGTATTCTGTATCGATCGCGTTTCTTTATCTGCATACATAATGACCCTGCCTTCGGCATTTCTAGCAGCTCTTCCGCAAGTTTGGATTAGAGAGGTCTCAGAGCGTAAGAACCCTTCCTTATCTGCATCAAGAATGGCCACAAGAGAGACTTCAGGGATATCCAGCCCTTCTCTTAGCAAGTTGATCCCGACTAAAACATCAAATATTCCGCTGCGTAAATCATGGATAATCTGCACTCTTTCTATCGTATCGATATCGGAATGCAAATATTTCGCTTTGATGCCTAAATCTTTCAGATAGGAGGTGAGTTCTTCGGAAAGGCGCTTGGTCAATGTGGTAACAAGAACGCGTCCTCCCTTAGACACATGCTGATGTATTTCTTCGAGGCAATCATCCACTTGTCCTGAGGCCGGTCTGACTTCAATATGCGGATCTAAAAGACCTGTAGGCCTGATGACCTGTTGGACGAGCTCTCCTTTGGCTTCTGTGATTTCCCACTCTGCTGGGGTTGCCGAGACATAAATGACCTGGTGGAAGTGGGTATAGCTTTCTTCAAATTTTAGCGGACGGTTATCATAAGCGGAAGGCAATCGGAAGCCAAAGTCGACAAGGCTCTGTTTTCTTGCCTTATCTCCGTTATACATGGCGCGCATCTGAGGAATGGTTTGATGCGATTCATCGATAAAGAGCAGGTAATCCTTTGGAAAGTAGTCTAGGAGACAAGGTGGTGGTTCTCCTGGGGCTCTTTTGCTAAAATGACGCGAGTAATTCTCGATGCCCTTACACGTGCCGATTTCTTTAAGCATTTCGATATCGTTCATGGTTCTTTCAGTAATTCGCTGAAGCTCTAGCAGTCTTCCTTGATCGGCATAGAATTTTTTTCTTTCTTCGAGTTCTCTGCGGATTGTATGAATGGCCTCTTCGCGGACCTCTTCTGGTGTCACATGGTGGGAGCTTGGGTAGATGACGACCTGATTTAAGCGGCGTCTTAATTTTCCTGTCAGAGGGTCGATTTCGCTGATTTTCTCTATTTCATCGCCGAAAAATTCGACGCGAATAGCTAAATCCTCCTCGTAGGCAGGGAAAATATCGAGCACATCGCCTCTAACGCGAAATGTAGCACGATCAAAATCGAGTGGGCTGCGTTTGTATTGGATTTCAACCAGATGCAAGAGAATTTCATCACGGCGCCGTTCTGAACCAACCGTAAGAGTCAAATTCATTTGACGATAATATTCAGGAGAACCTAGACCATAGATGCAGGAGACAGAGGCGACAATGATGACATCGGAACGTTCCAAAAGCGATCGAGTGGCGCTTAGACGCATTTTGTCGATCTTATCATTGATCGCCATATCTTTTTCTATGTAGGTATCTGTACGAGCTACGTAGGCTTCCGGTTGATAATAATCATAATAAGAGACAAAATACTCGACAGCGTTCTCAGGAAAGAACGTCTTAAACTCCTGATAGAGTTGTGCAGCCAAAGTCTTATTATGGGCCAAGATTAAACTGGGGCGCTGCACATTGGCGATAACATTTGCCATCGTGAATGTTTTTCCGGAGCCTGTGATGCCCAAAAGAACCTGAGCATTTTTATTTGCCAGCACCCCCTCGGATAACTTCTGGATGGCCTGGGGTTGATCGCCTTCCGGTTGAAAGTTGGTATGCAATTTAAATAAATTTTTGTTTTCCATCAGTTCCTTTTAAAACCTAAAAAAGAGGATAAGTGTGCGGTTCGGTTATTTTTACTTTCTTATTATAGCTGGATTTTCTTATTTATTTAACCCCTAAATTCCTAAAGATTCCAACAGCTTAACAAGTCGCCGCACGCTTACTCCAAATAAAAAGGAAGTATGATGAATTGTATACGAAAAAAGCGGAAATTTTAACTTTACTTTTTACAATTTTATTTAAATAAATTCAAAAACAATTCGTTATTTGCTATAATCAAATTTAAACTAATTAAATTCAAGTAGGTTATTTATGGATCTTACTTTTACTTTACCTAGTGAGATGCATTTTGATCCATTCGAAATGGAATCCCCAACCAAAGGTTGTTCTTACCATATTCCAGAAATGTGTTATTTACTTGTCCGTACGCTTAGTCAAGAACCTGATTTTAAAGAATTTGAGGATAAGTTCGAAGTGATGAAAACATACATCACTCATAATCCCCAGAATAGAGAAAGATTGCTTCGAGAAATGCCTATTTTCTTTGCCGCCCAGAAGTTTCTTTCAATAAATGAAAGTAAAAATGCAATTATTTGTTCTAAACTACACAAAGTAGCGATGCAGCTTATACCTAACTGCCCCTACAAGTACTCTTTTTTCCTACTAATCCATTGAATATTGAAATACAAACAGGAAATGGTGATGACGTAAGTTATTTAATTTGTTTACTCCCCAAAAATTTTGAAAAACTGCCAGAAGATCTCCACACAATTTATCATCTTGCTTTTAGAAGCCTGGCATACGGATGGCATATAGCAACAAATCAAGAAGCAGAAAAAGGCTTTATGTACAATTATTTACATGAACATGGTTATCATCTACTTGTTGCAGACGGCGATATTACAAATATAGAAATTATTCGAGCGATTTCATCCAAACTTTTTGAGAAAAGTGTTGGGGATGAGATTGTTTTGGATGAGTATTTGATTGAAAATAAAGATGGAGAAGAGATACCACTAAAGCAATGCATCTGGATTAAAGAAACACAATTCGATGCCTTTGTTAGTAAATTCAATCTAAAAGTTGGAAGTGCACCTCTCACTAATCCCGCTAAACTGTACTGCTTGTCTGTTCTACTCTCCGATGGTTATTTGAAGATTAAGGACAATCTTGAACCCGAGGAAAATGATCGGGCACGGTTCTTTACAATAATGACTCGACTTTCGCAAGAAATTCAGATGATTACGTCTCATCGTGCGTATAAAAGTGCACAAACTATCATTAACTCAATATTTTTTAATAGTGCTTTTGATTATATGCTTCCTCAGTTTGAGAATAAGTAGGGATAAAGGATTGGGTAGGCCGGACATTCGGACATTTCAAATTACTTGGCTACGTTTCAAATGTCCGAATGTCCGGTCTGACCCAATCCTCAATTCCAATCAAGTAAGAAGCACTCCCATAGCTGAAGTGGGATCAGATTAAACGACGGTATTTTGTTGTAGGGCCCTTTCCATAGCGAACTAGCTTACCTTCTTCAATGAGTTTGTTTAGCACTCTCCCTACAGAAGTACGGGGGATATTGAGTTGTCTAATGATGTCCGATCGTGATATTTCATCGGATATTTTAAATAAATGCAATATCAATTCATCTATCCCCTCTTGCGCACTATTAGAGTGAACTCGTGGTAAAATGCATTTTACAAAATTCGTTCCTTCTATAACTTGAGGGGAAAGTAATCCCTCTTTCCTATAACTTTTAAAAAGAGTGATGAAACCAGAGCCCATTTTTTCTATGTATTGTGCTTCCCATAAAACTTTGGCAATACATGTGTTACGAACATATGTAATCCCTGATTCTAATTCTGAAGTATCCATGGGTCCTGGCAATCCTCCAGGGCTGAAAAATTCGATTCGATCCGAATAAATAGAGATTTTGACGGGAGCATTAATGTGATAATTCCGGTGTAAAATTGCATTCATTAAGACCTCACGGATAGCGATGGGTGGGATTTCCCAATGCTCTTCCCGCTTTTTTTTCTCAATTTTAAAAGATTTGTTAATGCGTTCCATGATGAAATCGAATGATTCATCGAACTGCTCGAAAAGTGTTCCTTTGCAAATCCTTGAAGCAATCGCTTCACGATCCTTAAAGTCTGAAAAATGACAGCAAAGGATGTAGGCTTCAGAGAGAAATTGTTGGGGAGACTTACCGAACAGGAGCATTCCAGCAACCGTAGCATAGTCTGTGGTATGTTCTTTTTTGATTATTTCATAGGATCGTAAGACATCCTCAGTCATGGGAGAGATAATGCCATTTCGCCTATGATCCAAAAAATATTGAATTTTGAGACGATCAAGATCCTCGATGCTACTATGATAGAGAGGTAGTTGATCGTAGGAGATGCCTCGTGATTGCCATTTAAGTTCTTCGATTATGTCGGCATCTGCTTTAACAGTCGATCTACCGAGTCTGAGAAATGTTCCTTCCGATAGGCCCAGTGATTTTTGATAATAAGGTTTGTTCGTTCCAGAAGAGACTTCAATAATTAGGAGCAGCTTGCCATCAATTCTTTGTTGATAGATCAGAGGAAGTAGGGGAGGTGTACACGCTTCATAGATGGCATGATCCAACCACTCCATGGCTTGATGGGCAATATCTTCTGGAATTCCTTCAATGATCCCATCATCTGTGACGCCAATCACAAGCTTTCCGCCTTTAGCATTGCAAAAGGCAATAACGGTTCTGATGATTTTAGCACTCGCTGGAATGATGGATTTAAATTCCAGTCTAGAAGACTCGTGACCGGGGTATTTCATATAGGGATCTCCTAATCATAACGATCCAATTATAATATTTTGGGTCGATTGGGTCAATAAATATATGCTATATCGACCCAATCGACCCGTAAACATAAGTTGGGTCGATCCCTTCAGTATAAACGCAATTTTAAACTACATTAAGAGAAACCTGCAAGGCTCAAGTAAAAATGGACTTAATTCATAATAAAGGACAAAATACTCGACAGCCTTTTCAGGAAAGAAGGTCTTAAACTCCTGATAAAGTTGTGCAGTCAAAGTCATATTCAGATCATATCCGGATGGCTTGGGGTTGAACGCCTTCCGGTTGAAAGTTGGCATGCAATTTAAATAAATTTTTGTTTTCCATTAGTTCCTTTTAAAACCTTAAAAATGAGGATAAGTGTTGTGCGGTTTCGTTATTTTTACTTTCTTATTGTAGCTGGATTTTCTTATTTATTTAACCCCTATTCCTATTCGGAAAATGAATGGAAGAAGTGGGAAGATGTGTTGGAAAAGCTTCCGGGATGGGATGGTTCTCAATATTATGTAGAAGAGGTGAGCGGAGGGTTAACCAATAAAAATTACAAGCTATCCTTTCGCGACTTTGCCTATTTTCTTCGAGAGGGGTCAGGAGATGCTACTGTCTTAGGATTAAGCTCGCAGCGCGATTATGAGAATACGCGATTTGCTGCTGCTCTAGGAATTGCTCCCTCCATTATTCTTTATCATCCGGAATATCGACTGATGGCCTCCTCGTTTATTCCTTCGATCCCCTTTAAGTGGAATGATTCTAATTGTTCCAAAGTGATCCAGCAGTTAAAGCAATTCCATCAGTCGAAAATATTGCTTCCGGCGCGATTTGATCCTTTTAAAATTATCGAAGACTATGGCTCCAAGGCTAAGGAACGGGGACATTATTGGGATGAGCTTTTTTGGGAGCCTCTTCTTCAGAAGATTCAGGAAGTCCTTCCCGCTTCTCCGCTCTGCCCCTGTCATTTGGATCTTCATCAATTTAATTTTCTTGATGATGGAGATAAAATCTGGATTGTTGATTGGGAATATGCTGGGATGGCGACAGTTCTTTTTGATCTTTCGACCTGGGTATCTGGAGACTATTTATCCGAAGACGAAATGTGGCTCTTGCTGCACTGTTATTATTCGAATCCCTCCTTTTCCAACTTTGCAGAGCTCTATCTCAATGCGATTCTCTGCGATATTCGATGGGGGTTATGGAGTCTGATCCAGAAAAGCATCTCTCCTGTAGCATTTGATTATCAAGCGTATGCAGATGCATTCTTTTCACATGCTAAGGAAAAAGCAAGCGCACCACTTTTCAACACCTGTTTGGAGAGGTTGACCAGGATGTTGGAAGTTAAAGCTCAAGCCACAAATGGTCAATAATATCTTTACTATGTACTAGAACTTTGGTTGTTTTATTATCCTCTATGAACCTATCCTGGCGCCGAAGGCGATCTTGCATATCCTGTTCTACAGATGTTTAAAATAGGATAGACAGGATTGCCTGTGGCGGCAGGAAAGGAACAAGAGAGGGTGAAAAGCAGGAAACAATTTATTCTATTACCCCGCCTCAGTTGGTCTGTAATTTCTGCCGATCCCTTGCTATGCGAGAGATTTTATTCCATCCGCCCGATAACCCCATTGCGCTCCGAACCTCTTTGATAGTATTTTCAGCTATGGCTTGGGTCTTCAGCGTCCCTTCGTAGATGATCTGCTCAACCAATCCCTCTTCTGCTTCAAAGTGGCGTCTTCTTTCCTGAATGGGTTTTAGGAAAGTGTTGAGAGCTGCGGTTAATTTTTCTTTAACTTCGACATCGCCCACACGCCCTTCTCGGTAGCGTTCTTTGAGGTCTGCCACTTCGTCTCGATTGGGATTAAAGATATCGTGATAGATAAAGACAGGATTGTTCTCCACATTTCCTGGCGTATCAGCTCGCACCCGATTGGGGTCGGTATACATGCCCTTAACCCTTTTTTCCACAGTTTTAGGATCGTCAGACAGGTAGATGGCGTTGTCGGCGGATTTGCTCATCTTTCCTTTGCCGTCTGTTCCGATTAAGGTGGGCGTATTGCTTAACAATACTTCAGGGAGTGGGAAGACCTCTCCGTAATAGAGGTTAAAGCGACGCGCAATATCTCTAGCGAGTTCGATGTGGGCTTCATTGTCCTTCCCTACAGGCACCAGATGAGCCTTGGGCATCAAAATATCGGCAGTTTGGAGAATCGGATATCCAAAAAGACCAAAGGGGATGTTTTCGGTATCCAGGTGAGCATTTTTCGCCATCTCCTTAATGCTAGGCAAGCCAGCTAGACGGTTAAATGAGATAAGCATTTCAAAGAGAAGATTCAGCTCATAAAGGGCTGGGATCGCAGACTGAAGGAAAATTGTAGATTTTTGAGGGTCGATTCCACAAGCCAGGTAGTCTAAAACCATCAAGCGGGTATTTTCTCTCACCTTGAGGATCTCCTCCTTCTGAGGTTTTGTGGTGAGGGTATGAAGGTCTGCGATAATGAAATAACACTCATAGCTATCCTGTAAAGTAACTCGATTGGATAGCGATCCAACATAATGGCCTAAATGAAGAAGACCTGTTGGCCTATCTCCGGTCAAAATCCTTTTTTTATCAGTCATTTCCTATTCCTTTGAGTGTTTGGAAAACTTGTAGTCCAATGATGAAGAGAGAGCAAGCCAAAATGAACATCAAGGCAGCCTTCCCCCCAGGCAAAATCAATTGATCCATGCGCTTTTGGTGGTAGCGTCCTTTCCAGACCATGAGTACGGGTAAAATCCCAAATAAAATGATGGCTCCGTAGCCGCCAGCATAATTTAAAGCCACCAAAAAGACATCCGGATAAATCAATGAAAAAATAAGCGGGGGAAGAATCGCAAGCAGAACAAGGAAACAGTTCCCTGAGACACTCTTTTTTATGCCTAGGCCGTCAGCCAAAAAGTCAACAAAGCTTAAAGAGACGCTAAGAAACGAAGTGGTGATGGCAAAGAAGGCAAAGGACTGTGCAATTTCCAAAATCCAGTTCACTCCCACAGCGCCTTTGAGCGCCTCGGTGGCAATTTCTCCGTGATCGAGGGCTATCTTAAAATTATTGATATCGACCAAACCCAAAATAATCCACTCCCAAATCAGGTAGATGCAGAGAGGGATTAGGCTGCCAAAGGTGATTGCCTTAATCAGCAGGGATGAAGACCCCTTATAGTATTGGGTTAAACTGGGAATTAAGTTATGAAAACCAAAGGAGACAATGACTGCGGGGATGACAAGCGTAGATGCAGACCAGTCATGACGCATGAGTAGGTCCATTTTGACATGGGGAACCCCCATCACAATCAGAATGCCATAAGAGAGAATCAATCCAAGCATCAGGAGGCGATTAAACCAGTCGACGGCACCAATTCCAAGGTAAATGAGAAGTCCAAAAAAGAGAGAGACGGCAAGGCTGGCATAGGCATGGGGGTATTGAGCTCCAAACCACTGCGAGATAAAATCGCTCATCAAAGATCCTGTAGCGGTAATGTAAGCGATCATAAGAGAATAAAATAAGAATAGAAAAACAATCCAGCTGACTGCTTTGCCTAATCTTCCGACCGTTTTTTCTGCCATTGTAACCATGCTAGCGGAACCTCCGAACCAGAGATTGACTTCGAGGAGAAGGAGTCCTGTCGCGAGCATGAACATCCAGCAGAGGAAAAAGATGAGGGCGCTGGGAACAAACCCGGCCTGAGCGCTTAATACAGGCAAACCTAGCATCCCTGCACCTACGCAACAGCCTGCGACGAGCAATATGCCGCCGATAAGACTTCCTTTTTTTATGAGCAGATCTTCCATAAACTCCTTCTCGATTGCAATCCCTGGATTTTCTTTGGGTTGATGGTAACAAATTTTCAAGAATATTTCCAGGTTCTTGACTTAAAAGAGAAATTTGACATCATTGAGAAATACCGATTCATCACTTTAGGAGGATCTATGTCCCTTTTTTCTGTTCGCACATTCTCTCTCTTGGCGACTTTTGGAATTGCTTCGCTTTCTTGTTTAGAAGCTGCCTACTATGATAACTCATATCAAGTTCAGAACAACTTTTCTCAAGAAAATCGCTCAAATCCACAACAGTATACAAACGGACAGGCGGGCAATTCAGCCGGCAGTCAATACAATCAAAACAACCCATACAATCAAAACAACCAAAATAATCCGAACAACAGGAACTATTCAAACAATCAAAACAATCAAAGAAACTCCAACTCTTACACTATTGCCGATGAGGATCGCAATGATCCTGGTTTCAGGGATAATCCTTACTATGAATTCAGACAATATCGACGAGGTGATTGGGACAATAATGAGAATTGGCGATATTACCGCTATGCATATCTGAACGGAGAAACTCAGCCGGAATACTACAGAAATACTCATATACCGAATCGTGGAGGCATAGGGTATGATGCCGATGTAACAGTAGCCGAACCTAAGGGTGCTTTCTCAATCCCAGATCGAGGAGCAGCCGAATCCTATTATTTCAGGGCTAGAAGAGGTCAAGCTTCGAATGAGCAAAGATATCAGCAGCGTCAGGATCAGTATTACCAAGAAAACAACCCTTATTATCCCTATTGGGATACCTATCGCTATTCAGGAGATCGCGATAGATATTAACCTGAGTTTCCGTTATTCATGCTAATTCATTTCCCCTCATCCTGTCGAAGGGGATCCTATTTACCCTGTTCTAAATATATTTAAAACAGGTTAAACAGGATCCCCCTTCGACTGCAGGATGAGCGGAATGCAAAGGAGTTAGCAGTTATTTCTGTCTGATTTGGTTTTTTTTAGGCAGTCTCTACGGTTGATATGATCTCGGCTAATTCTTCGCTTGATCCAGTGCTTTGTTTTCTTTCAATTTCACGGTATTGTTCAACAATTTTTGCAAAGCATTTCATCAAGGGGGATTTCGATCGAATTTCCCCATAGGCTATTTGTTTGATTTCCAAAATGAGAGCTCTAGTGTTTTTGGGGAACTTTTTCATATTAAATTCATCGAACTCTTTACAGTTACAACTGTTGTATAGTTTTATTAAAAGCTCTTGAATTGCTGGAATCATCCTGCATTCAGATAGACTACTCGTAAAAATCGGATTGTTGTGAAGGCTATCAATCT